>JAAIGE0100492391.1_pt1 | contig 22312 bp, 21 predicted proteins | sample 6487951 | NCBI WGS metagenome assembly JAAIGE01 (sample SAMN13974128, study PRJNA590717) | phyllosphere metagenome | biome: tomato field; feature: multiple bacterial spot infested tomato fields; material: tomato leaves; isolation source: leaves from tomato fields | host: Solanum lycopersicum ...
GATTATGTTTACCGGCGTTGTTTTGTATCTGGCATAAACAGCGTAGCGAAGCCCAGCAGCGGCAGAAAAGCGCACAGGCCATAAACCCACTCAATACCGTATATATCTGCCATCTTGCCAAGACCGGCGGCGGCGAGCCCGCTGACGCCAAACATGGTACCAAACATGATCCCGGCGACCATCCCTGCACGACCCGGGACAATTTCCTGAGCGTAAACCACCAGCGCAGAGAAAGCTGAAGAGAGGATCAGGCCGATAAAGATGGTGAACACAATGGTCCAGACCAGGCCAACGTGTGGCAGTAACAGTGAAAACGGAATAACGCCTAAGAACGAGATCCAGACCACCGCCTTACGACCGATGCGATCGCCTATAGGTCCGCCGGCAAACGTCCCGACCGCCACTGCCGCCAGAAACGCAAACAGGCAGAACTGCGCGTGCTCCAGCGGCATGCTGAAGCGGTGGACGAGATAAAACGTAAAATAGTTACTCAGCGAAGCGATATAAGTAAATTTCGCGAACATCAGAACGCTGACCACAGCCAGCGCCTGAAAAACTTTTGCTCTGGAAAACGTCTGCAGTGGGGTGCTGCCGTGGCGCTTCATGTGCGCCTGACCGTGGCGGGCAGACCACTGGCTAAGCCGGGTCAGAATTACAATCGCGACCAGCGCACACAGCATTAGCCAGGCAACAGAGAGCTGGCCATGAGGAATAATCAGCAGTGCGGCCAGCAGAGGGCCAAACGCCGATCCCGCATTTCCGCCAACCTGAAAAGCGGACTGCGCGGTGCCAAACCGCCCTCCCGACGCCATGCGGGCGATGCGCGAGGCTTCCGGATGAAAGACGGACGATCCAACGCCAATCAGCGCAGCGGCAACTAAAATGACTAAAAAATTGCCGGCAACCGCGAGCAGCCCGATCCCCAGCAAGGTGACGCCCATGCCCGCAGGCAGCAGAAAGGGTCTGGGGTGTTTATCCGTGTAAAGCCCGACCCAGGGCTGAAGCAGGGACGCCGTTATCTGATAGACGAGAGAAATCAGGCCAATCTGCGCGTAGGTAAGCGTAAAGTTCGCCTTAAGCATGGGGTAGATTGAAGGCAGTACGGCCTGAATCATATCATTACAGCCGTGCGCGAGCGCGGTAGCGCCTACGATACTGACCAGGAACCCCTGAGCGGGACTGGCTGTTTCCGCGGCAGGGATCGCCGGAGAAGGTTCAGATTCTGTAGAGTGTGAAGCCATAGTCATGTCTCTTTGCGGGTGAAGGTAAGTCGGTTTTAATTGTCTGGTTTTTGCTACAGTTTGCCGTAATAGCGGCGTTTAGCCAGTCAGGATGCCCAGACGGATAATCATACATGCAGGGCTTTAATCTGAAATGCCAGACAATATAGATAAAAAGCCAGGAGACGATAAGACAATCGAATGGTCTGCGCTTGCCAAACGCTGCCAGCGGGGAGATATCGATCCGCCTCATTATCACGTTGAGGGACAGCTGCTGTATGCAACTCAGGGAGTGATGCTGGTTGAGACGGGCGATAAACACTGGGTAATTCCCCCGCAGCGGGCGCTCTGGCTCCCGGCGCTTCAGGAGCATAGCTACAGCCTGCTTTCACATACCGAACTCCGCACGCTCTATTTCAGCCGCAGTCTTATTGATGCATGCAGCCGCTTTACCAAAAGTGACGCCGTCCACGTCATCACAGCGACGCCTCTGGTTAAAGAGCTGATAGCCGGACTGTTCAGCACCGGCTACCAGGCTGGCAGCCAGCGGACAATGGCGCTGTTGTTAATGGAGATCCTCAGTGAAGCAGAGCATCAAATGACCGAGCTGCCCATGCCGCAGGACGAGCGCCTGTCCCGGGTCGCCACCGAGCTGCTGGTAAACCAGCGCTGGGCAACGTCAATGAGCGACATGGCGGATCTGGCGACGATGTCAGAGCGTACCTTCTCCCGGCTTTTTATCCGTGATACCGGGTTCAGCTTCAGAAACTGGAAGCAGCGGGCGCGGATCTGTATCTCGCTGGATCTGCTCTCAGCGGGTACGCCTGTTAAACAGGTCGCTTATCAGCTCGGATTCTCCTGCCCGGCTGCGTTTACGGCAGCCTTTCGTTCAGTGCTGGGCGTCACTCCGCACGGTTTTTTGACCTGAATGATGTCCTGGCCTGACGCAGGTCGGGTGCCAGCGCTTAAGGGAGAACCAGAGTGCGCAGCCACGCAAGCAAGTCTGCCTGCAGGCTATCAGGCTCAAACGGTTCAGGTGACAGCAGGTAATAGCGGGAACCATCCTCAATAAACCCCTGCGGAGCCGCGAGGACACCGCTTTCGAGATCGTCACAGACCTGATACCAGGAACCAATCGCTACGCCAAGCCCTGCAACAGCGGCCTGCAGGCTGAAGTAAAAGTGGTCGAACGTTTGTCCTTCCGTCGCTGCGGCGGGCATTTCTTTGGCACGGGCCCATTCCTGCCATGCATCAGGGCGGGTGCGGGTGTGCAACCGCTTTGCGTCCCGGGCAGGCAGAAGACCTGCATCTGTGGCGTTAAACCACCGGCTGATCCTGTCAGGGCGGCATACCGGCCCGACCTTTTCCTCAAACAGTAACTCAGCATGATAATTTTCTGGCCAGGCAAAATCATTACGGCGAATAGCCAGGTCGGGGCCGCCGGTGAAGGAGACAGGTCCGCCACCGGCCGCAAGGTGGATCTCTTTACCAGCGTGCATTGCCTGAAAGGCTGGCCAGCGCGGCAATAATCAGCGCATCAGTAACGTCGGCTCACAGGACAGCACCCATCGCTGCTGCTGACGTGCGTCTGAGCGGAGCGAATCGACAGTCTGCCGTATGATATCGAACCCCTCATTTGCCGCACGGGCCAGCGTGCGTCCGGCATCAGTTAGATAGACGCGCTGGCTACGTCGTTCGAAGAGCAGTACGCCCAGATCCTCTTCCAGCAGACGCACAGCCCGGCTGACCGCGCCGTGCGTAATGTGAAGCTCAACCGCCGCTCTGCTGAAATTTTCCAAACGTGCAGCCGCTTTAAAGCTACGGAGCGCAATGAGCGACGGCAATCTTGGTGTAGATAGTGGTGAATCAAACTCACCATTTTTGTCAGAAAACATCGTTATCTGCCCCGCATAAAGAGACGGTAGAGTCTGATTAATGGACTTATTTAACTGGAGATAATTATGACTGAACTGCTAGCTGTAATCACCATCACTATTCTTGCCGTAATCAGCCCGGGTCCCGATTTTGCCATGGTTTCACGCAATAGTCTGATGCTATCCCGTCGGGCAGGCGTGTTCACGGCAATGGGGATCGGGCTGGGCGTACTCATTCACATCTCCTACACACTGCTCGGTCTGGGCCTGTTGATTCAGCAGTCACTCTTGTTATTCAACGCTATCAAACTGGCAGGTGCGGTTTACCTCATCTGGCTGGGCTTAAAAATGGTCCGCACAAAATCCGGTAGTGCAGTCACTGATAATCGGGTCGCTGCCCTGTCCGATCTGGCCGCACTCCGCATCGGTTTTCTGACGAACGCGCTCAATCCTAAAACGACCATTTTTGTTGTTAGCCTGTTTATGCAGCTGGTTAAGCCGGAAACGCCGCTGGCAGTGCAGATTGGCTATGGCCTTTTTATCGCCATAACGCATATCATCTGGTTCAGCCTTGTAGCACTTTGTTTTTCTATAGGAAAGGTGCGCGAACGCTTAATTAATATGCGTCACTGGATAGACAGAACGTTTGGCGCGCTTCTGATGATGTTTGGTGCCCTGCTGGCTGCAGCCAGCCGTATGCGTTAAATATGCTGCGTGCCGGCAAAGCACACCTTTACCGGCAGCAACGATTGTTGCCTTCCGTGTATAACCTGTATCAGGCTGGTCTCCGTGCGCCTTGTATCAGAAGCGGACGGAGACCAGGTAAAGTGATTTATCTGGCTCTGCGCCAGGGTATTTTCAGTGACTTAAAATAATCAGCTGACGCTGTTTACCAGACAGTAATGACTTCATGAAACTGCGTTCATAGCTAAGGATGAACGTTTTCTGATTAGCTTCATCGAACAATTCAGCACATCCAGCCTTGCTCAAAATGGCTACTCTGTACTCTTCGTACTGCGCCAGACTCTCAAAGCTAAATAAACAGTCGGCTATGTTGTTTGCACCTTCCGATGGAAGGCAGTATCCATGATGAGTGCCCCATCGATTCAACAATTTCTATCCATTTTGAAGCGTAATTCCCGAAATCGGCCAATTGATAGGGGTCAATAATATATCTGACGTGACAAGTGATCATTCTCTTCCCTTAACTGTGCTAACCTATTTTTTGTATCTTACTCAAAGCGACTACCGCAATAACTTGAGCAAATTCTTATTTACCTGTTCTGAATGTCCGCGCCTCGCGCATAACAGACCAAATCTATATGTCAGCCCGCCCTGTGCCAGGAGCGGACTATTCAGTTTTGTCTCAACCGATCGGCGTCTGTAACTGTAATTCAGGCACAACCTTTTTCTGGCTACTTTATCACCGGGGTCTTTTTCAGAGACAGATTGTTCATAAACTCATCATCCAAGTGCAAATGTTGCCGGACACGTTCAGACGGCGTATTGGCCAGATACTGGTTAAGCGAAATATCGGCGTAATAATCGCTTTTAAGCAGCTCAGGAAAATGCAGCGTCCCTTTACCGGTATTTTCAATGTAGTGCCCCATCGCAAAAAGAATATAGCCAGCATCTCCGGCGCGGTAGTCAAAACTCCTTGCCTGACCTGAAGAGGCAAATACCGCCCTTCGCCTTCAAGGTAGTATTGCCATTCATCATTATTAGGATGCCAGTGCAGCTCGCGTATACGTTCCGCTATCAGCCTCAGGCGGATTTACGATATCCGGATTCTCTGCTTCGCGGATAGGATCGTGTGGGCCAGGATCCCGCCCGCCGCTGCGGGTACCGGCAGGAAACGTCCTGACACTATTGTCATGCACCATCAACTGACCTGCCGCAAGCGCGACCGTACCGCCCGCTGCATAAGCCATAAAATGTCTTCTTATAAATGTTTTTCTCAGTCATCCCCTCTTCAGAAAGACATGTATCAATAGTCGTCTTTTTTTTACGCCATAAAGTTATAAATGCGCTTTGAAAACAGAGAGCAAAATTTTTGTAAAAAAGCAGACAGCAAAACGATGCCGCAACCTGCCAGAACCAAAGAATGCACCTGAGAAAATAACTTCTGTTTAATTGTCTTACATTTAAAAAGCAGATATCATTTTAATAATCGCACAAATAAACAAACAAAGACCACCCCTTGCCCCTCAATTATGCTGACCACCCGTAACAAAAGAAAATATCCTTACTAATTGTGGTATTCAGCAGCATTTGGTTAATTAAGTTGAGTGGAATCCCCGCTCGCGTTATTTATAGAACCCATACAAAAGAGCGACATGTAGTTCCTGAATGGCTTTAAAGGCCGCTTTCATTGTACATAATAAGTACAAGTGGGAGGTAAAAGAGGGATGAAGCACACATAGCCAGTAAGATGGCTGGCAGGAAGCAGAAACCGGCTACGATAAGCAGGTATCGATAAGCCTGGCATCCTGTCCTGACAACCCCTCATCGTTAATTTATTGCTGCGCTCCAGGCGTTGAAACCCAGAATAGCCGCCGCGTAGAGACTTATCGCAATAATGCTTACACAAGTCCCGTATGTGATAGGTTTTGCTGAATTGCCAGTTCCCAGGTAGTGCGTTTCCAGCACGATAATATTTGCTGCGGGTGGCAGCAGGCAAAACAGATATAACGTTGCCGGATTATCAGCTATGAGCCTGAAGTTAAGTAATATTGCGAGGATAAACAGTAACGATATCAGCACGGCCATTACGATCGACCTGAGCAGAAACGGCCTGACCTCCTGCAAAACATCGCTGAATGAGAACCTGATTTTTGACAGCCAGAGTCCGAGCACGGCCATACCCAGAAAACTCATCATAAATTTCGCTACGCTATAGAGGTCTGCTCCCCAGCGGTTAACGTCGTGACTTAAGGGAATCAGCGCAGCGCCAATAAATAGCGCCAGCACCGGAGGAGTCTGAGCCAATTGCAGTAGGTTAAACCGGTTCCCTGATAGCATACCGGCCCCCACTGAATTTCCTACGATTGAACTGCCGACGTAGGCTGCAATGATTATGGTCGCTGCGTCATTACCAAACAGTGCGCTGGCAACAGGCAGCCCCAGCCAACCAATATTGAGGTAGCTGAAACAAAGACTTCTTACCGGATCGCGCAAAATTCGCTGGCAAGTAAAGAGCATAAACAGCATAGATACTGCCGCTGCAATGATAATGGTACTCATGCTATCAAATCGGGTAGATATATTAAAAATGATCACAACGGGGATAGCAACACGCGTCAGAATCCACGACGCCGCCGTTTTGAAATCCAGTGCAGTTTGTCCTACAAGCCAGCCGGCTAATAGATAAATCAGGGGAAAAAAAATAGTCACAATGCTTCCTTTGCGTCTGCTGAGCTGAATTCTATAGCCCACTGTTTAGCCCAGGTCTCCGCACAGCGTGCGTTGAACCAAAAGGCATTGGTTGAAAACAAACTTCCTTTATTGAGCGGCCCGATGTTAAACAAGCCAGAGACCTTACGGTTGTTTACCCTGCAATGAAAAGTCAGCGGGTCGATATTAATGCCGCCGCAGGGATGTTCTTCAATTAATGACTGGCTAAGCAGGTCATTCAACAATGGCTGTGTTGTTTGACCAATATCAAGCCTGCCTCCTGTTGCATCCCAAAAATGACGGAATGAAAGCGTTTCTGACCGGGTTTGCAATACATAATGGCTGTCAGTATGTTCCGGAGCAGCAAGCGCCTGATGAAACCTTACCCTCCCATGAGCAGAAGCCTCGATCAGTTCACCAAACACCTCCTGAGGTACCGGATGGCGCCAGGCGGCCCACACCGCACCGTACATTTTCATAAATCGCAGCTTTTGTTCGGATGTGAATGCGTTCCAGAGCTTGTGCATATACGGCCGTGTTGAAACCAGAACATCCTGCCAGGGCAGATCACCATTCTCCGCACGCGTAAGCAGCATGCGGAAATACCCGGTCTGCCGCTCCTCACGTAACAGGTTCATAGCAGGCCGGAATTCCCCTTTTTCTCTTAGAAGGTGAAACTCTTTGCGGAGGAGGCGGGAAAACACGTTCAGCATGTCTTCACTTTCCGCAGTAGCAGACATGATATTACGCCAGGTCAGGTGAACGGGTATGTAGCGAGCACTGCTTGTCAGGCAGGTCGGAACATAGCCGCTGCGTGAAAAGAGATGGATTTTTACCTGACTTTTGCCGAACGCATAGCGAAACGCATCAACAGCCGTGAGACCGCTACCGGCGATGATTAGCGGCGCAGAAGAAGACTGATCAAACTGCGTATAATGCGAAATAAAACCTGGCTTTCCAGCGAACGCCGGAAAGGCGCTTTCAGATAATGCCCCCAGGCACATCACAACGTTACGAGCGAAGAGTGTGTTACCGTTGTCATCGCACAGGGAGAACAATTCTCCCTGCTTCCTGATGCTCACCACGCTGTGGTGGAATTCATCAATTTTCAGTATCCCGGCCTGCTTAACGTCACGGTAAGTCTGGCGGATAAAATCTGAGTATCTGAGGCGCGATGGCCAGCGTTCACGGGAGTTAAAAGTGGTATGTAACCAGTGACCAAACAGTTCCGGTTCAGTTGATGTCACCGACATCAATCCCGGCGGGGTATTGACCTTATGCATGGCATCAGCATCACCAAAGGCTTTTCCTTTTGCAAAGCTGGCTGGGGGATTGAAAACGGCAATTCGCGGTTGAGCCGTTCTGATGTTATAAATTTCATCCTGTAGCTGGCTGAGTAAGCATGTTCCTGTCGCCCCCAACCCTACAATTGCAACGTCATACATGACTAATACGTCCTGTTAATCATTTGAAGTGCTTATATAACAACAAACCCTGGCTAAGGTAAATAAATCTCATTTAATGTAAAGTTACGCAAAAACAACATTTAACTTTATGATTTTAATGATAATAAAATCAGCATAGAAAGTATCGACTGTAATAATCTGCTATTTCGGAGTTTCGCATTGCACCCATTATTGATAACTTTTGCTTCTTTTATGAGCGCCTCCGTACAAACCTATACTTTTATTCCTGATGTAACCTGCAAAGCAGATACCCATCTCCAGACCGCTGGAAACAGCAGAATCCTGTCTGGTTCAGATGCATACCGGCAATAATCAGTTTGTCATCCACGGCCTGTTGCAGCGCTTTTTTCCTTGTCTCTTCAGCCTGTAGAGGATTGACATCAAACATGATTGAAACAGCGGGAACTGCTGACTGAATATAGGGAAAATGAACGACATCTCCCCATATTAACACCGCTTTTTTATCGGAATGAATATGAAATCCGGTGTGTCCTGGGGTATGGCCTGGCAGCCATACAGGGCGAATGCCCTGCACAACTTCATTTTCATCAAGCAGGCGTATCTTCCCGGCATAGGCGGCCAGGACTTTTCGGAACAGTGCAAAATTATGTTTGCCGCGCTCACTGGCTCTCTGTAGTTTTTCATTATCCTGCCAGTGCGCAATTTCAAGGGGATGAATATAGAGATCGGCTTTTTTATATACCGGCTCTCCGTTTTCATGCAGCAGACCGCCGATATGATCGGGATGACCGTGCGTCAGTAATACCCTGTCTACGTCATCAGGCAGAATGCCGAGCATCGTCAGCTTCTCCTTAAGCCTCCCACCCACGTTGTTTTGCCCGCCAGCGCCCGCATCTACCAGAATAGTGTGTCCATATCCACGGATGAGATAACCGTTAATATGGATATCACCCTGTCTCTCAATCCCGGCAGCGCACTGGATACTTGCAGCCTTTGCGACGTCAATACCTGAAAGAAGATCAAGCGTGGCCGCCATAGTGCCATCGCTCAGCGCAATAACCTGATAACCGCCAACCTGACAGGTCGGGAAACTATCACCGTGCATACATACCTCATAATAGTGCTGGCAGGCGCCCGCTTGCCTGATATGTTTTCATCATGCTAAGCAACTGTTTTCCCGATTTAAATCGAAATTAATTCACTGATTAATGATATTTTGTCACTGTAAAGAATTTTGTATCAATAATCAGGCCGTATTAATGCTAAGAAAAATTCCCAGCAGTCGAGCCATGCTTGCCTTTGAAGCCGCAGCAAGGCATGGAAATTTTGCGCGGGCAGCGCAGGAGTTATCACTTACCGAAGGCGCAATCAGTCGACAAATAGCCCGCCTTGAGTCCATGTTAAACTGCAGATTGTTTGATCGCAGCGGAAGTCGCGTTACGCTCAATTCAGTTGGCGCCCGCTATGCAGATCAAATACGCGAATCGCTTGACCGGCTGGAAAGAGATACGCAATCGGTCATAGGTGTGCCAGAAGGCGGTAAGACTCTGGAGATTGCTGCCCTGCCAACGTTTTCATGCCGCTGGCTAATCCCGCGTCTGAAAAGCTTTTATACCCTGTATCCGGAAATTAGTGTGAACATCGCCGCCAGAACAGATCCTTTTATTCTTGCTGGCAGTGGTTTTGACGCGGTAATACATTTCGATCATCCGGCATGGGCAGGTATGCATATGCAGTTTCTTTTTCAGGAAACGCTGCTGCCTGTATGCCATCCGGCACTTCTGAAGAACAAAAAAGAGAGCGTGCCGCTTAATGAGCTGCCTCGCATTCACCGTCTTCAGAATCCGCAGGCATGGCAGTACTATGCGCAGGAAACCGGAATTGAACTTGATAACCCGGCGCAGGGAGTCCGCTATGATCTGCACGAAATGTCTATCGCCGCAGCGCTGTCAGTACAGGGCGTTGCACTGGTGCCGCGGATATATGTCGAAAAAGAGTTAACTAACGGCGAGCTTATTGCTCCCTGGCCTGAGTCTGCTTCACTCAGCAAAAAGTTTCATTTAATAAAACCGGCTTCAACAGGCATAAATGAAACGGCGCTGCATGCTTTTGAGCAATGGCTGATGACGGAAATTAATCCGAAAGCATAACGTCGCCGTTATTGATAAAACCAACTTCTGACGCTGATAACGCTCCGGACACGTCTCCGACCGTTGCAGAACTGCGCGTGCGGGTGCTCTGGTCGGAAGCAAGATGAAGGCACAGACTGACCCCTTCCCGCCGTCGTTTAAGGCCAGCTGTTTTTGCCTCTCCCGCTCTGTTGGCGGAATGCCAGGGTGTCAGTGGCCGATACGGTTTCCGTGCTCATCGATAATCTGTTCACCATCTTCTTTCATCAATGCCCCTTTCTGTGGATCAGGCAGAATATCCAGAACGGCTTCAGACGGACGACAGAGCGCTGTACCGAGCGGCGTTACCACCACCGGACGGTTAATGAGAATGGGGTGAGCCAGCATAGCATCCAGCAGTTCGTCATCGCTGAACCGATCCTCTGCCAGACCCAGCTGCTCAAACGGTTCCGTATTTTTGCGCAGCAGTGCGCGCACGCTGATTCCCATATCTGCAATCAGCGTCTGCAGCTCAGCGCGTGTCGGCGGCGTCTCCAGATATAAAATCACTGCTGGCTCCACGCCACTATTGCGGATAAGCGCCAGGGTGTTACGGGACGTGCCGCAGGCCGGGTTGTGGTAAATAGTAATGTCAGTCATCAGTCATACTCCATACAGGCGCTGCATGCACGCAGCCCGGATCACGTTTAAACAGACAGGCGCAGGGCCAGTGCGGCCAGCGTCACAAAAAGCACCGGCAGGGTCATCACGATGCCAACACGAAAGTAATAGCCCCAGCTAACAGTGATATTTTTTTGCGCCAGAACGTGCAGCCACAGCAGGGTTGCCAGGCTGCCAATCGGAGTAATTTTCGGGCCGAGGTCGCAGCCAATGATGTTCGCGTAAATCATTGCCTCTTTTACCGTGCCCTGAGCGGTACTGCCGTCAATAGAGAGCGCCCCGACCAGCACGGTGGGCATGTTATTCATGACCGATGACAGAAAGGCCGTCAGAAAGCCCGTACCCAGCGTTGCCCCCCAGACGCCGTGCTCTGCAAAGCGGTTCAGAATGGCTGAGAGATCATCCGTCAGGCCGGCATTACGCAGACCATATACCACCAGATACATGCCCAGCGAGAAGATAACGATTTGCCAGGGTGCACCTTTCAGCACCTTACGGGTATCGATAACGTGTCCTTTGCGTGCAACCAGCCAGAGAATGAAGGCCGCCGCTGCCGCAACCAGGCTGACCGGTACGCCAAGCGGCTCCAGCGCAAAAAAACCGGCCAGCAGCAGAATCAGCACCAGCCAGCCGGTTTTGAAGGTCCGCCTGTCACGGATAGCGTCACGGGGCATTTTTAGCTTTGTCAGGTCATAACCTGCCGGAATATCTTTGCGGAAAAACAGGTGCAGCATTACCAGCGTAGCCACTACGGAAGCCATATTCACCGGCACCATAACGGACGCATATTCGCTAAAGCCCAGCGTAAAGAAATCCGCCGTTACGATGTTGACCAGGTTCGATACGATGAGCGGCAGGCTGGACGTGTCCGCGATAAACCCAGCCGCCATCACAAATGCCAGCGTGGCACCTGGGCTGAAGCCCAGCGCCAGCAGCATGGCGATGACAATCGGCGTGAGGATAAGCGCCGCGCCGTCATTGGCGAACAGCGCCGCCACCGCCGCGCCCAGCAGAACAATATACGTGAACAGCAGCCTGCCTCTGCCGCCTCCCCAGCGGGAAACATGCAGTGCCGCCCACTCAAAAAAGCCGGATGCATCCAGCAGCAGGCTGATGATGATAACCGCGATAAACGTGGCCGTGGCGTTCCAGACAATCTGCCAGACCGCCGGAATATCCCCGATATGCACCACGCCCGTCAGCAGCGCCAGCGCAGCCCCGATAACAGCACTCCAGCCAATACTGAGTCCTTTCGGCTGCCAGATAACCAGCACCAGCGTCAGAACAAAAATTGCACCTGCCAGAAACATAGTCCCTCCTTCACTACTGCACCTCACAGAATAAGCACAGCGCAACCAGAAACGTTAAATATGGAAAAGCATATATGTATAGGTAAATTTTTAAATGCAGACAGGTTTGCCATTGGTCGTAGCGTTGTCCCGCTCAGCCTGCCGGCTAAGATGCTGGATGTCATCCTGCTGACACAGATAAGCCTGTTCAATCACGGCTGCAGCCCAGGCGGGCATGTGAGGGGACAGCCGGTAATGGATCCATTTGCCGTCACGCCTGTCGATAAGCAGGCCGCTGTCTCTGAGTAGCGCAAGATGCCGGGATACTTTGGGCTGGCTCTCTTTCAGTATCAGCGTCAGCTCGCATACACAGAGCTCACCTTTTTCACGCAGAAGCAGGACAAGCTTTAAACGCGTTTCGTCAGACAGCCCCTTGAAAAGCTGAAGAGGAAAAAGCTGAGGCATGATAACTCCGGGTAGCTGGCGTAAAAAGCCAGTGTGACTTTACGCGCAAATGCCGTCAACACATATGCATAAATTCATATATAAATACCAGGCTGATTCCATGTATGTTTCTGCGGTGACATGCGCAGACATGGTTAATATACACACTGGTACCGCTGTTCGCAGCCCTGTTCCGCTTGCTGAAACGTTGACCTCTCACCGTTTTTGTTTATAGTTTAGTGCCTGTCCTGAGAGGGGCAGGCTTCGCCGTCAGCGCCTCGCCCCGGGTTTCGCTGGCTTATTGCAGTCCTGAAGGCATCCTTTTGCCGTAAAGGAGAACTCAAAAATCATGCGTCTTACGCCACCCTGAGTCGTCACCCTTCCCTGTCGCACTGAGTAGTTTCAGTCGCGCACTCAAAAACATCCCGTCTGCGGATGTGCTTTTTCGTCCCTGAATTTTTTGCCCTCACGGGCTGACTGTATCTAAAATCTGAGAAATTACTATGCTGCTGTCCTCGACGCGTAAGGACTGGCTGGGCAACGTCCGTGGTGACGTGCTCGCCGGTATTGTCGTCGCGCTCGCGCTCATTCCTGAAGCGATCGCGTTTTCCATCATTGCCGGAGTCGACCCGCAGGTCGGCCTCTACTCGGCCTTCTGTATTCCCGTGGTTATGGCCATCTTTGGCGGACGTCCCGCCATGATTTCATCGGCTACCGGCGCCATGGCGCTGCTGATGATAACGCTGGTGAAAGATCACGGCCTGCAGTATCTGCTGGCGGCATCAGTGCTAACCGGCCTGCTGCAGCTGGTCGCCGGCTACCTGAAGCTTGGCAGCCTGATGCGCTACGTGTCGCGCTCGGTCGTGACGGGCTTCGTCAACGCGCTGGCCATTCTGATTTTTATGGCACAGTTGCCGGAGCTGACCAACGTGACCTGGCACGTGTATGCGCTCACCGCCGCAGGCCTGGCAATCATCTACCTCTTTCCGTACCTCAATAAAACTATTCCCTCCCCGCTGGTCTGCATCGTGGTGCTGACCGCCATCTCCATGTGGCTGCATCTGGACGTGCGCACCGTGGGCGACATGGGCAAGCTGCCCGACAGCCTGCCGGTGTTCCTCATTCCGGACATTCCGCTGAACCTGGATACGCTGCTGATTATCCTGCCTTACTCCGCCGGCCTTGCCGTGGTGGGACTGCTGGAGTCGATGATGACCGCCACTATCGTGGACGACATGACCGACACCCCGAGCGATAAAAACCGCGAGTGCAAGGCGCAGGGCATCGCCAACGTCTGCACGGCGTTTATCGGCGGCATGGCGGGCTGCGCCATGATTGGTCAGTCGGTGATTAACGTAAAATCCGGCGGGCGCGGGCGCCTCTCCACCCTGACGGCCGGGCTGGTGCTGCTCTGTCTGATTATTTTCCTCCGCGATCAGGTGTCGCAGATCCCGATGGCGGCGCTGGTCGCGGTGATGATCATGGTCTCCATCGGCACCTTCTCCTGGCGATCCATCACCGACCTGCGCCGCCATCCGCTCTCGACCAGCGTGGTCATGCTGGCAACCGTGGTCGTGGTGGTGGCCACCGACAACCTGGCCTTCGGCGTGCTGACCGGGGTGCTGATTGCTTCGCTGAACTTTGCCACTAAGGTAGCGCGCTTTATGACGGTCAGATCGTCACGGGAGGGTGAGACACGGATCTATACCGTGACCGGCCAGGTATTTTTTGCCTCCGCCGATCGCTTTATGAGCCACTTTGACTTCAGGGAAGCGGCAGAGCGCGTGGTCATTGACGTCACGCACGCCCACTTCTGGGACATCACCGCCGTTAGCGCACTGGACAGGGCGGTAATTAAGTTCCGCCGCGAAGGCGCTGAGGTAGAAATACCGGGCATGAACGACGCCACCCGTACCCTCGTTGACCGCTTCGGCGTGCATGACAAGCCGGAAGAAGCGGAAAAACTGATGGGCGGTCACTAACTGACAGGAGTTACAGCTATGAACAATACCGTTGTGGCCTGCGTGGATGGTTCGCCGTCAACCGGGCCAGTCTGTGACTACGCGGCGTGGGCCGCCGCCGGCCTTTCCGCGCCGCTGGCCCTGCTGCACGTGCTGGAAAAAGACGGTCATCCGGCCGTCTCTGACCTGAGCGGCAGCATTGGCATCGACAGCAAAGAGCTGCTGACCGAAGCGCTTGTGCGCGTGGAGGGTGAGCGCAGCCGCCTGCTTATGGCGCAGGGGAAAACTATTCTGGCTGGCTGTGCTGAACGGCTGGCCCGGGCGGGACGCCCGGAGGTACGCCAGCTGCAGATGCACGGCGCACTGGACGAAATCCTTGCCGGGCTGGATGACGTCAGGCTGATGGTGCTCGGACGACGGGGCGCAGAACATACGGTGGGCAGCCAGCTGGAAAGCGTCATCCGCCTGCAGAAAGCGCCCGTGCTGGTTGTGCCGGAAACGTTTATTGCGCCATCCCGGGTACTTTTTGCCTGGGATGGCAGCGAGGCCAGCCGCCGAAACCTGACCCGGCTGACCGTGAGCCCGCTGCTTCGCGGCCTGGCCTGCCATGTTGTGATGGTGAACGGCGACGATGCTTCACTCCATGATGCGCAGCACATCCTGCAGGCAGCCGGCATTGATGCAGAGTCACGGCTGATACAGGATGAATCCGTCTCGCGCGGGCTGTGCCGTTACGCGCAGGAGAACGGAACGGACCTGATCATGATGGGGGCCTGGGGACACTCCCGGCTGCGCCGCTTCTTTATCGGCAGTCACACCACGGCGATGCTGGCTGAAAGCCGTTATCCGCTGCTGATGCTGCGGTAAACGTTACGGGCCTGCAATCGCAGACCCTTTTCATAACGAGCCTCCGGAACACAAGTCCCGGAGCAGTTCATTTGTGCGGCGCCTTTGTCAGCCGTGCTCAGGGAATACCATGCGTCAGCTGTTTCGCTTTATGTATCAGCACGGCAGTCATCTCGCCTTTGGCGCGATACTGATGGCCATGTCGAGTTTTGGACAGACTTACTTCGTATCGCTTTACGGGCAGGACCTGCGTCAGGCATTCGGGCTCAGCGACGGCGGACTGGGCGGCCTTTATGCCGCGGGCACCGTGATGAGTGCCGTCACCCTGACATGGGCGGGCCGGCTGATTGACTACACCACTACCCGTCGATTCACCCTGACCGTTACCCTGCTGCTGATAACGGCGTGCCTGCTCGTCTCCGGTGCGCAGGCGGCATGGACGCTCTGTGCAGGCTTTTACCTGCTTCGCCTCGGCGGACAAGGCCTGATGGTGCATACCGCCCTGACGGCGACTGCGCGCCAGTTTCCGCTTGATGCTGGCAAGGCACTGGGTGCTATCGCACTGGGCCTGTCGCTCGCACAGGCGCTGTTTCCGTTGGCTGCCGTGCAGATTAACGCTCTGACGGGATGGCGCACTGCCTGGCTGATAAACGCTGCGGTTCTGGTGGCCGGCGTTGCGCTGGCTGTCAGCTGCCTTCCGCGCGCTGCCGAAAAGCCGCTGCGGACGTTCAGAAAGCGGGGCGCAGAGAAGGTTCGCGAAGCGTCAGTATGGAAGAACCGGAATCTGCTTTTTGCTCTGCCCGCAGTGCTGGCGTCACCTTTCATCACCACAGGGTTCTTTTTCCATCAGGCGCGTCTGGCAGAGGAGAAAGGATGGGCGCTGTCGTGGGTTGCAGGGTGGTTTATTGCTTACGCGATAACGCAGGCGGTTTCCCTGTTATCATTTGGTCCGCTGATAGACCGGCTGACGCCACGCCGTCTGTTGCCGTGGTTTCTGCTGCCGCAGGGCGCTGGCATGCTGACGCTGTGGCTCAGTAACAGCGTGTGGGTCACGCCGTTTTATCTCATCATGACCGGTATATCGTCAGCCATTGCGTCCACACTGGCGACTGCGCTATGGGTACAGCTGTTTGGCCCCGCGCAACTGGCAAAGGTGCGCTCGGCTGTTGAGGCGGGTACCGTGCTTGCCAGTGGTGCCTCTCCGGTCATCATGGGCGTTCTGATTGATAACCATATTGCCCTTCGGGTGCAGGCGCTGTTATGCCTCGTCTTTATACTCGCGGCCAGTCTGGTGGCAACCCGTGTCAGAGCTGGCGTACCGGAAAATGAAACTGATATTTCTGGCTGATCGGAACACGATACGTGAGGCAGGAAACACTGTCCGCTTTGTGCCAGAAGCGGACATTTTCTTTGAGCCTGAACTGGCAAAATTCTGTCAGTATCAAAACCGTTAAACTGGGTGTGCCGCAAAGCGCTTTTCAGGTAAGCCGGGGCTGACATCAGATTCAGCCTTGAGCATTGCACCGTCATATTCAGACAGCGCAGTAAGCCCCATAGAAGCAGTGGTGCAATAGAGACGGGTAAAACCCTCACCGGCAAGTGCCGGACAGGTGCTCTGCATTCCAGGTGATGTCAGAATAGCAGCGATGGTCCCATCCGGGCGGTAACGGACAACACGGCTCCCTCCCCATTCAGCATTCCACAGATATCCCATCGCATCCACGCAGCAGCCGTCAGGCGCGCCGCTGCCTTCGGTTTCTGCGAACACGCGCTGGTTTCGCAGCGAGGGATAATCACAGCACATTATCCGGCCCTGCATCGAGTCACAGTAATAGAGCGAGCCACCATCGGGGCTGAAACAGATGCTGTTCGGGATAGCCACATCGGGCAGTGCAAGCGTCTCAACAGTCAGCGTCGCCGCGTTGAGCCGGTGAAATCTACCGATGACTTTAACGGGATAACCGTCATCCATCGTTCCGAAGACAAAATTACCGGTACGGTCACACCGTCCATCACCTATGCGGGTGCCGGTGTCTCCCGGTGAAGGGGCCACCGGGGTAAGCAACCCGCTGTTGAGATCATAGAAAGCCAGCCTGGATGCAAATCCCATCAGCAGAACGTTGTTTTGTTCAGTCAGGGCAAAAGAGCCGAGACGTTCAGGAAGCGACCAGCGCATCACAGCGCCAGTGCCTTCTTCCAGTGCGAGCAGTTCACTGGCTTCGATGTCAGTCCAGTAGAGCCTGCGGGTTCTTTCACACCACAGCGGGCACTCTCCCAGCGTATTCCTGACATCAGCTGCGATTGATAACATGTTAAGCCTCCGGATTATTTAGGGTTTTACCGTTCGTCGGCAGGGCGGGTAACGCCGTTACTGCAGAAAACGTGCTGAGAGCCGCTCGCCGAAAAGCATGACGGCGAGTCCGGCCAGCATGACAACCAATCCCCCCAGCCTGAGTAACGAAACCGGCCGACGCACAGCCCCCAGCAGGCCAAAATGGTCAATCATCTGCGAGGAAAGTAACTGTCCGACAATAGCCAGCCCGAGCAGGGCTGAAAACCCGATTTTCGGTGCAAGCACGACATAGCTGAACAGAGCACATGCGCCAATCAGACCGCCCGCCAGACTCCATAGAGGCTGCGATGGGATTGCTGCTAACGATGTTATCAGCCCACCCCGCAGCAGGGCGTAAATACCCAGACTGAACGCGCCCGCCGTAAAGGAAAAAAGCGCAGCAGTGACCGGGTCGCCGCCCAGTCCTTTTGCCAGCTGGCTGTTCAGGGTCGTCTGCAGGGTGATCCCCAGACCTGCGGCAAAGGCGATTACGTAATAGATCATGCTTTTCATCCCGGCCAGTCTGACTGCTCCAGCGGCAGGAAGGTGTCAGCAAACATGTCAGGCTGGTAGCCAGAGGCGGTAAACAGGTGCTCACGTGACTCATCAATTGCCGCACGCAGTCGCGAGCTGTCCACGCCCAGCACCTTGCCGTTCTGTTTAAGGATTCGCCCGCCGATCATGACGGTATCGATGTTGCTGCGCTCGGCGGCATGAACCACCGTGCCAAAGGCATTGCCGGACGGGTAAAGGTTGAGGTCACTGGCGTTAATCAATACCAGATCGGCTTGTTTGCCTGGCGTCAGGCTGCCCACTTTGTCCCCTAACCCTGCACAGGCTGCGCCATCGAGAGTCGCGGCTTTAAGGAGTTGCGCCGCCGGAAGTGTTTTCAGCGCATGTTCAGAATCGCAGCAATGCTCCTGATGCATCCCCATCACCCGCTGAAGGTAAAAGGCAACGCGCATCTCCATAAACATGTCGGTGCTGTACGACGTTTCATTGTCTACGCTCAGGCCAGGACTGATGCCATGACGCTGCGCGGCCTCAATGGCGAACATTCCGCTTTCGATGCCATAGTGCGAATCTGAGCGTGGACAGACGTTCACCCGGACACCCGCTTCCCGCAGGATTTCCCATCCACGGTCAGGCAGCGCCGTGCAGTGATTGAAAATATTGTCCGGTCCCAGCAGCCCCTGCTGATGCAGCGACTCAAGTTCAGACCCCATCTCAGCCCCAAAGAACTCCGTGACAATCGGCAGTCCCAGCCTGCGAGCCTCGGCCCACAACGCTGGCTCCAGCTGCGCCATGACGGCGAGGGAGACCAGGCTTTCAGGGTCGCTGGTGAAATACTTCTCCTGCAGGCGCTGCCAGTTTCCCGGCCAGTGCGCTTTATCCCATTCGCCGGCTACCGGTGCGCCGGAAGCATGAATGGCACGAATGCCGGTATCAAGCAGGGCCTCGACGGCGGCATCGGAATGCGCTGCGGTGCGGCTGTTATGTGAATTATCAATCATCGTGGTAATGCCCGCGTCAATCGCACCCAGCGCCGTCAGAAGGTTACCGACATAGATATCTGCAGGGCGGTAATATTTAGCAAACGAGAAGTGCGTGGCGTTGCTGTAGTCGTCCAGACACGTGGCGTTAGGGTTAATGCGGCGCAGCTGACCTTCCCAGGCGTGACGATGAGAATCAACCATCCCCGGCATGGCAATCATATTTTTGGCATCAATGACGTGCGCATCCGGCGCGTCAAGATTCTGGCCCACAGCGGTAATCGTTGAACCGTTGATGAGAATATCACCGCGCTCAATGTTGCCGACGCTCTCGTCCATGCTCAGTATCGTCGCGCCACGAATCAACGTAGCCTGTGAAGTGACATTCTGATTATTAACAATATTTCTGATGTAACCGCTCATTGACTTGTCTCTTTCCTGATTCATGGGCAAACAATACGCCACACCATTAACCTGAAAAAGATGCTTAAAACGTTTTCATAATTCATAATTCGCGAATAATCAGACTCATATTTATTGCGGAACATAACCATGGACAGGATTCAGGCTATGCAGGTTTTCATGCGGGTTGCTGAAGCCGGAAGTTTTGTGCGCGCGGCCGAAACACTATCACTGCCCTCATCCACCGTCACCAGCACGATTAAAAATCTGGAAAAATATCTGCAGGTGCGCCTGCTTAACCGGACGACAAGGCGGGTCAGCCTCACGCCTGAAGGCCTTCAGTATCTGGCGCATTGCCGGGAAATCCTGTCGCTGATTGAACACACTGAATCCAGCCTGACCGACTTCGTACGGCGCCCCCGGGGACGGCTGCGTGTTGATATGCCCGGGGGTATCGCCCATTTTATCGTTATGCCCCGCCTGAAAGATTTTTACCGGCTCTATCCGGAAATTTATCTGATGATTGGGGTCAGCGACCGGCAGGTCGATCTTGTTCAGGAAGGCGTGGATTGCGTTATCAGAACCGGCGAATTAACGGACTCCACGCTGGTTGCGCGTCCGCTTGGCCGGTTTCGCTGGGTGACCTGCGCCTCGCCGGACTATTTAAGGGAATACGGTATTCCTGAGACGCCGGAAGCGTTATCGCAGCACAGAGCGATCCATTATTTTTCCGGTTCGGGAAGACGCACCAATGAACTGCGCTTTACACAAGGCACGGAGGCATTCTCCGTTCAGGTCGGGGGAAATGCGGCCGTTAACGAAACGGGACTTTACATCAGACTGTGTCTGGAGGGCTTTGGGCTGGCGCAGCTTGCTGAAAATGTGATTTCGGCGGACCTGCAGCAAGGCAAACTGACTGAGGTCCTGACGGACTGGCAGCCTCCTTCAGTGCCGGTGACGATGCTCTATCCGCATCAGCGTTTTCTCTCTCCTGCCGTGCGTGCTTTTGCTGACTGGGTCGCCGGGCTTTTTGATGATAGCGCGGCGGAGAATCGGTCTTCCCGGTAAAAGATGGCTCTGATAGCAGGAAGATGCTTCAGCACGATATTTAACCGCACCCACAGCAGAGGAGCCTGTTGTCCCCCTGCTGTGTCAGCAACTTCAGCCCGACTGCTGCGCAGGCTCCAGGTGCGCATTTCGTCCGGCAGCCATTCCGGTGCAGGCACCTGCGACCGCGATTGCTGCGGTCATCAGTAACGGTACCGTCCAGCCTCCGGACAGCTCCTGTACTTTACCCAGCAACAGTGGCCCCATTGCCGCCATCAGATAACCGACACTCTGTGCCATGCCTGACAGCGCGGCAGCATCACCGGCGTTTTTGGTACGCAGCCCGATGAAGGTCAGACCCAGCATCATGCTGGCGCCAGAGCCAAAGCCGAGAAGCGCCGCCCACAGCATCGCCAGACTCGGCAAATACAGGATGCCGATACAGGACACTGCGGTTACCAGGCTGACGCCAGCAGCAGCTAATTTCTGATCGTTAAGACGGCGCAGCGTGGCGGCCAGAATCAGGCCGGGAATGGCGGTGGTCAGCTGAAGGATGCCGTGTACCTCACCAGCCTGAGCTGAGGAGAGTCCACTGTCCGTAAGAATGGCTGGCAGCCAGCCGACCGCAACATAAAACGGCATCGCATTCAGGCCCATAAACAGGGTGACCTGCCAGGCCAGAGGCGAGCGCCAGACCGCGACGGTCGCCGCTTTTTTCTCCCCCACAACTGGAAGCTGATGCTTTTCCTTCAACTGGGGCAACCATAAAAGCAGCGCCAGCAGAGGCGCAATCACCAGCATGGCTAACGCGATGTTCCAGCCCCAGCTCTGCGTCAGAGGAATGACAATGGCTGAACCAATAGCACCAGCCGCGCCCATGGTGATGGAATATGCACCCGTCACGGAAGCCACTTTGCCGGAAAAGTCACGCTTTATAAGGCCAGGCAGAAGGACATTACCTAGGGCAATCCCGATACCTATCAATAGGGTTCCGCCATAAAGCGCCCAGACACTGCCTGTGGATCGAAGCAGAATGCCGGCTGAAATCACGGCGAGTGCACCAAAAAGGGTGCGTTCCAGACCGTACTTCCTGGAGATGGAGGCGCTCAGGGGTGAAAAGGCGGCAAAGGCCAGTAAAGGCAGTGAGTTAAGTAACCCAGCGGCAGTAATACTTAGCCCAAAATCTTGGCGGATGGACTCTAAAACGGGTGCAATAGCGGTAAAAGGAACACGCAGGTTAATAGCGATAAAGAGGATGCCGGTCACAAGTATGACTGAAGACCCCTTGTTCGTAGTGTGGGACATAAACTGTGCTTTCTCTGAAAAAAGAAAGACTTTAAAGTACGCATGAGTCACAGAATACAGATAACCTGACAACATATAACTAAATCATGCCAGCTCATAAGAAACCGGTGACCTCGCCGGAAGAATTTACAGCCGATGCATTCAGTCAGGCTGCTATCGCCCTGCATGTATCTTCGTCTGGCGAGTATGCCGGGCAGGGTCCGCACGCCCATCGTAAAGGCCAGCTTATTCTCTCTTTGCGCGGTGCAGTAAGCTGTGAGGTTAAAGACGCGCTGTGGCTTGTTCCACCGGGACATGCTGTCTGGGTACCGGGTGAAATCCCTCACAGCTGCCGGGTCACAAAGAATGCAGAGACCTGCTTTCTGTTTATCGAACCCGGCGCGGCAGCGATGCCGGAAACCTGCTGTACCCTGGCGATTAGTCCTTTGGTCCGCGAGCTTGTTCTGTATCTGGCAGAGCAGGAACATGCTTATTCGCCTGACAGTAAAAC
>JAAIGE0100484177.1_pt1 | contig 22290 bp, 10 predicted proteins | sample 6487951 | NCBI WGS metagenome assembly JAAIGE01 (sample SAMN13974128, study PRJNA590717) | phyllosphere metagenome | biome: tomato field; feature: multiple bacterial spot infested tomato fields; material: tomato leaves; isolation source: leaves from tomato fields | host: Solanum lycopersicum ...
CCGGGGTTACCTGGAGCGTCCGGCACTGACTGCCGAGCGTTTCGTACCGGACCCGTTCGGCAAGCCGGGCAGTCGCGTGTATCGCAGCGGCGACCTGACGCGTGGGCGTGCGGATGGCGTGGTGGATTACCTGGGGCGTGTTGACCATCAGGTGAAGATCCGGGGTTTCCGTATTGAGTTGGGTGAGATCGAAGCGCGTCTGCGTGAACAGGACAGCGTGGGCGAAACCGTAGTGGTCGCCCAAGAGGGGCCGAATGGAAAGCAACTGGTGGCCTACGTGGTGCCTGCCGCCACTCAAGCTAACGAGGTTGAGTTCCGTGATGCCTTGCGTCGTGTACTGAAGGCTCGCTTACCGGACTACATGGTGCCGGCGCATTTCATGTTTCTGGCACAAATGCCGCTGACGCCCAACGGCAAGCTCGACCGCAAAGGCTTGCCACAGCCGGATGCCAGCCAATTGCAGCAGGTGTATGTGGCGCCACAGAATGGGTTGGAACAGCAGATTGCCAGCCTCTGGGCCGATGTACTGCGCCTGCCGCGTGTGGGGTTGAATGACAACTTCTTTGAGTTGGGCGGCGACTCGATCATCTCGATCCAGGTGGTCAGCCGTGCCCGACAGATCGGTATTCGCTTCACCCCCAAGGATCTGTTCCAGCATCAAACGGTACAGAGCCTGGCGGCCGTCGCTCAGACAGGTGGGCAGGGGCTCATCATCGAGCAAGGCTTGGCCACGGGTGAAGCACTGCTGTTGCCGATTCATCAGTACTTTTTCCAGGAAGACATTGCCGAACGTCACCACTGGAATCAGTCCGTGGTGCTACGCCCCGGTACACGGTTGGATGAAGCGACCTTGAACGCTGCGTTGTTGGCGTTGATCGAGCATCACGACGCATTGCGCCTGAGCTTCAGTCAGTTATCGGGCCATTGGAAGGCTGAGTATCGCGATGTAGCCTCATACGGCGATCTGCTCTGGCACAGGCACTTGGAAACTGTTGGGGCGCTTGAGTCTCTAGGCCGGGAGGCACAACGCAGTCTGGACTTGGCGCAAGGACCGTTGATGCGTGCGGTGCTGGTTGAGTTGCCGGATGCGTCCCAACGACTATTGCTGGTGATCCATCACCTGGTGGTGGACGGCGTTTCGTGGCGCATTCTGCTCGAGGACCTGCAGACCGCCTATACCCAGCGTCAAAGCGGGCAGGCAATTGCATTGCCGGCCAAGACCAGTTCAACCCAGGCCTGGGCAAAACGCTTGCAGGCCCATGCACAGAGCCCGGCATTGCAGGAAGAGCTGCGATTCTGGCAAACACAATTGCAGGGCGCCGATGCCGGTCTGCCATGCGACAACCCGCAGGGTGGCCTGAATAACGCGCTGGCAATTTCTGTGACCACCCACCTGGATCAGTCCTTTACCCGTCGTCTCTTGCAAGAGGCGCCAGCGGCGTATCGCACACAAGTCAACGATTTGCTGTTGACCGCCTTGTCCCGCGTGATTACCCGCTGGACAGGCAGTGATTCGCTACTGGTCAAATTGGAAGGCCATGGCCGTGAAGATCTGTTCGACGATATGGACCTGACCCGCACTGTCGGCTGGTTCACCAGTATGTACCCATTGGCGTTGACGCCGGCGGCGAACCTTGCGGATTCGATCAAGGGGATCAAGGAGCAGTTACGCGCGGTGCCGGACAAAGGCATCGGCTTCGGCGCGCTACGCTACCTGGGTGATAATCATGCTCGGCAGGTGTTGAGCGGGCTGGCACAGCCGCGCATTACGTTCAACTACTTGGGCCAGTTCGACGGGACCTTCGAAGAGGATGCAACGGGGGCCTTTTTTACTCCGACGGGCGAGGAGGCTGGGCCTGAACAAAGCGAGCAGGCCCAGTTGGGTAACTGGCTGGAGATTAACGGCCAGGTCTACGGCGGTGAGCTGAACCTGAGTTGGAGCTTTAGCCGTGAAATGTTCAGTGAAGCCACTGTGCAGCGGTTGGCTGACGCGTATGCACAAGAACTCAAGCAACTGATCGAGCATTGCTGCCTGTCATCCCATCAGGGGGCGACGCCGTCCGACTTCCCGCTGGCCGCGCTCACTCAAGCGCAACTGGAGCAGTTCGAATTGGCGGGCGCCGAAGACGTCTATCCGTTGTCGCCCATGCAGCAAGGCATGTTGTTTCACGCGTTGTATGAACCGCAGGCGGGTGATTACGTTAACCAGATGCGCGTGGACGTAGATGGCTTGGATGTTCCGCGCTTTCGCGATGCCTGGCAGGCCGCGTTGGATAACCATGACATCCTGCGTACTGGCTTTATCTGGCAGGGCGGCCTGGAGCATCCATTGCAAGTCGTGCATCGCCACGTGCAGTTGCCGTTTATTGAAACCGAATGTCCTGAGGGCGCCGGGCAGCAGCAGATGCTGGACCGTCTGGCCGACGCGCAACGCGTACAAGGTTTCAACCTGGAGCATCCGCCGCTGGTGCGTATCGCACTGGCCCACACCGGGCCGCAGCGTTGTCAGTTGATCTACACCAGCCACCATATTTTGATGGATGGCTGGAGCAGTTCCCAGCTGCTCGGCGAAGTACTGGAGCGTTACGCAGGCGTGACTCCGCAAGCTCAGCTCACGCGCTACCGCGACTTCATCGAGTGGGTGCAGTCCCAGGATAAAACCCTGCGCGAAGCCTTCTGGAAGACGCAACTGGCCAATCTGGACGAACCGACACGGTTGTTCCAGGCACTGCCGCGCAACACGGAGCAGACTGCATCGTGCCTTGGGGAGTACGCGCATGAGCTGGAAGTGGCGCAGATGACCAGGCTAAAAGCATTTGCCCAGGGGCAGAAGATTACGCTCAACACCTTGGTGCAATCGGCCTGGCTATTACTGTTGCAACGCTACACCGGGCAGGACACCGTGGCCTTCGGTGCCACCGTCTCGGGACGTCCCGCGGACCTGCGCGGCGTGGAGCAGCAGGTCGGTTTATTCATCAATACACTGCCGGTTGTGGCAACACCTCGGCCAGACATGACCGCGGCGCAATGGATGCAGCAAGTCCAGCGACAGAATCTTGCATTGCGCGAGCACGAGCACACGCCGTTGTTCGAGCTACAGCGCCTGGCCGGATTGGGCGGTGAGGCGTTGTTCGACACCATTCTGGTGTTTGAGAACTATCCGGTATCAGAGGTCCTGGAGCAGGGTGCCCCGCTGGGGGTTCGGTTCGGCGAGGTGAAGAGTCGCGAGCAGACGCATTACCCCTTGTCGATTGCCGTCGGTTCCGGTGAAACGCTTAGCCTGCACTACACCTATGACCTTGGCCAAGTTGCGGCGACTACGGTTGAACGCCTGCACCAACATTTACTGCATCTGATCATGGCAATGGTTGCCAGGCCGCAGGAGGCGCTGGCGCAATTGACGCTATTGACAGCGCCGGAGCACCGGGCGCTGATGGCGCAAGGCAATGGAGTGGTCAATAGCGGCTCTTACAGTCTTGTCCAGCACCAATTCGAGCAGCAAGTACGCCGTACGCCAAAGGCAATCGCAGCGATCTTTGACGACCAGCAATTGACCTACGATGCGTTGAACCGGCGCGCCAACCGCCTCGCGCACGGATTGATAAAACAAGGCGTGGGTCCTGACTCGCTGGTGGGTATCGCGCTGGAGCGCTCGTTCGACATGCTGGCGGGTTTGCTGGCGATTCTCAAAGCTGGCGGCGCGTACGTGCCGCTTGACGTGGACTATCCGCAAGAACGCCTCGCCTACATGCTCAAGGACAGTGGCGTTAAATGGCTGCTGACTCAGTCGGACCTGGACCTACCGCCGGCTGAAGGCGTGCAGTGCCTGAGCCTGGACGGTGATCAAGCTTGGTTAAGTGCCGGCGGCGATGCCGATCCGCAGGTTGCAGTGAGCGGCCAGAACCTGATGTATGTGATTTACACCTCAGGCACCACTGGCAACCCTAAAGGGGTGGGGGTGACCCATGACGCATTGGCACAACGTCTAGCGTGGATGCAGGAAACCTACCATTTGCAGGCCGACGATGTGTTGCTGCAAAAGGCCCCGATGAGTTTTGACGTATCGGTATGGGAGTGTTTCTGGCCATTGATCAGCGGCAGCCGGCTGGTGATAGCGGCGCCGGGCGAACACCGGGACCCGGTGCGCCTGATGGAGTTGATCCAGGCATTCGGCGTAACCACGTTGCACTTCGTCCCCTCGTTGCTGCAGCTGTTCATGGACACGCCGGGTGTTGCGCAGTGCGTGCATGTGCGCCGAATGTTCTCTGGTGGCGAAGCGCTGAGTGCTGAACTGCGCAATCAGATCCTGCGGGCCCTTCCGGCCGTTGAGCTGCACAACCGTTACGGCCCGACTGAAACGACGATCAATGCAACGTGGTGGGCATGCTCTTTGGAGGACGGCGCGCGTTCGCCGATCGGCCGGCCCTTGGGCAATGTGGTTTGTCGGGTCCTGGACGGTGACCTGAACCCGGTGCCTGCCGGCGTTGCCGGAGAATTGTGCGTTGGCGGAGAAGGCTTGGCTCGCGGTTACCTCGGGCGTGCGGGGCTTTCGGCCGAGCGTTTTATTGCCGACCCATTCGGCAGTGCGGGAGCGCGCTTGTACCGCACAGGCGACCGAGTGCGCTGGGGGGATGATGGCGCCTTGGAGTACCTGGGACGCCTGGATCAGCAGATCAAGATTCGCGGCTTCCGTGTGGAGCTGGAGGAAGTGCGCGCCTTGCTGCTGCGTCAGGCACAAGTGGCGCACGCCGAAGTGATTCTGCGCTCGGGCAGCGGCGGCGGCCAATTGGTTGGCTACTACGTTGCCCAGCCGTCGGCCTCTGACGAACCCGAGCACAACCAGACACTGCGCAACGCCCTGCAGGCACAACTGCCGGACTACATGGTGCCCAAATACTTCGTGCGCCTACCCAGCATGCCGTTGAGCCCCAGTGGAAAGCTGGACCGCAAAGCGTTGCCCGAGCCTGGTAACCAAGTATCGCAGAGCGAGTATGTAGCACCTCAAAGCGATCTTGAGAAACAGTTGGCAGGGATCTGGCAAGACGTGCTGGACGTCGAACAGGTAGGCCTCAACGACAATTTCTTTGAGCTGGGCGGGCACTCGCTATTGGTGATCAATGTGATGTCACGCATTCAGTTGGAATTGGGGGTGAAGATCAGCGTGCATGAGCTGTTCCAGCATGCTCAGTTCAAACTGCTGGCAGACCACCTGCAGGGGCAGGGCACCCGTGTCAGTACAGAAAAATTGTCGTTCCTGGATTCGCTCCTCGACGAAATGGAGGAGGTGTAATGGATAGCCAGATGGCTCAGAAAATCATGAAGCGCTTTATCGGCCTGGGGCTGGAGCAGCGCAAGGTTTATCTGCAGAGGATGTTGCAGGAGGGTGTTTCCCCCGCGAACCTGCCTATTCCGCAAGTGCGGCTTGAAGCGGCTGCATTGCCGCTCTCGTACGCCCAGGAGCGTCAGTGGTTCCTCTGGCAGTTGGACCCACACAGTGCCGCTTATCATATTCCCAGTGCCTTGCGACTCAAGGGACGCCTGGATATCGCCGCGCTACAGAAGAGTTTTGAGTACCTGATCGCGCGACACGAAAGTTTGCGCACGCGGTTTCGTCGGGTCGGGGAGGTGACGCAGCAGGCGGTGCTGCCAGGATTTTCGATCGTCCTGGCACCTGAGGAGATCGATGAACGCCACCTCAAAGCGCGGATTGAACAAGAGATTGCGCGGCCCTTCGATCTGGAACAAGGCCCGCTGTTACGCATCACGTTGCTGCGCCTGGCCGAGGAGGAGCACGTGTTGGTGCTGGTGCAGCACCACATCATCTCCGACGGCGGTTCGATGCAAGTCATGGTGCAAGAAGTGGTGCAGGCGTATACCGCTCTTAGCCACGGACATGGGATTGACTTGCCCGCCTTGCCGATCCAGTACGCAGACTACGCCCTCTGGCAGCGCAGTTGGATGGAAGCAGGGGAGAAGGAGCGGCAACTGGAATACTGGTTCAAGCTGCTCGGTGGTGAGCAACCCGTACTGGAGTTGCCGTTGGATCGCCCGCGTCCTGCTGTACAGAGCTATCGCGGCGCGTCCCTGGAGCTGGTACTGGATGACGCACTGGCTGCGGGTGTCAGAACTCTGGCCCAGCGCGAGGGGGCGACCAGTTTCATGTTGCTGCTCGCGTCCTTCCAGGCGCTGTTGTATCGCTACAGCGGGCAGCGGGATATCCGTGTAGGTGTGCCGACCGCGAACCGTAACCGGGTGGAGACGCAGCGTCTGATCGGGTTCTTCGTCAATACCCAGGTGTTGAAAGCCGATATCGACGAGCACACCACTGTTCTGACGCTGTTGCGCCAGGCTCGTCAGCGGGTACTCGAGGCCCAGGCGCATCAGGACTTACCCTTTGAACAGTTGGTTGAAGCACTGCGTCCTGAGCGTAGCTTGAGTTACAACCCGTTGTTCCAAGTGATGTTCAATCATCAGCACCGAGGGGCCGGCAGCGACAGCGAGGCACAGGCATCCAGTCTCATACTGGAAGGGTTGGAGTGGGAAAGCCGCACGGCGCAGTTCGACCTCAGCTTGAATGTCTGCGAGGAGGGTTCGAGTATCCAGGCTTCATTTGGCTATGCGACCGACCTGTTCGAGGCCACAACCATCGAACGCATGGCGCATCACTGGCAGCGCCTATTGAATGAAATGATTGCGGCGCCGCACGCTTCGATCAATTCGTTGGCACTGCTGGATGCTCAAGAGCGTTGGCAGATGGTCGATGCCTGGAATGCGACCGCCACTGATTACCCTCTCGAGCAGGTGCATCATTGCTTTGAAGAGCACGCCGAACGTACTCCGGACCGGCCTGCCCTGGTGTTTGGCACAGAACAATTGACCTATGCGGCCTTGAATCATCGCGCAAACCGCCTGGCCCATGCCTTGATCGCTTACGGTGTCGGCCCCGATAGTCTGGTGGGCGTGGCGATGGAGCGCTCCGTTGAGATGGTCGTGGCCTTGATAGCCATCCTCAAGGCCGGGGGCGCCTATGTGCCTGTGGACCCGCACTATCCCCAGGAGCGTCAGGCCTACATGCTTGAGGACAGTGCGGTAGAGCTGCTGTTGAGCCAGTCGCACGTGAATCTGCCGACGGCCGACAATGTGGTGCGTATTGACCTGGATCTTGATGACGCCTGGCTGAGTGCATACAGCCAGGTGAACCCCGACGTGGCGCTCGGCGGTGAAAACCTTGCCTATGTGATCTACACCTCGGGTTCGACCGGCAAGCCTAAAGGCGCGGGAAATAGTCATTCAGCCCTGGCCAATCGCTTGTTTTGGATGCAACAAGCCTATGCATTGGACGCCAGCGATACCGTGCTGCAGAAGACACCGTTCAGCTTTGATGTGTCGGTGTGGGAGTTTTTCTGGCCTTTGCTCAGCGGCGCCCGATTAGTGGTGGCGCTGCCCGACGATCATCGCGATCCGAGAAAGTTGGTCGACCTGATCGTGCGCGAACGTGTCACGACGTTGCACTTCGTGCCGTCGATGCTGCAAGCCTTCTTGCAGGACGGCCAAGTGGGGCGTTGCACCAGTGTACAGCGCATCATTTGCAGCGGTGAGGCACTTCCCGTCGACGCGCAGTCCCAGGTATTTGCGAAGCTGCCCAAGACCCGGTTGTACAACCTCTATGGCCCCACGGAAGCGGCCATCGACGTCACCCACTGGACCTGTGTCGATGAGGGCAAAGATGCCGTGCCCATTGGCAAACCCATCGCAAACCTGGGTTGCCATGTACTGGACGCTAACCTGGAGCCTGTACCCGTCGGCGTGCTCGGCGAGTTATACCTGGCGGGGAAAGGGCTGGCGCGCGGATATCACCGTCGGCCTGCGTTGACGGCCGAGCGTTTTGTCGCGAACCCTTTCGGGGTGGGGCAGCGGATGTATCGTACCGGCGACCTGGCGCGCTACCGCCCTGATGGGGTGATCGAATACGCCGGGCGTATCGACCATCAAGTCAAGCTGCGTGGCCTGCGCATCGAGCTGGGTGAGATAGAGGCACGCCTGCTTGAACATCAACTGGTACGTGAAGCGGCAGTCGTGGCGCTCGATGGCACTCAACTGGTTGGGTATGTGGTACTTGACGAGACTGTGCCTCAGTGGCGTGAAGCCCTTGGCGGCTATTTATCAATCCACCTGCCGGCCTTTATGGTGCCCGCCCAATGGGTGTTGTTGGAGAAAATGCCGCTCAGCCCCAACGGCAAACTGGAGCGCAAGGCGCTGCCGCGTCCTGAAGCGGGTACAGAGCACCGCGACTATGCGCCGCCGCTCACAGCGCTGGAACAACAGGTGGCGCAGGTTTGGCAGCAAGTGCTGGGTGTTGAGCGTGTGGGCCTTGACGATAACTTCTTCGAGCTGGGTGGGCACTCGTTGCTGCTTCTGGTGGTGAAAGAACGCCTGGCTGCTCACTGCGGGTTGGTGCTCACGGTCAACCAACTGATGACACGCCCCACCGTCAGGGCTCTGGCAAGCGATGCACCGGATGGGGTTCATCATTCGCTGATTGTTGAGCTGAACGGCCATCAGGGTGTCCCGTCATTGTTCCTGTTTCATCCAAGCTTCGGTTCGGCACACTGCTATAAAGCCATTGGCATGGCGCTGCGCCTGGAGATGCCGGTACGCGGCGTCATTTGCCGTGCATTGGTTGATCCGTTGAGCGAAGTGCCGACCTGGGATGCGATGGTCGACGAATATGCCCGGCAGCTTCAGGTGGCTCAGCCGCAGGGGCCGTATTACCTCGGAGGTTGGTCGCTGGGAGGCAATCTGGCGTTGCAGGTGGCGGCGGTCCTGGAAGAGCAGGGCGCCGAAGTCGCGTTTGTGGGGTGTATCGATGCGCCTCCACCCTTGCGCGTCACGGCGTTCTGGGAAAGGGAAAAATCCTTGAGTCCCATTGCCGAGCCAGCGGCAATCAGCGATACGTTAGTGGACCGGCGTGTGGCATTGCTGGCGGTGATGTTCCCTGATGCTGCACAGGCCATTGCCCATGCCTGGCGGGATGTCGAGCACGGCGGCGCCACAGCTGATCAACAGTGGGCGATGTTCTGTGAGTGGGCCGATTCGTTCCTGGGCGAGACGTTCACCAGCCTGCGCAGTGAGTTGCAGCAGGGTGGAGAGCTGGATGTTTCATGGGCTTTGAAACTTGCGCTGGATGAGCGATTGAAAGAGGCCGACTACGTGAGCATTGCCGCGCCAGTGAGCTGTTGGTGGGCCGCTCAAAGCAAGTCCGAAGTGGATCGCCACGTTATTGGCACGGCGCTTGAAGCAGGCATTGGCCATGGGGTTGAGGCTTCGGTGGTGATCGATACGACCCATGACAAGATCGTCCACAACCCTGAGTTCATCGCTTCGTTTGTATCCGCGGTAAAGCGCGTCATACGCAAGTGAGGCCTGGCGTTCGGGCTTGGAACACCGGCTTCGTACCGGTGTTTCTCTTGCAGTCTCAGATAGTGACCAGGTTTGGCGGGGCCAAACAAAACCCCCGCCGATTGGCGTAATGCTGTTCACTTAAGCGTATATCGCCCTTTGAAGGAGCGAGCTTGCTCGCGAAGAACCTCAACGATAACGCGTGTTTCCTGATTGAACGCGGCGCCTGTGAGTTTTTCGCGAGCAAGCTCGCTCCTACAAAAAGCCTTAACTGAACGGCATTACGCCGATTAGCGGGGGTTGGGTTGCTCGAACGGCAGCGCCGGAGTCAGAAGTCCACGCGAGTGGTCAGCATGACGTTGCGCGGATCGCCGTAATAGCCGGTGTTGAAGAAGCCAATGTTGGTGAGGTAATGCTTGTCGAACAGGTTGTTGACGTTCAGTGTCGTGGAGACTTTGTCGGTGAACTGGTATTTGGCCATGGCGTCGACCACCCAGTAGGCTTCCTGGCGAACGTCTTCGGATCGAGATTTCGCGCTGTTGTAGACCGATTGCCAGGTTTTACCCTGCCAGCGAGCGCCGCCGCCGATGGTCAAGCGGTCCAGCGGGCCGCTGAGCTTGTACGTGGTAAAGAAGCTGATCTGGTCCTGGGGTTCCAGGGTTGACGCTTTATCACCGTGCTCGTCCCGGATGACCTTGTGGGTATAGCCCGCCTGGGCTTGCCAGCCAGGTGCAAGTTCACCGGACAGCTCGGCTTCGAAACCTTTGGTCTTGGCTTTGATGCCTCTGGAGGCATCGTTGATCGCTGGGTTGGTCGGGTTGGCGTTGTATTCGGTGTCAGATTCCGCGCGGTTGGATTCATGCACTTCGAAATAGGCCAGGCTGGTGTTCAGCCCACCGTCGAAGAACTCGCCTTTCACACCGAGTTCGTAGTTCTTGCCTTCATCGGGTTCCAGTACCTTGTTGTCCCGGTCGCGCGCCGTCTGTGGGTAGAAGATTTCGGTGTAGTTGGCGTAGGCGGTAAAGTTGTCGTTGAGGTCGTAAGTGGCGCCGATATAGGGAATCAGTTTGCCGGTTTCCGTACTGTCGCTGGTGCCTGTCAACCAATAATTGGCCACGCGACTGCCGAGGATCACTTTAAAATCATCGGTAAGGTTCAAGCGTGCAGTCGCGTAGCCGGCAGTTTGTCGGGTGGTTTCATCGAACCTCTGGGTCACTGCGCCCCAGTCGGGTTTGGGGAAATCACCGTCGAAGTTCCAGAAGTCGACGATTCGTCCATTGGCGTGAATCGGGTTGGCGTAGTTTTTGCCCTTCCAGTGGGAGTTAGACGCAGAGGCGCCCACCACGAGTTCGTGTTCCCGACCACCCAAGCTGAACGGGCCGCTGGCGTAAATATCGCCGGAATCGGCGCGGGTATCACCGGTGAATTTGTTCGCATAAAGCGTCGACATGCCGGTGGCTACGAATGGGCCTGTCTGGATCGACCCCATCTGTGCGTCGTAACCACTGAATTGATGGGTGTATTGGCCCTTGACCACCCAGTCATTGGCAAATTGGTGCTCCAGCGTGGCGAACGCGCTTTGGGTGAACTGCTCCCAACTGCTCCACTTGGCAGCGCTGTTAAACGAACGCTTTACGTCGATGCGGTTACCGCTACGGTCAAACAACGGACGGCTGCCTGCCCATCCTGCGCCGGATGGGTCGCTGTTCTGATAATCGAATCCGACAGTCAGCAGGGTATCTTCACTGAGATCGGCTTCAATCGTGCCGAAATACACGTTGGTTTTGCGTTCATAGTGGTCCAGGAACGAGTGCTTGTCCTGATAAGCAGCCACCGCACGGCCGCGGATATTGCCGCTTTGTGTGAGTGGCCCACTGACGTCGACCTGGGAACGGTAGTTATCCCAGCTGCCCGCCCCCAATTCGAGGCTGGCCTTGAAGTCCTTGGTTGGCTTTTTACGGATCAGGTTGAGCGTTGCCCCGGGAGCCCCGGCGCCGGACAACAAGCCATTGGCACCCTTGAGTACTTCAACACGGTCGTAGATCGCCATGTCCGTCAGGGTCTGGCCAGACGAATAAGCCGCGTTACGCAGGGTTGGGATGCCGTCATATTGAAAGTTTTCGATCGAAAACCCACGTGCGAAGTATTGTGTCCGCTCGCTGTCGAGCCTCGATACAGTGACGCCTGGCGTATGACGCATCACATCATCGATAGAGGTCAGCGCAAAATCATCCATGTGCTGGCGTGTGATAACACTGATCGACTGAGGTGTTTCTCGTGGGGTCAATACCATTCGCGTAGCGGTGGCGATAGTGCCCGGCGTATAGGAGCCTGAGTCTTCAGTCACCGTACCCAACTGGTTGGCGCTAACCTGGGTTGCACCCAATTCCAGCGTGGAAGATTCACTGGCACTGGCCGTAATGGTGATGGTAGTGCCCTGCAGCCCATAACTGATGCCGGTGTTCTGGAGCAGGGCGGCGATAGCCCGGGTCGGTGCCAGCTTGCCCTTTACCCTATTGCTGCTTTTGCCTTGCACATCCGTCGGGCTGTAGAGCACCTGCAGATTGGTCTGGCGGCCAAACTCCTGCAGCGCCGCTCCCAGTGGCTGGGCTGGAATGTTGACGTCGATCTCTTGGGCTTGTACGTAACCGGCGATGGGCAGGGAGATCGCAAGGGCAAGCGTACAGGGTTTCAAGTTAAAGCTCATGGCCCGTCGCATGGACAGCGCTTTGCTCAGGGGGCTGAGACCGAGTCGTACTGACATGGATGCGTTCACTTCTCTATTTTTGGTTAGCAGATTATAGGTATTTATTGAGGTTGGTTCTCATTAACTTTAATGGGACGTTCCTCCTTCACTAAACCGGAAAAAAAATTCAAGCGGGCTCCATTTCAGGCACCACCTTGCCCGCGCGTAGACGCACCAGTTGGTCGGCGATATCGAAATAGCGATCGTCGTGGCTGATGACGATGATGGTCTTGCCCAAGCGCTTGAGATCCGGCAACAGCTCTGTGTAGAAGATTCGCCGGAAAGCCGGATCCTGGTCTGCAGCCCACTCATCGAACACCAGTACCGGACGCTCTTCCAGCCAGGCATTGACCAAGGCGAGACGTTTGCGTTGCCCTGTGGACAGGTCGGTGGTGCTGAATGAGCCGTCCTTGATGGTCACTTTGTGCGCAATCTCCAGGCGTTCCAGGTATTGGGCCGCACTGTCCATCGATTGCTGCCCGCCGCCCTGAACCAGGTCGTCAAACAAGTAATAGTCGGCGAACACTGTTGTAAACAACTGGCGGTAATCGTCGCGGGTAGGAGCGATCACTGCCTCGCCGTTAAGGTGGATCTCGCCCGACTGCGGTTGATAAAGCCCCAGTAGCAGCTTGATTAGCGTCGTTTTACCGCAGCCGTTCTCGCCGACGATAAACACGATATCGCCTTGCTTGATGCTCAGGTTGACAGGTCCCAGGTGGAACGGCTCGCTGCCTTCCACGGGTGGGGGGCTGTAGCTTACGTCGCGCAGTTCCAGGCTGTGGACCACCGGTTTTGGTGCTTCGCTGTCTTCGAGCAGCAAATGCGGTTCGGGCGACGAAAAGCGGTCGGACAATTCAGCGATGCGCGAGAACGCGATCTGCGCGCGGCTGACGATCGGTAAGGCGGTGACCACGTGTTCAAGCGGTCCCTTCATATACAGCAGTACCAGCACAAAGCCGGTAATCACAGCCGGGTCGGGGTTTGGGTTATACGCCTGGAACGCCAGCGCCAAGCCGATGACCACAAAGAACAGCATGGAGCCGAAGGTCTTGGCCACAATGAAGATGTTCACCGAGCGAACCTGGATATCGCTGATGCGATCAGCGGTAGCCTGGATTCGATGGGTATTCATCCGGTAGCGGCGAGGCCTGTGAATGCGCAACTCCTTCGCGCCAGAGGCGATTGCGGTGTAGTAGCGTTGCAGCTCATCTTCCTGGTCGCGAGCTGCTTCAAAACCCTTGATCCCAGCAGAGCGTGCGACGTACTGCACGGACGTGCCGATTAAAATCGCCACGATCATCATCAGGAACATCGGCACCGACAGGTACGCCAGGTATCCCAGGCAGCCCAAAGTCACCGTACTGGCGATGGCCAGCGGGGTGAAAGAAAAGGAGAAATCACTGATGGTGTCGACGTCGTGAGTCAGCACCGGAATCAGTTTGTGGGTGCGGTAGCGTTCGATTTGTTCGATAGGTGCTGACAGCACCTTTTCTCCCAGCTCCTTGCGCAGTGCGGCGATGATGCGTTGGCCGACGTAGTTGGTGCCGATATCTGAGACGATCGAGCTGACCAGGGCAAGCGCACACAGCGCAGCGAAGGTCAGAATCACACCTTGCGTCATGCCGGTAGACGAATGCAGCGCAGTGTTAATCGTCGCCAGCAGCAAGGTAATGGCCAGGCCACCCGCCATGCCAAGGGCGACGGAGACCGTCACGATGGTACGAAAGGGCCTGAGCAATGCGAGCAAACCTTTGAAGGCGCCGCGCTTGGGGTCGGTCATAAATACTTCCCGGAAAGTGAAAAAGAGGGGGCTGGGCACACAGACCCTTACCCATGACAAACGAAGCTGTGCCGTGACTATTTAGCGCGGCGTGCCGGGCGGTGGCCGTGGGCGATAAATTGCCCGGGGCCTGGTTCGTTCTTGTTCTGTAGGCGCACGTGCATCAATGCCGTGCGTGGCCCTTTGAGCGAGAGCGAAACACATGACGAAAAAGAACCTGGTGTATGTCTGGTCCCTGAGAAATGCCGCCGCCGACAAGGCGGGGCAGCCGGTGGCCTATAAAGACCACGAGCGCTATATGAAATCGGTGCTGGAGTTTCTGGTGGGCTCGCTCAACGACACGCCGCTGGGCGAGGCTTACAACCTGGTGGGCGTGGTGTATGACGACGATGAGCAAAACCCGCGTGATCAGCAGTTGGTGGCGGACTATGGCTTTGCTTACCAGCCGGGGCGTCAGTGGCTGTATCCGGCGGATTTACGTGTGCAGGGCACGTTGGTCAATGACCTGCTGCTGAGCGTGCCGTCAACCTATCGTCGCCTGCCACGGGGCAGCGCCGAGCATGTCGCCGGCAAGCAGGATTTCGAGCGTCGCCTGCATGACACCCTGGTGGAGTTGAAGGCTGACATCGTGGTGCTGGATGGTTTGCTGGTGATCCTCGACGAACTGGTGCGCCCGGGTGCGCCGTTTGCGCGGCGCATCATGAACATTCATCCGGGCATCACCCGCCTCGAGTCGCCGTACGAACGCCGTGGGGCGTACGCCACTTGGAATGCGCTGTACGGCGCACGTGGGCAGGCAATCACCGACTGGGCGAGCAAAGCGACGCAGGCGTGCGAGCCGTTGTATTGGACCGGTGCGTCATTCCACTACGTGGATAACGGCATCGATTCGGGAGAGGTGTTCCACGACGTGCTCAAGACCGAGATTTCGCCTGAGGACACCATCCTTGAGCTGCGCTGGAACAACTTCAACAACAGCCTGTTCCCGGCGCTGCATGAAGGCTTGGAGCTGTTGGCCAAGCAAGGCTGAACCCTGTAGGAGCGAGCTTGCTCGCGAAAAACGTCAACGATTACTTGCGCTTCCTGAATAAGCGCGGCGTCTGTGAGTTTTTCGCGAGCAAGCTCGCTCCTACAAGGTTTTACAGCTCGCGCACGACCCGAAAACCGATCCAATCCCCGCGCGTCTGCGGGTAGATGTTGTTGCGATTGCCCGAGCGTGAAAACACCGGCGCCTCGCCCCAGTCATTGCCGCGAATCTGGTAGGCCTCGCAGTTGGGCTCAACCCAGGCACTGCCATCCGTCGGCGCGCCGACGTAGTTCGGATGCTCGCAATCAGCCACCCGCTCATACACGTTGCCGTGCATGTCATACATGCCAAAGGCATTCGGTGGGTAGCTGCCCACGGGCGACGAATAGCTGTAGCCGTCCGCCGGGCCGTAGGTGTTGGCGTGTTGGGCGATGCTGTAGCCCTTGCCTTCGTCGAACGGGAAGGGGAACGGGCCGCTGGTGCCGGCGCGGGCGGCGTATTCACGCTGGGCTTCGCTGACCATGTCGTACTTATGCCCGGTTTTCTTCGACAACCAGCTCACGTACTGCTTGATGTCGTCCATGTCCATGCACACCGCCGGCTGACGTGGCCCCTGGGGGTAGCGCGGCTTGCTGGCGATGCATTCGCGGCCGGGGCGGTCGTCGCCATTGGCGATCTTGACCCCGGTCTGGCGCACGTAGCTGTCCCATTCGCCGGCGGTGATATGGAAGCGGCTCATGGCGAACGGTTTGGCGAAGGTCACCTCATGCATCGGGCCTTCGTCGGGCTCGCGGCCCACTTCGTCTTCCGGCGTGCCCATGGTGAAGGTGCCGGCGGGCAGCACCACCATTTCCGGGCAGTCCTTGCAGTCTTTGAACACCTTGCCAGGTTTTGGGGTAGCGGCCTGGGCCAGGCCGGGCAGCAGCGCGCCGCACAGGGCGGTGAGTGCCAGTGCGGTGAGGGGTTTGAGTTGGGATGGAATCATGGAGGCATCTCGTTCAAAGGGAAAAGGGGTCATAACCGCTGGCTCAGCAGGGTCATGAAGCGCTGGATCTCATCGGAGTTGTTAAGCAGGCCCGGTGAGGTGCGAATCACCGGGCCAACGTCACGGTCCACCGCGTCCACCACCACGCGGTTTTTCATCAGGTAGGCCGCGACGGCATCGCTGTCCTGATCCTTGACTCGGAAAAAGGTAAAACCCGCTGACAGCTCGGGGCTGCGCGGCGTGACCAGTTCGATCTGCGGGTGGGCCAGCAGTTGGTCCTTGAGTTCGGTGTTGAGGGCATGGATACGCGCTTGCACCGGCGCCTTGCCCAGTTGCAGGTGCAACTTAAAGGCTTCATCGGCGGCCCAGCGATGCTCGAAGGCGTGGTAGCCACCGGGCGTCATGGTCGTGGCGAAGTCCTTGTCTTCGGAGAAGGTCGGAATCATCGGTGTGACGTATTTGTTTTCGGTCTCGCGGGCGCACACCAGGCCGGTGCCGCGCGGGCCGAACATCCACTTGTGGGTGCCGGCGATGAAGAAGTCGCAGTGCATAGCGGGGAAGTCGAGGTCTTCCACGCCGAAGCCGTGCACGCCATCAACGATATAGAGCAGGCGATCTGGCTCGTCACGGTTGCGGTTGTGTTCGTCCACCAGCTTGCCGATCTCACCGATGGGCAATTTCACGCCGCTGCCGGACTGCACCCAGGTCATGCCCAGCACGCGCGTATTGGGGCGAATATTGCGCTGGATATTGCCCAGCACCTCGTCGGCCGAGACCTGATGGGCGTTGTTGAACAGGCGTATTTTACGTACCTGGGTCCGCTCCTTGCGCACCCTGAAATCCAGGCTGAACGCGGTGGCGTAGTGCTCATGCACCGTGGTGAGGATTTCCTGGTCGGCACGCACCTTGATCCCACCATAGATCATCGCCAGCCCTTCGGATGTGCTGCCGGTGAGGGCGATCTGCGCCGGTTTGGCGTTCAGGTAACGGCCGGCCCACTCGCGCACCTGGCCTTCACGCTTCCAGGTTTCCTGCAGGTCCCAGTCCATGGCCAGGCCAGGGTTGCGGTCGATCTGTTGGCGGTAGCGCTCGATGGCCTCGCGCACAGGCCTTGGGTGCGAGGCCACCAGGAAGTTGGAAAAGTGCAGGTAGCTCGGGTCCTGGTTGAACAGCTGTTTCAATCCCGTCCATGGGTCGTTCGTAACGGCGGCCACTGCCTGAGGCAGCAACGCGGTGCCCAGCGGCAGGCTCGCGGCAAAGACGCCGGCCTGCTTGAGAAATGTACGGCGGTCGGTCATGGACTTACTTCATGGTAGTTAGCGATTGGCCAATGGCTTGGCGGATTTTTGGACCTGCTCCCACACCCGCAGGAAGTTGCCTCCCCACAGCTTGGCGATATCGGCTTCGGAGTAGCCGCGCTGGATCAGTTCGGCAGTGACGTTGCGCACCTCGCCGACGTTCTCCCAGCCCTGCAAGCCGCCACCGTCATTGAAGTCCGAGGCAATGCCGACATGATCGATACCGATCTTGCGCACGGTGTAGTCGATGGCGTCGCCCAGGTCCTTGAGGGTGGCCTTGGGTTCTTCCTCGAGAATGCCGTACAGCGCGCTGGCGTATTGGCCGAAACGTTGCTCGGGCCAGGCGGCAATGATTGCATCGCCGGGCATCAAGGCCATGGCCAGGTTGGGCAGTGGCGGCAGGTCGAAGCGTGCGCGCAGGACGTTGAGCTTGTCTTGGGTCGGCTGGCTCAAGGGGCGCAGGTAGGCGGGAAAGCCCACCACTTGCACCACGCCGCCGCTGTTCTTGATCAGTTGCAGTTCCTTGTCACTGAGGTTGCGCGGGATGTCCACCGACGCCCGTGGCGCCGAGTGGGACGCCACCATCGGCGTGCGGCTCAACTGCGCGACCTGTTCCAGGGCCTTGGTCGACATCTGCGACACGTCGATGATCACCCCCAGGTCATTGAGGCGATGCACCGCTTGCTGGCCGATCGGCGACAGGCCCTCGAGGGCATCAGTGGAGTCATTGAAAAACGGCAGCGGTCGCGACGAGTCGGACCAGGCGTTATTGCCGATGTAGCTGAAGCCGAACATGCGCATGCCGCGTGCGGCCCACAGGTCCAACTGGTTCAGGTCGTTGCCCAGGGGGTAGGCGTTGAGCATGCTGATAAAGATCGCGAACTTGCCTTCGCCGTGCAGGCGGCGCATATCGTCCGGGGTGTAGGCAATGCCCACCTGGTTGGGAAAGTCACGCACCATGCCGGAGATGATCTTGTAGCGCACCTCCTGCTCGTGGCGGGCCTCCTCGACAAAACCGTCGGTGGGCTTGTGCGGGGCGTTGGCGCCGTTCCAGATTTCCGGCCAGCCGAAGATCGTCAGCGCGGCGCCCGACAATCGCCCGCGGGCGGCCTTGGCCAGGTCGAACTGGCCGCTGCCATCCTTGTCGGCCTCATTGCCCGCCGTGCCGAAATCCAGGGGCAGGGTGATGTGGCTGTCGAATGACAACAGGCGATCCTGCATTTCATTGGCCTGCTTGATCACCTCCAGCGGGTAGCCGGCGTTGCCCTTGAACCACTGATCCCAGACCAGCAAGCCCGCCCCGGCGCCGATAGCGAGGGCCAACGGCAGGCCGATATACAGCGCCTTTTTCGAACGTGATTTTGTCATTGCCATCTCAGTCAGTTGAGGCCTTTGCTATCAGGGAAGAACGAGCGATGACGGGGGAAATTTAGGTGGCGGGGGCAGGGCGGTAAATTTCATCGGGTTGCAAACGTTCTAGCTCTGATCAAGCCGTTTCCTAAGGTAGCCAATGACAATCTCTCGACGTGGGTTCATCGCAGGCCTGGCGCTGACTGGTGCAGCCGTGCCCGCGGCCTTTTATGCCCATCGCGAGTTGACACGGGAAGAAGCGTTTCCCATCACCCCCGGCGAAGCCACGGTCGACCTCGCTGACACCCAGGGCCAGCACCTGGCGAACACCCTGCGGGGCGTTTGGAGCCTGCGCCTGGAAGGCCGCGATGCCGGCCTTGCGGGCCTGCCGCTGCAAGGGCTGGAGTTGCTGCTGGACATCGCCCCCCGTGGCCGTGGCCTGCGCGGTTACCTGGATACCGCCGAGCAATTGCGCGCCGACGGCGAGCCGCGTTACCGCGTCTTGGGCGACCTACTGACGGGCGAGAGCGCCGTGCTTTATTGGCGCTTGATCGACCGCGATTCAGCCGACGGCGCGCCGGCCTATGAATTCAAGATGACCCTGGATGAAGTCTGGGCCGATTTCGGCAATGCCGGCAGTGCCACCCTCAGCGGGTACATCCTCGACCTTGAGCGGCCCCTGGCGCTGACCGAACGCGACAACCGTTTTATCGCCCACAAACAACTGTTCCCCGAAGCCCGCCAGCGCATCGGCCTCAACCCGACCTTGCTGGCCTGGCTGATTTCTCCCGAGCACCGCCTGTTTCACCAACTGTGGCACGCCACCCGCGACCAGTGGCACAAGCTCTCCGAAGAAAAACGCGAAGCCCTGCGCGGCATCGGCTGGCAGCCCGGGCCCCGTGGCCAGGAGCGCGACGCTCGCGGCAAGCGCAAGGACCGCAATGGCTCGGGCATCGACTTCTTTTTCATGCACCGCCATATGCTCGGCACCGCACGCTCCATGCAGGACTTGCCGTCCTGGCCGCACTTCCCCGAGCCGCAACCGCCGTTGGAGCGCGATCGCCTGGGCTTTGTGCGCTACTTCGACAACCACGACGGTTTCGCGCTGCCGCCCTGTTGGTCGGCGCCGGATGACGCCGACTACACCCAGTGGGTCGGCGATATCAAGGCGGCCGAGACCTACCACAGCAACTTCCAGGTGTGGGAATCCCAGTACCGCGATCCGCGCTACCTGGCCAAGTTGAGCCTGGGCCAACTGGGCTCGGAAATGGAACTGGGCCTGCACGATTGGCTGCATATGCGCTGGGCCTCGGTGCCCCGCGACCCGTCCAACGGCGCCCCGGTACCCTTCGCCCGTGACCCCGCAGACTTTGCCGCACGTTGGTATGGGCCGGAGAACGACTTTCTGGGCGACCCGTTTTCATCCCATGTAAACCCGGTGTTCTGGCATTTCCACGGCTGGATCGATGACCGCATTGAAGACTGGTTTCGTGCCCACGAGCGCTTCAACCCAGGCGAGGTGAGCCGACTGGAAGTCAACGGCGTGGCCTGGTTCGCGCCAGGCCGCTGGGTCGAAATAGGCGACCCGTGGCTGGGCCCGGACACCCACGGCTGCAGCACCACGCCGGGGCTGCAGCAGGGGCGCTCGATGGAAATGGATCCGGAGATCATGAAGCTGGCCCTGCGCATTACCTTCGGTGCCGATGAAGAGCTGCTCAAGGGCCTGTTCAAACGTGTACCGCAGCGGCCATGGTATGCGCGGCATTTGAAGCTCAAACGCGAGGCTTAGCCGGGGTTTTTAAACCTGCTCTTCCTCGCGCAATTGCGCACTCATCTCATCGCAACTGCGTGCCCAGTCGCACAACCATTGCGGCATCGGCGGTGACGTGTCGTCCAAGCCCAGCTCGCGGATAAATTCAGCCGGGGGCAGGGTGCCCTTGGCGGAGCGAAACAGCCCGCGCATCACCACCACGCCGACCACCCGCCCATTGCTGACGAAGCGGTGCTCCATCAGGTTCCACTTGTGGTCCCAGCCGAGAATGCGGGTGTGCACGTCGAATGCCTCGAACAGCTTCAATTCCCGACGGAACTTGCCCCAGGTATCGCCAACTATCGGCATAGCCTTGTGACGCAGCGCCACGCGAAAAGCGCCCGTGCGCAGCACAAAATCCATGCGTGCCACATCGGCCAGGGTGAAATACCGGCCATTGGTGACATGCCGGTTCAGGTCCAGGTCCAGCGGCCAGACGCGCATGCGCACCACCGTGGTGGCCAGGCCGTGAACCGGTTTGCGCCAGGGGCGGCGCAACAGCATGTGCAGTAATCGAAACCAGAGATTCATAAAGACGCCAGACAGTTGATCAATGGCCGCACTGTACGGGGGCGGAATCGGCTAAGGTAGATGCGTAAATGACTTATTACATGCGAAAAGTGCAAGCTGGAGTTTTTACATGCACGTCACCTTGCTCCTGGCCGATCAGTGTTCCGCTGCCAGTGCCACCCTGGCCATGGAAATGCTCAGTGCGGCCAATCTGTTCGCGCAAAGCCCACCCTTCGAGGTGACGCTCGCGTCCCTGGACGGCCAGCCGGTGACGCTATGGGGTGGGCAATGCCTGCAGGTGCACGGTTCACTGGCGCAGATCGCGCACACCGATCTGGTGCTGATTCCCGGGTTTCTCTTTACCCTCAAGGAAGCCCTGCCGACGTTCGCCGCCTACGGCCCCTGGTTGCGTGAGCAGCATGGGCAGGGCGCTGTGTTGGCTTCGATGTGCACGGCGGCCTTCATACTGGCCGAGACCGGGTTATTGCACGGCTTGCGCGCGACGACTCACTGGGCATTTGCCGGGTTCTTCCGGCGTCGATATGCCCAGGTCAGCCTGGATGAGGGGCAGATCCTCTGCGAAGACAATCGCCTGATCACCTGCGGGGGCGCTACGGCGGCAATGGATTTGATGCTGCACCTGGTCCGCCGTTTCGGTTCGCCGGAGCTGGCTCATACCTGCGGCAAGTATTTGCTGATCGATGCTGGGCGCACTGAGCAGTCCGCCTACGCGATGTGGTCGCTGCCCAAGAGCCATGGTGATGCGCAGATCCTGCGTGTGCAGCATTGGTTGGAGCAACACTTTGCGCAGTCATTGGTGATCGACGAGGTTGCCCAGCGCTTTGGCTTTGGGGTGCGTAATTTCAAGCGGCGCTTTAAGGAAGCCACGGGGTGTACGCCGATTGGTTATCTGCAGAGCCTGCGTCTGGAGCGCGCCAAGCAGATGCTTGAGTCGACACGGATGACGCTCGACAGCATCACGTATGCGGTGGGTTATGAGGACAGTAATTCGTTTAGGCGGTTGTTTCAGCAACGGGTGGGGATGCTGCCGGCGGCGTATCGCAAGAAGTTTCTGACTGCCCCGTGATCCAACTGTGGGAGCCTGTCAGCCGACACCTCTCTATCTGACACCCCACGATCCAACTGTGGGAGCTGGCTTGCCTGCGATGACGGCCTGCCAGTCGACGCCTCTCTACCTGACACCCCGCACTCCAACTGTGGGAGCGGGCTTGCTCGCGAAGGCGGACTGGCAGTCAACACAGTTGGATTGTGTACATATCCATTGCTGCGGTAACGGCCACTTAGGGTTCCGCCCTGACGGCGGCTCACTTTCGAAAAGCGCGAAAGTAAGCAAAGCGCTCTTGCCCCACCACTCGGCACCTCGC
>JAAIGE0101094394.1_pt1 | contig 22253 bp, 16 predicted proteins | sample 6487951 | NCBI WGS metagenome assembly JAAIGE01 (sample SAMN13974128, study PRJNA590717) | phyllosphere metagenome | biome: tomato field; feature: multiple bacterial spot infested tomato fields; material: tomato leaves; isolation source: leaves from tomato fields | host: Solanum lycopersicum ...
ACACGGGTAGATCACAGACCCGCCGGAGCGTCTGGTCATGAATGGCCACCACCCACTTGCCACATCCGCTACAGCGTCGGCGGCGGCGTGAATCAGGCACCAGCGAAAGCACCAGCCAAGTGACTCCGCCACGCACCTCCCGGCGCCATCCATCCAGGCGATACCCCGCCCAGCATCCCAGCAACGGCATACAATCCAGCTTGGCCACGGCTGGCTCCAGTTTGTAGTCTCGACAACCACAATCTAGCGGGTCGGCCGTGAGCCTCTCCCCTCAGATGGGAGAAGAACCCCAGGCGTTCCTGCGCGATCTCCGGTGCAGCCTCATCGATGAGCGCGTGGTCCAGCGCACCTTTGCCGTGGGCCATTACTTCGATGACGAGCAGGCGATCAAGGGACTCTGGGAATTCGTCAGGCGCTACATGCAGCAAGGGCCGGCGGACGTGGTCGACACGATCGAGGGCCGGCAGATGAACCTTTCGGTCAATCTTTCCCTGCGCAACTGCTACCTGTTCGTGGTCGCTAGCCTTGGCCCAGCCATGCTGGGCGCCCGGTTCGTGCTGATGCCGCTGCTGCTGCCCCTGGTGCTGTGCCGCTGGCTGGTCCTGCGGTCCTGCCGCATGCCGGAATGGCCGCAATGGGTGGAGGATGCCTGCAAGGTCGACCCGAATGACGCGCTGAGACTGGCCGAGCCTGAGGTCATGGCGCGATCGCAGGCGGGTCGTCAGTCCATCTGACCGTGAGAGCCGAGCAGGGCTCGACTCTACGGTTCTCGCTTACATCGCCGGGCAGGCCGGATCCTTCCCGCTCACCGCTGCGCAGATGCGGCGGCGGCAGTCCACGCCCCTCAGCGAGGTCGGGCTGGGGCAGCTGCGAAGCTGTGCCTGGATGCTCGACTCGGTCGATGCGGGCTTCTTGCTGGCCACGCGCTCGAACGCGGCACGCTCATCCTCGGTGCGCTTGCGCTGATCGGCTTCAATCTGCGCAATCAGTTCGTCCATGGTCTGCGGTCGGGAACTGACCTTGTCCTTGGCCTTCGATTTTTCCGTGTCGTCTTCGTTGATGATGCCAAGCAGGGTGCCGAGCAGGTTGTCATCGCTCTGGCCCTTGCTGCCGGGGTGGGTTACTGCGCGAGCGCTGCGGGCGGCCTGCGGTGTGCCACGTGCGCCGGTGGCCGGTGGCGCTGCAGCCGATGCGGCTGCCGGTGCCCTGGTCACCGCATCGGTCGGTGCAACTGCAGCATTCCTTAGCGGGGCACCCGCGGCGGCGGCATCGCTGCCTGCAGGTGCATCAACAATCATGGCAGCACCGTCATGCGGAGCGTCGGCAAAGAGCTCCGGATGCCCGTGGGACCGCACCGGGTCCGGGGTCAGCGCGACCGCGTCGGATTCGTTGTAGCCGCCGCTGTCTGGAAGCCCCCAAGCTGCCAGGCCGGTGATGGCGGCAATTGCCACAGCGCTCCCGAGCCATAGTCCGATGCGACGGTTGCTGCCGGAGCGTGCGCGTGAAGCACGCGTGGACGTGGTGGCCTTTCGACCTTCCATGTCTGCGAGGATTCGGCCCGAAGCCTGTATCTGGCCCTTTGCCTGTGCTCCCCCTGAGAGCAGACTTGGCCGATTGATTCCGCCACTATTCAAGTGCATCCAGCCCCTGGTGTGAGTCGGCATCTGCCGAAACGAATCTCCGCATTTTTCAGTGAAGGAAGACGGGGCGTCAACCAGATCACATGTCAGGGAGGGCGGGTGGCACCCATCGTAGTTACGGCCATTGCCGTTGTAGTGCTGGTGGCCGGTGTTTGCTGGGTCCTGCTGTTCCCGGAAAGCGTCGAGTCGCTCCGGTTGATGCTGTGCCGTTTCCGTCGCAAGCCGGACCGTGTCGGTGGCCAGCTCGCTGATGGTGTGTCGCGCGTGTGCAGAAGCGTTCGTGACGAGGGGGGCGCGACGTTGAGCGCAATTTGGCGCAATTGGCCAATCCTGGCGATTGCCGCAGCGGCGCTTTTGATTCCACCGGCTGCGATATTGGTGACACGAAAGACAATAGTTCTGCACGATTTTCGAGGCGAAGATTTCGCGGAGTCGGGTTCGATGGTCGCGCAGCTGTTGCGCGGTGAGCGCCTGGCGCCGCCTCCGCCACCACCACCGGAAATTTTCGCCACGGCAGAAGTGCGGCGGGTGCGTCCGGAGATCGTCACGGCCGACCGAAAATGGGACCAGATTGACCGCGACCTGCAGCAGCGTGTGCTTGCCATCTACGAGGTCATGCTGCACCAATATGGCTATCAGATGGTGCTGATTGAAGGCTATCGCAGCCCGCAGCGTCAGGCCGAGCTGATGGCCGCCGGCAAAGCGACGCGGGCAGGCGCCTGGCAGAGCTGCCATCAGTACGGTCTGGGCGTGGACAGCGCGCTCATGCGCGGTGGCAAGCTGCAGTGGGACATGAACGACGCTTGGACAAAGCGCGGGTACTTCCTTTACGGGGAGCTTGCCGAGCAGGCCGGGCTGGATTGGGGTGGCAACTGGCGCAGCATCAAGGACTATGTTCACCTTGAGATGACAGGACGCTGCCGCGCGGCACGCGCCGCCAAGCGCGAGGAGCTTTCAGGCCAAGGGTCATAGTGCTTCTGTGGCGATGGTGCCGCTTCGGTGACGATCCAGATCGTCGCGTCCGTGGTGATGGAAGGCTGGATTACATGCAATCAAGGAGTGTGATGGATGACACGACCGTTTATCGTCGTCGGTGACAAGCTAAGCCACGGTGGCAGCGTGATTGCTGGCACCGGTCAGACCGACATCAACGGAAAGGCCGTGGCGCGTGTGGGTGACCGCGCTACGTGTGCCATTCACGGGTCAACGACCATCGTCAGCGGTGATGCCACGGTGATCATCGACGGACAGCCGGTCGCGCGCGATGGCGACCGCACTGCGTGTGGAGCAACGCTGGTCGCTTCACAGGCCATGACGTATCTGCGCTGAGCGACGGTTGAGGGAGCATCGGATGGAGCACGGCAACTGATGGCCGGATGGTTGGGCAAGGTAGCGTCAGTGGCGATGCTGTTCGTTGCCACTTGGGGCGCGACGATATTTTACTGGCGCAGTAGCGGCACGGTACCTACGGGCATGCAGTTGCTCGCCTTTCTCGGGCTGCTGCCCATAGGGCTGAGCGGCGCAGGCTTCATGGTGCGCAGTGCCCTGCGGCGCGGTGTCGACAGCGCGTTTGCAGCCGCGGTCGCGATGGATGCGACGACGCCACAGCACGATGCGGCGACGCAGCCGGACGCGACGGTGCCAGCGTCGGTGGCTCTGCTGGCCGGTACCCTGAAGCTGGGAGTCGACCTGGAGCCGCTGGCACTGCTGGGTGTGGCGGCCGCGCCACCCCGTCCGTCGCTGGACGGCCGCTTCCGCGATAGCCACAACCTGCCCGTGCGGGTGAGCGCAGTGCCTGGCTTGGACGAACTGAACGTGCTGCCGGTCGGGCGGGATGGCATCGATACGGCTGCGCACGAGCGTCGCGCGATGGCCCTCTTGCAACCGGTATTGGAACAGCTGCTTGAGGCCACCTGTGCAGCGCTTCCGGAAATCGTCGAACCCGGGGACGTGGTGGTGGCCGGCCTGCGGCGCCGCGACGAGCAGCGGCTGGAGAGCGCGCTGACGATCGAACTGCTGGTGCCGTGTGGCTGGTCCGAGGCGATGCAACCGTGGATGCAGGAATGGCTCCTCGGGCAGGCGCGCAGGGCCGGCATCGACGCGCGCCGATTCGACGTGCGCATCACGATGTTGGACGAGGCGCGCGAGGTCTGGCAGCACGCGCAGCGCGTGATCGACTCCCTTTCTGCATCACGGGTACCCCGCTGGTACCTTCTGCTGGCCTCGGCATCGTACATCGATGCTGATGTGGTTTCGTCCTGGCAGTCTGGTGGTGTACTCGCTACCGCAAAGAATCCCGATGGCCGAATACCGGGCGAGGGTGCAGCCGGTGTTCTTCTGGCGACCCTGGACCAGGGGCGTGAGGGTGATGGGCGACTGTGGCGGCCCCAGCTGGTGCGCGCCGAGCAGATGGTGGGGCAGCGCCCGGCGGAACAGCGCCGGGGGCTTGTCGCCCTGGCGATGCAATGGCAATCCGGGCTTGGCCCGGGGCGAGCGCCCGCTCAGTTCGTGCTGCACGATGCCGATCATCGCGGAGATCTGATGGTGGATGCGGCAGCGATCGCCGCTTCGCTGTCACCAGATCTGGAGTTCAGCCCGCAGAGCCTGGCCGTGGCAGTCAGTGCCGGTGAGCTTGGTCCAACCATGCCACTGGCACAGTTGGCGTTGGCCCATGCGCAGCTTCAGCGCAGTGCCGATCCAGTGCTGGTGTTGGGTGTGGCTGATAGCCAGCAGCGCGTGTTCGGTGCGGTTGATCCTCTTCTTTCCCTCAAGCCTGCGGCGTGTGCGTCGCTGGCTTCCTGACCCCCGGACCCCCCGTATGAGTTTGAGCAGTTTCAGCTACTACCTGCGTGACTACCGCCTCTGGCTGATGATTGGCCTGATCGGTGCCGTGGCACTGGCCCGATACGGTGAGGCCGAGGCGCGGCAGGTCGGGATCTGGGGGGCGATGGTGCTGGGCGGCTTGCTGGTGCTGGCGCTGCTGGTGTGGATCATCAAGAGGTTCCTGGCCCACCGCGCCGCCAAGCGCGTGGAGGCGATGGTGGAGGGTGAGGCGGACAGGGCGCTGGCGGGTGCGCAATCAGCGCAGCGGGCCGACACCGAGGCTCTGCGCACGCGCATGATGGATGCAGTCAAGCAGATCAAGTCGTCGCGGATGGGCGTGCTGAAGGGAAGCGCAGCACTGTACGAACTGCCTTGGTACGTGATCATCGGCAATCCAGCCGCAGGCAAGAGCACGGCGATCCTCAACTCCGGCCTGCAGTTTCCGTTCGAGGACAACCGCAGCAACGTTGTGCAGGGCATCGGTGGGACGCGCAACTGCGACTGGTATTTCTCTGCCAACGGCATCGTGCTGGATACTGCCGGCCGCTATTCGGTCAGCGTCGAAGACCGCATGGAATGGCTGACCTTTCTGAGCCTGTTGAGGAAGAGTCGCCCGCGTGCGCCAATCAACGGCGTGATCATCGCCGCCAGCCTGGCGGAGCTGTCTGGCAGCAAGCCGGAGTTCGCCATCGAGCTTGCCAAAAACCTGCGCCAGCGCGTGCAGGAAATCACCGAACGGCTGGAAATTTTCGCGCCGGTGTATGTGCTTTTCACCAAGGCCGATCTGGTGGCCGGCTTCACCGAGTTCTTCCAGAACCTTGATCCGGCCGAGCGCGAACATGTGTGGGGCGCGACGCTGCCTTTTGACGTGCAGCAGGGCGACGCGCTGAGTGCCTTCGACAGCTATTTCGATGAGCTGGCTGAAGGCGTCAAGGAAATGAGTCTGACCCACATGGCGATGCGGTGTGGCCACGAAGTCTCGCCGGGCCTGCTCTCGCTGCCGCTGGAGTTTGTCGGCATCAAGCCGGTGCTGCGCACGTTCATCGCCACGCTGTTCGAAGACAATCCCTACCAGTTCAAACCGGTGTTCCGGGGCTTCTATTTCTCCAGCGCGCTGCAGGAGGGCCGTTCGGTGCACCATGCTTCCGAGCGTGTTGGTCGAGAGTTTGCATTGCAGCGCAGTTCGAGCGTGGACGAGACACCCGCTGGGCACACCGCGTTCTTCCTCAAAGACCTGTTTTGTAAAGTGATCTTTGCTGACAGGGAGCTGGTCCGACAGTACTCGAGCCCTCACCGGAACCGATTGCGTTACGCCGTGTTCCTCGGTGCTGTAAGTGTGCTGGCGCTGGCGCTGGGTTTGTGGACCTGGTCCTACACCACCAACGCGCAGCTGGTGGCCAACGCAACGAAGGACCTGGACCAGGCCGTGCGTGTGCAGAAGGACCGCATGGATCTGAAATCACGCATTGATGCGCTGCTGCTGCTGCAGGACCGTATGGAGCAGCTGGACCGCTATGGCAAGGAGGGTGGCATCACCACCCACCTGGGCCTGTACCAAGGTGCCGCCATCCGCGAGCACCTGCTGCGTGAGTACAACCACGGTATGCAGCAGGTGATGCTGGCACCGACCGTATCCAACCTGGAGAACTACCTGGGTCAGGTGGTCGCCGAGCGCGGCGAGCTGGGCCAGGGTAAGGGTACGGCCGTCGAGAGCGCGGTACTGTACCAGAACGCATCGCCGACCAGCACCAACGACGCCTACAACGCGCTCAAGACCTACCTGATGCTGGGTAACCCGAAGTATGTCGAGGGCACCCACCTGTCGCAGCAGTTGACCCTCTTCTGGCGCACCTGGCTGGAGGCCAACCGTGGGCAGATGAGCCGTGAAGAGATGGTGCGCGCCGCCGAGAAGCTGATGAACTACTACGTGGCGCAATCGGGCAGGCCCGGCTGGCCGCGCGTGCAGAACAAGGTCACTCTGGTGTCCGATACCCGCGAGGCGCTGGGTCAGGTGATGAAGGGGCAGCCCGCGATGGAGCGTGTGTATGCCCAGATCAAGGCGCGCGCCGGAGCCCGTTTCGGGACCACCACCGTGGACAACCTGATTGGCGTGGAACGCAACGGCGGCTTGATCAATGGCAGTTACGCAATATCCGGTGCGTTCTCGCGCAAGGCGTGGGAAGACTATGTGCGGGACGCGATCAAGGAAGCGGCCAACACGCAGCTGAACACCACCGATTGGGTGCTCGGAACCACCGAGCAGACTGATCTTTCGCTGGCGGGCAGCCCAGAGCATGTGTCGCAGGAGCTGGTCAACCTGTACAAGAGCGACTACGCGCGCGAGTGGATCAGGTTCGTACAGGGCCTCAGTGTGGCTGAATTCACTACCTTCGAGGAGGCCGTGTCGCGCATCGGCAAGCTGGGTGATGCGACCAGCTCCCCGCTGCGCATTCTGCTGGAGCGCATCAACGAGGAGACGGTGTGGGACAACCCGGTGGCACTCGTCCATTCGACGAAGGCACGCAAGGGCTTCGTGGCATGGTTCCAGCGCACCGTGCTGCGCAAGGATCCGGCCGTGACAGCCGCTGCGCAGCCAGTCGGCCCGATCGGCAAGGCGTTTGAGGGCATCGCGCGGCTGACCAGCTCGCGCGGTGACCAGCCGCCAATCATGACGGCATACTTCGAGACGCTGGCCAAGCTGCGCGCTCGCCTCAATGCCATCAAGAGCCAGGGGGAGATCGGCGTGGGTACCCGCAGGTTGATGCAGGACACGTTCAGCAACGAGGGATCCGAGTTGAGTGCAGGCCTGGCCATGGTCGACGAGCAGCTGCTGACAGGCCTGGACGAGAAGCAGCGTTCGGCTCTGCGGCCGCTGCTGCTGCGCCCGCTTACCCAGACCTTCAGTGCGCTCATCGCGCCGACCGAGGACGAAGTGAACAGGACCTGGAAGGCGCAGGTGTATGACCCGTTCAAAGCGCGCATCGGCCAGCAGCATCCGTTCAACTTGAACTCCGATGTTGATGCCGCTCCTGGCGACGTGGCGGCGGTGTTCGGTGCCACAGGCAGCATCGCGGCGTTCAACAAGGATGCATTGGGCTCGCTGGTTATCCAGCGCGGGCCTCTGCTGGAGAGTCGGCGCTGGGCAGGGCAGGGCGTGAACCTGTCGGCCGATCTGGTCGCCAACTATGGCAACTGGGTCAGCGGCGCGGCGATGGGTGTCGCCCAGGACGCGACGATCTTCGAGATCCTGCCCTCACCTGCAGCCGGTGCCCTTGAGTACACCATCGAAATCGATGGGCAGGTGCTGCTCTATCGCAATACGGCACCGCAATGGACCACGATGCAGTACCCGAACGCTGGTCAGGTGCCGGGCGTGAAGATTACCGCGGTCACCGGAGATGGCCGGTTGGTGGAGGTATTCAGCGCACCGGGGGCAAACGGTTTCAACCGGTTGATGGCCGAGGGTCAGTATGAGCGACTGGATGACTCCAGCCGTATTACGTGGACCGGCAGTGGCATTGGGGTGACAGTGGAAATGCGCATCGTGCGTCGAGCCGGTGGTGGCGATGAGGGTGGCGGTGACTGGCAGCGTGGCCTGCAGTTGCCCGAGCGCGTGGCGGGAGGAACCCCCGCTGCAGCGCCAGTTGCGCCCGCAGCGACGCTGGCTCCCGCCTCAGGAGGCGGGCAATGAGCCGTGTGGTAAGTGCAGGCGTGTCCTATTTCGGCAAGGTTCCCTCGCGCGGCGATTTTGTGCGCGCGGCCGACAACCACCAGTTGCTGGGCTGGCTCGACCGCTGGGCCGGCGAGAGCCTGGAGCTGCTGAGCCGGAGCCCGGACTGGAAGCGGCGCTACGACGAGGCGCCCGAGATCCACTATGCATTCCTCGGTTCGCGCAGCAGGATGGTGCTGTGCGGGCATTTCCTGCCCAGCCGGGACGCGTCCGAGCGGCGTTTTCCTCTGTTGTCGGCGCTGCACCTGGAAGCGCGCGATCCGCTGCCCTTCATCGGCCGCAGCCCGCTGGCGATGTCCAACGCCTGGTCGGGCCTTGCCCGCCTTGCCCGCCAGGCCTGCCAGGACAGCGATGCCACCCAAGCGCTGGCACAGTTGGCGGATGCTCGGTTCAGCATCAGCACCGATCCCGGTGACTACAACGGCAGTTTCCAGGATTTCATGGAGAACACCACGCTCGCCGACCTCGAGCGGCGGTTGCGCGATTCAGGCCACGGTGACGTGCTACTGAGACAGGTGCTGCCTGCATTGGGGCTGCTGCTGCAGCCGGTGCTGAGCGGTGGCGATATCAGCATCGACAAGGCGCTGGTGTTCCCGCTCGTGGGCGACCCTGCCTACCGCCCACTGGTGGCCGCATTCTGGCTCGACCTGCTGTCCAGCTTCGTCGCCCGCGGCGACTTTGAACTGGCCGTGCTGATTCGCAACGACACGACGCCATGCATCATTGTCGGTTTCAACGGTGCCGACCGGTTGGTGCTGCGCGCGGTGCTCGATCCGGCAGGGGCAGGGGACTTCCTGATCCAAATCAAGCATTCGGAATGGGTCGACGACCACCTGCGTGGAGACTACAACCTCAATCGCCTTGGCAGCTTCCTGGACCGTGACGCTCTGGCCCTGGCCACCGCACGCAAGCTGTTCGGCGAGACATTCCTTGGAGCCTGATGATGCGCGTGTTCAACCCTCTCCATTTCATGCTGCCGCTCCTGCTCGCGGCTGTTCCTTTGGCCGCGCAGAACACCGCTGGCGGGGCGCCTGCGGCAGCAGAGCGGCCGGTGGTCATCGATGGTGTGGTGCCTGACCAGGCAACCAAGGCCAAGCTGTTGACAAGCCTGCGTGCGGTTTACGGCACCGATCGCGTGGTGGACCGGATTCAGGTGGAGATGATTGCGACTCCGCCGAACTGGGGGGACTACGTCTCGGGCATGATCAGCCCGGGCTTGAAGCGTGTCTCGCCGGGCAAGCTGGAAGTCAATGGGCAGTCAGTGCGCATTACCGGCGAGGTCGGAAACGAGGCGCTGCGCCAGCAGATCGCCAGCGACCTCAGCCTGGCCAGCAACACCAGCTACACGGTAACGAACGCACTGAAGGTGGGCTCCCAGCAGAACCTGCTGGATCAGACGCTGGCCAACCGTATCATTGAGTTCCAGAGTGGCAGCGCTCGCCTCGCGCCGTTCGGCATGGCCATCCTGGACCAGATGGTGGCCAGGATGGCGCAGATGCCCGACAGCCGGTTCCTCATCATCGGCCACACCGACAACGTAGGCCAGCGCGAATCAAATCTGACGCTGAGCCATGGGCGTGCGCAAGCGGTAAAGAACTACATGATGGCCAGAGGCATTCCGGGCAGCCACATGGACGTGCTGGGCAAGGGGCCAGACGAGCCGGTGGCCGACAACACCAACGACGAAGGCCGCGCCCGCAACCGTCGCATCGAATTCAAGATCCAGTAGACACGGAAGGATCGGCTCTTGCCCGATCCTTCCGTTGCAGGGGTCCCCGGGTGAATCGCTTAATCCTCCGGGGTCACACCCAGCATCTCTTCCATCTGCTGCAACGTTCCCTGGTCCTTGATGACCCGCTTGAGCCACACGTGCAAGGGCATTTCGCCCCAGCTCGCAGCCTTTTCCGCCAGGTAGGCAACCGGGCTGTGTGGTTCGGTGCGACGGAAGAACTCGGCCACCTGCCGTAACTGCTGCAAGGCTTCCTTTCGCGAGGCGGGTGGGGCGGACGGGCCGCGGCCAGTTGCGGCGAAGTCGACGCCCGTGCGCTCATCCGTGAGTACGCTCTCGTCGGAGGCGTCGTCTGCCGCTCCGGTCTCGTCATCGATCAGCACACCCGCTTCGCGTGCGAAGCGCAGTACGGTGCGATGCAGATGTTCCAGCTGTTCGCGGACGGCGCTGAAGCTGGGGCCCTCCAGTCCGAGCCGGTGGTCAACGGCCGCCTGTAGTTCAGCCAGGGCTTGGCTGCAGTCCAGAAGCTCAGCAGACAGCTGCCGGTAAAACCCATGCGGCGTATCACGGCGCGCAGCGTCGAGCACGTCCAGGCCTGGGCCGCCATCCTCCTCTTGGCCACTCTGGGAAAGGGCGTGGGCACGCTCGAAATCGGCGAGGCTGAACCGCCCCTGCGGCGCCGAAGTGATGGGGACCGCGCGCAGCCACTGCAGCGAGTTGACCAGCAGCCAGCTCACGTTGCCGATCCGTTCCTCGAAGTCGCCGTCCGGCGCCTGCGGGTGGACCTCATTCCAGAAGCGTTCGCAAAGCCCAGCCGTCAGCCGGTAGCCGGCTGCCAAGCCGCTGAAGCCTTCCAGCTTGCTGGCCGCCTCGCTCAGCCAGCCTGCCAAGCGAAGATCCTTGGTTCGCGTCTGCAGAAGTTCACGGGCATCCCGTAGCACGCTGGCCCAGTCGGCATACTTCACGGCGGTCTGCCACGCGCCCTGGTCGAGCGTCGGGTCGTCGGCACGGCGGCTCTCGGCAATCCGATCGAACTCGACCGAAAACGAGAGATCGCTGCCGGTGGGTGCCTCATTCGAAATGGGCGCGAGCAGTGTTTCCTGATCCAGCATGGAAGAACTCGGTTGGGGATGACGTTGATGGTATCTGGTGAATGAAGATGCGGCCGAAGTAAATCGATGTGGTGACGCAAATGACATTATTAGTGGGTAAATATGTGATCGTTGCGCTGCTTGATTGATTCACTTCAGGCTGCGCCAACGACAGCTGCATTCTGTCTGCTAGATTCTGCGCATTGACCGGATGCTTCATGTTCTTCCGGTCCTGACCATTGATCTGGGACCGGCATGGACACGCGCGAACTCCTGACGACACAAGCGGCTTTTGCAGACGGTGAGCAGCGCTTGTATCAATTGCACAACGAACTGCTGGACGTCTGCGCCGTCGATCGATGGCGGGCACGGGATGCATTGGGTGAACACACGTGGACCGAGGTCGATGTTGTGTCCGGCAATGCGACCGTTGATCTGCAGCGCTTGCTGGCGATGCCCGCGACCCTGGTGGGCCGGTCCGCTGATGGTGGGTGTTGGCAGCGCAGCGGGCTTGTGGCGAAGGCTGTCTGCATGAACAGTGCGGGCCGGTTCGCGAGATACCGCTTACGGCTGATGTCCTGGACCTGGTGGCTTCAGTACGCCAGGAACAGTCGCGTTTTCCAGGAACAGGGCATCCGCGAAATCGTGGATTCGGTGCTGCGAGGCCATGCCGCAATCGCTCGCTGGCGCTGGGCTGAGGGGGTGGATGCGTTCCTGAAGCAACGTGTGCGCAGCTATTGCGTGCAGTACCGCGAGAGTGACCTGGACTTCCTGCAACGCGTTCTGGCAGAAGAAGGTCTTGGCTGGCGGCTGTACGCTGACGACGAGGCGCCTTGCGGGAATGGCATGGAAATCTTCGCCGACAGTTTCGCCCTGCCGGAGAATGAGGTCAGTTCGACAACCGGCGTGCGCTTCCACCGCAGTGACGCGACTGAGTCGAGTGACGGCGTGCAGGCCATTGGAGTGCATCTGTCCCTGGCCAGTACCGCGGTCAGCCTGCAGAGTGACGACTACCGGCAGGCGTCTGTTCTGGTCGGGCAGGCGCCGATGCACGGCGGCGGCGAGCAGTCGCCGCGCGAGGATTTCGATGCGGTCGGTGCCTGCGCCTTCCGTGATGCGGCCTCTGCTTCGCGGCAGGCCCGCCTGCACGCCGAAGCCCGCGAAGCACACAGCCGCAAGTGGGTAGGCCGCGGTACGGTGCGTGGATTGCGCTCCGGGCGCTGGTTGCAGCTGCTGCAGGCGCCATTTGCGACCCCGCCGGAGCTGCTGCTCGTTGCGGTGGAACATGCAGGCGTCAACAAATTACCCGTTGATCTCCGGAACAGCCTGGAGGACGCGGCGGCTGTTTCGCCCTTGGGTGCCGGTGATTCCCAGTTGTGGGCACAGGCGGAGTCGGCGGGATACAGCAACCGCTTCGAGGCGGTGGACCGCGTCAGGCCGTGGCGTCCGCAATTGATCGATGGCACCGGGGCGCGCCTCAACCCTCGCCCTACGGTGCCGGGCTACCAGACGGCGGTGGTGGTGGCCGGGCAGGGCACAGGCAGCCAGGATCTGCATGCAGACAGCCACGGCCGGGTGCGCGTGCGCTTCCACTTCCAGCAGGCGCAGGGCGACGCAGCGCAGGACAGTGCATGGCTGCGCGTCGCGCAGCGCTATGCCGGCCCGGGCGTGGGCAGCCAGTTCCTGCCCCGCGTTGGCCAGGAAGTGCTGGTCGGCTTCCTGGAAGGTGACATTGATCGTCCGCTGGTGCTGGGGGCGCTGTACAACGGGCGCGGCGAGGGTGATGTGGATGCCTATGGTCGTTCTGCTGATGCACGCACCAGTGCGCAGGCCAACCTGGGTGGTGGCCAGGCACCGGCGTGGCACGCGGCGGGTGCCGGCGACCAGGCGCATCGCCACGGCGGCGCCCTCTGGGGTATACGTTCGCGAGAGTGGGGCGGTGGCGAGGGTAGCAACCACCTGCTGTTCGACGATTCAGACCAGAAGCTGCGGGCCGAGCTGGCCAGCAGCCAGGAAGCTTCGCAGCTGACGCTTGGCCATCTGCGGCACCAGGCCGACAACTACGTCGGCAGCCTGCGCGGCACGGGTTTCGAACTGCGCAGCGATGCGTGGGGTGCGGTGCGTGCTGCTGCCGGGGCGTGGTTCACCGCCTATGGCCATGGCAGCGCGGCGCCCGCTGGCGAGGCGGTGCAGCCTGCAGCGTTGCTGGCGCAGCTGCAGACGCTGGGCGAGCGCTTCACCCAGGCGGCACGTACGCATGTGACGAGTCCGTTGGCGATGCAGGAAGGAGCAGGTTCGGCGAAGCGCTCGACGCTCACTTCCGACCGGTCTCCGCTGCCGGGTCTGCTTGCATGCGTGCGAGCGACAGTGACCGGCGAAGCTTTCGATCCCGCTGCTGAGGAAGCGCCACGCCGCGAGGCCCGTCCCGGAGAATCGCGTGTTCCGCATAGTGGCGACCCGCTGCTGGGCCTGGCTGCGCCCGATGGCGTCGTCCAGCTGGCCGGGCAGTCGATTCACTGGTCCACGGGTGAGGGGCTGCTGTTGTCCAGCGGCGGGCATAGTGACGTTGTCGTAATGGAAAAGGCGCGCCTGCATGCATCTCAAGCAGTGGGCATGCTGGCTTCGGCGAGCGGCGGCGCAGCAGTCAATACAGCGATGACGATCGCCAGTGGTGAAGGCGAACTGGATGTGCAGGCACAGGGTGATGCCGTCCGCATACAGGCGCGGCAAGCGCTGCGCGGTGCCAGCGCTCAGGGAGTGGTTGAGCTGGAGGCCGGCAAGGTCCTGCACGTAGCCACAAGTGGTGGAGCCAGCATTACCGTGGCGGGTGGCAACATCACCTTCAACTGTCCCGGCGTGATCACGGTCCACGCCGGCACCAAGTCGTTCCTTGGGCCGGCACAGTTCAAGACCGAGCTGCCGAACTGGAGCCAGAGCGAAACCTCAAGCTGGCGTCTTACCGGCTTTTCGGGATAGGTCAGCGCGCAATCTGCAACAGAGTGAGGACAATGACTCCGATCAAATTTTTCTCGTCCAGTATCTGGACATCGCGCAGGCCAGCGCATCTGGCCCTGGCGCTCGGCGCGCTGTTGCCAATGGCGGCCTGTGGCCAAGTGACTTCAGGCCCTGAAGGACGCGGTGAGGCCGCCACACAGGAGCAAGGCTCCAGCGAGGCAGAGGCGATCAGGGCACAGGCGTACGCCGACGAACAGGCAGCGCGTGGGAAACCCGCGGCCGAAGGGGACCCAGACAGCACCGCGACGCTGTTTGAGGGGCTGCTCGATTGCAGCCCGAAGGGCTGGTATATCGATGCGGAATCCGGCCGTCCGGCGAACCCTTATCTGGCCAAAAATGCCCCGCAGCCCTGTGAGCGCGACGCAGAATTCGGGATGGCGTACTTCTGTGTAGACGCCGATTTCCACGGGGTTCCGGTCTATCGGGTCGTGGCACATCTGGGTACCGCGCCGACGCCCATTGGCGTCCTGATCGACCTGCCGCTCGATCAGGCGCGTTCGCGCCTGCGGAAGGCGTTGGGTGCAGAGCTGGGCGGCGATCCAAGTGGTCAGCAGGGGCAGAAGCCGGTACTGGGGCCACACGGTGATGACACGCATAGGTCGCAGTTGATGTGTACGCCCGACTGGGCTTGATCAAGGATAGAGAAACGCACGATGCCGACGTATAACCCTGGCCCGCCGTTCCGCTTGAGCAGCAACTGGTCGCAGGCCCGCAAACATCCGACGCAGGGCACAGTGAAACGCCACGAAGGACAGGACTGGGCCGCCCCCGCGGGGACGCCGATCCCGGCCGCAGCAGATGGCCACGTGGTCTATGCCGGATCGATGAATGGCTACGGCAACACGATTGCTGTCGAGCATCTGATTCGGGGCCAGGTGGTGCATACCATGTATGCACATATGTCCGCGCCGTCCCCCTTGAAAGTTGGCGAGAAGGTCAAGAAGGGGGATCCCCTCGGTCCCGTGGGCATGACCGGCGGCGTTAGCTCTGGCAATCACCTACATTTTGAAGTGCATCCGTACGCAAAGTCCGGAGTGCTCGGCCTGCACAAGACGGTGGACCCGGCAACCTTCGACTTTCCCGGCACGGAAGCCGTTTCAGGAGCGTTCGGCTACCCGTTTGCACTCAAGGACGGCGAAGCCCCGCGCAGCGTAGCGGCCTACATGCACGCCATGCGCGGCGCAGAGGATGGGTACTACCCAGTGGGAGGGAACAGCCTCTGGCATGGCGGCATCCACTTCGGTGATGGCACGGCGAGCGCGCTGGCGCAGGGGCCGACTCAACTGGCGGAGAGAAGTGGTGTGCGCTGCATCGCCGATGGCGAAATCGTGGCCTACAAACTTGATTCCACCTATCCGGCAGTGCAGTTCCGCGAGAAGCAGCTGAAGGCGCTTTACTCGACCGGTTTCACACTGGTGAGACACACCTTGGTGCTGCCGGAAAGTACGCAGCTGAAAGCCTGCCAGCCCGAAGCCCAAACCAAGGATCTTGAAGAGCAGACCCACGCCGCGCAGATGCGTTCTGTAGTGGCGTTGAAGATGCAGGCGGAGGACAACAAGGCCGCAGCAGACGCGAAAGAGGCTCAGAAGACGGCAGCGGCCGAGGCTGCCAAGAACGCCAAGAAGGGCGAGAAGGCTGAAGTGCCGAAGGTTGCGGAGACGCCGGAGCGTACCGAGAGCAAGCCGGAAACCCTGGTGTTGTTCAGCCTCTACATGCATCTGATGGACTGGCGGGGCTACCGCCAGGACCAGGCGATTCCACGCGCGAAGTACTGGAAGGGCGACAGCACCTATCGAGTGAGCGCATCAGCCGCCGAAGACACCCAGAAAGTTCCGCCCCCGCCTCCACCGCCTCCTGCGCCAACCCAGGAGGTGACCGATCCGTTCGCGCCGACGGCACGCTCGCCGTTTGCCAACGACCGTGCGTTCGGTCTTGGCCAATCGCCCCTGGGCGGAGGTTGGGGCCAGGGTGTCGCGGGCGCGCAGGAAGGCGTGGGCCAGAGAGGCTTTGGCCTTGAGGCCGCCGTGGAACAGGCGACGCCACAACGTGTCCCTTACGGCAGCCTGCCGACGCCGGGTGCCCCTGCGCCCCAGCTTGGGGCTGAACCGGCCCCGGCGGCCGCGCCGGAACCGGTCGCGCGTGCCATCAAGGGGCGCAAGGGGCTGAACATCCGCTCCGAGCCCAACGGCAAGCTTCTGGGAATGCTGGCGCAGGGAGCCCGCGTGCGCTTCACCGAAACCAAGGCGGTGGGCAAGAGCGTATGGGGCCATATCGGAGAAGTGCTGGAGGGCGAGATCATTCCCTCCGAGACCGTGGACGGCCAGATCAAGCCCGGTGCGGAGACCGGCTGGGTGTACCTGTCCCGGATGGAGGCCGTGTTTGACAAGGCCGATCCGGTGAACCAGGTCGTGGTGCTGGACAAGCCGTACCCGGTCAAGGCTGGCGATATCATGGGCCAGATAGGCGAGTACCAGACGTTTGGCGTGGCGCGTGCATCGCCGTCGCCAGGCATGCGCAGCATGCTGCACCTGGAAATGTTCAGCGGCGGCGACGTGCCCGGCTTCATCGGTCGCTGCAGAGCCTACGCCGCAACACGACCGGCCAGTGAGCGCAACATGCTGGTACTGGAAGTAGGTGCCCGGCTCGTCACGCCAATCGCGAGCGATACGAACCTGGGCGCAGGCGCGATCATTGCGATCGCCGCTGACAGTCCAAAAGGCGCATGGCAGAAAGTCCACAGGTCTATCGCCGAGCAGGTTGGGCGCAAGACGCTGGGAAAGTACAACGAGAAAACCAAGCGTTACGCCGATGGACGGCTTTTCACTGGGTGGTACATCAGCGCCAAGGGTGAACGGACACAGTCAGAGAAGATTGGCGGAAAGTGGCCGGATCGCGAGGTTCTTACGCAGCTTGACGAAGTCTTCTGGGTGGAAGCAGCACGGGTGTCTGCCGCAACGGCAGGCAAGCCGCTCGATGCGGACGTACCGGCATGGAGTCGCTACCCTCTAAAGATCAGCAATTTGACCAGTCGTGCTGGAACGCTGCCACGCGTTATCGCACGAGTGGAGTTGGATGGTCTTGAAAAGAATGCTGTTGCAATTGACGACCAGGGTAATCGATGGTGGTTAGTCGCGACCGACCAAGCGACGGGCTGGGTCTGCCAGATTGAGCATCCCCTGACTCGCTGGGAATCTCCTTGGGCTTGGCCGTGCTTTGAGTTTGTGGAGGAAGGTCAGCTGACACCTCTGGACCTTATGGCCTGGAAGGTTTTCCAGATGACCAAGTCGCAGCCTTCTGAAAAGGCTGAGCACAAGATGCGAGCTGATCGTGTCCGAGGCAGTTCGCTCCATCGCAAGATCTATCAGCTGCTGGACGCTGATAATGACGGCGACTTGAGCCCGGCAGAACTGAAAAAAGCGCAGCAGAGCCCTCTTCTCGCCCGTTACCTGCAGCGGCTGATCGTGCGCTATGAAAGTGAATGGGGTGGGGGAATGCAGAAATGGGACGAACTTGATTCGATGATGATGCGCGCCCAAGGGACGGAGTGGGCTGGCGAGAAGGTCCGAATCCGCAACCTCCAGTGGTGGGATGCGGTGAAAGGCGTTCAGGACTTCCCTTCGAGCTTGGATGTGTTTCATTTCCACCCGTTGGCCATGATCTCCAACTTCATGGGCCTTGGGACGAAGATCGTGGACGGTGACCTGGTCACCCGGCTGGGTGATCTTATTGCTCATGGAGAGGGTGGTTACGAGTCGTACAATTCAGGTACAAAGAATGTGCCGAATAACAAGGTTGGGTTCAGTTTTCGCAACCCGCCAGCGGGTACCGTTACAGGGAAGACCATTGACGAAATTTTGGCAACCGAACCGATGGATGGCACGAACCGCAGCCGGATGTTCGCGACCGGGAAGTACCAGACAGTGTTTGCTACGCTGAGGGCCGCCAAGGCGAAACTGGGTTTGACAGGGGCCGAAAAGTACGACGCCGAGCTGCAGGAGCGCGTTTTTCGCGAGTATCTGCTGTACAAGGCTGGTGATGGTGCGCTGGGGCGTTTGGTCATTGAAGGCAAAGGTACAGTGGAAGATGCCCAAATGGCGGCGGCGCAGGAGTGGGCATCGATTGCCACTCCCAAGGGAAGAAAGATTTCCTCCGGCGCGATATCCGATGGTAATTTGTCCTATTACCATTCGGAAGCGAATAAGGCGAACGTTGAGTCTACGCCTGCTGTGCGCGCGCTTCTTCTCGAGATTGTGGAAAGCAAAAAATGATAAAGATCTCTACTGGTCCAAGGCGTTATCTCGGGCGTGCGCTGGTGTTGGGGCTAATTCTCTCTGCAGTTGCCCGCGAAGGGAGACCGAGCACTTCGGACAGCTTGGCCGTGCCGGATTCGGCGAACGACGTTGGCAAGAAGGATGAAGGTAGTCAACGCCCTGCTCTGAATGCGGGTTACGTCGGAACGAAAATGCTCTCTCCTCATTCAGGGTGTTCTTTCCTGAGTAGTCCCATCAATTTTTGTGACCAACGCCATCGTGTCCTGATCGAGCAAGTGATAGCCGGACAACGGCCCAATTTTAACGAACGCTACATCGTGGCGGAGCTGGAAGAATGGCCCGAGTTTTTCCAGCGCTCCGTAGTAGTTATCAATACTAGAACCGGAGTGGTGTATCCACTGCCGATTGATGCACTGTCCGGCCCCCTTTCCATCAGCGGGCATTCCTCTGGCTATGGGGCAGTTGAGACGTCTGTCGATGCGAAGACGTTCTGTTTGGTCGGCGCGGTCCTGGCTTACCGGTCCATCACTGAAGGTCGATTCTGTTTTGGATTTGATGGTAGCCGCTTAACGGGATACAGGACCGCATACATGACTGCCGATGAGCAGTAGCGGCGGACCCCATGGTTCAAGTGGCGTATGCTGCCAGTAGGGGTTGTCACTGGCGCCAGTTGCTGGGTTCCGGCTTTCTTCGGGAACTGTTAAAGACGGGTCTCCGACAGCAACTTCGCGAGAGGGCTTTTCCAGGGCATATAGAGCCGCAGCGGTAGTAAGGGGTTCGATTGTCCTGGCGTTAAAGCCGATGCCGAGGAGGGGGTGCGTTTTGGTGTGGATTGCAGGCGGCCAAGGGCGCTGGCAGATGTATGTGCATTGGCTTACATTGCTCATCGCGCTGTTTGGCATCGCTGGAATGCTGGCAGCATGCAGCGGTGCTGGCCCGTCCGGAGCAGTGGCTGTATCGGAATCACGGGAAGGTGCTTCTCCAGCAGCCGCGCCTCGCGCCGTTGCCGGTACTGCGCCGGGCAATGCGCCGTACGCGGGCGTGGTGATGAGCTATCCGCACTCAGGGTGCTCCTACCAATACAGTCCGGTTGATTTCTGCGATGCGGGGCATCGCGCGCAGATCAATGAGGCGATCCGTACGCAAGTCCCCAACTTCAAGACGCACTACATTCTGGCCCAGCTGGATGAGCGCAGGGAGAACTTCCAGCGCTCGATCGTGCTGATCGACAGCCGCGACGGGACGGTGTACCCGCTGCCGATCGATGCATTCAGCGGGCCGCTGGTGGACAAGGAGGGTGCGCGCGACTACGGAAAGGTGGAGACGTCGTCGGAAACTGACACGTTCTGCGTCAGCAGTGCATTGTTGGTCTATCGAGCATTTGAAGAAGGTCGGTTCTGTTTCGGATTCGATGGGGTACGCTTTACTGGGCACACGACGCAGTACATGCGGTGACGCATCATCTCGAATGCGTGGCCGTCTTTGCATCGATAGCGGGTCCGGATTCGATTGTTTCCCTTGGTGCAGGAGGTGTGCCTGGTGATAGTGGGCTCCACCATCCCTGCGCTGCTCTCGATAGCAGTTGTACTGCTCTCAGCCGGCTGTCTTGCACAGGCTCCGGATGCGGGAGCTTGGCGCAAGGTGTCCGACAGCCGCTTGGAGAGACAGTTCCATTTTTCAGGGCTGCTTTGTGCCGCAGCGGTAGGAGGTTGCTGGGCTGCCTATCATGCGGCAACAGGAATGGTCATCTGTTGCTTGTTGGTGGCAAGTGCGGAGATAAGTGAGAGCGAGCCACGAAATCGCTTCCTCATTCCCGGGCCATGGGTGACCGATCTCACTAACGACGCTCTGTACAAATGCATTGGCAGTGCCGGCCGCTGGCCGGCAGCCTGAGCGACAATTGCGGTACATGTTGAGGAGCCATCCATGCAGCTGACATTTGGCGATGCCGAAGGCCTGAGCAAGCGCAAGCAGACCCGGCGCGAGATCTTCCTGGCCGAGATGGAGCAGGTAGTGCCGTGGAACTCATTGCTGGCTCAGATCGAGGTGCATTACCCGCGCTCGGGCCGAGTGGGGCGACAGCCGTACTCGATGGAGACAATGCTGCGCATCCACCTGCTGCAGCAGTGATATGCGTTGGAGCGATTCGGGCATGTAGCAAGCGCTGCACGAGATTGATTCGATGCGGCTGTTCGAGCGGCTCACCAGTCGTTCTCAGGTCAAGATGCCCTGCATAACTCGCGTGGACTCCATGCCAAGCGTCGAGAAGGGTCATGACGATTGCTCTGGTCCATCAACTGCCGCATTGAAACCAATACGGACTTGGCGTCCTTGCAGGAATCAGCCGCAGCTGCAACTCAAGCGGCAACCTTGCAAAGTGATCATTCCGACTCGTGCTCTTCCCGAATCCGCTCGCGCCTGACGTCGGCATGCCTGGCTATCGCAATGACAACCGCTCCTATGAACAAGAACGGCAAGATCCGACCGTCTGCAGTTGCCGCCACCATAGCTAGGCAGCACACGCAGATGGCGAAGGTCTTTTCGTTGATACCTTGGATCCTCACAAATTTCCTCATGCCTGCAACATCGGGAAACATCCTCTTTCAATAAGGTCACGAAGGACCGCCGCCACGCAGTGGCGCAATGGTAGCGTTGCTTCTTCGCTGAGTTGAAGAGCGAAATGCGTCAGTAGCCGCTTCTTTCCTTCTGGTGATTCAGTCACTCCTACGCAAGAGACACAGCAGGCACCCGGTACGCCGACATGCGTGGACCACTCGGACGTCACTGGCGTAGGGTATAAGCCATCGTTGTAGTCAATATTCAATCGTCGAACGACTGACAGCAGCGCAATCATCAGCATGAGCTTGCTTTACGACGCCGCCGATGTGATGACTGGACTGACCGAGGTGCTGTGCTATGGCACGGCGGTGGTGGTGGAGCCGCTGCGGTAGTCTGGCCGTAGAGTCGAGCTTGCTCGACTGCCGTGCGCAGAGCAGTCGAGCATGGCTCGACTCTACAAGTCCGGTGCAGGCACTTCGACCTGCTGCACCGGCAGGGTCACCATCATCACGGTCGGGTCGTCCGGGTCCAGCCGGGTCTTGAAGCCCAGGCTCTGGCACATCGCCAGCATGGTGCTGTTCTCGCGCAGCACCTGGCCTTCGATCTGCTTCAGGCCCAGCCAGCGCGCGTACTCGATCATGATGCGCATCAGCTGCCAGCCGATGCCGTGGCCCTTGAGGTCGGAGCGGATCAGGATGCCGTATTCGCCGCGCTCGTAGTCGGCGTCGGCATGCAGCCGCACCGCGCCGAGCATGTCGCCGGTCTTGGGGTCGATGGCCACCAGCGCGATCGAGCGCGCGTAATCGAGCTGGGTCAGCCGCGCGATGAATTCGTGGCTGAAATGCTTGACCGACTGGAAGAAGCGCAGCCGCAGGTCTTCGTCGGTGACCCGTGCGAAGAACGCGCGGAACAGCGCGTCGTCCTCCGGGCGCACCGGGCGCACCAGCGCATGCGTGCCATCGCCCAGCCCGATCTGGCGCTCCCATTCCTTCGGGTACGGGAAGATCGCAAAACGCGGATGGCCGCGGCCCTTGTGCAGCTTGCGCGCCGGCGCCACCGCCACGCGCGCGTCCAGCGCGATCACGCCGTCGCGGTCGGCCAGCAGCGGGTTGATGTCCAGCTCGGTGATCTCGGGGATGTCGGCGGCCAGCTGCGCCAGCTTGACCAGCACCAGCGCCACCGCGCGCTCGTCGGCGGCCGGCACGTCGCGGTAGGCCTTGAGGATACGCGACACCCGGGTGCGCCCGATCAGCTCGTGGGACAGGCGCAAATCCAGCGGCGGCAACGCCAGCTCGCGGTCGTTGATCACTTCCACCGCAGTGCCGCCGCGGCCGAACACGATCGCCGGGCCGAACACCGGGTCGTCGGCGATCCCGGCGATCAGTTCGCGCGCCT
>JAAIGE0101189694.1_pt1 | contig 22248 bp, 20 predicted proteins | sample 6487951 | NCBI WGS metagenome assembly JAAIGE01 (sample SAMN13974128, study PRJNA590717) | phyllosphere metagenome | biome: tomato field; feature: multiple bacterial spot infested tomato fields; material: tomato leaves; isolation source: leaves from tomato fields | host: Solanum lycopersicum ...
TCGGCGAACTGGTTATGCGCGAAATGGGCAAAGCCCGACACCCTCACGCCCATGTCGTAGAAGGTCTGGAGCAGACTGACATCCTCGCCCAGCGGATAGGCATTCTCGATCGACATATAGACGACCCGCTTGCCCGCCGCCGCGATCGGCGCCGCGTCCTTCGCCTCCAGCGCCAACTGGAAGTTCTTGGGGTCTGCGGAAACCATCTGGCGGATCGACATGCCACGCAGGATCGCGAAGTCGCGCGCCTTGCGAAAACCTTCGATCGTCAACGGACCCTGGCTGGTGTAGATCGCCCAAAATCCGCCATCCAGACCGCCCTTCTTCATGCGCGGCAGATCAACCTGCGTGTAGTCGCTATGGACGCCATGCTCCTCGTCGATCGACCAGCCGGGCAGATCGAGCGACGCGGGCGTATCGAGATGACTGTCCAGCGTCAGCAGTCGCTGGTGCAGTTGATAGTCCTTCTTCGACACCGCCTGCGCACCGGCAAGCGCGGGAACCAGCGCCATGACCGCCGCGCCTGCCAAAATCCAAGCCCGCATCAGATTTCCCCCGAGATCGTGAACTGGAATGTCCGTGGCGACAGCGGTCGGAACGACCCGTCCCCCGTGACTGCCGGAGAAATATAGGAAAGCACGTCCTTGTCGAAGAGATTATCGATATTGAACCGCGCCTTGACGCCCTTCACCGGTCCCAGCGCGATGCCGTCGCCGATATCGACATAGGCGCTGAACAGGGTGAAGCCCGGCACGCTTGATCCCGGCGAGTTGTCGAAGGTCGACCAGCGGCGGCTGGTATATTTGCCCGAGAGGTTGGCGACCAGCCAGCTTGCCGGCTCGATCGTCACACCGCCGTTGACGATCCACTTCGCGCTGTCGGGGATGAACTTGCCATCGGTCGGGTAGGTGATGGTGGAGGTGACGATATTGTCCTTGAACTTGGCGATGTTGTAGGTCGCATTGAGGTTGAAATAGGCGAGGCCGTTGAGGAACTGCGGCTTGTACGTGCCGCTGAATTCCGCGCCATAGGCCGTCACCCGACCGACATTCTGATAGAAGGTTTCGATGACGTTGGTCGTGCCGGGCAGGATCGCGCCGATCGACTGGATGCGATTCTGAAACTTGGTGTAGTAGCCGGCCAGCGAGGCGTAGAATTGCCCCTGATTGGTGCGGATGCCTGCCTCGAAATTCTTCGACCGTTCGGGCGCAGGAGCGGGCACCAGCCCCGGCCCGCTGTTGAGCGAGACGGAAAAGATATCATCCATCCCCTTGGGCAGCGCCATATTTTCGGCATAGCTGGCAAAGACCTGGCTCTGATTGTCGAGCTTGAACAGCACGCCCGCCATCGGCAGGAACCCGTCGCCATAGCTCGCCCGATTGGTCTTCGGTCCCCATCCCGGAACCCAGCGAGGCGCGGCGCTCGTCCCGGCGTTTCGATAATAATCGTTGAAATCGCGATAGCCGTTGTGACGATAGTCGATATGCAGCGCCTTGATGCCGAGGTCGAAGATCAGCCGGTCTTCCATCAGGCTGATGCGGTCCTTCACGAAAGCCTGTGTCGTGTTCCGCTCCGACTGATAGTCGCGGCGCAGATAGACCGGCTCATCGAAGTTGGGCGCGCTGGTAGGCGAACCGTCTGTCGTGTTGTAGCGGGCCTGAGTGCGATTGTAAGTATCGACCTCGCCCCAGAGGCCGACTTCGAACGCATTGAACCCGGCATCCCAATGCAGCTTGGTCGTCACGCCATAGCGATCGCCGCCCACCGTCGATAGACCATATTGCGTACCGCGCGGCGCAGACAGCGCGATGCCTGCCGCCGTCTGCCGCTGATATTGGAGCAGGCTGTTGGCATAGGTGTCCGGCGACACGCCATATCCACCCTTATCCTCCCAATAGGCGGTCACCTCCGCCCAAACACCTTCCGCGATCCCCGCGTGGATCGTGCCGCCATACAGCTTGTCGTCGCGCACATTGATCGCGAGCGTATTGGTATAAGCGTAGTTGGCGTTCGAGTAGGCCGGGCCGCCCGGTACCGGCGCGAAGCCGGGCGTCGTGTTGGGCACGACCGAGATATAGCCGCGATCCCGCCCGACATTGCCGCCCACATCCGGTGTGCTGCTGAGATACTGCGCACGGCTCAGCGTCGGCGAATCAAAGTCGTAGAACTTGTTCGACACGAACTTGAAGCGCGCCCAGCTGTCTCCGCCAAGGTCGGCATGAACCATGCCCTCCCAATGCTCGCGATCGACCGAGCCTTCGCCGCGCCACAGGTCTGTATCGAGCTTGGTGCGGCTCACATAGGCCCGGAACGGCCCGACCTGCCCTGTGCTGAAACGGATGAAGGTGCGCTTCATGTCGAAGTCGCCGAAGCTTTGCGAGACGAACAGCCCCATGTCCTTCTGCGGCGCGATGCTGTTATATTGCACGACAGGACCGAGCGTCGAATAGCTTGGCAGGCTGACATCGCCCGCGCCGACGGCCGCTTCGACGACGCCCAGATTTTCATTATCGACATAGCGGAACACGGGGCTGCCACCGAACGCATCGCTGCGCCCCGTCGGAATGCCATCCACGACGAAGCCGATCTGGTCGAGGTTGAAGGCGCGGGTCTGAACGCTGTTGCCGAATTCGTAAAGGCCAAGCGCCCCGTCGGTCTGCACGTTGAAGCCCGGCAACTGCTCCAGCATCTTGAGGCCCGAAATGCCCGATGGCGCGGACAGCAGCGCCTCTCGCGTCACGGCGACGACGTTGCTGACCTTGTCCTCGCCGATCGCTTCAGCCGATTGCGAGATGCGACGTCCGGTCACGGTAATGGTGCCGTCCTCGCCCGCCACCGGTTCCTGCGCCTGGACGGAGCCGATCGCTCCGGCAGCGCAGGCTGCGAACAGCGCAGCACGGGTGGACAAACGGAAAGGCAGACGAAACGACATGCAGGGCTCCCTGTTTCACACAGCCGAAGACCCCGCGCGAAATGCCCGTGATCCCCTTTGGCTATTTTGGTTTTCTTGTGAAACGAGAGTGGCGATCGTTTCCGCCATGGGCCAATGAGATTTTCTCCGCCCATTACGGTATTTTTAAAGGATAATCTGGGCTTAGCGCCCCTTCCAGACACCGGGTCGCTTTTCGACGAAGGCGGTCATGCCTTCCTTCTTGTCCTCGGTCGCGGTCAGGATCTGGAACAGTCTCCGCTCGGTGAGCAGTCCTTGAGCCAGCCCGGTTTCGAAGGCGATGTTGACCATTTCCTTGTTCACCATCGCGGCCATCGGCGGCATGTCTGCAATAGCCGTTGCCGCCTTGAGCGCTTCATCGAGCAGGTCGGCCGCCGGGACGATGCGGCTGACGAGGCCGGAGCGTTCCGCCTCGACCGCATCCATCATGCGACCGGTCAGACACATATCCATCGCCTTCGCCTTGCCGACGGCGCGGGTCAGACGCTGCGATCCGCCCATGCCCGGCGCAACGCCCAGCTTGATTTCAGGCTGGCCGAATTTTGCCGTATCCGCAGCGATGATGAAATCCGCCATCATCGCAAGTTCGCAGCCGCCACCCAGCGCAAAGCCGTTGACCGCCGCAATCCACGGCTTGCGCGTTGCGACGACCCCGGTCTGCCAGCCGGAAAAAAAGTCCTGAAGGAAGAAGTCGGCGGCAGGCTTGTCCACCATTTCCTTGATGTCGGCACCCGCTGCGAACGCTTTTTCCCCGCTGCCGGTTAACACCGCGCAACGCTGGCTTGGGTCAGCGTCATAGGCGGCAAAGGCGGCGCTCAGGTCCGCCAGAACATCGCTGTTCAGTGCATTCAGCGCTTGCGGTCGGTTGAGCGTGATGAGCGTCACCGCCCCGCGCTGTTCCACCAGGATCGTTTCGTAGCTCACAGGGTGTCTCCCAATATTATCGTGTATCGGACCTAGCGGCAGAGATGCATGAAATCTCGCTCATAGCTGCGCATATGAGCGCCGCCATCGACGTAGAGCGTCTGCCCCGTTACCGACGATGCATCCGCCAGAAACAGCACGGCATCGGCGATCTGCTCGGGTTGCGGCAGCGTGCCGAGCGGCATCGCCTGCGACAGCCGATCCATCTGGTCCTCGTCATAATCGGGCGTCGCGATCGTCAGCCCAGGTGCAACGGCATTGACGCGTATGCGCGGCGCGAGAGATTGCGCCGATGCCTTGGTCAAGCCCGCCAGCGCCAACTTGGACAAGGTATAGGCGAACTGATCGGCGTGGGGATGATCGATCCGCTGGTCAAGGATGTTGACGATGCAACGGTCGCCCGTGCCCGCAGGAATAGTTGCGAAGGATTTGGTCAGCAATGTCGGCGCGACACAATTCACCGCATAATGGCGCATCAGATCATCCGCGCTCACCGTCTCCAGCCGATCCTGCCCAAAAATTGCGGCGGAGTTTACGAGCAGATCGGGCGGGCGTCCGAAGCGGCTCGCAACATTCGCCACCAGTTCCTCCGCGCCGTCGGCATCGGTAAAATCGACGACGAAGCCCTCCCATTCGGTCCCTTCTTCCTCCAGCGCCAGGGCCAGAGAAGAATCGAGCCGCGTATCATGGCTGCCATGGATCGCGAGCGAATAGCCTGCCCGCGCCAGTCGCATGGCGATCACGCCGCCCAGCCGACGATGCCCCCCGGTGACCAGCGCCAGCCGTTTGCCTGCCATCGTGCGTCCCGCCGAACCTTCGTTGCGCGCCGGGCCGAGCGGACGATAGGGCGGTTCCTCCCCGATCATCCGGCGATGAGCTTCAGCACTTCTTCACGCGACTTTTCGTCATCTCGAAAGACGCCCAGCATCCGGCTCGTCTTCATGATGACGTTGGGTGTGCGGACGCCGCGCCCGGTCATACAACCATGGGTCGCCTCGATGACGACGGCGACGCCTTGGGGCTTCAGATGATCCCAGATGCAGTTCGCGACTTCCGATGTCAGCCGTTCCTGCACCTGGAGCCTGTTGGCGAACGCATGGAGCACGCGAGCGAGCTTCGAAATCCCCACGACATAGCTGCCGGGCAAATAAGCGATATGCGCGCGCCCGACGATCGGCGCCATATGATGTTCGCAGTGCGACTGGAACGGGATGTCCTTCAGCAGCACGATATCGTCATAGCCGCCGACCTCGTGAAAGATACGCGAGAGATGATAGGCTGGATCGTCGTGATACCCCCGGCAATATTCGCGCCAGGCGCGGGCGACGCGTTCGGGCGTTTCCAGAAGCCCTTCCCGTTCCGGGTTATCACCTGACCAGCGGATCAGCGTCCGGATCGCATCGGCAACGTCGGCCGGAACGGGCTCCTTACCTTCGCCCACCGTTTCCGCGTCGAGTTCACACGTCATCGAAATCCCCATAATCTTTTGCATCCTAGCATATGGCGAGGGACGTTTGCGAAGGCCAGTATTTTCCCGCGACTGGACTAACAGTCGGGACGATGGCACATCACGACGCCAAACAAGCAGAAGAAACCATGTCGCTACCATTTGGCACATATGCGCACTGAGCGTATCGCCGCCGTCCTGCTTGCTGCGGGTTCATCCAGCCGCTTCGGTGATGCTGACAAGTTGATGGCCGATCTGCGGGGCAAGCCGGTCGTCGCGCATACGCTGGAGACCGTGGCATCCATGGCGTTCGCGCATCTCGTCGCGGTGGTCCGCCCGATCGACGTCGCTCCCGTCATCCATCGCAAGCTCGACCGGCGCGGCTACGACATCATCGTCAACGATCAGCCGGAGGATGGCTTGTCGGGCAGCATCGTGCGCGCGGTAGAGCATGTCATGGACATGCGCCGGGTGCGCGGCATCCTCATCTGCCTCGCCGACATGCCCAACGTGCCGCCCAGCCATTATAATCGCATCTGTCTGGCCGCCGAGGATATCCGCTCCGTCGTCGCCAGCACCGATGGCTTCTCGCCTTCTCCACCTGCCTTTATCGGCCGCAAGCATTTTCCTGAACTTCTGGCGCTCAAGGGCGATCAGGGCGCTCGCGCCCTGCTTAGTCATGGGCTTCAGATCGAGACCACCAACGCGGTATTGCACGATATCGATACGCCCGAAGACCTCTCCAATACGCGGAAGTCCACACCGGTTTGAGCGTCAGGCCGATCGCGTCGGATCGGTCATCGGATCGCCCATCTCTCGCGAGTCCGGTCCGCGGCTGATCGGCAGCGATCCGGTCTGCCGCTCCAGCATCCGGTGGACGACTGGCGGATTGGGAGAGGCGTGCAGCGAACGGATCATATCGGAGTTCGCGATGTCCGCGACCGTCCGTCGCTGATTATGCCGTACATAGTCGAGCCAGGTCGACACATGATAGCGCTCGATCCAGAGTTCCGGATCGCCAAGGTCGCGCATTAGCGACCAGCCATGGGCGCCATCGCGGCGGCGGATGCGCCGTCGCTCGCTCATGGCGGTCAGGAACGGCACCACCGATCCCGCCGGGATGCGATATTCGATCGTCACGACGACCGGGCCGCTGCGCGGTTCGACGGGGACCGCCGTATCCGGCTCGTGCCAGTCGTCGCGCTGGTCGAGATTATCTTCGCCGACCTGCGGCAATGGACGCCAAAGCCCGAGCAGCGCGGCTGCGAATTGCGCGGCGGCAGATGCGTAGAGCGCTTCGACGACGCCATGACTTTCGGCCAGCGAACCGAACAGCCACGCACCAAAGGCCATGCCGCCAAAAGCCATCATCTGGTATAGCGAAACGGCGCGCGCCACGACCCAGCGCGGCGCGGACAGTTGGACGGATACGTTGAAGGTGGAAAGTGCGCTCACCCACCCATAGCCCGCCAGCAGATAGCCGAGCAAAGCCAGCGCGATATAGCCGCTGGCACCGGTGATCGCCGTCCCGACTGCCAGCGTCAGTGCGGCGAGCCGAACGATATTCTCGATCGAGGTGCGATTGCGCAACTGCCGCGTGAGGATCGCGCCGCTGACCGCCCCGATCCCGAAAGCACCGCTTGTAAGGCCAAAGGTGAGCGCGCCCCCGCCCAAAACATCCCGCGCGACGAGCGGCATCAGCGCCGACACGGCGCTCGCACCGATGCCGAACGCCGCGCCGCGCAGCAGCACCAATTGGATCTTTGGCGACATCGCGACATAGCGGACGCCCGCCCGCATCGCGAGACCGATTCGCTCGCGTGGCAAGAGCTTGGGCGGCAGGTCGGGCTTCCACCGCGACAGGACCGTCAGCAGCCCGATATAGCTCATCGCGTTGACCAGAAAGGCTGCCGCTGCGCCAGCCGTCGCGACGATGACGCCGCCCAATGCGGGACCAACCGAGCGAGCGAGGTTGAAGCCCATCGAGTTCATCGCGACCGCGCTCGGCAACACCGCGCGGGGCACCATGTCGCCGACCGACGCCTGCCAGGCCGGGCCGTTCACCGCCGTCGCGCAACCAATGAAGAAGGTGAACGACAAGAGCAACCACGGCGTGATCCAACCCATCCAGGCGAACAGCGCCAGCGTAGCCGACACGATCAGCATCGTCGCCTGACAGGCGATCATCACTTTCCTGCGGTCGAGATTGTCCGCCACCGCCCCTGCCCAAAGCGAAAGCAGCATGATCGGCAAGGTCGTCGCAGCCGGCACGAGAGCGATCAGCAAGGGCGAAGCGGACAGCGACGTCATCATCCATGCCGCACCGACCGACTGGATCAGGCCGCCGAAATTGGACGCGAGGCTGGCGGTCCAGATGGAGCGAAAGATGGGAACGGAAAAGGGCGACGGGGCCTTGATGGACTCGGAGGACGACACGGTTGCCATCAAGCGCAAACGCCCCGGTGCGTCAAATGTGACAATGAAGTGGACAGGTTTTCCATTTCGCGCATTCCCGCCCTTCGCCTTCCGTTACGGCAAGGCGAGAGCATGGCTTTGCGATCAAAAGCCGCTTGCACTTTACGTAAACGTAAATACATTTGGGGCCAACATCCGATGCGCCGCAATGGCCCCCACGGAGAGGGATAAACATGGAAGCCTATATTTATGACGCCGTCAGGACGCCCCGTGGCCGGGGCAAAGCCGACGGGTCGCTGCACGAAATCACGCCGATCCAGTTGGCGACGCAGGTGCTGGAAGCCGTGCGCGACCGCAACCAGATCGACACCGCGGATGTCGACGACGTCATCCTCGGCTGCGTCAGCCCAGTCGGCGAACAGGGCGCGGATATCGCGCGCGTCGCGGTGCTGAACGCCGACTATGCGCAGACCGTGCCGGGCGTCCAGATCAACCGCTTCTGCGCTTCGGGCCTGGAAGCCGTCAATATGGCGGCGGCCAAGGTCTATTCGGGTGAGGCGATGTTCGCGATCGGCGGCGGCGTCGAATCCATGAGCCGCGTGCCGATGGCGTCTGACGGCGGTGCATGGGCAATGGACCCGGCAGTCGCCTACAAGACCTATTTCGCCCCGCAGGGCATCGGCGCGGACGTGATCGCGACCAAGTTCGGCATCAGCCGCGACGATGCGGACGCCTATGCCGTCGAAAGCCAGAAGCGCGCCAAACAGGCATGGGACGAAGGGCGATTCGCCAGATCGATAGTGCCGGTGAAGGACGTGATCGGACAGATCGTCCTAGACCATGACGAACATATGCGCCCGGATGCGACCATGCAGTCGCTCGGCGCGCTCAAGCCCAGTTTTACCGCACTTGGCGAAGAGATGCCGGGCTTCGACACCGTCGCCTTGCTGCGTTATCCCGAACTGGAAAAGGTCAACCATGTCCACCATGCGGGCAACAGCAGCGGCATTGTCGACGGTGCGGCGGCCGTGCTGGTCGGCAGCAAGGAGATGGGCGAGAAATATGGGCTGAAGCCCCGCGCCCGCATCAAGGCGATGGCATCGATCGGATCGGAACCGCTCATCATGCTGACCGGCCCGGAATATGTCGCGGGCAAGCTGTTGTCTCGCGCGGGCATGACGCAGGCTGACATAGACCTATGGGAACTTAACGAAGCCTTCGCCTCCGTCGTGCTTCGCTACATGCAGGCGATGGACCTCGACCATGGCAAGATCAACGTCAACGGCGGCGCGATCGCGATGGGCCATCCGCTCGGCGCGACCGGCGCGATGGTGCTGGGCACCGCACTCGACGAACTGGAACGATCGGGCAAGGGCACCGCGCTCATCAATCTGTGCGTGGGCGCTGGCATGGGCACCGGCATCATCATCGAGCGCGTGTAAGCAGCGGATACAGGAGAGACAGATATGAACAGCATCCGCTTCGATATCGACGCCGACGGCATCGCTACCCTGACCATCGACGTTCCCGATCAATCGATGAACGTCATCGGTCCCGACTTCCTCGCCGATCTGGACGCCGCGATCACACGCATCGCATCGGAAGACGGCATCAAGGGCGCGGTCATCGCGTCGGGCAAGGACAGCGGCTTCATGGCCGGCATGGACCTCAAATATTTCGGGTCGATGCTCGCAACCGGGACGGGCGAGCGTCCTGCCCCCGCCGCGATCTTTGACAAGGTGTTTGTCCTCAACCAGTTGTTCCGCCGCCTCGAAACCTGCGGCAAGCCGGTCGCCTGCGCGATCGAGGGCACCTGCGTCGGCGGCGGGTTCGAACTTGCGCTCGCCTGCCATCGCCGGATCGTGGGTGATAGCCCCAAGACGCAGCTTGGCCTGCCCGAAATCTTGATCGGCCTCTTCCCCGGTGGCGGCGGATCGCAGCGCCTGCCGCGCATCATGGGCGTGCAAGCCTCGCTCATGTACATGCTTCAGGGCAAGTTGTTCCGCCCCGCCGAAGCCGCGATGCTGAAGGTCGTGGACGAAGTCGTGCCGCAGGGCAGCGCCGTCGAAAAGGCGCGCGAATGGGTGAAGGCGAACCCCAATGCGAATACCCAGCCATGGGACAATAAGGGCTTCAAGGTGCCCGGCGGCGCTGGTGGCTTCAACCCCGGCTTCGTCCAGACGATGGCGGGCGCATTGCCGATGACGCTCAAGCAGACGCAGCGCAACATGAACGCCCCGATCGCCCTGCTCTCCGCTGTCTATGAAGGCATCACGCTGCCGATGGACCGCGCGATCCAGGTCGAAAGCAAATATTTCGCCAAGGTCGCTGCCGATCCGCAGGCGTCTAACATGATCCGCAGTCTCTTCGTCAACAAACAGGCTGCCGAACGCGGCGCGCGCCGTCCCAAGGATGAGGCCAAGGCGCCCACCCGCAAGCTCGCCATGCTGGGCGCGGGCATGATGGGTGCGGGCATCGCCACCGTCTCCGCGCAGGCGGGTATGGAAGTCGTGCTGTTCGACCGCGATCTCGCCTTCGCCGAAAAGGGCAAGGCGCATGTCGAGGAGGTGCTGAAGAAGCGCCTCGGCAAGGGCATGACGCCCGAGAAGTTGGCCGAAACTCTGGCTCGCGTGAAGCCGACCGCAGACTATGCCGATCTGGCGGGTGCCGACTTCGTGATCGAAGCGGTGTTCGAAGATGTCAGCATCAAGGCGGAAGTCACGAAGAAGGTGGAGGAAATTCTCGGCGCCGACGTGATCTTCGGCTCGAACACATCCACCCTGCCCATCACGAAGCTGGCGCAGGCGTGGAGCAAACCCGCCAACTTCATCGGCGTCCACTTCTTCTCACCGGTCGAAAAGATGCCGCTGGTCGAAATCATCCTGGGCAAGGAAACCGGCCCCACCGCCATCGCCAAGGCGCTCGATTTCGTGGCGCAGATCAAGAAGACGCCGATCGTCGTCAATGACTCGCGCGGCTTCTATACCTCCCGCTGCTTCGGCACCTATGTGCAGGAAGGCGCGGAACTGGTCGGCGAAGGCGTCAATCCGGCGCTGGTGGAAAATGCGGGCAAACAGCTAGGGATGCCGGTCGGCCCGCTCGCCGTCAGCGACGAGGTATCGATCGAACTCGGTCACAAGGTCATGATCGCGGCGAAGAAGGAACTGGGCGACGCCTATGTCCCGCAAAAGTCCGACGACATCATGACGCGCATGGTTGAGATGGGACGCCTCGGCCGCAAGAATGGCAAGGGCTGGTACGATTACCCGGAAGGCGGCAAGAAGCATCTGTGGGCGGGCATCGGCGAGGAATTTCCCCGCGCCGCGCACCAGCCGGACGTCGATGCAGTGAAGGAACGGCTGCTCTATCGCCAGTTGATCGAATGCGCCCGTTGTTTCGAGGAAGGCGTGCTGGAAACACCGGAGGATGGCGACATCGGCGCGATCTTCGGCTGGGGCTTTGCGCCCTACACCGGCGGCCCCTTCTCCTACATGGACACAGTCGGCATCGCCCATGTCGTCGCCACGCTCGACAAGCTGGCAGGCGCGCATGGCGAGCGCTTCACCGCTACAGCGCAGTTGCGCGAGATGGCAGCGAGCGGTGCGACCTTCTACAAGTCGGGAGCACAGAAGGCGGCAGCCTGATCCCCCTGTAAATCCCTGCCAAGCTGGTCTAGGTCTCTCCCGTAAATGCGGGGGAGACCTTTTCCTTATGACTGACAAGCCGACGGTTCTGGTGACGGGTGGCGCGGGCTATATCGGCAGCCATGCGGTGCTGGCACTGCAAGATGGGGGCTATGGCGTGGTCGTCATCGACAATCTTGTCACCGGCTTCGATTGGGCAGTGCCGGAAGGCGTTACGCTGGTACGAGGCGACATCGCGGACCAGCCTTTGGTGGAGGCCACGCTGCGCGATCATGACGTGCGCGCAATCATGCATTTTGCAGGCTCGGTCGTCGTGCCGGAATCGGTCGAGAACCCGCTCAAATATTATCACAACAATTCGACCAAAACCCGCGACCTGATCGAAAGCGCGGTTCGCGTGGGCGTGCCGCACTTCATCTTTTCCTCGACTGCTGCCACCTATGGCACGCCTGAGGTGGCGGCAGTGCGGGAAGATACGCCGCAGCGGCCGATCAACCCCTACGGCATGTCGAAGCTGATGACCGAATATATGCTGCGCGACGTGGCGGCGGCGCATCCGATGAACTTCTGCGCGCTGCGTTACTTCAACGTCGCGGGGGCGGACCCTCAGGGGCGCAGCGGCCAGTCGACCGCAGGCGCGACGCACCTCATCAAGGTCGCGGTCGAAGCGGCGCTCGGCAAGCGGGAGAGCGTGGCGGTGTTCGGCACCGATTTCGATACGCCGGACGGCACGGGCGTGCGCGACTATATCCACGTCACCGATCTTGCCGCCGCACATGTGCTGGCGCTGGAGGCGCTGATCGCCGAGCCGGGGCGCAGCCACCTGCTTAATTGCGGCTATGGCCGGGGCTTTTCGGTGATGGAGGTGCTGGACGCGGTCGATCGCGCGACCAACATGCCGATCAAGCGCGTGATGTCACCGCGCCGAGCGGGCGATCCGCCCTTGCTCATCTCGGACAACCGCGCGATCCTCGACACCCTGCCTTGGCAGCCGCGCCATGCCGATCTCGACCAGATCGTCGCCCATGCGCTCGCCTGGGAACGTAAACTCGGCGAGCGCGCATGAGTGAGGCGAGCGTCCGCGCCTTCTTCGCCGAACATGCACCCGATGTCGCGATCATCGATCAGGGCGTCCGCACGGCGACCGTCATCGAAGCCGCCGCTGCACTGGGCGTCGAACCCGCACGCATCGCCAAGACTTTGTCCATCCGCGTCGCGGATATGATTGCGCTCGTCTGTACGCGCGGTGACGCCCGCCTCTCCAACGGCAAGGCCAAGGCAGCACTCGGCGCAAAACCGCGGATGTTGGGCGCGCATGAGGTGGAGGAGATCACCGGCCATCCAGTCGGCGGCGTCTGTCCATTCGGCCTGGCTGCTCCCCTGCCCGTCTATTGCGACGTATCTCTAAAGGATTTCGCCACCGTCTTTCCTGCTGCCGGATCGCGAACGGCGTCGGTCGAACTTTCTCCGGATCGTCTGGCGACCTTGACCGGAGCGCAATGGATCGACATTTGCACCGTAACAGAAACGACGGACCTACACTGATGCCGACCGAACATCTATTCCAGACGAGTGGGGAAGCCGCCGCCGATATCGCCGCGCGCATGGCAGCCGTGCTGACCCAAGCCATAGCCGAGCGCGGCGTCGCGGCGATCGCGGTATCGGGCGGACGGTCCCCGCGCCCTGTGTTCGAGGCGCTGGCGAAGGCCGATCTCGATTGGGGCAAGGTCGTAGTGACGCTGGTCGATGAACGCTGGGTCGCGCCGGACGAGGCCGACAGCAACGAGAAGCTCGTGCGCGACACGCTGCTCCAAGGACAGGCGGCGCAGGCGCGCTTCGTGCCGATGAAGACCGATGCGGCGGACGCCTACGCGGGTCGGGCCGAGGTCGAGGCGACGTTCGCCACCCTGCCATGGCCGCTCGATATCGTGATGCTTGGCATGGGAGAGGATGGTCATACCGCCTCGCTCTTCCCGCAGGCGGCGGAACTGGCAGAAGGCTTGTCGAGCAAGGCCCGCACGATCGCGGTCACGCCGCCCGCTGCACCGCATCAGCGCCTTTCGCTGACCGCCAGCGCGATCCTGTCAGCGCGGCATATCTTCCTGCAAATCAGCGGTAATGCAAAGACGGCCGTCTACTCCAACGCACTGGAGGAAGGACCGGTCGAGCAGTTGCCGATCCGTCTGGCGCTGCATCAGGATGCGACGCCGGTCGAAGTGTGGATCAGCGCCTGAGCTGATCCGCTATTCCCAGGCGCTCCATCCCCCCGGAAGGAGCGCCGCACTGTTCGTCAGTTGGCCTTGCTCATATCGACCTTCTCGACCCATTCCGGGTAGAAGGTCGGCTCGCGGTTGGACCAGCCGATGGCCGTCGCCGCCGCTTCGCTGATTGATTGGAGCAGGATCTTGCGCTTGTCGGGATGCAGATGCGGCAGGCTCGCCGCTGCACAGAAAGCGCCCGGCAACCACGGCCGCGCGCCCGCGCCCAGCAATCGCTCATAGAGAAAGCGATAGGAGGAAAAGCTGCTCAGCCGATCCTGTCCCAAGTCGAAGGCCGACATGGTGACCAGCGGCGCCATGAACGGCTCAACCTGCTCCAGTCCGCTGTCATCGGGCACCCGAGCCTTGATCTCGTCCAGCCGACCGTAGATGCGCGCCTGCGCCCGGATCGAGGCTTCCTCCACCATGTCGCGCGACCAGAGTTTCATCGCGTCGCGGCGATGCAGCCCGATGTCGAGCGACCTGCGGATGTAACGCTGCGTCGCGGACGGGAAGCTGGCGAACTCCCGCAATTCTGACAGGGTGACTGCCCCATCCGCCGGTCTTGCACTCGTGCTCATGGTCTTGCCCTCCGACTTGAAGTCGATCAGCAGATCATGCGCCCAGTTTGGTTACCGAACGCTTAAGCGCTTGTTCCACTGTCATTCACAAGGGAACATTTTTCCTTGTGCAGCGCAACATGAAATTTCTGTGACTGCGACAGGTCGTTGTAATATTTCAGGAACCGATCCTCGTGCGCAGCGAGACGCCGATCGTGCGGGGGTCGTTGGGCGTGCCCACGATCAGGCCGCTGTTGCCCGCTTGAACGGTCACATTCTGCAAATAATCCTTGTTGAACAGGTTGCGCGCGAAGACGGCCAATTCCCAAGCTCCGACGCGATAGCCGATGCTGCCGTTGACCAGCGTGTAGCCCTTGATGACCGTGTAAGCAGACCCGGTCGCATCGCCCAATATGCGTGTGCGAGTTACGGCATCGGCGCGCAGGATGAACTCGCCCTCATGCCCGACCAATTGGGCCGGAAGCCTATATTCACCGCCTGCCGAACCGACCCATTTGGGCAGCCCCGGCATCCCCTGCCGGCTCAAATTGCAGCGTGCGGTTCCCGTGCCTGTCTGTTCGATCGGACAGGGGCCGTTCGGGTAGCGCACATACTCGCCGTCCGAATAGACACCGGAAGCGCGCAGCGAAAGCCGCGTGCCGACGCGCGCGGTCGCATCGAACTCGACGCCTTTGACTGTGACCTTGGGTATGTTGGCAAGATAGCTGCGCAGCGCCACGGTCGCGCTATTGTCGACGACGTTCGCCTGAAAGTCCTTCACATCGACGTGGAAGGCATCGATGTTGAAGGTGACGGCATCTTCGAGCAGCCGGGTCTTGAAGCCAGCCTCCCAAGTCATGTTCTTTTCCGGCCTCACCACCGCAGTCGCCAGAACAGCCTGATTGGCGGCGTTCACCGGCAGGCCCGACATATTGATCCCGCCCGATTTCTGCCCCTTGGCGAAGCTGCTATAGGCCATGATGCCGTCGGTCAGATCATAGGCAACGTTGGCGCGGCCCGACGCGCTGCCGTCGCCGACATGCGCGCTGTAGCTTTGCGCGCGAAGGATGGATTGCTGATCGGTGCGGAGGGCGGCAGTCGGCGCGACACCGCCGAAGGTGCGGACATCGTAATCGCCGTCCTTCTCTTCATAGGTGTAGCGGATTCCGCCCGTCAGCGCGAGGCGCGGCACGGGCCGCCACGTGACTTCACCGAAGATGCCGTAGCTTTCCGTGCGGAAGTCGGTGCGACCATCGGTCTGATAGCCGTCGAGCAGCGAGGATGTCCGCGTCGCGCTGGCAGGCAGAAGCCAGTAGGTCGCGAGCGGGCCGTAGATGCTGATCGGCCGCCCGGTGATCTTCTGATGAACATAATAGAGACCCGCGACATATTCTATCGGGCCGGGGGTGTTGGAGCCGAGGCGGATTTCCTGGCTGAACTGATCCTGCCGCGACGGGATATGCTGCGTCGTCTGGATGTGCAGCCCGGTATAGTCGCGGTCGTTTGCCGCGTCCCAGTTCCAGAAGCGCCAAGCGCTGATCGACGTCAGCGTGACGCCCGGCAGCTTCCATTCCGCTGTCCCGGACACGCCGCCTTCATTGGTATCCACCCCGAGAGCCGCATCATTGTCGGTGATGCGATCATAGGGATTGAAGCTCGGCGGGGCATAAGCACCACCCGGCGCGTTGGCGGCGAGCGCGGCATATTGTTGGGCGGCTGGCTTCAGCGTCGGGGCGACGCGGACGAAGACCTGCGCACAGCAATTATTCTTGAAGTTCGACCAGTCGCCGGTCAGCCGGAACGAGAAGTCCGCGCTCGGCTGAAACAGCAGCTGGCCCCGAATCGCATCATTGTGGACATTGTTCTGCCGTTCGTCGCGCGCGATGTTACGGATATAGCCGTCCTGTCGCGTCACCGATCCCGACAAGCGGAACGCCAGCACATCGCCCGCGATCGGCCCCGTGACTGCCGCCTTCGCTTGAAGGAAATCGCGGCTGCCATAAGACATCTCTGCATCTCCGCCCCAGTCGAAGCTCGGCTTTTTCGTCACGATGTTGATCGCACCGGCCGTCGTGTTCTTGCCGAACAAAGTACCTTGCGGCCCGCGCAGCACCTCGACGCGCTCGATGTCGGTGAAGTCGAACGCCGCCGTCGCAGCCCGCGCATGATAGACGCCATCGACATAGAAGCCGACGCCCGGTTCCAGCCCGTCATTGGCTTGGCTCACCGCAACGACGCTGGAGCCGAGGCCGCGGATGGTGAAGGCCGTGTTGCGGGGATTGGCTGACGAATAGTTGAGCGACGGGACAAGCTGCGTCAGCTGGTTGGTATTGACCGTATATGTGCGCGTCAGGTCGTCGCCGCCGACGATGCTGATCGCGGCAGGTACCTTTTGCGGGTCTTCTTCACGCAGGCGGGCGGTGACGACGATGGAACTGTTCGCGGCTTCGGCGCCCGCTTCGGCGGCATAGGCCGCCGTTCCAACGATCGCCTGCCCCGCCAGCGCCGCCGTCCAGATAATTGCCCGCATGTCCATATTCCCCCAAGCGCGATTCGGCGGAGGGATAATGAGGTCGACGGTCTTTTACTATATCTAAAAGAATATAATATCTGCGCGTATATCAGTTCTGATCGCGAGCGGACTCCAGCAACCAGTCCAACCCTTCTTCCGCTGTTTCGAAAATGCGCATGTAGCTCTGCGTCATTTCCCTGCGAACCTGTAGCCGCGCGATATGACTGGGCGTGATGATGGCGATGCGGGATGCACGCGGGAATTTGCCTTCGCCCAGATGCTCGCGAAACGCGCCGACGGCCTCTTGCGGCTGGACCGCGCTTCCGGTCATGTCCATGCGCAGGAGATAGCCTGGCTTGAAGCCCTGAACAGCGAACTGCGTCTTCACTTCGCGCGCGTAGGCAGCGACCTCTTCACCGGTAAACTGCCCATGCCAAGCAATGTCCAGCAGGTTCAGATCATGACGGAATCGAATTTCATACATGATGCTGTATATGTTCGAAGCGCCTTACCATAATGTGAAGCGCCCGTGTCGTTAGGCAGCAGGCCGCTTCTCCAGCACCGCGCCGACCATCGCCCGCCACACAGCGACGTCCCCTGCCTGCGCCATGTCCGCGTCCGGTTCGCGCAAGGTATGCAGGATGGCATAGGCATCATCGAGATGCTCGCGCCACGTCGCATCCACCTTCTCGGCCGCGTGAGCGTCCTGGCCGCTGCCATTGAGGCTCAGCGCCCGACCGGCAAGCACGCGTGCGATCCGTTCGATTGCGGGGGTGGCGGATGTCGGCATCGGCGAAAACTCCTCTCCTTGTCGTGATTGCGGGCACGATAGCATTACCGCGCCCGCCGCACCATCAATCCTCTTTGAAACCCGACGACGGAGCCGGATCGCCCTCGTTGCCCGGCCGGGTCTGTGACGGCGGATCGGACGCGTCCATCGAATCCTCCAGCGCCTTTTCCAGCTTCTCTTCCTCTGTCTTCGGGTGATCGTGATCGTGCCCGAAATCCTGTTTGTCGTCGCTCATGATACGCTCCTCTCTAGCCCTGGAATAAACGGGCGGCGGCTTGCGCCGGTTCCCGTGGGCCAAGGGATCGACCAACATGCCCCGCCCTTCGACAGGCGACGCGCCAAGCAGGCGACAAGCGCGCGCGGTGAGCGTAGAAAGAGTCATGACCTTCCTACCCGAAGACGGCGAGCGGGGACTTTCGCCCGCCATCGCCCTCTATTCCATTCTCGGCTTCTGGTTATTCTATGCTGTGTGGGCATCGCTGCGTGCCGTGGCGATGGGGATGGATTCCCAGCTGGAGATCGCCGCGCGGCGCATGGTCGTGACGGTAATCGGCATCATCGTCACCTGGGTCTTCTACCTCGCGATGCGCCGCTTCGATCAGAAGAGCATCGGCATCCGCATCATCACCGCCTTCACGCTCGCCGCGCCATTCGCGTGTCTGATGGGCATCGCCAACTATTATATGTTCAACGTCTACGATCCCGTCATGGATTTCACCCAGCAGGAGATCGAGAAATATGGCGTGAATGGCCTCTTCGTCATCCAATTGGTGGAGGATGTCAGCAACCGCTACTTCTTCCTGTCCGCCTGGGCGGGCCTTTACCTCGCCCTCTCCTACGCCGGTGATGCGCTGCGGACCGAGCGGCGCGCGGCGCGGCTGGAACTGGCGGCGCAGCAGGCGGAGCTACGATCGCTGCGGTATCAGGTGAACCCGCATTTCCTGTTCAACACGCTGAACAGCCTCTCGACCCTCGTCATGCGCAACCGGCCCGATGAAGCCGAGCGGATGATCATGTCGCTCTCCAATTTTTACCGCACCAGCCTGACCGGCGATCCGCTGGACGACGTGCCACTGGAGGAGGAAGTGCATCTCCAGCGGCTGTACCTGGATATCGAGGCGGTGCGCTTCCCCGATCGCCTGACCACGATTATCGATGTACCCGAAAATTTGCTCGACGCCTGCGTCCCCGGCCTCATCCTCCAGCCGCTGGTGGAAAATGCGATCAAATATGGCGTGTCGCGAACGTCTAGCCCGGTCGAGATCCGCATCACCGCACGCGCGGATGGCGACCGGATGCACATCGCCGTCACCGACGATGGCGACAAGCCGCCAAGCGATGCGGACGGAGGCAGCGGCATCGGCCTCGCCAATGTGCGCGATCGCCTTGCCGCGCGTTTTGGCGACCGCGCCACGATCGCCTATGGTCCGTGCGAGGTGCGCGGCTATTCCGTACTTCTCACCCTACCCATTCTTCGCCGGGGCTGCTGAACCGACCCATGTCCATTCGCACGATGATCGTAGATGACGAGCCGCTGGCCGTCGAAAGGCTTCAGATGCTGTGCGCGCGGGAACCGCGCATCGCGCTCGTCGGAACGGCGAGCGATGGCGAGGCGGCGCTGCGGCTGATCGAGGGGCTGAAACCCGACCTCGTCATGCTCGATATCGCCATGCCGCTGCTCGACGGGATCGGCGTCGCGCGCGCGGTCGGGCGGATGGGGCTTCGCCCTGCCGTCATCTTCGTCACCGCGTTTGAGGGTTTCGCGGTCGAAGCGTTCGACCTCGCCGCCGTCGATTATATGCTGAAACCCGTCGCGCATGATCGCCTGACCCGCGCGATCGATCGGGTGGAAGTGGCGCTGCGCCATATCCAGAGCGGCGATGCGCCTGCTGCGATCTCTGCCGCGCCGCAGCCGCGATGGGCGGAGGAGTTCTGGGTACCGCACCGATCCGAACTGGTCCGCATCGCCGCCGACCAGATCGACCGGATCGAAGCCGAGCGCGATTATATGCGCCTGCATGTCGGCGGGCACAGTTATCTGCTGCATCAGACGATCAGTTCGCTGGAAGAACGGCTGGACCCGCAGCAATTCGTCCGCCTCCACCGCTCCCACATTGTCCGCCGCGACCATATTGCCCGCCTGCGCCATGACGGCAGCGGCGTCTGGTTTGCGGTGCTGGCGACAGGCAACGAGATACGGATCGGACGGACCTTCCTCGCCAACGCACGGGCAATGACGGGGCGGTAAACTTCCCTACCCCTCTCCCTCAGAGGGAGAGGGCTGCGCAGACTTGGCAGCCTGCTGCCTAGTCGTAGCTGGGTGAGGGGGAAAGCAACGCCCGATCGGTTATGCGACATCCCCCTCACCCGACTTCGCCTAACCGTAGAGTGGCAAGGCTTCGTATCCTTCTCGCACCAATGGAGAGGGGAAATTTTGCACTTCCCCGCCTCTCACGCGTTACCCGGCCGAACCAACCGGAGGGTACCATGAAAACCGCAATCGTGACGGGCGGCGCGCAAGGCATCGGAAAAGGCGTCACGCAAGTGCTGCTGTCACAAGGCTGGCGCGTCGCTGCTCTGGACATGGACGCTGAAGCCGTCCGCGATCTCGAAGCCGAAACACCCTCCCCGCATCTGCTCGCGATCCGCGCCGACGTGTCGAGCGAGCGCGACGTTGCCAAGGCGTTCGAAGCAATCGCCAAATGGAACGCGCAGGCCGGAGAGGCAGAAGGGATCGACCTACTGCTCTCCAACGCCGGGATCGCCGATCCGGTCAGCGGTCCCATCGAGCAACTGGAACTCAAGCAATGGCGTCAGTGGCAGGACAGCCATGTCACCGGCGCATTCCTGATGACCCGCGCCGCCGTGCCGCTGTTACGCGTGCGCAAGGGATCGATCATCTTCATGTCCTCGACCCGCGCGCTTCAGTCCGAGCCGCATACGGAAGCCTATGCCGCCGCCAAGGGTGCGCTCTGCGCCATGACCCATGCGCTCGCCATCAGCCTTGGCCCCGACATTCGAGTCAATGCGATCCTGCCCGGCTGGATCGAGACGCGCCCCTGGGCCAAGGCGTCCGCGCGCGAGGCGGCAGAGCATCGCGACGTCGACAAGACGCAGCACCCGGTCGGCCGCGTCGGGGAACCATCCGACATCGCCGCCGCCGTCCTTTTCCTGGCATCCGATGGCGCGGGCTTCATCACCGGTCAGCAACTTGCCGTCGATGGCGGCATGACGCGCAAGATGATCTACGCGCACTGACGCCGACGCAGAAAAGGCCCGGCAACGCGCCGAGCCTTCCCGCTTCCCTCGCGACGGGAAAGTCCGTTTAGTTGGCGTTGACCGCGCGCCGCTTGCTGCTGTCGACCGCCGAAGCATAATGTTCGCCGGTGTCGGCGCGCGCGATGGCCGCGTTCACAGGCGCATCGACATGCGCGATTGTCATTCTCTTGCAAGCGGTCATCGCGACGAGGTCAATCGAAGAACAGACGCGGTTGGCGGCGCGGGCGATCCGGCTGCGAAGCTGTGCCTGCTGCTCGGGCTTCGAAAGGTCCAGGTCACGGTGATAGACCTGCGTCGTGCGGCCGTTGGACTGGAAATCCTCCGCCGAAGCGGCACCGGCGGCGCCGATCAGCGCGAGAGACGTAAGAGCGGTGGCGGCGGCAAGCTTGAAAGAAACGAACATGACTAATCTCCTCGATCCTGATGGACCCGGCACCGCCTGAACTTGGGGGCTGGCGAACCGCCGGGCTTGCGAAGGAGGGTGGGCATCTCGATGGGCACCTGCCGTCTTCGCCTATTCTGTTTATGCTTGTGCGCTGCGCACTTCCGCTCTGCTTCGACCCGCAAGCCTTGTCGCTCGGCCAACGACGCTATGTCCGACCAAGCGCCGACCGCAACCGACGAACAGCGCTACGAACGACATGCGGTGCGGCGACAAACGACATTTTCCGTAAAGCAATGCCAAGATCGTAATGATTGCACGCATGAAAACGCCCCCCGGCGCAAGGGATGCCGGGGGGCGTATCCGGGATGCTGTCGGGCTTCCGGGATCTGTGTGATACTGATCAAAAGCGAGCCTGCGTCCAAGCGCCTCGCCGCAAATTCGGCTTACTGGAAGCGGCCTGTGCACGACCGCGACACACTTCAATGTGGCGATGCTTTTCGCATCGTCCGGTATCGACCCGACCAACAGAATGTCGTTGCGCACCCTCTACGCAGGCTTAATGTTACTCGCAAGCCTTTAAAAGTGAAATTTCCGTAACGTCAATTTATGCCTGGAATGCAAAGGCTAAAAATGAAAACGCCCCCGGCGCAAGGGATGCCGGGGCGTATCCGGGATGCTGTCGGGCTTCCGGGATCCTGTTAAAACTGATGCGGCCATCCACGCTAGAAGCGCTGAACTGCCGATGAATGAACGTCATCATGGCGCCGCTCCCGTCTTTCTAACAGGTCGTTATCGGATCGGGCGTGCACTTCGATGACCGGCATCATTCACGCGCCCGGCGGCATGACCGGGCGATGAACCGTCGATCATCGGCGATGAACGACATGCTCGCACTCGCCCCCGTCTGGCGAAGCGCCGACCGCGCGCCTATCTAGGGCTGACCGGCGCACCCCGCGCTTGCCCCATCAGAACAAATCTGGAACAACGGCCGACATGAGTCTCACTACGATTTCGGTGCGCGGCGCGCGCGAGCACAACCTCAAGGACGTGGGCGTCGACATCCCGCGCGACACGCTGACCGTCA
>JAAIGE0100383582.1_pt1 | contig 22188 bp, 12 predicted proteins | sample 6487951 | NCBI WGS metagenome assembly JAAIGE01 (sample SAMN13974128, study PRJNA590717) | phyllosphere metagenome | biome: tomato field; feature: multiple bacterial spot infested tomato fields; material: tomato leaves; isolation source: leaves from tomato fields | host: Solanum lycopersicum ...
ATCTCACGTCGACGTTGCTGACCCATGGGGATCTGCACCGCGCGCCGTGGGGTGAGCGGATCTCGGACGGTGTGCTCTTGCCTCTGCAGGACGGCATACGGTCGATCATCGACGACATGGAGGTGCCGGCGGAGCTGGTCTTTCGTCACCCCGGCCTCAATCCCACCGCCATGACGAGGTTGCTGCGGGCGTTCGCCGGCATGTCAGGGCCGCCCGAGGATCTGCTGCCGGTCGATCCCTCCATTGAGGAGGCGGTGTCGCGCTATTCCCGGATCTTCGACCTCATAGGCCACCACCTCAATCCCAACTTCGGCGCACGGCGTTCGTCCTTTGGCCTGGCACTCACGACCTGCGAATGGATGCGGGGCTTTCCGATCGCCCGCATCGTGTCGTCCAAGCTGGATTGGCACAGGAAGCGGAAGACCGGCAGGTCGACGCCCAAAATCATCCGAGACACGCTAAGGGACATCGAGGAGGTCGCGCGTTTCCAGGCGCCGCGTCTTCTCGCGTGCTATGTGGACGTGCTGGCGGTGCATCTGCGAAGCATCGGACGCGAGGACCTGGTGGGCGTCCTGCCCGATCTGACGCTGGCTCTCGAGTTCGGCGTGGGGAGTCGCACTCAGCTCAGCTTCCTTTCGCTCGGCCTGACCCGATCCGCCGCGCTGTCCCTTGCCGAACTCCTTCGTCAGGATTTCGAGGCCCTGGGGATGGGTGACGAAGCGGGATCGCTGGATGAGGACGCCGCTCTCGCCTGGTTGCTGAATGCGCGTCTTGCCGACAGAGGATTGGCGAAGCTCATTCTTCGCGAAGTGGAGACGCTGCGTCGAAGCCTATCGGAACCAAGCGACCGCCCATGAGGGGCGCCCCCGCCGATTTGCGGGACCGGCGACGCTGCATCCGTCCAGAGGGGGCGTTCCTGCGAAATTTAAGGGCGCGCGCGGGTCCCATACGAAGCCGCGTCGTCAGGACCGGACCTGCCGTAGACCACCGCGCCGCCGCAGCTCGTCCGCGATCTCGCCGATCGGCCGCTCCATGTCGGAAGGCGATTGTGCGGTCCTGATCGGCGGGAGGGTGTCGATCTCGGCCCCGTGCTCGCGCCGGGCGACATGTAGGTCCCAATCGCGCTGCAGATCCATCCAGTATTCCGGCGTCGTGTCAAACACGCGGGCGAGCCTGAGCGCCATCACCGCGCTTATCCCCCGGTGGCCATTCAGGAGCTCGTTTGCACTGAGACGAGACACTCCGAGGGCCTCGGCCAGCGCGCTCTGGCTCGCCTTTCCCAAGGCCGCGAAAGCTCGTTTCACAACCGTGTCCGGTCGCTGCGGCGTGAGGAAGTGCCCCGGCGTGAGCGGCGACGCGTTGCGGGCGCCGCTCACGCCTGGATCCTCACCAGACGGGCATCAGCCCGACGTCGTGCGCCCGACCGCGGTCCATGTCCCACTGGAACGCGATGCACCATTCGGGGTGCAGGTTCGGATCGACGAGGATCGCGCGGCGGCGATCCCTCGAGCGGCCGATCGGCCCGAACAGGCCGACGTCGTTCAGCGAATGGCTGCGAAGAATGTGCTGCGTACAATCGAAGGCGGCCTGCACGAGACTGTCCGGCAGATCCGGGAAGGTCTCGTAGGCCATCATGTACGCCAGCACGGGATCGGAAATCTGACTCAATTCTTCCTCCGTGGGGTAAATGGGACAACATCTTGGGGATGTCGTCCGCCGGAGGGGATGAGCCGGTCCGCAAGTCGAACCGGAATATGCGGTCACGCGTGGGCACGGTTTCGCGCCGGCGTCCGAAGCCCGGACGTACGCGTGCCACGATGCTCTTGCGGATCCGCCTCATGAGCATCCTTGCGGACCGCTCGAGTACGTCGGGCGAAGCCGTCGAGCTTTCGATGAGCCGCCGAGCATCCTTCAGCCACCGGAGCGTGGCGGCGCGCGAAAGGTGCCATCGCACCGACGCGTCCGATTGAGGTCCGCCGTATCGTGGGACGCAGAGGGCCAAGGCGCGAACGGTTCTGTCGAGCTCGGTTTCGACCAGCGCGTCGCGGAGCCACTGCACCGCGGCGGCTCTGCTGGTTCCTTCGACCACCTCGAACGCGCCCATCGTCGTCGCGATGCGGTAGGTGAGTTTCTGCCTCGGCGCGCCCGCGCTTGAGAGCATGGCTGCATGAATTATGCGAGCGCTGACGATCGCCGCCGATGTGCGCAACCGATCCACGAAGTCGGACGGCAGCCGAAGCTCCTGTTCCACCATCGACGGCGCCATGGCGACGCTGCGAAGCAGAATCCGCGACGATGAAGTGGACGGCCGGTTCAACTAGATCTCCTTAGTCGGAATGTAAGGTGGGGGCTTACATATTCCAAGGGGCATGCGATGCTTGCGGTTTGGTGTGTTCAAACGCCTTCACCGCACGACCGCGTTCCATCTTTCGGATTCGTGCTTTCGAGTATGAATTCCACCAACTCGCGCCCAGCTTCGGATGTTCGTGGTTTCGGGCGGAAAACCCCGTTGAACGCAATCAGCGGACAGATGACGACGCTTGCTGACGGGCACGTGCGCCGGACAGGCGCCAAGGCTGAGTGACTCTACGATGCTTGGCCCGAACGATCGGTTGCCTATGCGTTTGGCGGTGATGCCGGAAAGGCTCGTGACGCCGCATCCCGGGCGCTTCGAACGCCTCGTCGCATTGGAATGAAAGCGAGGCGCCCGAAGTCGGATGCGTGTTCCCGCGTGACCGGCAGAGGTAGTTGGATTCACGCATGGCGGATGCCGGATGGCTATTCGCCCGCGATCGGACGGCACCGGCGCCCCGAGAAATCCCAATGCCGACTGAAATAGTATAGATTTGTTGTTGGGTGAGGGGAGGTTGGGCATTCCTGTTCGGGCGTCGCTGCGGCGCTGACCTCGAACAAACCGAAAGGATAGAGCTTTGAGTCAACGAACAGTACGCGTGGGGCTCGCTCGTCGTTCGATCGAATGGCCTACCGTCGCGCTGGCGGTTCTCATCCATTCCTCCTGGCTGCTGCTCACCGCGCTGCATGCGCTTCTGCCGGGACCGCTGATGGTGGCCGCAGGGGCTTGGCTCATCGCATGGCACGGATCGCTTCAGCACGAGACGATCCATGGCCATCCTACCAGGTCAGCCCGACTGAACGGGCTTATCGGGAGTGTCCCGCTATCCTTGTGGCTGCCGTTCGCCTGCTATCGAAGGGACCATATCGCCCATCATGCGACCGATGGAATCACCGATCCGGTCCTTGATCCGGAGTCGCGCTATTCGCGCCGCCCAACAGGATCGTGGGGTCTGATCCGGCTGAAGCTGATCGCCATGCAGGCATCCCTCGTAGGGCGCCTTGTCCTGGGCCCCGCGGTGGTGATCGTCGCCTTCTTGGCAGGTGAAGCCCGCCGCGGGATCGCGTCGCCCGGCTTGGTGTTGCGGGACTGGAGCGTCCATTTGCTTGGCGTGGTCTCGATCGTCGCGTGGCTGCTATGGTGGCGAATGGGGATCGGGACCTACATGCTGATCGTGTATCTGGGCACGTCGCTGACGCTCCTGCGCTCGTTCGCCGAGCATCGCGCCGCGCCGGCGGAGGGCCATCGCGTCACGATCGTGGAGAACGCCGGTGCCTTCGGTCTGTTGTTTCTCAACAACAATCTCCACGCTGCGCATCACCGGGCGCCCGCGGTGCCCTGGTACGCGCTGCCACGCTACTACGCCGACCGGCGGGACGACCTTCTGCTCCAAAACGGCGGCCTGCTATACGACGGGTACGGCGACGTGTTGCGACGCTACGCGTTGCGGGCGCACGACGTGCTGGTGCATCCCGATCATAGGCACTGACCCGTGAGCGTCGCATCCTTGGGAATGTATGATCTGCCCGACCTCCGGTGGGCCAACGATCGGTTGTGGAGTGCGATAGCTGTGTACCTTCGCCGGTACGGCATGTCCGATGTGCCCGAGCGGCTGGACCGCGGCCGGTCGCTCGAGGCCATCTGGGACGATCCGCGACTCCTGGTGGCGCAGACCTGCGGCTATCCGCTCATGACGCGCTGGCGGGATCGACTGACGTACGTCGCGACACCAAGCTACGAGGTGGAAGGTTGCGAGCACCATCATCATCGCAGCCGCTTCATCGTTCGGGAGGATGACCTCGCATCCGACCTTGGGGCGCTTGCGGGGCGTCGTGCCGCGATCAACGACATTCAATCGAACACCGGCATGAACCTGCTCCGTCACGCGGTCGCGCCGATGAGCGTCGATGGTCGCTTCTTCTCCGACGTCGTGGCGACCGGATCCCACGCCTCGTCGCTGCAGGCGGTGGTGACGGGTGCTGCGGACGTCGCGGCGATCGACGCCGTCACCTTCGACCATCTTGTTCGGGAGAATCCTTTCATGACCGGTCGGACGCGCACGATCGGATGGAGTCGGTTGGTTCCTAATCTGCCGTTCGTGACCGGCAGGGCTACCGACCCGGCCGTCGTGGCGCTCATCAGGAGCGCCCTCGGCGAAGGCATCAAGACGAGCGGCGAGGCGGCTCGATCGTTGAGGCTGAAGGCGGTCGAGGACGTCGGCATCGCCGCCTATGACGTCGTTGAGGATATCGAGGAATCTGCAAGGCACCTGGGTTACCCCGCTCTGCGTTAGAGCCCGCACCGGTGCTCGTCGTACCGGACGCGGCGATCCGTTGGATAACCATCCGACCGCCGCTTTAGGCGGCACACGCCGGGAACGTTTGCCACCGCTGGCGAAGCAGGCGACCGCATCGTCGCGGAGCAATCTCCCCGAGGGAAGTCGCCCAAGCGACCCGTGGGCGGTCGGACCTCCAGGGGCCCGTCTTGCAAACGGCCCTGGAAAGCTAGCTCCGGCGATCTTCCAGCACTGCCCAATCGTCGGTAGCGTGTTGTGGAGCCGGTGGTTGGATGCTCTAGGGATCAGACGATCTTCGGCATCGGGCCGCAGATGTTTCAATGGGCCATGCCTACCATGTGTTTGGTCGACGATGCCATCTCCACGACCGTTGTCGACGGACTATCTCCGGCCTTCCAACCTGGAAGCCCCGACAACGACACCGTCCTGGTGCTTGCCGCACCCGGGAGGGACGAGGCGGCGGCTGGCCGACCGGCGGCCGGGCGCACCGGCGTCGTGCTCGGCGAGCTGCTCAGCCGCCTTCACCGGATGGATACCGTCAGCTTTCCCAGCGCTTCCCGCCTGGACTATCGGATCGTGAACGCGGTGGCGACGATCATGCACGGCGCCAGATCCTTGCCGACCAAGCGTCAAATCCGAGAAGCCGAGAACGTGGAGAGGCTGAAGCGCCAGCTCGCGGGGGCAGGTGCACTGGTCGCGTTTGGGCCTCACGCCATGACGGCGATCCTCGACGCATGCGAGCAGCCGACTTTCTGCTCAGGTTATTCCGGGTTGCAGGGTGTCAACCAGCTGCCTGTCGAGATGGTCGGGACGGGTCTGGAGAACACCAGGCAGCGGCTCGACCTCTTCGCGTCGCAACTGCTGGGGTCACGTGGCCGTTGCACGGCTGCGTTGAAGGAGTTGGAGGAGATCAGAAGGGTTTGGAAGGCTCGCAGCAGGTAGCCGCTTCCGGCTTACTCCTCAGGCCGCCGATTGCGGTTTCGGCATCCTCTGCAGGAGCCCTTCGATCGCCGGCGGAACATGGGCGGCGTCCTGTTCCAGTCGAGCCTGCCGTAAGGTCCAATCGAAGGCGCCCGTCCAATCGAAGGCCACCAACGGGGCATCGCGCTCGAGGTCGCGACCCCTCCACCATGCGAATGCGAAGCCCGCCAGAGTCATCAGGACCAGCGTCTTTGCTGACCACACTGCGTCGACGTTGAAGCCGGTGAGGTTCTCCGATTCTTCGGTGACTTGGCGTGACGCGGAGCGAAACCAGACCGGGAGCATGTCCAGCATCGACGCTTTCGAGTTCTCCTTCCGAAAGCGGTAAATGAACCTGTTGGGCTCGCTCAAGGCCACCGACTTGATCTCCCCGGTGTCGGCGAGACGTATGTCGGTGATCCCCCTGCGTATCCCAACCCTCGTCCGTCCTCGACGCTCTGCGTGAAGCGTCAGGATCACGTCCCGGTTCGCCTCGATCCGCCGCGACCGCGTGTCGCCGCCATGCACCTTGGCGGCATGGCCGCCCGTGCTGCGGCGTTGATCGTGCCAGCGGATCACCGTCGCACCTGCGACCCCGAACCGTGCCGCAGCTCGCCAACTCACCCCCTCGTGGACCGCAGTCAGTGCTCGCGACCGAAGGTCCATCGACAACGCATTGCCGATCCATGCCAGCCTCAATCTACCCAGCACCGGGAATCAGATCAGCGCGCCAGTGTGAATCCCCTTTGACTTACGTCGACCGGAAAAGGCTCTAGACCGCAAATCGTCCTGCAGGGGGCGTCACCACTTGTTAAGCCGAAGCAGGTCAAATGGCGGCGGAGGTGCAGATGAACAATAACGTCCCGCTCATCATAGGAATGAGCCCCAGCACCAAACCAGGATTTTCGGACACGGCTTTCGCATCGGGCGCTCCGACGACGTTGGCGCTCATCAAAGCCGTATCCGCCCGCGATGACGACGAAGCAGGGTTTCGGGAGCAATTCGACTATTTGAACCTGGACATACTTAGGATGTCTGGTTCTCGACCGTACCTGAATCAAGCGGAAGCGTCGACGACCTTGTCTGAGCTGTTTCGGCTTGGACAGCTTGAGGAACGTGTACTGGTCTTGCTTGGAAAGGATGTGTGCGCCGCCGTGGCGGAATGGTTCGGTGAACCGACCTTCGAACGACCGGGCATCTCGGCAGCCCTTCATGATGACGGTTGGTCGTGCACTGTCTGCACCGTTGATCACCCGGGATGGTACGCTCGGAAATCCAAGGCCGATCGCGCCAAGCACGAAGCCATCATTCGGAGGGCATTGCAGCTAGAGTGCTACCCAACGAGAGCCGAGTTTCAGAAGGCCTATTGGAACGATTGCTTAGAGGCTCAGGAGATTATTGAGCACAATTCGGCCGTGCAGGCAGAGCTAGATGAGATCGAAGCGTTAGCTGGCGATGGAATGCACGAACAAAACCGAAAGAAATACCAGTATCTTCCAGATTACTACAGCCATCCAACCTAACGCCCTGATGATTATGAATAATTTGCGACGAGTTTTGGATATCGAAATAGATGATCGTATTCGACGTGCGCCTTAATGGTAAATAGGGCTGTCGAATGTCGTGTGCGAATTAATAGGTACTCGACAAACATTTCGATGAGGCGGTCGCGTACAGGGAGCGTTTGTTAGGAGGGCAGGGCGGGGAGCTGAACGTCTCGAGGCGGCGATTGCGGGCATCCAATTTGGCGGCGCGGCAGGGGGCTTGAACGTCTGGCCCTGGTGGAAACCGGAATGGCCGGTTTGGAGCAATCACCTCAGGTAAGCGGCCGTTCGTTGTCGGTCGCACACCGGCAGCTATGCGTCTCAACTCCAGCCATTCAGGCGGAGTACGAGCGATCTCGAAAGCGGTCCTTAAGTCGTTGGAGGCAGAGCCACCTTTAAACGACTTACGTTCAGCCTGCAGCATCTCAGCCGCGTCAAGCGCTGCTTATGATCGGGGGCTGTGCGCCTTGCCTCAAAATTCGCGCCGCGGCTTGGTTATACTCTGGAACGTTCCAAACCACGCCCTTATCAGACGGCGCCGTCAACAAGACTGTGGTGCAGGGAAGGCTGGCCGCATCGAATTTGCGCGCGATGAACTCGCTTTCGCCACGGTCATGGCTCGACATGATCAGCTGATAGCTGTTCAGTTCGACCATATTGCGCATCACGTCGACAAAGGCGGCCGTATGGATGATATCGTTATGCTGCAGCGGGTCGTCGAGAAGCAATGCACGCCAGCGTGACCATTGATAGGCTGTGCTCGCCGCGCACAGGATGCTGAAACCGTTTGCGGCTAGCTGGCCCTCGCTCAGCACGACTTGCGGGGGCAGATCCTTCTTCACCTCGATAGCATTGTTAACCTTCTCGCGGTAGCGCAGCGCCATCCCAAAACTGGTCGCATCGACCCTTGTATCGGCCTTGAACTGAATGCTCTCACCCGGTGTGCTCAGCATCGCCTCGTTGAAATCGTCGATCACCGTATTGAGCGGATCGAGCACTCGCGCCGAAAAATCGTCGGCCTGCTTCTGAAGATCCTCCGAATAGCGCTTCACTGCATTGCGTGCTGCAGTCGTGAGTTTGACCGCCGCCCGCGCTGCCTCGACTTTCGTTTTGAGCGTTGCCAGATAAGCCGTCGGATCCTTGACGCCATCGTCGCCTCCGGTCGCCCGCATCGACGCGAGGATCTCGTCGATTTCGCCCTGCAGCAGCGCATCCTCATTGTCGCGGGCTAGCACGAGCTGGCGTTCAGCGAGGGACCGTAACCCCGTCAGCACCGCGTCGATGCCGGACAGGCCGCGATCATAGGTCGCCTGGCTAGGAATGTCGTTGAGGCCAGCGCGCGTCCAGCGCTGCTGCATCTGCCGCGCCGCCTGTTCAGAGGTTCCGCGCGTCACCTCGGCCGCAGCAAGCTCGCGCTGCGCAAGGTCGAGTGCCGCCTGTTCGCGCTGCACATCTGCGGTGGCGGTACTCGCCGCCCGAGTCAGTTGTCCCAGACGACCCCGCGCGTCTTCGCCGCGCTCGCGCTCCGCCGTCAATCTGGCCTCGATTTCACCGATGGTGGCGTTCGACAGATTGCGGGCGGCGATGCGATCGGCGCACGCCTTTTCCTCCGCCTGATACTGCGCCAGTCGTGTTCCGGACTGACTGTCGCGCGCGATCAGATCTTCGAGATCGGCTGCAACGCTCGACCGCTGTTCGGTCGCTGCCGCTGCGTTCGCCGACAAGGGTTCAAGCGCAACCTCTGCGGCTGCAAGCGCAGTATCCGCATCGCGCGATCGGGCCGCGGCCAGTGCGGCGAGGTCGCTTTCGGGCGTCGTCGCGAGCGTCTGGGCGATGCTGGCGCGCGCATTCGTCACGGCATCAGCCGCTGCTCTCGCGGTCCGATCGAGTCCGTCGACCGCCGTCACGATCCCGCGAAGGCGACGGATCTCATCGCTGAGCGCGGGGCGGGTGGCGCGCAAGGATTCCAGCGCGTCATCGGCTTGCGCGAGGCGATGGTCGCTCCCCGACGCCGCGGCATCGGCAAGCGCCTTCAGGGCGCCCGGTTCGAACTGCGTGCGGCACACCGGACAGTCGGTGTCGTCCTCATGGATGTGACTGGCAAGCTGTGACAAGGCTGCGCTGATCGCCGACGCGTGACGGTCCGCCTCGGCGCGTACGCGCTGCGCGTCGGCAATCTTGCCGTCGAGATCGGCCAACTGCGTTTCAAGTGGCGTCAGTTCCACCGAAGCACGAGCGGCGGCCTCGCGTCCATGCGCTAATGCGGCCTCGGCGGCGCCGGACTGAGCTTCCAGGTGGAGACAATCCGCCATTGCCTCATTGAGCGCTCGGGCCGATGCGGCAAGGCTCCGCAGCCGCGCAACACCCGCACTGGCCTCGCCATGCTGACTGATAGCCACGTCGGCTTCCGCAATCGTCGTGCGATGCGCCGCGATCGCCTTGGCAAGCGCCGTTCGATCCTGCTGCTCGGTCGACACCAGCGCGGCCAATTGGCCACGGCGAGCGAGATCGATTCGTGCCGCATCGAGCACTGCAATATTCTGGTCGATCGTGGCGATCGCGGCATTCTGCGCGGTCACTGCGTCATTGGCGGAACCCACGAGCGGCGATGCCCGATCGAGCCGCGCCTGCGCATCGCTGACGACGCTGCGCAGGCGGACGAGCGTTGGATGATCAAGCCGTCCCTCCGCCTGGCTGACGGCGAACTGCGCGGGCATGTCGGAGAGCGCCTCCATAGTCGTTCTGCGCTCACCCGCGGTCCGCAATGCCTCACCGATCCGGTCCCTGAACGCTGCGAGGCGTGCCGCGACGCCTTCGCCAGTGACGGCAATCGGCTGACCTGCCGCAAGCTGTTGAAGGTCGCGCTCGAGCTGGTCGATCCGCGCAGCGACTTCGTCGGCCGTCAACACGCCCGTGGCGCGCGCGGTCGCGCGGAGCCGCTCGAGCCGTGTCATCCATCCCTGCCAATCGGCGATCTCCCGATCGAGCGTAGCTACGACGGCGTGTTCGGCGTCGAGCTTCCGCGTGAAGGCCGTGATGGTCGGTCGCCCGCGCAACCCTGCGCGGATTCGTTCGAGCCGGTCGATGCCGCTTGGTCCCTTGAGCGCCTGCCATTGGTCCTGCGGGTCGCGACTGGTGAACCGCTGCTGCGCCGCCTGGCCAAGGAAATGTGTAAGGGCGAGATAGGTCCCAAGATCGTTGATCGTGCGGCGATCGGGCCGCGCAAGCTGCGCGACAATGTCCGCCATGGAAGTCCCGCCGGCGGTGCTGCGTTCGATGGCGTCACCGTCCGAGAAGGTCAAAGCGACGCTATGCGATCCGGGCTCGGCGCCCCGGCGCGTGAGATAGTCCTTCTCGACAAGCTTCTTCCGACCCTTGTTGATATAGGGTTCGAACCGCCGGATCTTGTTAGTCAGTCCCCATTCGATTGCATCGAAGAAACTGCTTTTGCCGAGGCCATTCGTCCCGGTGAGTAGAACAACACCGGGTGCTGCCGGAATGTCGATCGCGAAGTCGCCGAAGGTCCGGAAGTCTTTGATCGCAATGCGGGAGAGGAAAATTTCGCTCATGCCTGTCCTCTCCGTTCCCAGGATTTAACCAACGCCGCCACAATATCATCCGGCGTCTTCTTCTCGTCGAGCGCAATCCGCTCCCATTCTTCCGCAGTCGTCCGCGGCAGCCCCGGCGCGGTCGCACCGGTCCCGCTCAGCGCGTCGAGCGCCACGTCCTCGAACTGACCTTCGGCATGGACCCACGGCCGGGCGAGGAAAGTGCGCTTGAGGAATTCAGCGAAGCTCTCGTCGTCATTCAGGGGATCTTCGGGTCGCAGCCATGCCAGCTTGCGCGCGACCCGGTCGTCGCGCTCGACCATTAACGCCATTGCGCGCCAGGCTTCCTGCCGCTCGCTCGCGCGTGGACCAAGCAGCATCAGCTGAAGATCCAGCGTCTCGTTGGTCCCAAGGAATGAGCGTGCGACGACGCACTGGTTGCGGCAGCGCCGCAGCGTCTCAAGAACCGCTTCCATCGCGGCAACCTCGGGGAGGATGCCCAGCACGATGTTGAAGCGGTCGATCCGGATCGCATGGCTCTCTGCCGGCAGATCGGTCGGACTAAGCGTCGTCGACTTGCTCGACCCGCCATTGAACGTCGCGCTCGCAAGCTCGGGGCGATCCTCGACCTTGAGGTCAAGCGCCAGCGCCGCCCTGCGCAGCCGCTCGGCGAAGTCCGCCAGTCCGGGTGATAGCGTCGCACTATCCGTCATGCCGCGCCTTTCATGATCGTCTTCTCGAGCGCTTCGAAATGCCGCGCCTCGGCTGCTGCCAGCAAAGTGCGCAGCTCGGCCAGGCCCGCCGCCGCCGCTTCGATGAAATCGCGACTGATCGACATGATCACCGGACCAGAGCCATCCGTATCGCTGAGCCCAGGCTGGTCGGTGTCGATCTGCGCAAATGGCCGCTCGGCGATCCGGCTGACCTCGATGGCCGTTTTAACGACGAGGATGACGAACTGGGTCTGCCACATGAAGGATGCGGCGCACAGTGACATCTCGTCACCATTGATCATATCGGCCGCGCAGCCATGGCCAGCCCATTCGCTGTCGCCGTCACGCAGGCGCACTAGATTACCCGGCCTCTCGCTTTTCGGCGACGTCGCATCCCAGGCTGCGGCGATGGCGAGCGCGACCGCGGTACCGCGCAGGATCACCGGCCATTTGCTGGGACCGACCAGGATCTGTGCCGCGTCGCGATGGTCATCCTCGTCGACCGCGCAAATCATCAGGCGCAGGAAGTGATTGAGCAGTGCCGGGTCATCGGTGAACGACGCATGCCAGACCGCCCATGTCGCGGCCATGGCGTCGCGAAGATCCTGCGCGATCTTCACGTTGATCGGGCGGCCGGGATCGGCGTTGCTCGCGAAGAACGGTTGGAGGTGCGTGTCCAGGCGCTCCAGCAGCCAGGCATCGAGCGAGCGGTGGATCCGGCGCGCCAGAATGTCGGGCGGCAGCGGGACCGGATCCTGGGCAGCACCGCCGGGATTGCCCGCGACGATCGCCGGCATCGCCATCCCTTCGGCATGCGGGGATTCCAGGCTGAGCTCGCGGACGAGCTGGCTCCACAGTCCGGGCGCGGCATGGAGCTGGCAATTGCCGCTATGGCAGGCGACCCGCAGCACCGCGCCCGCGACTGCGCCCAGCTGGCCGGGACCATCGGGTAAAATGATCTCGAAGGGCTGTTGCTCGCTCCACGATCGAATGAGCTGTTCCGCCGGAACCGCGCCGGACCAGCGGATGTTCGCGCCTTCGCGTAGCAGTTGCACCGATATTGGAAGTTGATTGGCTGCCAGCCGTTGCAGTCGCGGCGCGAGGATATCCGCACCGCGTGCCGCTTCCCTGAACAGGGACCGTGCTGGTGCCGACAATTTCGGGACGAGCGTTGCCTCGCCGTGGCGGGCAAGCCATTCCTTATGGGTCACGTCGAAGCTCGCCAGGTGCTCGGCGAAGGGCGCTCGTACCACATCGCGCTGGGGGCCGCGCCGAACAATCACCGCATCCGCCGCGACCGTCTCCCCGGCGCAATCAAGCCAGAATGGGGCATCGACCGGAGATGGATTGGGGGCGTCGATCCGCGCAACGACCTCGCAATGCAGATGTCGGAACGACCGCTGGGCGTCACCGACGCACGCCTTGATCGTGAGGTAGGCGGCGAGCCGATTTAGAGTTGCGGTGGAGACGTCGAACAGCTCTGCATGCTGGGTCTGGAACGTCAGCTGCACGCCGGGTCGCAGTTGCTGGGCGACCGCGGCAACGAGGCCGATATCAGTGAGCGGCTGTAGAAGTTCGGCGTCATAGGCCGCCATGAAATCGAAGCGGGCGCCATTGGCATCCTCAACGCGGGCGCGCACATCGATTGCGGCAAGGGCCGGTTTCAGCGCCGCGATGCCAGGATGTTCGGAGATCAGCTGGATCATCCCGGCATGATCGAAGTCGCGCGCTCCCGCGGCCACGAAATCGATCAGGCCGCCATCGCCCGCACCGCTGATGAAGAACCGCGGGGTCGGCCGGCCTGCGAACTCGGCAACCGGAACGCCAGCATCGGTCCAATAGCTTGCGCTTTGTATCGCCGGTAGCGGCTCGCCGGGCTCGAGCCCGAACCCGACAGCAAGAAACACCATGTGAAATTGTTCGCGCAACTCCGCGCCCGGCGCCGGGGCATTGAGCTCGGTGATATCGAGCTGATAGCCGTCCGCCGTCCGCGTTAGTCCCGTGATCCGATGGCGCAGCCGTCTCTCGAGGCGCGGCGCCAGCCTGACGACAATGTCTTCGAACCCGAGCAGGACATCGTTGCGCACGGCGCGGCACGTCCCGGACTCCCAGTCCAGGATCGGCAAGTCAGCGATGGGGTCGGTCGTGTAGTGCGCTGGCCAATCGTAGATATGCGGATCGAGCCGCCGGCGATCCGTCGTCGACTGCAGGGGCAGCAGTGCATCAGCGGACTCGAAAAGGACGACCTGCGACCCGGTGACGAGCGCGGCGGCAGCTGCAGCGGTGACACCGGCCGCACCGCCGCCAATGACGGCGATCCGCGGATTGGCGTGGAGATAGCCGAGTTCCTTTAGCGCGTGGACCAGCGACAGCGCCCGCACTTGCTGGGAGTAGAAGGTGATACGCCGGTCGAAACTGCCGATCACGAACAGGTTCGGCCTGTCGCGTATCGTCGCGCCGTCTACAATGTCTTGGGCAAGCAGAGCGTCAGCCAACGCAGCGCGCTCCCGCAGACATGCGCGCCTGCCGTACCGGCACCAGGACAGTGGCATGAGTTCCCGCACACATGGTCAACAATCCGCTCCCCCCTCCGGCTGCGTCGCTGCAACAGCCGCCGCAATCGCTTATGAGGAGGAACTAGGCAGGACGCAAGATTTTGAAGAGTATCGCGAAATTTACTATCAGCCCGGCTTGCCTATACACGAGTCTGGCAGTGCCAGTCCACTGTCGACCAAAATACGCCGCTCCGATGCCAATGGGGGAAGGACAGCTCTTGCTGAAACTTCCCATTCGCGTCGCGCAAACAGACCCGTTGGCTTCCGACACGGTCATCCCGCCGTATTTTGCCTTCCGGCTGTAGAACGTCGCATCGCTGATGCCATGCTTACGGCAAACCTCAGCGGTCTTCACGCCAGCCTCGTGCTCACGCAGCACGCCTATGATCTGGTCCTAGGTAAAACGGCCTCGCCGCATCTCTCGTCTCCATCCGACGAGCTGACTTACCTATGGCAGGACTTTCGGGGAGCACGTCAAGGCCCGCAAAAATATGACTGTACGTGCTTGAGGTGGCTGCGATTGGCCACCATGAATCTTGGATGCTCCCAACACAGACATTTTCCAACAATCGCAGTTTCAGTCGTTCCTTCCGGGGTCTCACACGTGAGGAGATTGCCGATCCAGATAAACTTGAAGCGTACGCGGCCGTCGGGCTGGGAGGGCAGATCGACTGGGATGGCTTGCTTGGGGCCAAACGAGCCTTGATCGTGGCCGCAGCTGGTGCCGGCAAGACGTACGAATGTCGGGAGCAGGCTCGGAAGCTATTTGCCGATGGCAAAGCAGCCTTTTTTCTGACCCTTGAGGGCATCTCCACGAACGATTTGCGGTTTTTGCTCGAGCCATTGCAATATGCCCGATACCGGCAGTGGCTTTCGGACGGATATTCGGAATCCTATTTCTTCCTCGATTCCGCCGACGAACTTCTCCTCTCCCACGGTGACTTCAGGTTGGCGCTTCGCAAGCTTGCTCATGCGCTCGACGGCCAACTGCACCGCGCCAAAATCATCGTCACGAGCAGGCCGATCGCTCTCGACGTTGACGCCTTCGCCAGCGAATTACCGATCGTTCCATCTTCCCCCGCAGTCGAGATAATTGCCTCGGCCGACGAATGCTTTCGACACCTGATCAGCGGAAAGGCGCGAGAGGATCATCACGCGGACAGCAAGAAGCAAGAGGATGGAGACCCCGGCACCAGCGTTCGCATTGTGGGGTTAACATCGCTAAGCCAAACCCAGATCGAAATACTGGCAGCGTTGTGCGGTGTGGAGGATGTGCCGACGCTGATTGCCGAAATTGACCGTAAGCGAGCCTGGGAATTTGCACGGCGGCCGCAGGAAATGATCGAGATTTGCTCCTACTGGATCGAGCATGGGGAGCTTGGCACCCGATCCCAGCAGATCGTGGAAGACATCCGTAGGAAGTTGCAGGAAACCGGCGATCGGAAACGCCACGTCGGCTTATCGGATGCGAAGGCGCTCGACGGAGCCGAGCGCCTGGCGCTTGCTCAGCTACTTACTCGGAAACGTACGATCCGCTTCTCGGATCTGTCGCTTGATGCCGTTGAACAACAAGCTGCCATCGACCCGTCGATCATTCTCCGGGACTGGTCTGAGAACGAGCGAGCTGAACTGCTACAGCGCCCGCTATTTGGTTTTGCCAGCTACGGGCGGGTTCGCTTTCACCACCGATCCGCAGTGGAATTTCTTGCCGCGCAACGATTGAATCGGTTCTGTCGAGATGGCCATATGGCCAAATCAGCGTTGTTCGGCATGTTGTTTGGCGAATGCTACGGCCAGCAGCTCATTCTTCCATCGATGCGGGCCGTCGCTGCCTGGCTTTCCGTCGAGAACGAAGCCGTCCGAGACGAGGTGCTTCGCCGTGAACCTGAAGCACTGATGGACGATGGCGACCCCGAGAGTTTTCCGGTCAGCGCCCGTTCTCGCATCCTTGCCGAATATGTCCGCAGATACGGCCGGGACGAATGGCGCGGTGTCCGCATTCCCTATCCGCAAGTCCTGCGCTTTGCCTCGCCGGATCTTTCACCCATCGTTCGCGATCTCTGGTTCAAACGCAGCACCAGCCCAGACGTGCGTGAGCTGCTGATCGACCTGATGCAAGCCGGACGGATGCGGGACTGCCTCGATATCGCATCGGAAGTGGCCAACGATCCGAACGCAACGCGAACCGATCGGATCACCGCGTTGACCGCGATCGGCGAGATGACTGAACCCGGCGGACTTGCAGTGTTGGTGGCCTCCATTCTGACCGATGCACAGTGGCCGTCGCGGGTTAAGGAAGGCGTGCTTTCGGTTCTCTTTCCCAAGCACATGACACCCGAGGAGTTCGTCGAACTGGTCGGGCAGATCGCAGTCGGGAAGCGCAGCGTTGGCGGGATCGGATGGACCTTGCCACGTTTGATCCCGGCAATGCGGCTTGGGCGCGAGCAGTCCAAGCAGTTCCGGGTTTCACTCGCTCGACTTATTGGCGGCAGCTTCAAAAGCAGTGAGAATTGGCCGTATTTCGCCAGCCGCTACAGTCACCTCTCGACTGCGCTAGCCGCATTATGCTTGGCAGAACTCGCGGGCGAGTCTGTGCCTTCCCGCGATCTGATCGCCGCGGCTGTCGTTGCAGCGCGCCTGCGCGTGGACGAATATGGCGACGAGAAGCCCTGCGCCGAGTTGGTCAGGCGGTTTCATCAAGCACCGCGTGCCTGGCGCAAGGACGTCTATCTGGCGGAAGGTGCGTTTTGTGCAGCGTATGTTCCCTCTCGCAGTGACGACGAGTTCGGCGCGAGCCTGACCCATCGCACGCTGGTTGGACAACTCGATCGGGATGATTTCGATTGGCTGATAGTGATCTGCCGAGATGAGGTGATCGAGCAGAAAATCCGTGCTGCCGCTTTCTGGGACGCGATGCTGCTGATCGGGCCAGACGGTCCGTTGAAAGAGAAGCGCGCCACGGCGCTGCGCGATGTGGCGCGGTCAAAACCCACATGGGCGCAGAAGCTGGAGGAGTGGCTCACCCCACCAAAGCACGACAAGGCATATGAAGTCCGGGCAGCCAAACGGAAGAAGGCGTCAAAGAAGCGTAAGGCCAAGGAGCAGGCGAACATCGAGACGTGGGTTACTTGGCGCAACGAGGTTCTGAGCGATCCCGATGCCTATTTTACCAAGACCCAGGTCAAACAGGTGATCTGGGATTTCGCCAAAGTGCTCGAACGAGACCCGCTGAATCGCGGGTGGCGCGCTCATTGGAACCGCGCGATCATCACGTCACATTTCAGCGAGGCGGTTGCGGATCGGGTTAGCTCCGCCTTCCAAGCCTTCTGGCGAACCGTCAAAGTGCCGCTTCGCAGCGAGCGCGCCGTAGATGAGCGCAACAGCGTGTGGAGCCATTGGGTGCAGGCGCTTGCCGGCATCTATGCCGAGGCGGAAAACCCGGACTGGGCGACTAGCCTGACTGTCGAGGAGGCCGAATGTGCGGCTCGACTGGCGCCAGAAGAGTCGGGCGGCGTGCCGCCTTGGCTGACCCAACTTATCGAGCATCACCCGGATATGGTTGACAGGACGCTTGGGAAAGAGCTTTCCGCGCAGCTCGATGATGCGACCAGCTTTCCTTTTCCCGGACTGCTTGCGGATTTTTCGCGCGCGGACCACGGCGTTCTGGAGTTCTTCGCCCCCCGCGTGAGGGATTGGCTGTTCACCACGCTCGCAGCTTTTGAGGGAGAACACGAGCAGGCGCGGATGCGTGATCACCTTGAGCGGGCGATCGACTATCTGCTGCGGAGTTCGAGTGACAAATCGCAATTGCTCGACCTCGCCCGCCGCCGCATCGAGTCCGATCCCGGCAGCCCGTTCGTTCTGTTATGGCTCATGCTTTTGTTCGGCACCGCGCCGGTAGCGGCGATAGCTTTGTTGGAGCGGCTGATTGACACGCTCGAACCGGAGATACGCAATCAACTCAGCGTCGATCTGTTCGCTGCTTTTAGCGACGGGCGCAGCGCTCGCTTTTGCCCGGACCTTTCCGATCCGCGGTTCACTGCGCCACTTCTGCTGCGGCTGGTTCGGCTAGCTTATGCACAGATCCGCCTGACAGATGACATCGAGCGCGCTGGCTCCGGGACATATAGTCCTACGCCGCGCGACGAGGCACAGCATGGCCGCAGCGCCATTCTCAGCGCACTGCTGGCGTGCACCGGACCCGAGGCTTGGGCGGTCAAGCAAGCGATGCGAGCGGACCCGCTGTTCGCGCATTTCAAGGATCGCCTCGATCAGCTAGCGCGGGAGAAGGCGGCGGGTGAAGCGGAAGGTCCGGCACTGGCGGACGTTGATGCCGCTCAGGTCGAAACCCTAGGCGAAGCGCCTCCGGCGGATCGCAACGGCATGTTCCGGCTGATGATGGACCGTTTGGCCGACCTCCAGCATGATATTGCCGCCCACGAGTTTTCAGAGCGCCAAATCCTAGTGGCGATCGACCACGAAAAGAACATGCAAGTGTGGTTCGCCAAACGACTGCAAGATCGTGAAAATGGTGCTTATCGGATCGATCGCGAGGCATTGGTGATCAACGACAAGGAGACGGACATCCGTCTGCTATCCGTTCGTTCGGACGCGCAGGCCGTCATCGAGATGAAGCTCGCCAACAATGGCTATACCGTTCCAGACTTGGAGGCTGCGATCGAAACGCAGTTGGTTGGGCAATATATGCAGCACGATAATTGTCGTGCTGGATGCCTGTTGGTGACGATGAACAAGGTACGCCATTGGCGTTGCCCAGAGACAGGGGAGACTCTGAGTTTCGAGATGGTCATGTCCCGACTACGCGCGAAGGCGAGCAATCTTGAAAGGGACGTGAATTATGAAATCCGCCTGGCGGTAATCGGCATCGATTTGAGCCGCCCAGGGACAATCTCAACCGATGCGAATTAGCTACTTCGTCGGTCACTGTGCAGCCAATCGCAACAGCCGGTTTCGATATATCTGAATTAACAATTCAGGCTCGCTCGGATAATATTGCAGGCGGCCAGGCAGGTAATCGAGCCGAGGTCTAAATATGAGTGGACGAGGGGCTTGATGTTCCCGCTCGAAGCATGGCTGGTGAAGCGCATCGATTTGACCGCTCACGCCGCTGCTGTTCCTCACGCGCCGACTAGGCTGTCGCCCTTTAACGAACGGCCGGGTAAGCGGTCGAGCAAGTGATCGAGGTCGTCTACCAGCAGCGCCAAGGCGTTCCGGAGCACTGCGGTCTCTCCGTCGAAGCGGTAGTGGTTCCGATGAGTGCCGTCGAAGCGAGGCATTACCCCCTGCACGTAACTGATCGTTGACGTCCCGGTCCGGCCTAGGCTTTCCAACTCAGCCATCGTTCTGGTGAAGAGGTTTTTATCGTACATTGTTGGACGACCGTCAGCATCTTCAACGTCAGCAGCGGCACTCGACCAATCGGGGACCGGCGTCCAGGTGAACTCCATGCCTCGCTCGTCCATCACTGGTGGGTGCATCCTCACGCGATACCTGACGGGCATCGCGCTATGAAGGTTTAGCCCGCCGACCAGTTTCGGGAAGCTCTCCCTCACAACCTCGTCAAGGACGATCTGCGATCGACGCCAGTACTCGCTCAGAAGCCCGCTCGTGCCCTCCGTGACCGCTGTTTGACCTGTGGATGCCGGATAGGCCTCCCACCACGGGTCAGGGGCGACCCAGCCCCATTCGCGTAAGGCCTTGATATCGGAGAGGATATCTTCCGTCGTGAAGTTTCGCTCGCCGGACGCGCCGAGGTTTAGGACATCTCCGCGCTTCTCGCGAAGAAGCTGAGCCATGCGGTCGAAGTCGATGCCGAGCGGCAGCTCAAGGCGCCACTGCCGCAGCGCGAACCGCATTCGGCCAAGCAGCCGCTCGTTCGTCCAGACCGGCCCGCCGCGCAGACGACGTCTCAGGATAACCTTAGCGAGGGCGTCCCTGAGCCGATCGAATGCCATGCGCCGGGCATTGCGACCACCTATACAGGTTTCGACGTTGAAGCCCGCAACGGGCCCGTTGCTATCTAGCTCGGCGCTGACAACAACCTGCTCGCCCGGCGCAGCTTCAAATAGCCTGTAGCTGAACCAGCGCTTCCCGACGTCGAATGTCCCCGCGATTCCGAGCGTCTGGGTAGGGCGCCAGGTCAACACCGAGTAGATCTCGTGCTCCAGGGGCGACATGAACCACCGGGCGGGCTGGACAATGCCTGCACGGAGTTCGTGGAGAAACGCCGCCGTTAGTTCGGGTTCCTCAACCTTCTGCGGGTCGATCGGCTCGCCGCCGAAGCGCAGGGCGTTCAGGTATGTCGCGAGGCTTGCCAGCCCGAGGCGGTCCCAGATGACAGCGCGTTGTTGCGGGTCTTGGCATTTGGATAATAGCAAGGGCGGAAGGAGCGAGCCCGGATGCGCATCCACGTCGGCGAGCCGAGCCGCGAGCTCGCTCGGCGGCAATTCGAGCAGCAGCTCCGCGCGGAGGTAATCGCCCAGCGCGTCGTGGACGATCTCCACCGCATCTCCGGATATCAGCGCCCCGGTCCGGACGAGGTCGTCCAAGGGTTCATTCGGCTGAACATTGACCTTCGCTAAGACCTGCCGCCGCGGTCTGCTTCCACCCGCGACCGCCATGGCAAAGCGTCCGAGCAGATCGCGAAGACTCGTCACCATGGCCGGGCCATGACCATCCACCTCGAGTAGGCTGCGTAGCCAGGTCTCGAAAACCTCGTCCAGGTGTATTGGCAGCGCGCCCGTCCTCTCCTCGTGCATCAGCAGGAGTGTGAGGAGCAGCGGATGCTCGCTCAGGGGTTCGAGGACGGGCGGCAGATCGTGGATCGCCATCGCACCTCGGCCAGGGCGCACCTTGGATGCGAGGGCCTGCTTCTCCGAGCGATCGAGAGAGAGGAGATTGATGGAGGGTAGCCCAGTGACGCCTGGCGTGCCGGTCCGCCCCAGCACGATGATCCGGGTTTTGGGCCGGTCTCTTCTGAGGGTATCCGCGCGCGCGAGGAAGCGACGCTGAGCTTTTGGGTCGATCCGATCCAGACCGTCGCACAGCAGGCGGATGCCGCGCTTCTCGATCAGATCGGCGAAAGCTGCAGCCGAACCGAAATGCGGGCAGCGTGCGGCCAACCTGTCGCGAGCGTAATTCTCAGGCGTTAGATCGAATTCAGCCAGGTCTGGGAGTGGAACGAGGAACGGCAGCGGCTGGGCGTCGGTGAGCGTCGAAAGCCAGTGCCGATGCACGTCCCTAGCGAGCGTCGTCTTCCCGAAACCGGAAGGCGCGAAAACAACCGCGCCCCGCTCGATCTCGTTCAGCCCCTGCATCGCATCTATCGTCGTATTGCCAATCCTGAGTCTGCGCGAAACCCCGCACGGTTCAGACATCCGCGCCAACTCGTTCTCAACGTAGGCGCCGACGTCCTCGGCAGCGCGCGCAAGCTGTCTGTAGCCGAGAGCCCGGCAGTGGGCGATCGCGGAGTTTCGTCCAATCAGGCGTTCAATCTCGCCGCGGTGCTGCCGGAGCTCGTCTGCCGCGCAAAAGAAGACCCGGTCGCTCCTGCGCGTCGGCTGAAGTTGCCAGATTTCTAGCAACTTTCCGTCGGTCAGCATAAGGAAAGGTGCCTTGGATGCCTGTGCGTATGAGGCTGCCTGTGTGGCGGCCTTCTTCAGGTCTTGCCCGGGAGCCTTCGCTTCTACAACGATGAGGGTCGTGTCCTCGTTCAGGTAATGGCCTTCGTGCACCACAAAGTCGGCCTCATGGGGGCGGCCCTTGCGTCCTTCCTGAAAGATGATCGGCGCCTTGGGCGTGATCTCCTCGTCGGCGTATCCCAGCGCACGCAGCATTGGGAGAAGGAGACGCTGCTCGACCTCAGCCTCGTTCCCGATGTCTAGGCGGTCCGACCGGGACCAAAACTCATCTGCAGCCATAAGTGACATATCGGTCATGTAGGGCGTCTCGTCGAGAGTTGAGCACCGACTGAGTTCTGATCAAATGGCTTGCCGGTACAAGCGATATGAACGGATGGCGGAAATTGGGAGGGCTACAGCGAGCGGCGATTGACCGACTCTGGGTCGTAACCCCTGAGCGGTCGATCGCAGCTTGGCCATTTCGATCCTTCTCCGGGGTCGTTGCAATCTTTCAACCCGCTGCCTTTGGAGCCTCGAGGCTTTCCGTTTCTTCGTCTCGACCAACCATTACGGGAAAAA
>JAAIGE0100240685.1_pt1 | contig 22164 bp, 25 predicted proteins | sample 6487951 | NCBI WGS metagenome assembly JAAIGE01 (sample SAMN13974128, study PRJNA590717) | phyllosphere metagenome | biome: tomato field; feature: multiple bacterial spot infested tomato fields; material: tomato leaves; isolation source: leaves from tomato fields | host: Solanum lycopersicum ...
CGAAACAGGAGGTGCCATGCGGGCTCTATGGTCAACGCGGGGTAAACGCCACGGGTTTGCGACAGGGCCCCTCTATCCGCTGAGGCGGTTCCGACCCCATCAAACGGCTTCACCGACCTCGACGAGGCAGGTCATCAGACGGTGAACAGGCACCGTAACGCCCTGTTCGGAGAATATTATTTCGCCCGTCGAACGTTTGCGACACGCCCCTCATCACGGGCGAGCAACCGCTTGACGCTCTCCAGATGCAGCCGCGCGCTCTCGGCGCGTCCAGCAGCCTCCTGGGCCGCCACGTGCTGCACGATCTCCTCAGGAACGATCTTGAGGGTGCGGCCCGTGCTCATGGCGAGCACCTGCGCCTGTGCGGCGCGCTCCAGGTAGTAGAGGTCGTCCCAGGCTTCCGCGATGGTCTCGCCCAGCACCATCACGCCGTGGTTCTTCAGGAACACCACGTCGGCGTCTCTGGCGCTCTCGGCGATGCGCTGACCTTCGTACGCGTCGAGCGCCAGCCCGTTGTAATCCTCATCTACCGCGATCCGGCCGTAGAAGCGTAGGGCGGTCTGCCCGGCCCAGAGCAGCGGCTGCCCCTCCAGCATGGCCAGCGCCGTGGCGTAGGGCATGTGGGTGTGGAAGGCGGCTCGGGCGTTCGGCTTCAGCCGGTGCAACTCGGCATGGATGTGGAAGGCTGTGGCCTCGGGCAGGCCATCGCCCTCGACGACGTTGCCGTGGAAGTCGCACAGCAGCAGGCTCGACGCTGTCACCTCCGCGAAGGCGAGGCCGTAGGGGTTCACTAGGAACAGATCCGGCCGCTCCGGCAGCACCGCCGAGAAATGGTTGCAGATGCCCTCCTCCAGGCCGTTGCGGGCAGCCCAGCGTAGGCAGGCGGCCAGATCGATCCGCAGGCGTCGCAAGCCATCACCATCGACCGGCAGATTGGTTCGGGCAGATGGGGTCTGCGGAGTGGCAATCGGATGGGCCATGGTTCGACCTTTTGCGACAGCAGATGCGATCGGCCTCAGAGCGCCAAGGCGCCCTCGGTGATGAGGATGAGAAGGCGACTGTCGGCGCCGAGGCCGAGGTCTTGAGCCTCTGACGCATCACGCCGTGCGGTGAGGGCACCGGCTAGGCTTGCCGCCCCTGACGGCGTGGTGAGCGGTCCACCATGCGCCGCGAGGATGTCGGGAGCCGTGACCAACTTGCGCTCGCTCACGGTCATCACCTGCGCGTTGTGCCGCCGCAGCAGGGTAATCGCTGGCGCGCTGGCCTCGCCACAAGACAACATCTCGGCTGACGTGTTCAGGTCACCAGACACGCGCACGGGTCGGTCAGCGGCGAGCGCTGCGGCGAGGCAAGCGGCGCGCTCGGGCTCGACGGCCACGACACACCCTGGGGCCGCCATCCAACCCGCTAGCCCGGCCGCCATCGCGGCGGCGAGACCACCGACACCCGCCGGGACGAAGACATGCGTCGGTCGTGGATGCCCGGCGGCTTCTGCTTGTTCGCGGATCTCTGTCGCCATGACGCCGTACCCTGCCATCACGTCATGGACGACGAGGTCGTTCGGGTCATCGGTCGTATCCGCGACGAGGATGCCAGTACCTTGGTGAGCCTTGGCTGCGGCAGCATCAACTGCGTCGTCGTAGGTGCCCGCCACCCAGACGATCTCCGCGCCCTCGGCCTCAATCCGACGAGCGCGCGCCTGCGGCACACCCTCGTGCAGGAACACGCGGGCCGTCGCTCCGGCAAAACGCGCCGCGGCGGCGACCGCAAGGCCGTGGTTGCCATCGCTCGCGCAAACGAGTGTCGGCTGCCCTGCGGGCTGACGGGCGAGAAGGTCCGGCAGGTCGATCCCTGCCGCACGAGCCAAGGCTCTCAGACCGGCGTAGGTGCCGCCAAGTGACTTGAAGCTTCCGAGCGACCGCGGACCTTCGTCCTTCGCGAGGACCTGCGCCACGCCGAGGTGTGCGGCGAGCTTGGGCAGATCAAGGAGCGGCGTCGGTGCATAAGCGGGATCGAGGGGCCGCAGTACGGCTGCAATCTCGGCGGAACTGGTCGTCGTCATGTCCACGATGATGCACCGAGATGGATGGCGGATGGCGTCGAACTCCGGCAGTATCACGCCTGTTTCAGGCTCTGTTGCGGGAGATCACGCTGGAAAACGTCACCTTGGACGCCTTCGACCACGCCCTTCTTGCCGCGGTACAGGTAGACAACCAGACCTCGGCGCGAGCGCTCGCCGAGCGCGTCGGCTTGTCCGAGAGTGCCGTTCTAAGGCGCCTACGTCGCCTGCGGCGAAACGGGGTCATCGTCGCGGATGTTGCGATCGTACATCCCACCGTGCTGGGAACGCCCCTGACAGTTCACGTGCTCGTCTCGCTTGAACGGGAGACATCCGACCTGCTCGATGCCTTCGTTCGCCGTCTGCGCGCCCGACCCGAGGTAAGGGCGGCTTGGTACGTCACCGGAGATTCCGATTTCGTCCTTCAACTCCGCATCTCTGGCATGGAGGCATACGAGGCGTTCACCCGCGAAGTCTTCCACGACGAGCCGAACGTGCGTGGCTTCCGCACGATCATCGCGATGCGCCAGATCGTCGGGACTTAGGCCATTGCCCCCGGCGGTGCGAGCTATCGTGAGGTGTCGGACATTCCCGTCTTCAATCCACCGCTTGCAAGCAGAATACCGATCAACCGGGTAGGAGGGGCTAACCCTCGTCAAGCACCTCGAAGCGGACCTTCCGAACTTCCGCAAAGGGTCGTGAGCGGTCGCCGCGACTATTTCCGCTTCGCTGCATCCGTCGTCCGAATGCGGACGGGCAGGAAACCACCCAGTCCAGCCGTAGGCCGGTGCCTCTCGTCAGCCTAGAGGCGGGCCTTTCCATGGCTCACAATGGAACGCACGCGGCTGCGGACGATCACGGTGCGCCTGGTTCCGTAGCGTGCCCTTATGCGAATGCAGCGCTAAGCCGGAGAGGTCGACGCCGCCTGCGCCTTGAGCGCGGTCTTCACCTTCTCCAGGCCCGCGGCGGCGACGTCAGGATACGGGCAGATCCGTGCCAAATCACCGGCTCGGCGGCGTGCCGTGCGCGGCGATCTCGGGTCGCAGATCCCGCTACAGAGCATCCCATAGCTACCTACATCATGCAATTCCCACGTGAGAACGTGAGCACTGGACCACATGAACATGGGAAAACGTGTCCACTTGTCAGAGAATGAGCTGGCAGGCATCCTGAAGGGCGGACGGAGACGGCGGACGATGGCGAAGGTGATAACTCTGGCGGCTCGGAAGGGCGGGAGCGGCAAGAGCACGATCGCCGCGTCCTTGGCCGTGGCCGCGCATCAGGCCGGCGAGGGCGTGGTGATCCTCGACTTGGATCCGCAACGCTCCCTGAAGGACTGGCACGACAGGCGCGAGCTGCCCGGCATTCACTACCGGGAGGACTATGCCGACACCCTGGCCGATCGCCTCGCCCGGATCCACGCGCATGCCGCGACGACGCTGGTGGTGATCGACACGGCTGGCGACTTCTCGCCCGCGGTCACGGCGGCGTTGAGCGCGTCGGACCTTACCATCGTGCCGGTGAAACCGTCGCTCGTGGATATCACCGCCGTTCAGCGCACCGTGGAGGGCCTGCGCACCCTGAAGCGGAAGCACGCCTTCGTGGTCTCGCAGGCCATGCCGACGGCTCCGGCTCGCGTCGAGGAAGCCGCGCGGATCCTCGTGCGCACGGCACCGCTCGCGCAGGCGATCATCAGCACCAGGGCTGACTACCTGGACGCGATGATGATGGGCCAGGGCGTCACGGAATACGCGCCCACGGGCCGCGCCGCGGAGGAGATCCGGGCGCTCTGGACCTGGGCCAAGGATGAGCTGGAGGCGGGAGAGTAACCATGGCGGCCAAGCGCAAGTCGATGGATGATGTGTACGCCCGGATCGGCCAGATGAACGCGACGCGGCCGGAGCCGGAGACCGTCGCCGAACCCGTCCAAGCGATCGAGCCCGAGACCGCCCCGGAGCCGAAGCCGCCCACGGTGGCGATCGTCTCGGCGCCAGTGGAGGAGACGACGCGGCCCGCGTTGAAGGATGGGACGCCCACCGCGTACAAACGTGAGACAGTGAGCACGCGCGCACGTTCTCACGTGGAAAAGGAGCGTATGGCGAAGGAGACGCGGCCGGCGAAGGTGCCCAAGGGTTACAATGTTCGCCCGCCCCGGATCGAGAAGCCGCACCAGAGCATCTACGCGGATCCGGCGGTGTTCCGCGTCATCCGGCAGATCGCTGCGACGGAGGACGTGAAGCCGCAGGATCTCTACCGCGAAGCCCTGCGCCTCATGCTGAAGCGTCGTGGCTATGACTTCGACAAGCTGGACAGCGGAGAGGGGTAGGCGATGCGACGTGCAATCCTCGCTGCCCTGGTCTTAGCGTTGGCGATGCCGGCGCAGGCCCAGTCACAGACGAAACCCTCTTTCATGACCGGCAACCTGCTGCACGAAGCCTGTACGTTGCAGAAGGCTACTTCGAGGGGGGTAGCTACGGGTTATGCCGTCGGCGTTTTGGACTCGCCGACAGCAAGCAGCAAACTCATCGCGTTCATCTGCGTCCCAAGTGGTGTGACTATGGGTCAGGTCGTGGACGTGGCCTGCGCCTACGTCGCGAAGAACTCGCAGGATCGGCATCGTGAAGCGGCGATCCTGGTCTTCGGTACCCTGGTCGATGCATGGCCTTGTCAGGATAGTCCGCCCGCCCAGTAGAAACGCATGGACATGCGGCCACGGCCCACGTGGGAATGATAGGCTGGACCAGGGCGCATAGATACGTCGCCCCGATCCGGTCCGGTCTAGCGGTTCGGGTTCTGGTCGATCACGCCCAACGCCTTGGCGCTCGCCACCCGGAGCTGAAGGGTGCGGATCTGCTCGGCGGCGGCACGCACCCCGGCGACGGTATCGCGGTTCTCGTCAGCCCATCGGGCCAGCCCGGCGCGGATCTGCTCGCTGATGATGCCGGCCCCGATCATGAACCGCCCGGCCATCTCGCCGATCTGCTGCAAGGTCTGGCGCATCTGCTCGGCGGCGGCGGCTTCCCGGCGCTGGCGGGCTTCCCGCAGGTAGCGCTCCGAAACCGGCTTCCACTTCCGGCGCAGACGGCGGCGGGTGGTCTCGCTGTCGATCCCCACGGCGACCATGGCCGGGGTCAGCTTCAAGCTCGAGTCCAGGATCATCCGGTCCGCGACGCGATGAAGGTGGAGATCATCTTCAGGGTTCAGCCGAGACGAACCGGGCGGGCGACCGATCTTGTTTTGCTTTGACATGGTGTAACTCCGTTCCAATACGGAGAGGTTGCCAAAGCGAACCTAGGGCGTCCAGGTCTATATTCTATCTGCCCCGTGGACATAAACTCAGCAATCGGCGGACATAAATTCGCATCGCGTGGAAGCGAGCGCACGTGCTCACGTGAGAATGTCAAATCGCTGGTGCTCGTCAAAGCGATGATTAGCGCTGTGACCGTCTACCGCGTGGGGCGTTCTCTAGCCGTCCTACAAACGTGGAACCGCCCTCTATGGCGAGCCGGGCAATCGTCTCCCGCTGCTCGGGCGTCTGCACAGATGCGCTGGTTCGCCTGGGCCGCACCGCTCGGAGGATGCGCTGCTCAATGACGAAGATTTCCGTCTCGACGGACTCCGACACGGCATCATCTTGGGGCGTCGAGATCCTGAGGAACATGGGGCCGCTAGTCATGGCACGATCCTATCATAGTAGCGACTGCCAGAATAGGTTTCAGCCTTTCGGAAGCCCAACGCTTCATAGAGCGCGATTTTCTCAGCCACAGGATCTTTGAGCTTCACCCGGCGGCGATGGATGAGAGCGGCGTATTCTTCGGCCGCGTCTGTGGCGATTTCGGCGACATAACCCTGAAGCAATCCGCTCGGACGACTCTCGATGTAGTGCAGCGTCACGTTATCGGGACCGTTCGATGCCCGACCCGTACACAAGCCCTCAAGCGAGCCATTGATCCATATTGCCACCTCGAAGCGCCGAACGTAGGGCCGGGCCTGCCCGCATATGCTGGTCCACGGGAAGATGGCAGCGCCCCACTGCGCATAGGCAGCATCGATTGCGGCATCTGATATCGAGGTCAGCCGCAAGCCGAGAAGGACGTTCGGCGTCAGTTCACCGTTCCCAGCACGGATGTTCTCCATGTCGGTGGTCAGAGCCCGCGCCGCCTCACGCAAGCGTTCGTAGCGTCGTTCGTTCGGATCGTGGACGGGCATCGAGACACACCTCGGCGGTGTCCTGCCCCATCAGGTTTGACTTCGCCATAGTGATCCGGCGAGATGGGCAATCGACCAGGGTTACACCTGGGCACGAGTCGAAGATGACTGAGACGAGCAACCCCTAGAACGCAAGAACCCGCCGGGTGAGGGCGGGTCCAAGGTCCAGAGCCGAAGCTTAGGAAGATCACATTTGGCGATCTGATCCTCCCACAGCGTAGGCCCCCCGTCAACGTGGAACAGCGTTTCCGCGAACGATGGCGGCTGGCCTTTGGACTGTCTCTCCCTGCGGGTCGCGCTAGACCTGTGAGAGGGCAATGGGACACGTGCGAGCGTGCCCACGTGGAAATGTGGGTGTACGCGATGATGAACTACGCCTTGAGATCGAGACGGCCCGGAGGGACTCCCTTCCAGTAGTGGGACAGCGGCTATGGGCGGCCGTGGCGGCAGGCGAGATCGGCGATCAGGAAGCCGAACAGCTCGACGTCCTGCTACGCACCAGAACGGCCCCATCGGGCGCGGTAGGAGGCCCGAGGACGGCAGCGGTGCCGATCCACATGCTGGCGCGTCCCTGCGGGACCGGGCTCTACTCGCTGCCTTCCGCAGCTCCCCGAACCCACTGACGTGGTTTCGGCCCTCCGGGTGACGATCCACTCGCGCACCGCCCGGTGCTGTGGGTGCGGTGCCTGGCTATGATGGGCTCCGTGAGATCGCGGTGTGATCTCCAGCGTACCGCGGCAATCCTGCCGGGAAACCCGTCGTCTTAGGCCGCGGGTGCGAGCGCGCGCTGCACTGCCTCGGGCTCACGGCTGATGACTGTGAGGTAGGCGCGCGTCGAGGCATCCGGCCGAGCCCGGCCCTGTTCCAGATCGCGCAAGGTGCCGATCGGAAACCTGTAGCGCGCCGCAAACGCCGCCTGGGTCAGGCCAAGCCCCTTGCGGATGCCCGCGACGTCCAGCTCCGCCGGGACGTGCACCCGGTAGGTCGCGGGATCGGCCTCGCCCTTGGCGATGGCCACGGCCTCACGGGCGGACTGGATCAGACGGCTGCCGAAAGTGGTCATGCTCACTCCTTTCCCGGACTCATCGCCCGAACCTTCGCGGTCACACCCTCGCGGTAGCCGTCGGCCAGGGTGCCGAGGATCACGCGCAGAGTGTTGCGGTCGGCCTAGCTGATGTCCGCCCGCTGCCCCTTCGAGACCAGCGCCAGCAGAAACACCTGCACGTCCACGACGGCAAAGTAGGTGATGACCCTGTAGCCGCCGGACTTGCCCCTACCCTTCCCGCCGATCCGCAGCTTTCGCGCACCGCCCGTACCGACGATCAGGTCACCCGCCTCCGGGTCTGCCGCGACCGTCGCCACGATGGTGGACAGCTCGTCCTCCGTGACGCCGGCGGCCTTCGCATCGGCGAGGAAGGTCGGCGTCTGGACGACGGTCTGCAGACGGATGATGTGCGGGTTGTCCGTATAAAACACAACAGCGAAGTGCGGGTTGCCCGTATCATTCGGGCTGCCTTCGGTGACCGAGGCTCGGATGTCCCAATCCGGGCATCCAACATCACCGAGAACCGGCGAGGTCGCCCGTCTTCGCCGAAGGGCCAAGCAGGGTCGAATTTGGCCGGTGGGACTGAACGCGCCCCCAGGAACCCGTGACCCTATCGATCGGCCAGATCGGCCTTCACGGCGGTGTGCTCAGCGCGACAGACCAAACCTCAACGTTGACTTAGCCGTGCGCTCCGGCCGACATGCCGTGTCCGGCTACGCATCGCCTCGCGCGAGTCGCCGGAAGCATCAGGAGACACCGCCGCCGCAAGTCGACCCCTAGAAAGGCCAACGGCCCCCCAGTCGCCAAACTGGAGGGCCGTTTAAACCGATAAAGGCCTGTGAGGCCGGAGTTGCTGCCCCTCACAAGCCATGAGACGCCCCCGGGCGTCAAGCGAAAGCGCCAACTTTCGCGACGGGAGGTCTATGCCTGTGGACCGGACGCCTCTCATGGCGGCCCGGAACGACCTGTCGCGGCCCGATGAGGGCCGAAGACCATGTTTGCCGACGAGTTGAGGCGCGCGATCGAGGCCGCCAGCCGAATCACCCTGCCGCAGGTGACGGCGCTGCTGTGGCGGGCCTACGGGGACGGGAGGATCACCGAGGTCGAGGCCGAGGGCCTGTCCGGGTTGATCGAGGCGCGCACCCTGGCCGCCAGCGGATCGCGGGCCGGACAGACCCAGAACCCAACCGGAACCAGCGCCGCTGAAGTTGGCGACCCGTCCAAAACGCTTGTCGGCAGATCTAGGAGGTCGGTCGGCTCGCGCCCGCGCACGGCAGGCTCGATGGAGCGCCGCCGCCGCTGGGCCGCCTCCGGACGGATGCCACTGGCGATCGCGGCGCGGTTCACCCAGGCCGAGCAGGCGGTGCTCGCCATAGTAGCGGCCGAGACCGCGCGTCGGGGCGATTGCCGGATGGCGGTCGGGCACATCGCGGCGGTCGCAGGCGTCGCCGAGACCACCGTGCGCAACGCCATCCGCGAGGCCCGGACGCTCGGCATGGTCACGGTCGAGGAACGCCGCCTGACCGGCTTCCGCAACGACACCAACATCGTCCGGATCGTCTCGGCCGAGTGGACCGCGTGGCTGCGCCTGGCCCGGAAGGGCAGCGTGCCTCAGGGGGGTGGGTGCAATTCCGTGAAGCGCACGCCTACTCAGGTTTCAATCCTGCTGGATTCGGGGAAAACCGCACCGTCGCAGAGCTGCCGGGGGACAGCGGTCGACCTCAAGCGAGCCGATCCTTTGCGAATCCGCGCGGGTGGTGGCCGGGTCCGAGCCATGCGTTGAGGGTCTGTCGCCGGACGGTTTGACGAACGCAGGCCGACACCACACCGCACCGCATCGACACCGCTTCGCGGGACGGCTAGGCGCGCCGTTTGCGATTCTGGAATGGGCCGATGAACCACGATCAAGCGCCGCTGCTGCTGGCGGTCGCGGTCCAGAATGACGAGTTGCGCGAGCAGCTCGGCGCCGCCCAGACTCTGCTGCTGGAGACCGCGATTAAGGCCGGGCAGCTGCACGCGCGGCTCGAAGCGCTTCGGACCGAGCGCGATGCCTGGCGGGCCGAAGCCGAACGGCTGGCCGGCCGGCGTATCCGGTCCGCCTGAACCGGCCCAATCGGTGGGATCGCCGACTGCTGTCGAACCCTGAGGCGATTCTGGGAGGGGTATGTCGGAGGAAAAGTTTGTTTCGTACGATCTATTTGCCGCTAGGCATGAGTTCGTAGAGGCCTAGTGTTTCGTACGACATGTCCGAGCCAGCGAGCGATCCGACCACCCGGACTTATTCCGGGCTGACCGAAGCCTACGGGTTGTTCAACCACCGGTTGTTCGCCGGGCGGCTGCCGACCTGCCTGATCACCATGCAGCGCAAGTCCAAGGCCTACGGGTACTTCGCCGGCCGGCGCTTCACCACGCCCGACCGCGCCGAGGTCACCGACGAGATCGCGCTCAACCCGCGCCACTTCGCCGGGCGCTCCACCGAGGCGACGCTCGCCACCCTGGTGCACGAGATGGTCCACCTGCAGCAGCAGCACTTCGGCACCCCGTCCCGGCCGGGGTACCACAACCGGGAATGGGCCGGGATGATGCGCGCGGTCGGGCTGATCCCCAGCGCCACCGGCGAGCCCGGGGGCAAGCCGACCGGGCAGCGGATGGACCAATGCGTCGAGCCGGGCGGGCGGTTCGCGCGCGCCTGCGCCGAACTGGTCGACGAACGTGGCTTCAGCGTGCCCTACGTCGAGCTGTCGGACGCGGCCGAGCGCGCGGCGCGGGAGCGCAAGGCGGCGAGCAAGACCCGGTACACCTGCCCGGGCTGCGCGGCCAACGCCTGGGCCAAACCCGGGACCTGGCTCGCCTGTGGCGCCTGCAACCTGCCGATGGAGGTGCAGCCACAGTGAGGCGGTAGCGGTGCTAAGATTGTTTCGTACGATCGATCCACCGTGCCGATGCTCATCGCAGCAGCCAGGCCACGGGCGGCCACGCGAACACCCGGCGCAGCAGGCGGCGGCCGACCAGCGCCGCCAGCCCGGCCGCGAGCATCAGCCAAGCCGGGCCCCAGGCGATCAGCCAGTCGCGCAGGGTCAGGGCGATCGTCTCCGGCAGGCCGCCGACCGGGGCGATCGTCCCTTCGGTCCACAGTGGCAGCTCGCAATAGCGCCGCCTCGATGCGGCATCGATCTTGAGCTGCGACGCGGTGCAGGACTGGCTCATCTGAGCCCTGAGGTCGGGGTTGGCCGCGACCAGGGCGAGCCACGCCGGGGCGTCGGCGCGCTGGGACAGGCCGGCCCAGCGGGCATCGAGGCCGAGGGTGTCCCGGCGTCCGAGCCAGTAACCCGCGCCGCCGCACAGGACGCCGCTGAACAGGACGATCGCCGCCGCCCACAGCCCCATCTGACGCGCCCAGGCGCGTTCCAGGCTGATGAAGTGCCGGGCCGCGGCCGCGGCCACGGCCTCGCCGGTGCGCTCGGCCAGCGCGGCGTGTGCCGCCTCGACCCGGGCGCTGGCGGCCTTGGCCACCGGGCCGACCGCCCGCTCCGCCGCCCGCTCGATCCGCGCGGGGGCGGCGTCGAGCGCCGCCGGGATGGTCCGGGCGGCGTGTTCGAGCAGACCGCCGACCGCGAGGTAGACCACGGTGGGGTCGTCCGGGGTCAGGCCGATATCCATCATCCGCCTCCACGCCAGGTCCCGGGTCGCCGGATCGAGCCCGAGCGCCAGGGCTGCCCGGTCGAAGTTGAGCTTGGCGTCGGGATGCATCGCGGCGCGGCCTTCGGCCTTCAGAGGCCGAGGAGCGGGCGCAGGTGCTCGAACGCCACCGCGGACTCGCGCAGGTAGCGCGCCACGTGCGAGCGCTCGGCGATGGTCAGGCGCGGCGCGGATGCGGCGACCGCGAACGGCAGGGCGTCGGCGTCGATCTTGGCGAAGGTGCCACTGGGCAGCGGCGGCAGGCTGATCTCCAGGCCGCCGAACTCCTCGAGCAGGCGGCGGCGGACCTTGCCGCCCCGGGCCTCGCCGTTGCCGTCGACGTAGCCGTGCCAGAACGGGAAGTCGGCCTCGGCCTTGCCCCAGCGGGTGTTGCGGATCGCGACGTGATCGACCCGGGTCCCGGCGAGCTCGAGCCAGCGGGCGACCGACTGGGTCGCGGCGACCTCGGAGGAGATCAGGTGCAGCACCACCGGGCGGTAGCCCTCGCCCGCGAACGCGGCGAGGAGGTCGTCGAGGCCCTCGCCCATGTCGGAGATCCGGGCGAGGTCGGCGAGGCTGCCGCCGGCGAGGTCGTGGACGATCAGCGGCTCGCCCGAGGCGACGCAGTCGAGCAGGGTGGCGCGCTGGTCGTCGGCGCGGATGTTGTAGTACCCGACGCCGACGGTGGGATCCTGCGCGTCCATGAGCTCGCCGGCGGCATCACGGGTGCCCAGGACCCGCAGCAGCGAGCCGACGCCGCCGTCGGCGTCGTAGGCGGCGACGCGGGTGCCGCCGGCGCGCAGGTGCTCGACCAGAGTGCGGGCGGTGACGCTCTTGCCGACCCCGCCCTTCTCCGAGGTGACCAGGACGACGCGCTTCTGCCGCGTCGGAGTCGGCGTGCGCGCCTGCTGTGCCCGTGCCATGGTGTGGTGTCCGATCCGTCGCTTCCGGCCCGCTCGCGGGGGCCTACAGGTCCTTGGTGCTCAGCCGGTGCCCGACCGTGGCCGAGGCGGGCGTGTGTGCCTGCGCCGGCCGGGGGTCGTGCCCGGCGCTCACCGGTCGCTCCAGCTCGGGCCGGCGCTCGGCGGCGAGTGGCGCGGTCCCGGCGGGGGACCTGGTCGCGGCCTTGCCGCGCCGTCGCACCGGCGTATGCCCGGCGGCCTCGCGCGTGGCCTTCTGGGTGTACTGGCGCAGGGTCGCGAGGCTGAGCTTGACCCCCATGCGGGCGAGCAGCTCGCGGATCTCGGCGTCGGTCCGGCGCTTGGCCTTGAGCGCCCGGATCTCCGGGAGCACGGCCTTGATCGCGTCGTACCCGGACGGCGTGCGCTTCGGGGTGAGCGCGACCTGCTCGCGCAGGAAGCTGCGCAGTTCATCGTGGGGATCGGGTTCGCCAACCTCGGCCATCGCCATCACGCCTCGCGCCTGTCACCGGGCCTCGCAGCCCCGCCCGCCCTGGGATCACGGCGTCATCCGAGCGGCCGTGCGAACCGCTCCCATCCGTCATCCCACAGCCCTGGCATGATACCACGGCCGAGCTTACGTCACCTATGGACTCGGGCCCGCCTGTGGATAACCCTACCCTTCCGGGCGAAAACCATGACACATCACGCACCGATGGTGCTGACGGGTGGACAAGCTTCCAGCTAAGCTACTGTTTATCTTCATATCACTGCTGTTCGGAGCTCGCGCATGACCCGCCGTCCCGTCCGCATCGCCCTGGACGAGGCCGTGTGGGCGGCGGTGGAGGCGGCGGCCCGGGCGCGCAGGATCGCGCCGCACGCGTTCGTCGAGGAGGCGCTCACCGCCGCGCTCGGGCCATCCGAGACCGTGGCGCGCCTGGCCGAGCTCGCCGAGGCGGCTACCGCCAGCGCCCGCGAGGCGAGGGCGAGCGCGGCGGCGATGGAAGACCAGATCCGAGTGATCTCGGACTTCATCGTCGACCTGTACCGGGCGGAGGCCCGGGCGAGCGATGCCGCAGGTCCGGGCTAGTCTACGGCGAGGGCTGAGCGATGATGACCTGCACGCGGATCACCAGCGTCGAGTACTACGAGTCGATGGCGCGCCAGATCCGGCGCGAGGCCGGGCTGAGCACGCCCGACACCCCGCTCGACGACACGGCGGCGGCGTACGCGCGCAAGGTCGCGGCCGGGGTCGCCGCGGAGGGCAGCGCCGCGTTCGAGGCGGCGTACGCGGAAGCGTTCGACCGGGCGCTGGCGACCCTGCGCCGGGGGCACACCGAGGGCCGGGACGAGGTCGCGTACTACACCGACAACGGCGCGGGCGAGGCCGCCGGGGTGTGGTGGACGCGCGGCGCCGGAGCCGGAGCCGATTCGGGTCCGGACGGGCGCATCGACCCGTTCCGGGCGTGCCCGGACGGGGCCGAGGTCGACGGGCGGGTGCTGCGCGACCTCGCGGCCGGGCGCGATCCCGGGAGCCTGGAGCCGCTGGTGCGGGCCTCAGGCAACGGCCGGCGCAGCGTCGGCTACGACCTGCAGTTCGCCGCGCCGAAGAGCGTGAGCGTGCTCGCCGCCTTCGCCGGGCCGGAGCAGCGCGCGCGGATCCTGGCGGCGCACGACCGGGCGGTGCGCCGGGCGCTGGACTACGCGCACGTGGCCGGGTTGATCGTGACCCGGACCGGGGCGCAGGGCCGGGAGCGGGCGCCGGCCGCGGGGGTGAGCGCGGCGGTGTACCGGCACTTCACCTCGCGGGCGCAGGATCCGCAGTTGCACTCTCACGCGGTGCTTCTGAACCTGTGCGTCCGCGCCGACGGCTCCACCGGGGGCCTCGACAACCGCGCGATCCTGCGCAACGCCGGCGGGATCGCGGCGCTGTACCGGAGCGAGCTCGCCAGCGGCCTGCGCGCGGAGCTCGGCTACGAGGCGGTCCGGAGCGGGCGCAACTTCGAGATTGCCGGGGTGGCCGAGCCGGTGCTGGCGCTGTTCTCGAAGCGACGCGCGGCGATCGAGCGGGCGGCGCGGGAGCGCGGGTTCGACACCGCCGACGACCGGATCGCGGCCCAGGCCGCCGCCCACGGCACCCGGGCGCGCAAGGATCGGGAGACGCCGCTCGCCGCCCTGGAGGCGGATTGGCAGCGCCAGCTCGACCAGGCCGGCTGGGGGCGAGAGGCGGTGTTCGAGGGCGTGCGGGTCGCCGCGGACGGGATCCGGGCGGCGCGGACGGGCTCGGCGGCCGAGCGGGTCGAGCGCTTGGCCGAGGCCGGCCTGACCGAGGCGCTGGCGATGCAGGCGGTGGTCGAGCACCGTGAGCTCGTCCGGCGCATCGCCGAGGCCGCCCAGTGCGAGGCCGACGCCGACGCGGTCCTGGAGCAGGTCGAGCGGCTGCGCCGGGACGGCGCGGTGGTCGAGGTCGGGCGCTCGGCCGCGGGCGAGCCGGTGTACGCGACGCCGGAGATGATCGAGGCCGAGCGCGGCATGCTGCGCTGGGCCTATGCCCGGCGGGACGAGCGCGCGTTCGTCCCGGAGGCGGTGCTGGCGCGGGTGTTGGCGGAGCGGCCGAGCCTGCGCCCGGAGCAGGCGGCGGCGGTGCGGCACGCGCTCAATCGCGACGGGGTCAGCGTGGTCGAGGGCAGCGCCGGCTCGGGCAAGTCGTACGCGATGGCCAGCGTCGCCGAGGCGGTGCGCGCTGGTGGCGGCGAGGTCTGGGTAATCGCGCCGAGCTGGAAGGCGGTCGACGTGATCCGGACCGACACGGCTACCGCCGAGGCGATGGCGCGGGCGGTGACCGGGTTCCTCAATCGGGTCCGCGACGGCGAGATCGTCCTGGGCCCGACGGCGACGCTGATCGCCGACGAGGCCGGGATGATCGGCACGCGCGACCTCGCCGGGCTGGTCGAGGTGACGGCGGCGGCCGGGGCCAAGCTGGTGTTGAGCGGGGACACGCGCCAGCTGGCGCCGGTGGCGGCGGGCGCGCCGATGCGGCTGCTGGTCCGGGCGCTGGGGGCCGCCCGGATGGACCAGATCCAGCGCCAGCGCGGGCGCACCGAGGCGGAGGGGGCGTGGATGCGCGCGGCGAGCGTCGACTTCGCCGCCGGCCGGACCGCGCGCGCGCTGGAGGCGTACGACCGCGGCGGGGCGATCACCTGGGGGGCGGACCGCGAGGCCACGGTTGCGGCGCTGGTCGACGCCTACGCCGCGAGCCGGCTCGATCCGGAGGGGGCGGCGCGGACGCGGGCTGTGCTCACCGGGTGGAACCGGGACGTGCGCGAACTCAACGGGCGCATCCGCGACCGGCTCAAGCGGGATGGGCTGCTGCCGGACGGGGACGACGTCGAGATCGCCGCGATCCCGCGCGGCGGCAGCCGGGCCGAGCCGCTGGCGCTGGTGGCGGGCGACGACGTCATCTTCGGCGAGAGCGTCGAGGTCGGTGGCCGCGTGATCCGCAACGCCGACCTCGCCCGGGTCGAGGCGCTCGCGGGCGACCCGGGCGATCCGGTGCTGACGTTGCGCCTGGCCAAGGACGGGACGCGGCTGAGCGCGAAGGTCGGCGCGCTGGTCGGGTTCCGGGAGCGGGGCGAGGCGCGGGTGCCACGCCTGCAGCACAGCTACGCCATGACCGTGCACGCGGCGCAGGGTGTGACGGTGGACGAGGCGTATGTCGCCGACCTGCGCGGCACGGGGGCGGAGGCGACGTACGTGGCGATGACCCGGCATCGGCACACGGCGCGGCTCTACGTCGACACGGACCGGATCCGGGAGCGACTGGAGGCCAAGCGTTCCGGCATCCGCCCGGAGGAGCGTGGCCTGGTGGCCGCCCGAGGTGCTGCGCATCCGGAGCTCGCCCTGGTCGAGCACGCCGAGATCCGACAGGCTTTTCTAGCGGATTGTGCGACCGGCGGCGGCAAGACCAACATCGCCGACTATGCCGGAGCCGATCTTCACGGCTGGTGTGCGGCACCGGTCCGGTCGCGCGACGTCCTCGTGCTGCCCGGCGGCAGGATGGGGCTGGAACGCGAGGGACCTTGGAGGGAGGCCCTCGCCGGGATCGCTCGGGTCCCCGAACGCGAGCCATCGCCGGCTGCTCAGACGCTGAGGCAGCGTATGGACGAGCGCCTGCACGCACCTGCGGCCTACCCGGTCCCGGTGCCAGGCACTGGACATACGGACCGGTTGATTCCGCTCGCGCCCGACGACCGAAGGCAGCGGGACCGGATCGCTCGGTTCGCCGCGATCCTGTGGCAGGGACTGAAGCGCCACGCCCGGATCACTGTAGGCGCCGTACATGGCGCATTCCCGAGGTTGATGGAGCGGCTCTCCACCGACATTCTGCTCGACCCGGACGGTCGGCTGGTGTTGGCGCGTCGGGATCCGCTCGGCCGCATCGTCGGGATCGAGCGCGGGAGTGAGGATCGAGCCGGAATGGCAGTTTCCGCGCCATCAGCCCCGACAAGTCTGATCCAGCTGGGAGACCGCCATACACCGGAGCGGATCTACGTCGGACGAACGGAAAGAGAAGCTCTCGGCCTCTACCAGCAGGACGAGCTGCCAGACCGTACCTTGCTCTGTATCCTGGGAGACGATGGCCCGAAGAGCAATATCGCCCTCACCCGTATCGTCGCCCGCCATCCGACTGCAGCGGTGCATCTCGCGATCGATGAACGGCAGGACGAAAGAGCAGCCCAGGCTTTCGAGGCGCGTATCCTTGCTGCCTTGAGCGACATGCGGGCGCCTGAGGCTCGCGTGACGCTGCGCCGTTCCGTGCCCCTAGAGCCATCATCGAGCGGACGCCCTGCCGCATCGGACGAACCATTCCTGGATCAGGCCGGTCGTAAGAGGCGACGTGAAGAGCATCTGGAGTTCGATCATAAGGTCGAGAGACAGATCTCTCCGGCGCGTTCATTCGAACGTGGATCTCGCGGGCGATAGATCGACCGCTCCCTCGACATTTACAGAAGGATTGGAGAGAAGAATCCTTCTGTAGCTGGATCATAATGCGGCGGGATATTGGGCAGGCGATCGGCCGCTGAGCAGGTGCCCGGCGGCCGATCCCTTCCGAGCAGGTCTCAGGGGAAATCGACACCACTTCTCTTCCCGGGGACCCGGGTGCGAGGCTTGGTCTTCTTCTTATCCTCGGGCTTCAGTGCCGGGAGGGCCTGCACCGGAACAGGCTTCTGCACGGAAAGGGAGGGGGTGGGTCTGGCTTCGTCGGCGTCGTCCTCGACGGGCTGCACGCCGAGCGCGTCGGTGATGCTGGGGCCGCTGTCGTCGGGACCATCCTCGTTGCCCGGTGGTTCCCCACCATCGCAGCCACCGCTTAAGCATCGCTCGACGAGACGGAGGATCCGTTCGTAATCCTGCTTTTGCTCGGGCGTGAATGCCACCCCCCTGCGCTTGAGCAAACGCAAGCGGTCCCAGTTGTCGATATCCTGGTCATCGAGGCTGCATTCCCACAATTCGATCCGTACGGATTGCGGGATAGAAACTCCAGCCCTGTAGGCTGCCGCACATCGTAGAAGCGCGTTTTCCTTCAAGACCTTTCTTGGACAAGGCGCGTTGGCCCGATCTCTCCGGTCCTTTTGGAGATATTCGCGGCCTTGAGGGCTCAAGAGCTTCTCAGCGTCTGCCCCGATCAGGGGGTTCTGATCATCGCGGTCTTCGTTCTGATTGGAGTTGGACATGTGAGGCCTCGGCATTTCCAGTTGCGAGGACGTCTATGAATATCGCTCTTTGCCGAAAGTACAGAGCGGAGACCATTGGATAAGTGGGCCGGACTGGCAGACAGTATCTTGAAAAAGATGAGAAATACTGCTACAAGGATCAAGAACAACATCATAAAGACGGGAGAGACCCGTCACATGTGGAGGGGCATTCGCCACCCCAGTGAAGTCGATGGACTTCACTGGCCACATGTGAATACATTCTTAAAAGTAGCCTAATGGAATTTGGCGTCTCGCCAAAGCCCGAATTGGCGGCAATTCACAGTTTCGTGAGAGGGGTGCCTAGGGTGTGGGCAGCCGCGGGGTGGCGTCTTCTGGGCTGTGATAATGACGCCTATCGGAGGCCAGGAGGTTGTAGATGCGCGAAGGGCCAGACCCTAAGAGGCGCCGCCGAAGCCCGGTAACAGCGGCGATCATCGCAGCCGTCAGCACCCTAATTGTCAATTTCGCCGTCGATCGGTTCGGCCTGATTTCCGAGACGAGCTACGTTCCGGGCTTGATCATCCGAAGCGGCCTCGTCGCCCTCTTGATGTGGATGAGTTTTCGGACCCTGGAAGCGATGCGGCGATGAGCCCTTTGCCATCGAAGCCCAGCCACTCGCGAGCCGATCGTGACAGCCCTCTCCGGCAACGCCGTCGCCGGGATCGTCCAGCGCCGGGCCGAGGTCGCCGGGCTCGATGGGGCAGCCTACGCACGCCACTCCCTGCGCGCGGGCTTCGCCACCTCCGCCGCTCAAGCCGGGATCGGGGAGATCAGGATCGTCGCACAGACCCGCCACGCCTCGCTCGCCGTGCTACGCCGCTATGTGCGCGAAGGCCGGTTGTGGCAGCGTGCTGAACGTCTGCAAACCACCCCGAACCGAAGTTGCTGGGCGGCCAACGGACGGCCGCTTTGGAGAAGCGTCGACGACGATCTGGATGACGGGTAAGGGTCGAGGCTGTGTCAAAACGCGGACGCGTTGCCAAGTCGTAGAACAAACGTCTCCGCCTTATCCGTTAAAGCTGTCCAGAACGGCTGTCTGGGGCGACACGAGGCTTCTCAGGACAATGTCGCGCGCCTTCAAGAGAAAATCATTCTACAGTTGCCGATGACGTTTGAGTTTTGACACAGCCTCGGTCGCAAGCAGCCGCGAGTGCCAGTCTGAGAAAGGCGCACCCATAGCGAACTGACGGCGCCGGTTCTCGATCACATACCTGAAACGAACTACCTGGAGCGGCTGCTTTGGGTGGAGGAGGTGGATTTTGTTCCCGGAGCGCGCAACTCGCGGCTATCAGGCCCTATCACCGGCCGTGATCGACCGCCGGTCCGGAACGGAACCGCTTGCGTGATCGAGACGTCCCGACGACCTGTCGCCCCCGGTGCTCTCGCGCAGGAGGACCGGGGGGAGCGCCGCATACGATCGCCTCGCGGCTCGACCGTCTGCCGATCACACCGCTGCACCTGACGATCCTAGCGGTCTGCACCCTCGGCTTGTTCACCGACGTGGCCGAGGTCGCCCTGAGCAATGCCCTAGCGGCGATCTTCCTGGCGCCGCCCCACAGCATGCCGCGGGGTAGCTTGTCTCTACTGCTGGCCTCTGTCTTCGCCGGGGGCGCGGTGGGTGCGCCGGTCTTCGGCTTGATCGGCGACCGCTTCGGAAGGCGGCCGGCGCTCCAAGCCACCCTGGTGCTGATGGCAGTTGGATCGGCGGCCGCCGCCATGAGTTCGGGCCTCACCGAGCTCACCGTCGCCCGGGCGGTGTCGGGCTTCGCGATCGGCGGCTTCCCGCCTCTGACGGCGACCTACCTCGCCGACGTGATGCCGCCCCGGCGGCGCGGCGCGATGCTGATGGTCTGCACCGGGATCGGCTTTCTGGGCGGGACCGGGGTGATCCTCTTGGTCCAGGCCCTGGCGCCGGCGCCGCCGCTCGGGATCGCGGCCTGGCGCTGGGCACTGGTGCTCGGTGCGGTCTTGGCGGTTCTGGGGGCGGCCCTGTTCGGCGTTCTGCCGGACTCGCCGCGCTGGCTCGCTGCAGTCGGGCGCGCTGTTGAGGCCGAACGCGCTTGCAGGCGCTTCGAGGCGGCGGGCGGCATCGTCCCACTTGAAACGCCCGCTGAGGCGACCAGGCATCCCCAGCCTCCGATGCATGCGGGTTTCCGAGGGCTGCTCGCTGAGTCCCAGCAGCGGCGCCGGGCCGCCTTGTTCGTCACTCTCTATGCGCTCAGTCCGTGGGCGACAGTAGGCTTTCCCCTGCTCAGCGCGGTCGTGATGCTCGGGAAAGGCTTCCGGGTCGATCAGTCCCTGGTCTTCGCCGGCCTGTCGATGCTGGGACCGCCGCTCGGGACCCTGCTCACCGCTACGGTGATCGACCATCTGGAGCGGCGCGCCTGCCTGGTCGCCATGGCGGCCGCGATGGTGGTTCTCGGCACGGCCTTCGCCGTCGGCGAGACCTTCGCGACCCTCGTTCTGTTCGGCTTGGCGTTCAACACCGCAGCGGCGATCTACGGCGGCCTCCTCGCAGTCTACGCGACGGAGCTCCTGTCGACCGCGTCGCGAGCCTCGGCCCTCACCTGCGCCTGGGCCGGTGGGCGGGTCTCTGCAGCTCTGACGCCGATTGTCCTGCTGCCGGTGCTCGACGGCTACGGGATCCACGCTCTGTTCGCCGTGCTCACCGCCACCCTGATCGCCAGCGGCGCCCTCGTGCTCGGCGGTCCACGCGGCCGGTCGGGCAGGCCGGTAACGCGATAGAGCGCTCGCCCGACGAGGCTAAATCGTCAGTTGGATGGCACGTCGGGCGTTACGGCACGCCATTCGACTGGCTTCAGGCCGCGCGCACGGTGGCGAGGAAGCGTCGACCTCGGAACCAAGATGCTCGGATTCCGAGCAACTAGCCGATGGTCGCCCCTGGATACTCCGAGAGGCGTTCGGCGATCGCCGTGAGTCTGCAGCTCCGCAACGGCTACCGTCCCGGTACTCGGAAGGCAGGGTCAGTGCGAGCGTAGCTGACGCCCTCAGGCATAGGGGCCACCGAACAGGTCTCCGAGTGCCTTCCGTCGGAACAATGTCCGCCAGCGCCGCCTGCGATGCTCGGGCCGATCATGGATCATATGGCAGCGCTGGCAGAAGGCGGCGAGGTTGGTACTGGTGTTGTTCGCCGTGTCATGATCCCGGTGGGCCGCGGCGAGGACAATACGGGTGCGGCGGACGTGCCCGAGGATGTCGGCTCCTGACGCGAGCAGGATCCGGCGCCCCCGACCGTCGCGCCACCGACCGGCGTCAGCATCCCACCACCGGCCATCGCCAAGATGAAAGACTATTCGTCCGTGCGGCCGTCCGCAGCCCTCGCAGCAGCCTTTCGCCCGGCCGAACCGGATCAGCGCCGAGAGCTGGGGCCAGTCGATCGGGTAGAAGAAGCGGTGCTCGCGCCGGATCGGCATCGGCTCACGCCTCGTCCGAGCGCGCATTGGCGCGGGCGCGGGGGAAGTAGCTGTAGAAGGTGTCGCGGTTGACGCCCATACGCTTGGCGATCTCGGCCACGCTGATCGTGCCGGCCGCGAGCATGGCGCGCGCCGCCTCTAGGTCGGCCTCGCTGAGTTTCTTCGGCCGACCGCCCTTTCGACCGCGAGCGAGCGCTGCCTTCAGGCCTTCCATGGTGCGTTCGCGGTTGAGGTCGAGGAAGTACTCGGCCATGGCACCGTGCATCTGCAGGGCGAAGCGGCCGTGGGCGGTGGCGGAGTCGAACTGCTCGGTGAGCGAGCGGAAGTGGACCTCCTTCACCCGCAGGCCGTCGATGGTGCGCATCATCTCGACAAGGGAGCGGCCGAGGCGATCGAGCTTCCAGACCACGAGCACGTCCTCGGGGCGCAGGAAGGCGAGGGCCTCATCGAAGGCGGGGCGCTTGGTACCAGCCTTGCCGGATTTCTTCTCCTCGAACAGGCGCTCGCAACCGGCCTTCGTCAGCGCGTCGCGCTGGAGGTCGAGGTTCTGATCCTGGGTGGAGACGCGGGCATATCCGACGAGCATGTCGGGACAGTGCCAAAAGCACGTTTATCCGGCAATAGAAAAGCCGACACGTTTATCCGACAAAAATGGAGCCGTTTCAGGCCGCTCCCCAACGGGTCACGCTCGGTGTCGGAAATACGATCGTTTTGCATACACTGTTGCGTGAAGAGCCGAGCCTCGCTTGAGGCCGATCGTAAAAAACATTAACGCTTGTTATCAAATCGGCACATGAAATAATATATTAACCATTATACTACACTTGTGCGGACAGCAGTTCACTCAATCGAGCCATTGATGCTCTCGGCCCCGGTCCTTCTGTCTCTAGTCGTACCGGTCTTTAATGAAGAGGCCGCAATCGGCCCATTCCTGATCCGCTCGAGCGCGGCAGTTGAAGCTGCTTGCCGCCGGATTGGGCCAGGGACTACCTACGAAATCATATTCGTTGATGACGGCAGTACAGACGCAACCTCGAATGTACTTGAGGCGGCACGTCGCCTGAATGGCGCTATCGAGGTCGTA
>JAAIGE0100718491.1_pt1 | contig 22129 bp, 19 predicted proteins | sample 6487951 | NCBI WGS metagenome assembly JAAIGE01 (sample SAMN13974128, study PRJNA590717) | phyllosphere metagenome | biome: tomato field; feature: multiple bacterial spot infested tomato fields; material: tomato leaves; isolation source: leaves from tomato fields | host: Solanum lycopersicum ...
CAACTGGCGCGGCGCGCGGCCTGGCGCACGGCGCGCGCGGCGCTGCATGCGGCGGTCGCGGCCTGGCGCGCGGGCGAAGCGCGGACGATGCAGGACTGGCAGGACGCGCGCGCAGCCTTCTTCGCCATGCGCTGCAGCGGCGGCCAGTTCCGCGCCGCCAAAGCCGCCTATGAGCGCGGCCGGCGCGAAGGCGCCGTGGCGCGCGCCGCCGCCCAGGAACAGGTCGGCGCCTGCCGCGCCGACGGCCGCCGCTATTTCGCCGCCGGCGAGGAAGTCCGGCGCGCCCGCAAACGCCAGGAGAAGCTACGCATCCTGGACGGGGAATTACGGCGCCTGCTGGCGCAGGTGGAGGACTGAATGCGCATCCTGGCGACACCGACTCACGGGACGAGAAACGAACGGCGCGAGCCCGATCCACCGCGCGAGCGCGACCGGCGCGATGCGCCGGCCGGCACCTGGCAGGCGGCCCAGGCGGAGCGCCAGCGCCAGGCGGCGTCGCATCTGCCGGCGCCGAAGCGCCAGGAAGCAGCGCACGAACAGCGCCGTGCGCCGTCGGCGCCAGCCGGCGCGAGCGCGGCGGCGCGGCTCGATCCCGAGGCCGCGCCGCATGCGCGGTTGGAGGCGCGCCGCGGCCATGATGGCGGCGCCGGACGGGAAGGCGGTGGCGGGCGCGAGCCGGCCGGCGCGGTCGCCACCCAGGCCCTGGCGGCCGCGCCACCGGACGCGCTGGAGGCCGGACTGATCGACGCCATCGCCGCCCAGGCCCCTGGTCAGGACCTGTTCGAGCTGCTGCTGCCGGGCGGCGAGCGGCTGGGCGTGCTGCTGGCGCCGGGGGCCGACCAGGTGCTGCGCATCCTGCTCAGTTGCAGCAACGCCGGCCTGCGGCGCCGCCTGGACGAAAAATCGATGGAACTGGAACAGGGCCTGGCGCGACGTATGCAGCAAGCGACGCGCCTGACCGTGCTCTGACATCCGGCCGGTGCGCGTCTTTCCATCCACCGACGCCGAAGGATGCCGATGTTCGACACAGAATTCGCCCCCAGTCCGCTCGCCGTCCGCCCGCCGTCGCCGGGCGTGCGTGCGCTGTCGGGCGCACGCGCGGCCCTGTTTGCGCGCCTGGGCGCCGGCTGCAGCCTCGATCTGTGGCCGCAGCGCCCGGCGGACGAACGCATCAGGATGACCCTGTACGCCGATGACGGTCGGGCGACGCTCGACTGGACCGGATCGATGCAGTTGCACGGGCCCTGTGGCGCCCTGCAACTGTCCGACGGCGCGCGCTGGCTGCGCGCGCTCGGCGGCGTCGATCCTGGCGATGGCGCCGACGCATGGCTGTGCGGCGCCGTGCTGGGCGCGCTGGACGGCACACCGCTGGAAGCCTGCGCCCGGCTCCAGCCCGGCGCCCTCGGACAGGTCGACGACGAAGTGGTGCTGCGCTGGGTGCTGCACAGCGGCCATCACAGCGTGGCCTGCCACGCGCGCGCCGGCGCCGCCACCTGGTGCGCGCTGCTGGCGCAGGCCGACTGGCGCACCAGGTCCGCGCCGCTGGCGCATTTTGCGGCATTGCCGATCACGTCCTCGGTGGTGCTGGCCCGCCACACGCTGCCGCGCGCCGCGTTCGACGCCCTGTACCCGGGCGACATCGTGCTGGCCGACAGACCGGCCTTCGACTGCGCGGGAAGGGGCCGCCTGACGCTGGCCGGCCACGCGCTGGACGTCGCCTGGCGCTCCCCGAATTACCTCGACATTCTTCACCTGGAGCCTTGCATGGAACAGCAGGACATGGATGACGGCGGCGCCGCATTGCCGCTGTCCGACTTCGGCATCGGCGGCGACGAGCGCGCGCCCGGCGCCGGCATGGACCCGGCGGCGCTGGCGGCGCTGCCGGTCACCCTCGACTTCGTGCTGGGCCGGGTGCAGCTGCCGCTGGGCCGCCTGCAGCAGCTGGCAGCGGGCAGCGTGCTTGAACTGAGCCACGGTTCACCGCTCGACGTCGCCATCGACTGCGGCGGCCGGGTCATCGGGCGCGCCGAGGTGCTCGATGTCGAGGGCCGCCTGGCCTTGCGCGTGACGCGCTGGGGAGGCGCTTCGTGAGCGGTCAGTTCGATGTGGTGTCATTTGCGGTCCTGGTCGGCGCGCTGTCGCTGATGCCGCTGATGGTCGTGTGCACCACCTCGTTCCTGAAGATCTCGCTGGTGCTGCTGGTGCTGCGCAATGCCGTCGGCGTGCAGCAGGTGCCGCCGACGCTGGCCATCTACGGCATCGCGCTGGCGCTGAGCGCCTTCGTGATGGCGCCGACGGTGCAGGAAATCGGCCAGCGCGTCATCGCGATGGAGTCCAGCAACGGACCCGGCGCGCGCACGGCGGCGCGGCCGCTGCTGCCGCAGGCGGCGGAGGCCTTCGAGCCTCTGCACCAGTTCATGCTCAAGTACAGCCGCCCCGAGCAGCGCGAGCTGTTCCTGGCGTCGGCCAAAAAACTGTGGCCGGCCGACGCGGCGCGCGAAGCGCGCGCCACCGATGCCATGATCGTGATTCCGGCCTTCGTCGTGTCCGAGCTGCAGACCGGCTACGAGGTCGGCTTCCTGATCTATATCCCCTTCGTCGTCATCGACCTCCTGATCTCGAACCTCCTGATGGCGCTCGGCATGCAGCAGGTCAGCCCGCAGACCATCTCGATCCCGCTCAAGCTGCTGCTGTTCGTGATGGTGGACGGCTGGGGCAAGCTGCTCAATGCGCTGGCGCTGTCCTATGTGTGAGCGCCACGCCTTCACCGGAGCCTGACGTGGCCGACACCATCCATTTCTTCCAGCAGGGCCTGTGGCTGGCCATCGTCATGTCGGCGCCGCCGCTGCTGGTCGCGACCGTGCTCGGCGTCGCCGTCTCGCTGCTGCAGGCGGTGACCCAGATCCAGGACCAGACGCTGCCCTATATCATCAAGCTGGTCGCGGTGGCGGTCACGCTGGCGTTGCTGGGGCGCTGGTTCGGCAGCGAGCTGATGACCCTGACCACGCTGGCGTTCGACCTGGTCGCACGCACCGGCCGCTGAAGGCGCACGTCCCATGCTGATCGACCTGCACCACCTGCTGCTGGCCGTGGCGCTGACGCTTCCGCGCACCGCCGTGGTGCTGGCCATCCTGCCGGGCTTCGGCGCCGGCACGCTCGGCGTCATGCTGCGCGCGGCGGTGGCTTTCGGGATGTCGCTGCCCGCCATGCTGCCGGCCTACCACTTCGTGCGCGACCACCACGCCGGCGTCATGCTGCTGACCGCGCTAGGGATCAAGGAAGCCCTGATCGGACTGGTGCTGGGCATCCTGCTGGCGGCGCCGATGTGGGCCCTGCAATCGGTCGGCTCGATCGTCGACATGCAGCGCTCGCCGATCCAGATCCAGAACGGCAATGCCTCGGTCGACCGCGACGCCAGCGCCCTGGGCGGCCTGATCCTGCAGGCGATGGTGGTCATGATGATTCACGCTGGCCTGCTGGCGGCACTGGCGCGCGTGGTGCTCGACAGCTACGCGGCCTGGCCGGTCGGCAGCCTCGGGCCGCCGTTCGGCGATGTGCCGCAGGCGGTGCTGGTCAACCGCTTCGCGGAACTGATGTGGCATATCGTCGTGTATGGTGCGCCGATCATCCTGGTGCTGGTGCTGATCGACCTCGGCATGGCCGTTATCGGCGCCTTCGCGCCGAACCTGCAGGTCTCGTTCGCGGCCTCGCCGATCAAGAGCCTGGCCGGCATGTTCGTGCTGCTGGTGTACTGGTCGACGCTGTCCCACTACGCGAGCGGCGACTTCGCGCGCGCGCTCGACCTGATTCCGTCGCTGCTGGCCGGAAGCACTGGGCGATGAGCGAAAAGACCGAAAAGCCCACAGAAAAGTCGCTCCAGGATGCGCGCGAGAAAGGCACCGTCGCGGTCAGCCGCGACCTGGCGCGCGTGATGCCGCTGGCCCTGCTGGGCGAGCTGGCCTTCGCTTTCGAGGGGCAGGGCCGGGCGGCCGTCCAGGGCCTGATGGAACTGGCGCTGTCGCGCATCGGCACACCGTTCGCGCACGCCCAGGGCGAGCTGGCGACCGAGGCTTTCAGCCTGCTGCTGCCGGTGTTCGCGGTCTGCCTGGTGGCGATCGCGGTGGCGGCGGTGGCCGGCTACTGGGGCCAGTTCGGCATCCTGATCGCGCCCGGCGTGCTCACGCCCAGCATCGACAAGCTCAACCCCGCCAACGGCATCAAGCAACTGTTTTCGATGCGCAAGGTGGCCGAGGCCTGCATTTCGCTGATCAAGGTCTCCCTGGTGGGACTGGTCACCTGGGTGCTGATCCGCGACGCGCTGCCGACGCTGGTGAGCTTTGCCGGCGGCACGCCGGCCAGCATCCATGAGGGGCTGGTGACCCTGATGCGGGCCCAGTTCCGCACCCTGGTGGGCATCTGCCTGGTGCTGGCGCTGATCGACTACGCCGTGCAGCGTCATTTCACGATCAAGTCGCTCATGATGAGCATGGAAGACATCAAGCGCGAATACAAGAACTCCGAAGGCGACCCGCAGGTCAAGGGCCAGCGCCGCCAGCTGGCCCACGAGCTGGCCGGCACCCCGGCCGAGGACAGCACCGCGCAGGCCGATGCCGTGGTCGTCAATCCGACTCACTTCGCGGTCGCCATGCGCTACGACGCGGCGGTCACGCCGGTGCCGCTGGTGCTGGCCAAGGGCCGCGACGAAGTCGCCCAGGCCATGATCCGGCGCGCCCATGCGCTGGGCATTCCCGTGATCCGCCATGTGTGGCTGGCGCGCACGCTGTATGCCACCGGCCGCGCGGCCCGTCCGGTGCCGCGCGCCACCTATGCCGCGGTGGCGCACGTGTATGCGGTGATCGCGGAACTCGGGCAGGACGGCGCGCCTTCCGGCCCGGTCGACCTGGAAACCACCGGACTGGCGCCGGACTGACAAGGACTTCGGAAGATGGACAAGACCCCGTTGGCGCCTGCGGCGCCGCTTTTCACGCAGGTTGATACCGTTCACGAGGTACTGCCGGCGGCAGCCTTGCCGCCGTTGCTGCTGGCCGTGCCGCTGGCCTTGCCGTCGGCGATGCCGCTCGGCCTGGGAGGGGGCTGCCTGGCCGGGGCGTCGATGATCGGCGGCGAAGGGGAGGTGGAAGGGCCGATCGGCCTGGCGGATCGCACGCCCTGGCTGGGAATGGCGCCTGGATTGCCGCAGCCGGTGCTGCGCGTTGGGGAAGGCAAACCTGGCGTGGGGAAAAGAGATGCGGTGCTGCGGCGCGCCCGTTCGGGGCGGCCCGCACCGCATGCCGGCGCCGAGTGCAGCGCCGGCGTGTGCATCTGCCGCCGCTGTCCGCCGCACCGCATCGAATGAGCGCTGCGGCGGGGCGGGGAGCTCAGCGCTGGCTGTTGAGCAGGTCGTGCAGCTCCATGCGGTTATAGGCCGCGCGCATCGCGTCGCGCGCGCTGATCTGGCGTTTGCCGACCATCGTCGCCAGCACGTCGTTCAGGCTGCGCGACATGTTGTCGTCCTGGCGGCGCATGAATTCGGCGATCATGTGGTGCTTGGACGGATCGCCGATGAACTGGGCCAGCTGGCCATTGTGATTGAACAGCATTTCGCTGGCCAGCATGAAGGCGCGCCCGTCCTCGCTAGGCACCAGGCCCTGGCAGACCACGCCGACCAGGGCGCCGGCCAGCGCGCCGGCATGGCGCTCGCGCTGCTCGGCCGGGAAGAAAGCCAGCAGGCGGGTCAGCGCGGAGACCGCGCTGTTGGTGTGCATCGAGGCCAGTACCAGGTGGCCCGACTCGCCCGCGTGCAGCAGCGTCTCGGCCGTGTCCTGGTCGCGAATCTCGCCGACCATCAGGATGTCCGGCTTCTGGCGCAGGCCTTCGCGCAGGCCCGAGGCGAAGGTTTCGGTATCGACCGGCACTTCCTTCTGCGAGATGATGCCCTGCTTGCGCCCGAACTCGTATTCGACCGGCTGCTCGATGGTGACGATGTGCGACTTGCGGGTCGAGTTCAGGTAGTCGAGCATGGCCGCGATGGTCGTGGTCTTGCCCGAGCCGGTTGGCCCGGTCACCAGGATGATGCCGCGCGTCGCCTCGAGCATCGTGCGCACGTAGGAGGGCAGGCCGGTCTGGTCGAGCGGCAGCGGATTGACCGGCAGGCAGCGCATCGAGATGCAGACCTTGCGCCCGCGCCCGGCGCGGAACACATTGCAGCGCAGGCGGCAGTCGCCCAGCGTGATCAGGCGGTCGATGGCGCGCTCGACGATCTTGTCTTCCCAGTCCTCGTCGATCGTGTCGAGCAGGGCGCGCATCTCGCCCAGGCGTACCGGGACCGAGGTGGCAGCCTGCCAGCCGCGCGGCAGCTTGAGCATCATTGGTTCGTCCTGCTCGATATGGATATCGCTGCATTGCTGACCGAGATTCGCCAGCGCATGGATCTCGAGCATGAGATCACGCGCCTCGGAAAGTGGATTGATCATGTTCTCCCTTTTAAGAATGGAAAGCAGGGACAGTATCGGTTAACCGGTTCGGTGCGCCCGGGCCGCCCCTCGCTGCACGCCATGCGCCAAGGCGATCCATCCGGTCGACCTTGATAAATTATAGAAAGCCATGGCCTGCCTGTCCCTCAACATGTCTCAGCATGTCTGAAATGAGTTTCTAACATACAACATTTTGCACCACCCCGGTGTGCTCGATGTCGATCGCTGCCGCGCCCGATCCGACCAGCTCGAGCCGGTAGCCCTGCGTATATGCGGTGCGCAGCAGCACGCCCCGTTCCGGTCCCAGCGCCAGCTTCTTGCGCAGCTTGTAGACGTGCTGCTCGATGGTGCGGCTGGCGATCTCGCTGCCGACGCCCCAGATGGCGACGCTGATGGTGTCGCGCGAGATATACACGCCCGGTGTCGAGAAGAACAGCCAGGCCATGGTGAATTCGCGCGGCGTCAGTTCGACCTGGCGCCCGTGGTCGCGCAGCACGCTGGCTTCACGGTCGAGCACGAAACCATGGTGCTCGATGGTGCGCTGGACCGGCAGGCGGTCGCGCCGGCGCAGCAGCGCGCGCATGCGCGCACCGACCTCGACCGGCTCAAGTGGCAGGGCGCAGTATTCGTCCGCGCCGCTGTCGAAGGCCTCGGCGATGCGCTCCGGTGCGGTGCCGGCGCCGAGCAGCAGCACCGGCGTGGTCTCGCCCGAGCGGCAACCGAGCCAGCTGAAGAAGCCATCGTCCTGCAGCGCGCTCCCGGTCATCTCGAAGACGATCAGATCGTAGCTGCGGCGCCGGATCGCGCGCATCAGTGCCAGCTCGCCTCCCAACCGCTCGCATGCCAGCCGGTGGCGGATCAGGATGGTTTCGAGCGCCTCGAAAGCGCCGTCGTTGCCGATACAGCAGGCGACATTCATCAGCGCCCTCCCTGGGTGCCGGGCGCCGGCGCCGTTTCCGGCCGGGCAGGGTCTCCGGGGTGATCCCGGACAACAGAAACGCTCTCGCGCGTTTCACGTCGCAAATGGCACATCATGTCACTCCGATTCGTGGTTCGGCTGCGGTACCGGGCAGCAGCCGATTCGATCGGTGCTACCCGGCTCGCACGATGGCACGGGTGCTGCACAGGCGCGCATGGATGCCGCCGGCCTGGCACGACCGTGCAATGGTCATGACGTTCTATTATGAAAGATTATCGACAAGAAATTTCTCAAAATTTCTCGTTGCGGCGTGCCACATTTTGCGAGACCGATGTGTCAGGGTGATGGCAACCGGATGTCAGGCTTCTTCAGGCACCAGGAAATGGTCCTGCTGCCAGCGCTGGGCGACGGCCACGTGCTTGATCATCATGTCCATCGCGTTGCCCGGGTCCAGCCCGTCCAGCGGCAAGGCGAGCATCGATACCACGTGACCGGTGTCCGGATTCATCGTGAACACCGGGCTCCACAGCCCGTGCAGGTCGCGGTTGGCGGCCAGCAGCGCCGCGTAGATCTCGGCGCGGTCGCGCTCGGGCGCGGGGCCGAAGTCGCAGGCGAACATCACGTTTTCGTCGCCCCACTGTTCAGGATCGTGGGCAATCAGGAAGGGCGTGCCGTTCAGGTCGACCTGGAGCGCGCCCGGCGCCGGGTCGAGCGACGTTCCCAGCTGGGTGGACAGGGCCTGGACAAAACCTTCGAAAGTGGCTTGCTGGTTCATGCATTCTCCTCTGTGGGGTAATGGGGGGATGGCGCCGCCAGTCTGTGGAGGGTGCCGGTCCGACCGGCTTGGGTGGCGCTGGGGGCGGCGCCGGTTCCGCGCTGCGATGCGGCGAACTCGGCGCGCCATCACGACACTCAAGGTGACCACACCTCAAAGGAGAAAGCGCATGTTCAGTTTCCGCACCACCCGCAACACGCCGCCGCCGTTGCCGACCCACGTGTCGCCGACCACCGCCGGGTCGCCGGGCGCGCCGCTTCAGGGCGTCGTCGCGACTTCGCCGCAGGGCGGCGAACTGGTGTCCGCGTCGGCGCATCCGGCGCGCGTGAGCAGCATGCAGACCGACTTTCAGATCAATCGCAACCGCGCGCTGAACGCGGCGATGAACGACATCGTGCGCTGCAGCAGCCACATGACGATCACGAGGACGGACATGGATAACCTGCGCAAGGCCAAGCGCGAGCTGATGAAGATCGACCACGCCATGCGCATGGAGGCGGCGGGCCAGCTCGTCGGGGACGTCTACAAGGCGCTCGGCAAGGACCAGCGTAAGGTATTCCACGACCTGTACCGGGAACTCGGGATGACCCAGCTTGCCGGCGCCCTCAACACCGGCCTGGGCATCCTGCCGACGGCGGTCGGATCGGCGCTCAAGAGCAAGGCGGGCGCCGGCGCCGTCCTCGCATGGTCCGGTCTGGCCCAGCTCTACCAGCCCTATCTTGGTGTGCTGATGTTCAACACACTGTATGCCGGAGCCGACTTCATGCGCAAGACCGGGATGCCCGGCCGTAGTCGCCCGATCGAGAGCGCGAAGACCTTGCAGCAAACGCTCACGGCACTGAACGACGCGAGCGACCGGATGGCCGAGGCGCTGACCGCGGCGCACGATGTCGCGCCTGGTTCGGCAGAGGCGATCGCAGCGCGTCACGCGCTCACCACGGCACGCGTCGCCGGCGCCCAGGCAATGGAAGAGCGGATGAAACGCGAGCAGTTCGACCAGAGCTTCGATGCCGGCCAGTACATCAAGTCGCTGCTGTCGGGCACCAAGCAGGTCGCCTTCTACCTGAGCCAATACGTCGCGTATGCCGACAACCAGGACTGCAAGGGCACGGAACGCGCGTTCAAGATGCAGATGGCGGTGACCGGCATCGTGCTCGGGCTGAATGTACTCGCGGCCGTCGCGGACCGCCGGCGCGAGGCGCAGCGCATCATGGCCACCAACCTGGCGTATGGCGACGTCGACAACAAGAATCATGTGCGCGATATGTTCCGCTCGCCCTACACCCAGAAGATGTGGGGGGTGAACGACGGCATCGAGAAGCGGACCGACGCCACTCTCGGCGAACTGGCCAGGCTGTTCGGCGTGCCGAAGCGCGCACTCAAGCGCTTCGACGAGGCCGGCGGCTTCAACCACCAGCGCTTCAGCCTGGCGCTCGACGCGCCGCGGCGGGAAAAACTGGCGCGGTTCGAGGCGATGACCGAGGGGCCGCTGCTGGCGGGCGCGCGCAGCAATATGGAAGAGCTCACGAAGCTCGTGCACCTCGAGGAAGTGGGCAAGCTCCACATGCTGGAGGACTTGTCCGCGCTGGGCGTGCTGGAGGCGCTGGACCGGCGCCATGCCGAGGTCGCGGGCGGGGGCGCGGCGCCGTATGCGGCGCCATCGGCGGACGAAATCAAGAGATTGCCGGGCATCGTGAGCGACGATCAGGTGCGGCGTCTGCTGGACGGTCCGCTGCCGGCCGCGCTGAAGGACAGGATGGGCGAGCTGCGCGCCCGTTTCGATGCCCTGGACAACCGCAGGACGCTGACCGCAGGCCATCCGAGGCTGATGCTGGGACTCGATTCCGAATACGCGCTGTCGGACCTGCTGGACCAGCAGCGCAGGGATCCGGCCGGGGCGCTGCCGGCGCCCCAGGCCGGTGCGCTGCTCGCGCTGCGCGGAAAATACGCCGACCAGGCAGCGCCCCAGGCACTGGCGGACGCGCTCGACATCGATCTGGCGCAGGCCACGAAGCTCTGCGCGGGCCCAATGTCCGACGCTCTTCGGCAGCAGTTGCACGATCTGCAGGACAAATACGAAACGCGCGCCGGTCTCAGGGGCGAAGACCTGGTCGAGGTCGATCGCACCGGCATGCTCGAGTGGGCGGACCTGGCCCGCGCCGATGCAAAGCCACTGTCGGCGTCGGAGAGCGCGGTGCGCAGCCGGCTCGAGGCGAAGTCGCGTACCAGCACGCTCAATCTGGACGGCTGGCGCGGCAACGCCGGCATGGAGGACGTGGCCGAACTGGACGAACGCCGCGCCGCCTCGCTGACGCCGTTCGAGCATTGCCTGCTGCAGACGCTGCGGGTGCGCCCGGGCGCCCCTGGGGCGGTGCCGGGCGACGCCATCCTCGCCGCCGCCAGACTGACGCCCGTCATGGCGAATGAGACGGCGGCTGCGCGGATCCACACGCTGCTGTCCGAATTGCGCGGACACCGGCTCGACAAGGCCTTGAGCACCTGGGATTTCAGCAATCTGTCCGAGCCGGCCAAGTTGTCGGTCGAGAGGCTGCTGCAGGGTAAGCGCGGCGTACTGGGCAACATCAAGGACCTGGCGGGAATGCGCTGGAATATGCCGGGACATGTGGTGCCGGCGCTGGTCGTGCAGTACGCCCGCGCTACGTTCATGGCGGTCGGCGGCAGCGGCTTCTTCTTCCTGTTGCAGGCGGCGGTTGGGCTGGCGCGCAGGCTCAACGAGGACCAGTTCGCGTGCAAGCCAGGCGAAGGGCCGAACGATGCCTCCAGGACCTTCTCGCACGTGATGATGGGCGTCGGTGTACCCTTCCTGGCCGCTGCGCTGCTCGGCGCCTGGGCCGGCCCGCAAACGGTGAATGCATCGCGCGTACGGCGCGAGTTCTTCACCCGGCGCGAAGGCCGTCCGAATTTCACCGAGATGATGAAGGCCAACTACCTGTATTCCGCGCGCAAGGCGGTTACAGATTACGCCGGCCAGCGCTGGTTCAGTGGGCCGAAGGCCAAGGCCCGCAATACCAGACTGATGGGGCAGGTCGACGCGCGCCTGAAGATGCTGCTCGATGTCGCCGACGGACCGGACCGGGAGTCGTCCCCCGATACCCGACCGTCGTCGCGCGCCGGCAGGTCGCCGCTCCGGCTGCATCCCACCCGCACGCTGACCGACCAGTCGTACCGGACGCGCACGCCCGACGGCGGCGCGTCGCGCGGTATTGCGCGCCAGGCACGCCAGCAGGTGGCCTTCCAGCGCAAGCGACCCGTCACGGCCAATCGTACCTCGCTGTCCAAGGACAGCCAGCGCCTGGCCTGGGGGCTGCGGCCGGATGGGGTCGATTCGACGGTGCTGGCGACGTCGTACAGCCATCAAGCGGGAACGTCCGCGATGCGCCGGCTGGCCTCCAACCTGATGCTGGACATGAATATGTATCTGGAAGAAAAGCTGCAGCTCGCGCTGGAGCACATGATCGAGCTTCCCCGCATGAAGAAGATCGTGGAGCTCGTGCACCAGATGCTGGACGGTGCCAGCGCCGAGTCCGGATTGCCGTTGACACTCGATGACGAGACGCTGGCCGATCCGGTCAAGGGCGACCTGCGCAAGGCCCGCCTGCTGTACCTGAAAGAGCAGTTGCGCCCCAACTACGACAAGGACGTGCTCGAGACCTTCTTCAATAACGCCGAGGGCAGCGACAAGGCCATCAACGCCTTGCGCAATGCGGCGTCGAAGCCGCTCAGCCCCGAGCAGCAACTGCAGATCAAGCTGGTCAAGATGCTGTTCGGCCAGAAGCCGTATTTCGGCGGCTCGTCCGAGTACCATGACAAGGACGTGAATTCCTTCGAGTACTGGATCTATCACCTGAGCACCATCACGCGCGACCCGCGCCGTGCCCTGAAGGCCGGGCCAGGCGAGCTCGGCCATCAGATGCTCAAGCCCATGCGCGACTACCTGACGCCAGATGGCAGCCTGGTTGCGCTGAACAACCAGAGCAACCTCGGTGTCGGCGTGGCCGAGGCGGACTGGGAGGAGTTGTCGCCGACGATGCATGTGGCGATCAAGCGCCAGTTGCAGAAGCATCTGGACAAGTCGCAGGCCACGGACGCCAGCAAGCTCAAGCTGTACACGACGAGTTTTGCCTTGTGGGACAGGATTCGCAAGGACTACGGCGACTCCAGCAAGGATTACAGCGATGTCAGCAAGGACGGCTCGGATATCGACAAGCTGTGGAACCGTCTTTCGGAGGACGACAGGAAAGAGGTCTATGGCGACATCGCGGCGATTCCGTGGGAGGACGCGCACCTGCACGGCAAGGAGGGCATGATGAATGTCGCCGGCGTGCACGGCAATGTGCTGCAGACGCCCCAGGAGGCGGCAGACCGCTACATTCGTCACATGAAAAAGCAGATGCGCCACGAGCACGACACGGACGTCGTGCAGGTGCCGCGCCCGGACGGTTCGATGGTCAGCAAGAACTATGTCGAGCTGCGCGAGGACTTCCTGCGCAGTCACGAGAGCTGGTATCGCAGCGCGCATGCGAACCACCGGCCGATCGTCGGCGGGATGAGCGGCCATACGCTGGGCTATCTGAACCTGTACAAGGATGCGCTGATCCATGCCATGGACAAGTTGAAAGCCGACCCCGGGGAGCTGCCGTCACTGGAATTCATGCGTGTCGTGATGCTGGCCGCACTGGTGGGCCAGAAGCGTCACCACAGCTACGACGAGGTGATGGCCGCCAGCCAGGGCATCAGCGACGGCCGGGTCACGCTCGAATACAAGGATCGCACCGGCTTCAGGGATCTGCTGGAGTCGGGCGACCGGCAGATCGCGCAGATCGCAGGCAAGGTGCTGGGCGAGGCGGTCGACGGTTATGATGCCAACCAGAGCGGCTCGGTACTGGCGGTGCTGACCAGGGACTGCAACCTCAGCGCCGAGGAGTCGGCGGCCTTGAGCGAGCGCCTGCGTCCGGTCATTGCCGGTTACCTGCGTTCGGTCGCCGAGGGGACGTCGGGAGAGGCGCAGGACGGCAAGCCCCAGGCCGGCTTCCTGGACCGGATGGAAGAGGCGCTGAACGAGACCTTCCCCGCCGATCGCGGCGACGCGGCGTCCGTGCGTTCGGTCTGACTGCCCGGGGCGCCAGCCGCCGCGCTCATGGGGCTGTCGGCATCAAGCGGTAGCCCCGGGTTCCGGCGCCGCGCAGCATCGCCCCGCGCTGCGGACCGAGCGCCAGTTTGGTGCGCAATTTCTGGACGGTCTGCTCGATGGTGCGGTCGGCAATCACGCCGGCCGCATCCTGCAGGACGGCACAGATCTCGGCGCGCGCCACGAACCTGCCGGGCGCCGAAAACAGCAGCCAGGCGATGGCGAACTCGCGCGTCGTCAGCTCGACCGCGCGGCCGCGGTCGCGCACGCCACCGGTCGTGCGGTCGAGCACGAATCCTTCGTGCTCGATGAGGTGGTGCACCGCCGGCAGGCGGTGCCTGCGCAGCAGGGCGCGTAACCTGGCGTCGAGCTCGGTCTGGTCGAGCGGACAATCCCAGAAGTCGTCGATGCCGCTGTCGAAAGCCCGCGCCACACGCACCGGCGCGATGGCGCTGCCGATCGCGAGCATCGGCGTGTCGGCGGCGAAGTAGCGTTTGCACCAGGTGAACAGGGAAACGTCGTCCGCGTGCCGCTGCAGCTCGACGATGACAAGCTCGGGTCCGGGGTGACGCCATACCGGGGCCGCGGGTTCTCCGGCGATGCTCAGGACGTCGACATGGTGGCGACGCAGTGCGTCCTGAAACTGGCGGCGTATCGCATCCGTGCGGATGCAGCAGGCGACATTCATGGTGCCACCTGCATCGCGCGATATTGATGTGTCATGCGGTTCAAATCGTTATCATCAAGGGACGAGTGGCATGTCGCCATGATCCGGCGCGGCGACGTCGCTTTGAAGCGATGCGGTCCAGCATGCGTCGTGGGTGACCGCCACTGGAAAGACGAAGGGGCCGCCGAAATCCGCCATCGCGCGTGGGTCCAAGGGTGGAGATGAACCGTGGCAATGTCTCCGAGAATGCGTCATCCTCACTGGCGCCACAGGGTGCCGCTCACCCTTGCACCCGGTCGTCCGTGCCGTGCTTGCTGACTCCACGAGGTTTACAACATGAAAAAGAAGTCCCTGCCGGCGGCTCTGGCCTGCGCCATGCCCTTGTCTGCCCACGCCGCCGGGCGGGTCATCGCCACGGGCGAGGCCCGCGTCAGCGCCCAGCGCAACGACGGCGCACTGCGCTGGTCCACCGTCGTGACCTCGGCCGACACGCCCGGCTCCGACAAGATCGAGGAGAAAAAGGTCGGCATCAACGGCATCAAGGTATTGAGCGACGGCTCCCGAGCATGTCAACAGCGGCAACCAGCGCCTGGTCGACACGATCTTATCGCTCGAGGTCGACAACATCGATGTGGTCGGCGTCATGGGCACGCTGACCTGGCGCGCCAGGGAGCGTGTCACCGTCGACGGCGGCCTGACGACCGGGCGCCAGGAAGCGCTTGCGCTGGTCTGTCTAGTTGCGTTGCCTACTTCTTCTCGGCAAGTCAATGCCTTGTTGGCAGGTATGTAATTTGGAATCGCTCAGCCTGGAGGAGGATCGGCGGTCTGCCACGCGCCGATGCAGGGTCCACGCCCGTGTTCCTGTCGTCGTCGTAGATGCCAGCAGCGTCAGATCCACCAAGCCGCATCCCGGTCCGAATAGGTGTTCGCGCTCTCGAGCGTCGAAAGCGGCCGGTTGTCTCTCCAAGGCCTGATTATCGTCGACGCGAAGCGCGCTGCCCGACAGGACGCGCTGGATGATGCTACTGCCGACCGCATTCGATTTCAGGAACCCGCTCGCACCGACCGTCCCGGCTGAATGCCGTATGAGCAGGCCTTGCCTGATCACGTGCGCCAGGTGCTGCGTACCGGCGGCGACAGGTCCCTGATGGACGCGGCGTTCAACATGCTGAATGGACATGATACTTCCTTTAGTTGCGTAAATGCTGGAATGGTCAATCACGGTTGTTGCGGGCGCACCTCGTGACAAGTCTCCGGGAAAGATCATCGCGCAAACTCTTCGCGTTTACCGAAAGGCTGACATTCAAGGTTCACCCGACCGTGTCCTGTTTCAGTTTGATGACAATGTCGCGCGAGCCCGGGGACGCTTCGTGCCGCCGCATGCCATGCACCTCCCCAGCGCGTTTGTGAAGCGTGGGTCGTTCGTATCGGGCGTCGACCAACAACGCACGCTGGTTTGCAGCGGCGACGGCAAAACATCCGTCAGCCGTAAGGCAGACGGATAACGCGAGTTTCGGTTGCAAGCCAGGAGAGACGCTCCGGCATGCTGGCTGCGCGATATTGTGCCTGCATGACTAGCGCCCTTATCCTTCGGCTTTTTTTGTCAGACCATGAATTGCTCAGTCACCAGCTTGATCTTGTCGTCTTCGGCGCCGTTGTCTGTCACCGCCACGTAGAAGCTTTCGCCATCTGGCGCCACGCGTACCACCACATGGCCGTCGTGGCTGTGCAATTTGCGCGTCAGGCGACCGTTGGCCAGCAGGTTTTCGCGCATCACGGTCGTGGCGAATACTGCACGCGGCCCCGGGTACAGTCGCTCGCTGAACATGCGCTCAAGCTGCAGCATGTCGGGATGCGCGATGTGCCATGACGGGATCACCCAGGCCCGCGGCCTGAGTGTGCGCACGACCTCGGGGTTCAAGCCATCGAACATGCCGTGGTGGTCCGCCGTCGCCACCGATACCGGCCCCGCCGCGCGTGCGGCCGGGCCCAGCACGTCGTGCCAGGGTAGCGCGCCATCGTGCGTGTAGCTGGTCAGGTCGCCCGCCGTGAAATAGCGGAAGCGTCCGCTGGCGATGCGGATCGCCGCCGAGCACGCGTTCTCGCTCGGCCAGTCGGCGCGCGCCAGCGTTTCTAGCGGCGGGAACAACTGACGGGTGGCGCTGCCAGTCCCCGTCCATACGACGCCATTGGCGGCGATATTGCGCACCTCGAAGCTGCTCGCGGTAGCGCGGTGAGCGCGTCCGGCGAACTGGTCGTTACTGCCCACCCGGAAAGCTTCGACGCGCAGCCCCGCCTTACGCCTGGCCGCAATGAAGGCGCGGTAGTTGTCGGCGAACGGCGCGGCGATCCGGGCCGGGAAATCGTAGTCCGGATAGCCTCGGTCGACCACGGTGCCGATCGCGATCTGGGCCGCCACGTCGGTCACGCCGCTCAGCCGGAAGGCGCCGTCAGGCGCCAGCGGTGTCGCCGCGTCGGCGTCGCCGGTATGGTCCGGGTGCAGATGGGTAGCAAGCAGGTAGTCCAGGCCCTCCAGGCCGGCGCGCCCCAGATGACGTCGCACGTAGCGCCCCATCCACTCGCCGGGACGGCGGCTGGCGTTGGGGCGCGGCGCCACCGACACCTCGGGTTCGTTGAATGAGGCGCCGGCGTCGATCAGCATGCTGGTACCGTCAGGCAGCATGACCAGGGTGGCGTTGCCACGGCCCGTAGCGATGTGGTGGATGTCGAGCCAGCCGGGCTGCCATGGCGCAAGCGCCGCTCCCGCGCGCTCGGGCGCAGGGACGGAAGCGGGCGCTGCGGGCGCGGCGCGCGCCGATGGGCCCAGCGCCAATGGCAGCAGCGCGCCCAGCAGCAGGCGACGTCGGTCGTTCGGCGCCGCCATCAGAAGCGGCCCGTCAGGCTCAGGCCGAAGGTGCGCGGCTCGCCGGCGTAGCGCGCGCGCACCACCTGCGTCGAGCGGGTCAGCAGGTATTCGGTATCGTTGGCATTCTTCACCCATGCCAGCACGCGCCAGCTGCCGTCCGGCGACTCGACGCCGGCCGACAGGTTGGCCAGTCCGAAGCCTGGAAGCTGCAGGTTCGGGTCGTTGGCCGCGCCGGTGTTGTAGCTGTCTTTCCAGGCATAGCTGGCGGCGCCGACCAGGTATCCGAACGACGTCGGGTAGCGCAGATCGGCCGCAACGCCGGCCTGGCGCCGCGGCGAGTTCGACATGGGGTTGCCACTATTGTTGATATTGCCGATCGCAAAATGGTCGTAGTGCGCGTCCAGGTAGGCGAGGTTGGCAGACAGATCCAGCCAGGGGGCCGGTTTCCAGGCCAGTTCGATCTCGCCGCCGTTGACGGTGGCCTTGCCCGCGTTGAAGATGGAGAGGATGCCGGTGAGGGTATTGTTGACCAGCTCCTGCTTGTCGCGGTACTTCATCCGGAACAGCGAAGTATTGATGCGCATCCGATTTTCCAGCCATTGCGACTTGATACCTGCTTCATAGTTGTCGACTGTCTCGGGGTCGAACGGCGCGCGGAATGCTACCGCGCTCGCGGCGTCGGCGTTGAACCCGCCGCTGGTGAAGCCGCGGGTGGCGCTCAGGTAGGTCATCAGGCCGGCGCGCGGACGCCACGCCAGCACCGCGCGCGGGGTGACTTCGCTCCAGCTTCGGCTCAGGTCGTCCACGCTGAAACCGCTTGTCGGACGGACCAGGTCGCTGCGCGTCAGGCTGGCGCGCTTGCGGTCGCGCGTGTAGCGCGCGCCCATGGTCAGGTCGAGGGCCGGCGTCAGGTGCAGCACGCCGTCGGCGAACACGCCGACGCTGCGGCTGTCGACCTGCTGCTCGGCGACGGTGGCGCTGGCCAGTGCTCCGGTGCGTGCCGCCAGGCCACGCACGGCGAGGCGGCGCCAGCCGTCCTCCTCGGCGAAGTGGAGGCCGGCAACGATGTTCCCGCGCGCCCAATTTGGGCTGGCATAGCGCAGCTCCTGCGAGAAGGTGTCGATGTCGTCGGCGTCGCTGGTGACGCTCTGGCTGCCGCTGGCGAGCAGGGTGTAGCTGGCGCCAACCCCGGAATAGTCTTCGCTGGAGACGGACTTGCGCCAGGCGCTGATCGAGGTCAGCTCGCCGGCGTCCAGGCGCCACACCAGCCGCGCCGAGGCGCCCTTGATCGTACGGCGGAACTCCTGTGCGACGCCAAGTTCCGAGGTGCGCACGTCGCCGTCGTCGCCCAGGGTATCGGACGACAGCGTGCGCCCGCCGTTGTCGTCCTCGCCGTAGTCGGCGCCGAAGGTGGCGTTCAGGCCAGGGGCAAGGCGCACGAGCGCCTGGGCGCGCAGGTTCTGGCTGTCGATGTCGTCCTGTTCACGTCCGCTCAGGCGGTCGCGCCCCAGCCCGTCGCGCCGGCGGCTGGAAGCCGACAGCTTGAACGCCGCCTCGCCGCCAAGCGGCACGTTGACCAGGCCCTTGGCATGGCGCTCGCCATAGTTGCCGGCAATGAGTTCGCCCTCCAGCGCGAAACGCTCCGGATCCGGACGCCGGGTATTGATCACGATCGCTCCGCCGGTGACGTTGCGGCCGAATAGCGTGCCCTGTGGCCCTTTCAGCACCGCGATCGACTCCAGGTCGAACAATTCGAAGCTGGCGGCGCTATTGCGGGGAATGAAGACGTCGTCGACGAACACGCCGACCGGCTTGTTGACGCCGATCTGGGAGAAGGTATTGCTGATGCCGCGGATGGCGATGGTCGGATTGGCCTGGCTGAAGGCCGACACCAGCAGCCCCGGCGTCAGGCGCGACAGTTCCTGCAGACCCTGGACCCGGTGCGCGTCGAGTGTACGGGCCGACAGGGCGGTCATGGCGATCGGCACGTCCTGCGCCGGCTGGGCGCGTTTTTGTGCGGTCACGGTGACGGTGTTCAGTTCCGTCCCGGTGCTTGCCGCTTTCTGGGCGGCGCCGGTCGCGGGGCGAAAGATCAGCACGGCGTCGCCGTCGCGCCGTACGCTCAGACCGGTACCGGCCAGCAGCGCCTCGAGCGCCTCGGCAGGGGGCATCTGCCCGCGCACGCCGCTGCTGCGCAGCGCCTGCACGTCGTTCGACCGGTACAACAGCTGAACGCCGGTCTGCTGCGCGTACTGGTCGAGCGCGCTCTTGAGCTCTCCCGCAGGGATGTCGAGCGCCAGCGTCTGGGCCTGGAGCGTGGAGCAGAAGGTGAGGGCGCACAGGGCGCCGAGCAGTTTTGGATTTGCCATCGTTTTTTTCCTAGCCATCTTTGCTTGCGTAAGGGGGGCCGTGCCGGCTGTGTGGTGTTGCTTCCCTGTAAGACGGATGGCGCGGAAAAAACCGGAATGCGTCGGTTGAAATTAATTTGTTGGGTCTGCCCGCGACAGTACGATCTGCCCGATGCCATATTGCGCATGCAGGCCGAATCCCTGTTCCAGCAGACGCACGAATCCGTCCAGGTTCGACGGTGCGAAGCTCCCGCCGATCGGCATCGAGGCCGCCTCCTTGTCGGACAGCACCAGCTTGCGTTCGTTATAGCGGTTGAATTCGGCCACCGCCTCGCCCAGCGTTTCGCCGTCGAACACGATGCGTCCGCTGCGCCACGCCATGCGCTGCGCGGTCTGCGCCGGACTGCGGTCGGTGCGTGCGATCCGGCCGCGCTCGGCACTCGCTTCCTGGTTGGGGCTCAGTTCGACGGTTTCTTCGACTTGCAGCACCGTGGCGTTCGCGCTGACCCTGACCCTGCCCTGTTCAACCAGTACCGACGTGCGCTCGCCGTCGCGCCGTACCGTGAAGCGGGTGCCCAGCACAGTCACGCGGCTGGCGCCGGCATCGACCACGAACGGGCGCGCCGGATCGGGAGCGATATCGAAATATGCTTCGCCGTTGTCGAGCCACACCTTGCGCTGGCCATCAGGCGCGGCGCGCAGGCGGGTGGAGGTGTTGAGCGTGAGGCGCGAGCCATCGGCCAGGGCGACGGTGCGGTTCTCGCCGGTACGGGTGGCGTAGCGCTCGCCCTGGCGCGAGCTGAACTGGGGTGCAAGAACCACACCCAACCCGCAGGCGAGCAGAAGACCTGCCGCCAGGCGCCAGGTGTGCGCGAGCGCCGGCCCGGGACGCCGCGCGGGCGCCGGATCGGGACGGGCCGCGCCGTTCAGCGCATCGGCGCGGCGCCAGGCGGCGTGCAGTCGCAGGTAGGCCACACGGTGGCGCACGTCGGCTTCCAGCCATGCGTCCAGTTCGGCCTGCTGTCCGACGTCCCAGCGCGCGCCATCCTGGCGCGCCAGCCATTGGGCTGCCTCTTGCTCGAAGCTTGCTGCTGACTTGTTAGCCTGGTCCATCGCTATATTGAAGTGGTTCCGGTTGCCTGCTGATTCTGCGTATCCTTTTTCTCCGGCTTGCACAGCTTGCGTTCCAGCTTGAGAATGCCAGCCCCGACGCCGCGTGCGAACAGCGCGTCGGCGATGGCGCGCATGCCTTTCGCGATCTGCTTTTCCACCGTGTCCTCGGTCACGCCCATTTCGGCCGCCACGGCGCGCTGCGACATGCCGTCCACCTTGCGCAGCATCACCGCCTGGCGGCAACGTGCGGGGAGGGCGTCGAGCGCTTCCGCCAGCGCGTTCAGTTCGGCGCGCCCGCTGGCATGCCGTTCCGGCGTCAGCTCGCAAGCCGACAGGTCGTCCAGCTCGGCGAACGCCTCGATCGAGACGACCTGCTGCCGCCGCGCGCGGTCAACCAGCAAATTACGCGCGGTCGCGAGCAGGAACGCAGCGGTGCGTTCGGGACGGCCGCGGCGCGCCGCTTCATACACGCGTGCGTAGACCTCCTGGCGCAGGTCCGGCCATTCCGCGCTATCGCGCCAGTTCTGCCGCAGGTAGCGCATGAGAACGCCCTCCAGCGGCAGCACTTCTCGGATGAACCAGTCGTCCAGATCGTTGAACATGTTTTGTGTGAAAGACGAATGGCGGTCAGAAATCCGGTACCGGCGCGTCGATGGACATCATCGCGCGCCGCACTCGAGGCTAGCAGCACAGTGTGACATGGCGATGAACGACGTTCTGGACGAGCGGACGGCCGTCGGTCGATGGCCTGGCGGCCGTCATTATCCCAGGCTCCACTTCGACGCAGCAGGCGGCATGACGGCGTTCGGCAAGTGGTTGCTGCGTCTGCTGCTGCCGCCACCGCTTCCAAGCAGTAAGAAGCTGCCCAATGTCGAGCTGCGCACCAATGCCTTGCTCAGGGACCGGACACAGCGACGCGAAATCGATGGCATCTGGCTTGCTCCGATCGGTTGAGAGCGGAAAAAGCGCAGTTTTTCATCTTCACGTCACGATGCTATCAAGAACCGGCCCACCTCAGCATCTCGATCATCCAGGGGGAGGCGTCAGTAAGCTCTGAGCAAACTCGACCGACTGAACGTCACTCGGATCGTGCCGGTAATTTGGCAAGGACAACCAGTAACTAGACAACCCGCACTAAGCCTGTCCAGAGACTCGACCGTGCCATCGCTTTGACAAGCCGGTGCGATTTCCTGCCTGAGCGTTTTACTTGAGACGCAGGAAAAGCACCGTGTTCGCGTCGAAGTAGTACGAATCGCTCCGGGGCTTCACCAGCGCGTAGATATTCTCCTTCACGTATTCAATATACCTTGTTCGCAATTCATCGTCAAAGACATGGACTTGCCATTCGGAAACTGTGATGGAGCATGTGGTTTGATCCAGACAGGGCGGCCTGACTTGACGCGGCACGGCTTGGCGGTCTGAAGTGGTTGAGCTTGCACAATCGAAGACCGTTGATGTAAGGGCGCCGGAACGGGTACACGGTTATTTGCGCTTTACGATTCAATGAGTTCAGTTGCGGGCCACGATCGAATACTGATCCCACCGTCAAGCCTGGCGCTAGGCGCCAGCCTTCGCGCGGTGGCGCTCCTGGAGCCAGGCCACGATGCCCGGCACCAGGACAGCACGATGATGCCCATGATGACTGCCGTCAGGTTGTCGTTGACCCAGGTGACATTGCCGAAAGCGAAGCCGGCCGCTGTCAGCGACACGACCCATAGGGCGCCGCCGGCCACGTGATACGACAGGACTGACCTCGGTCGAAGTGCTGGCCGCCGACAAGATCAACGACAAGAACGTCAGCAACAGCAGGGAGCCGGTC
>JAAIGE0100110993.1_pt1 | contig 22127 bp, 18 predicted proteins | sample 6487951 | NCBI WGS metagenome assembly JAAIGE01 (sample SAMN13974128, study PRJNA590717) | phyllosphere metagenome | biome: tomato field; feature: multiple bacterial spot infested tomato fields; material: tomato leaves; isolation source: leaves from tomato fields | host: Solanum lycopersicum ...
TCCTTCAGCGTGGCGCAGGTGACGAGGTTGCCCCACCACTGGTGGGCGAGCTCGTGCACGACCGCCCAGTCCTCGGCCGGGCCGCCCGGAGCGGCGGGAACAGCGTCGGTCCCGAGCACCGAGTAGGTCGCGGCCTCCTGCGCCTCGTCGCCCGCCACCAGAAGCTGGCCGTACTCGGCGACTGGTAGGCCGACACCGGCTTTGTCAGCTAGGAAGGCGACCATGCCCGGCACGTCGGCGAAGCGCCGCTTCAGCGCTGCCGGACCCTCCGCGTCGCTCAGGTAGGTGACGCGGGCACCCCCTACCCGCTCCCCGACCCTGGTGAAACGTCCGACTGCGAAGCCAAACAGGTAGGGCGAGTAGGGCCTCGGAGCGCGCCAGCGGTGGATTTCGGATCCGTCCGCCTGCGACCGTCGGGTGACCAGCCGTCCGACCGACAGCGAGGTCATGCCCGCGGGGACGCGCAGGTCTACCGTGAAGTCCGCCTTGTCGCCGAAGCGGTCCTGGGCGCAGATCATCCAGTCGCAGGCGAAGTAGCTGGTGTAGAGCCCGCTCGTGGACGCCGTGAGCCCGCGGGCGGGTCGGCCGTGGTACGACAGCTCCAGCCGAACCACGCGTCCGCGTGTCAGGGGCGCGGCGAGGTCGAACCGGAGGAAACCGCCATGCGTGCCGTGACGCACGGGGACGCCGTCCAGAACCGCGCGATCAATAGTGAGCGCGTTGCCGGAGAAGCGCAACTGCCGCACGCCGTCGGCGGTGGCGCGCAACGCGATCGTCTCCTCTCCATGGATCGTCCCTGACCGGACGTCGGGGCTAAGCGATAGCGTGAAGCTGGCCACATCAAACCCGTCCCCCGGCACACCACCATCGGCGGCGGATGCAGGTGACTGCGTTGCAATTCCTGACAGCAGAGCCACGAGGATGGCGCGGATCATTAGTTCTTGGCCCTCAGTGGTGGCGTGATGACCTATGGCGTACCAGCGCCAGCAGGACAACGAACAGGAACAAGGCAGAAGGCCGCCGCAGCCTACGCGATTTATGGTTCGATCGACCCAGTTCCGGCCATTGAGACAGTCCTGCCCGCGTCCCAACTTCTGCCATTCATTCATCTAAACGACTTACCGCTTCAGGCGAGCCAAATTAGTCGACCAAGACAGGAGAATTGGTGGTGAACGGACCGGCAGCTTCCACGAGCTAAGTGTCGATAGCAGCCATTCGCGCGGAATGTATGGTGTACCAGGCTGCTCCTCACCCAAAGCCTCGATGTCTCAGCATGGCGATCAGCTCGATATCCGAGCAGCGCTGGAGGCGAAGCATCGTTTCAAATGGATCACCATCGAGGCCGAGGACGGCGGCGAATGCCGGTTCGGCTTTCATGCCCGTGGTCCGCTGCGTCATCACTGCGATACGTAGGGCCTCGCCCCCGAACGTCAGCAGCCTTTGTTCGACGAGGAAATGCCGCCATCCGCTCTGCTCGGATATCGGGACCGCTTGGCCGAAAATCTCGATGGTCCAACCGGCATCGGTAATATGAGCAACGACCGGTCTACCGAGTCTGACCTTCTGCCAGATGCGAAACTCCGGGCGCGTGCCGAAAGCCTTCCAGACTGCGCAGGCGAAGGCGTCTGCGTCAGGCGCGAAGCAGATGACATCCACATCACTCGTCGGAAGATCCAAGCCCAGCGGCGGTCTACCGATGACACGAGCATTGAAGGCGGACAGCTTGGGTAAGACTTCCGTCGCTCCAGCACCTCCGAGTAGTTCGGCCTTTTCATGCGGACCTTACTACTGCGTACAATCCAGGACCTCAAAGGTCGACATAGTCTCGGTGGCTCTCACCGAAGGATCCACCGGCGGGATTATCGAGACCGTACAGATAACCGCTTTCGGGCGCTTAGATCGAGCGCCCGAACGTCCAGGTTTGGGGGAACGGCTTTGCGGTGGGCCAGCCCATATCGGTCGTTCAAAGCGCCCTTTCCAAATTCCAGCGTCGGACATCCGTCATCTTGCGGAACCGCTGCCTCAAGACGCTATTCTCCGGGAGACCTATTGCATGTTATATCATATCATGGCTTAGGAGCTTTGTGGGTGCGCGGTGATGCGCGGGTAGATCTCAGGGGAAGCATGGCCGACGTTTGGGGAAGATATTCATTGGGCGAGCCGTCAATCGCCTTGGTGTCGATTGCTGCCCTGACGGCTGCAGCTACAACGCCTGCATACGCGCAGGTGATTGGAGGTGGCGACGAGGCCATTGTGGTGAATGGCGCACGCGCCGACACGCAACTTGATGATGACACTGAGGTCGGCTCTCGCAGCGGCCTCACTAACCGCGAGACGCCTGCGACGCTGAGCGTCATCGATCAGACGGCACTTCTGGAGCGCGGCGCGCGCACTTCGGTGGAGGCCCTCAATGCCGTTCCCGGCGTGATCTCGGCCCCGCTTCCCAGCATCCCGGGCGTCACCTCCATCCGCGGCTTCACCGGCGATGCGGTGTCGCAGCTGTACGACGGGGTGCGCCAGCCGTTCATGCGCGTTTTCGACAGCTGGAGCTTCGAGCGTGTGGAGGTGCTGAAAGGCCCGGCCTCGATCCTGTACGGCGAAGGCGCGCTGGCAGGCGCGATCAACTTCGTGCCCAAGCGGCCGGTCGTAGGCGAAAGCTTCGGCTCGGCACTGGCGAGCTACGGCAGCTTCGATACCTTGCGGCTGGCTGGCGATTTCAACCTGCCCCTGGACGATCGCACGTCGGTGCGCGCCTACGCGAGCTATGCGCGCTCATCCGGCTATGTCGACGATACTGACAGCCAGGTGTTCGCCGGCACCGCGGCGCTGAGGACCGAGCTGACGGAGCGGCTGGTTGCCGACATCGCCGTCGACGTGACGCGTGACGAGGCAAACAGCGCCTACTGGGGCACGCCGCTCGTACCGCGCGAGGTGGCCCAGAACCCAAGCGGGCTCGTCACCTCGCCGGACGACTACGTTATCGATCGCTCGCTGCGCCGGACCAATTACGAGTTCGAGAACAGCTCCACCCGATCGCGCACCTTCTGGGCTCGCAGCAACCTTGCCTGGGAGGTTGCCGACGACGTCCGCCTCGTCAATCAGCTCGACTACTACGACGCTGCGCGGCGCTGGCGTGACGCCGAGCGCTACAGCTACATCCCCGCGACGGGCCTGCTGCGGCGCGACATCACCCGGATCGACCACGACAACAGCACCCTGACCGAGCGACTGTTCGTCTCGATCGACAAACCCGTCTTCGGCTTGCGCAGCCGCTCGACCATCGGGGTGGAATACAGCGACTTCGACTTCAGCAATCCGCGCAGTTTCGGCACCGCGATGCCGGTCGCCCTGCGCGATCCGGTGCGCGGCCTGTTCCCGGACTTGTCCGATCCCGCGAATTTTCCCGGAGCGGGCAACCGCACCGTGTTCACGACCGGCATCGTCACCAAGGCCCTGTTTACCGAGGAAGCGCTGAACCTGACGCCGCAACTGCTGCTGGTGGGCGGATTGCGCTTCGACGACATCAAGCTCGACCGCAGGGTGGACGATCTGAACGCCGGCACGACACTGCCGTTCAAGCGAGACTACCATCCTTTCTCGTGGCGCGGCGGGCTGGTCTACAGCGTCGCCGACGGGGTCGAACTCTACGGGCAGTACAACCGCGCGACATTGTCGGTCGCCAGCCTTGCGCTGATCGGCCTTGCCGACACCCGCTTCAAGCTGTCCACAGGCGAGACCGCCGAAGGCGGGCTCAAGGCCTCTCTGCTCGATCGCCGCCTGACGCTGACGCTCGCCGGCTACTCGATCGGCCAGGACGACATCGTCACCCGCGATCCCAACAATATCGCGATTTCGATCCAGGGCGGCCGTCAGTCCTCGCGCGGCGTGGAAGGATCGGTATCGCTGGCTGTCGCCGATGCGGTGCGGATCGATGCGGGTTACGCCTACAACGACGCGCGGTACGACGAGCTTCGGGACGCGGGCGGCAATCGTGCCGGCAACCGGCCGCCCTTCGTCTCGAGCCATGTCGGCAACCTGTTCGCGATCTGGCGCCGACCGGGCGATGGCCCATCGGTCAGCGCGGGCGTGCGCGCCGCTTCGGGCTTCTACACCGACACCGCCAACACCATTCGCGTGCGTGGCTACGCCGTCGCCGACGCAGCAGTCGGCTACCGCTGGGGCGCGGTGGACCTGGACCTTCGAGTTCGCAACCTGACCAACAGCTTCTACGCCAACTGGCGCGGGGGATCGGTGACCCAGGTCATGATCGGAGCGCCGCGCAGCGTCGAAGCGACGCTCACCGGCCGTTTCTGATGGAAAGGCACCTTCCCATGCTTGAGGCAGTCGACGTTTCGAAGCGCTTTGGCGCCAATCTAGCGCTGGATGCGGTCTCGATCCGGGTTGATCCAGGCGACGTCTATTGCCTGCTGGGCGCCAATGGCGCGGGCAAGACGACGCTGATCAACCTGTTCCTAACCTTCCACAAGCCGACGTCCGGCAGCGTGCGGATCGATGGTCGCGACGTGGCCGAGCATGCGCTCGAATCCAAGCGCGACATCGCCTACATCCCAGAAACGGTGATGCTTTACGGCATGCTGTCTGGGGTCGAGAACCTCGACTACTTCGCGGCGCTCGCCACTGGCGAGAGGCTACCGCGTGCGCGCTTGCTGGAGCTGCTTGTAGAAGCCGGTCTGCCCGCCGATGTGGCCGACCGGCGCGTGTCCGACTACTCCAAGGGGATGCGTCAGAAGGTGGGCATCGCCATCGCGGTAGCGAAAAATGCGCGCGCGCTGCTGTTGGACGAGCCGACCTCCGGCCTCGACCCTTCTGCAGCCAACGAATTCTCGCTCTTGTTGGGGCAGGCGCGTGACCGCGGTGTCGCCATCCTCACCACCACGCACGACCTGTTCCATGCCAAGCAGACCGGCACGCGCATCGGGATCATGAAGCGCGGACGGCTAGTGGCCGAAATGCGCAGCGAGGATGTCAGCCACACCGATCTGGAGGCCCTCTACCTCCAGCACATGCGGAGCTGACGATGTTGCGCCTTATCGCAAGCAAGGACTTTCGCGAGGTCATTCGGGACGGACGGCTGCCATGGGCTGGCGGCCTGATCGTGCTGCTTCTCATGACGGCGTCGGCCGTCGGCTGGTTCCAGCAGACTGCCATCCAGGCCGAGCGCGCGGCCGGCCAGTCGCTCGACTATCAGGCGTGGCTCAACCAAGGCGCGCGACATCCGCACACCGCCGCCGACCAGGGCATGAACGTGTTCAAGCCCGAGCCGCCGCTGGCCATCTTCGACACCGGCGTCGAGCCCTATGTCGGCTCGACTATCTGGCTCCAGTCGCACTCGCAGGGTGAGGTCAAGTTCCGCCCTGCCCAGGACGCGACCGGGCTGCAGCGGTTTGGGTCGCTCACGCCTGCCTGGGTGCTGCAGGTGCTCGCGCCGCTGCTGATCATCATCCTGGGCTTCAACGCGTTCGCCAGCGAGCGTGAGGGCGGCACGCTGCGCCAGCTGCTCAGCCTCGGCGTGTCGACCCGCCGCCTGCTCTGGGGCAAGGCACTGGCGCTGGCCGGCAGCGTCAGCCTATTGCTGCTGCCCGGCGCCCTGCTCGTTGGCGGGCTCGCTCTCGCCTCCGCTCCGGCTGGCACCATGCTGGACGTCCTGGCACGGCTGGCAGGACTGGGACTCGGCTACGGCATGTATCTGGGCGCGGTCGTGTTCCTCGTGCTGACGGTATCGGCGATATGCCGTACGTCGCGGGTCGCTCTGTTCTCGCTGCTCGCGATCTGGATCGTGGGCGTGCTGATCGCGCCCAAGGCGATCTCCGACATGGCTGTCGCGCTGCACCCCACCCCCTCGCGCATCGACTTCGCCAAGGCGGTGCGCGATGAGGAGAATGCCACCTCGCGCAAGGTGTGGCTGAAGAACTTCGGGGTCGAGGCCCGCTGGGATCCGCGTGTGCCGCTCAGCAAGTGGGGCATCGCCCTGCGTGTCACCGATCACAATGGCTACCGCGTCTACGATCGGCAGTTTGGCGGACTGTGGGACACGTTTGAGCGCCAGCAGCGCTTCCAGGAGTGGGCAGGGTTTGCCGCTCCGGTGATCGCGATCCGCAGCCTTTCGATGGCATTGTCCGGAACCGACTTCAGCCAGCATCGAGACTTCTCGGAGGCCGCCGAGCGACAACGGCGGCAAATCCAGGAGGTCGTCTCGGACGATCTGATCAAGAACGCCGATCCGCTGGGTGACCGCCACTTCAGCTATCGCGCCGACCCCAGCCTGTGGGCGAAAGTGCCCGAGTTCCACTATCCACTGCCGCGGATCGGCTTCGCGCTGACGCGGCACTGGCCCAGTCTGGTCGTGCTCGCCGCCACCTTCCTTCTCTCGCTGGCACTTGCGCTTGTCGCCGTGTCCCGCCGCCTTCGCGTCTAAAATGAGCGTGACCATGAACAGAATGCGCACTCTGCGGCTGGTGATCCGGCACGAGCTGAGAACCCTGGTTGCCGATCGGTCGCTGGCGCTCGTCTGCACGCTCCTGGCGGTGCTGATTGGCTATGCCTTCAATAACGGCATGGCGGTCACCGAAGGCCGCGATCGAGCCGTTGCGGCGGTTCTCACTAGCGAGAAGCAGGCGACCGAAACCAACGTGGAGACGCTGCGTCGGATCCAGGCGGGGCAGCAAAGGCCCGGGCCTTTCGCCAATCCCGCGAACCCGGCCACGATCGGCAGCGGCGGCGCGGGTCGCTACGCAGTAGTTCCCACCATCGGCCTCGCCCCCGTGGCGATCGGCCAGGGCGACATGATCCCCAACTACTACGGCATCGGCTACGGCAGCAAGGTCAGCTTCATGTATGACAGCGAGATCGAGAGCCCGTGGAACCTCCTCAACGGGCACTTCGACCTGGCTTTCCTGATCGTCTTCCTCCTGCCGCTGCTGGTATTCTCGCTCAGCTACAACTTGCTCTCGAGCGAGCGCGAGGCGGGCACGCTGAGGATGCTGCTTTCCCAGCCGCTCGACCTCACGACACTGCTGACCGGCAAGATCGCGGTACGCGCAACCGCCGTGATCGGCATCGCCGCAAGCCTTCCAGTCATCCTGTTGCTGGCGTTCCGCCCCGAGGCAAGAGGGGTCGGTGAGATTGCCGGCATCGTGCTCTGGATTGGGCTGGTCGGCGCCTATGGCCTGTTCTGGTTTGCGCTAGCCTTCCTGATCAACGGCCTTGGGCGCTCGTCGGCGTTCAATGCGTTGAGCCTGATTGCCTGCTGGACGCTGATCGTGCTCGTCGCCCCGGTCCTGTTGAACCTGGCGGTGGGCGTCGCCGAACCCGCGCCCTCTCGCACCGAGCTGACCAACCGTACCCTTGCGATCAAGGCCGACAACCTGCGCCGCTACGACGAGCTGTTCCATGGCGACTACAACTACGTCGCCAAGCCGGATGCGCTGCTGGCAAAGGAAGGCCGGATCGAGATGCCGCCCCGCACCCGTGCGACGTTCCTGGCGGACCGGGACATGGACGCGAACATCGATGTTCTGCTCAAGCGCTTTGACGACCAGCTGCGCGCCCAGCAGCAGCTCATCGACCGGCTCGGCCCTGTCTCTCCGGCGGTGATCGCCTATGAAGGCTTCTCTTCCTTGGCCGGCAACAGCTCGAGGCGGTATCTCGTCTTCAAGGGCCAGGTCGACACGTTCCATGACCAGTGGCGCGGTTATTTCGTGCCGCGCATCCTGGGCGGTCGCGCGATGAACGAAGCGGATCTGAGGAGTCTGCCGCGCTGGTCCTGGCGCGAGTTGCCGGGCGAGCAGACCAAGGTGGATGCGGCATGGCGGATCGGCCTGCTGCTCGTCCTCACCCTGCTCCTGGTGGCGTTCGGGCTTGCCAGGCTCCGGCGATACACGATCGCCTGAGCTCGCGTGACCCCGCCAACCGTGCCTCAGCAGAACGCGAGAGTTTGCCCAATGCTGATACGCGTCACCTCGGTATTCGTGCTGGCTCTGCATGCCGACGCCGCCTTTGCCCAGCGTGCGTCCGACAATGCGGTAACCGCTGCCGAGGACGCATTTGGCGTCTCTGTTGGCGTCGAGAGCATCGGCGTCTATTCGCCCAGCCAGGTGCGCGGCTTCTCGCCGGTGACTGCCGGGAATGTCCGGATCGAGGGTGTCTACATCGATAGACAGGGCTCGATCGCCACTCGGCTCATCACCGGATCGACCATCAAGGTGGGCTTGAGCGCGCAGGGCTACCCCTTCCCCGCGCCGACCGGCATCGTCGACTACCGGCTTCGGACTGTGGGCGAAAAGCCGCTGATCAGCTTCGTCGCCGGTAGCTTTGCTTATGGCGCGCCTTCGGTCGAAGTCGATGCGCAGCTGCCGATCAACAGCCGGCTCGGCCTCGCCGCTGGAGCCTCCTACGCGCACGAGAAGTACTACGACGGGTCAGACGCACGCTACGCCCGCTTTGCGCTGATCCCGCGCTGGCGGCCAAGCGACAGCGTGGAGGTGATCCCCTTCTGGTCGATGACGCTTGGTATGGACGAGCAGGCACCTCCCACGATTATCACCGCGGGAAACATGGCGCCGCCGCGCGCGCCGCGCCGCCGATACTTCGGCCAGACATGGACCGACAAGGACACCCGCAACATCAATGCCGGCACGATCGTGAAAACGCGAATCGGCGAGCATTGGGCTATCTCCGGCGGCGCGTTTCGTTCGATCTTCGTCAACGAAGAGAGCTTCGCAGACCTGTTCGTCGGGACAACGCGCGAGGGGCTCACCACCGAGCAGGTGATCGCCGATCCCGGCCAGCGCTACGCGTCCACAAGCGGCGAATTGCGCGTCAGTCGCAGCTTCGTCGATGGCGCACGATTGCACACGGTCCACGCCTCGGTGCGCGCGCGGCGGCTGAAGAGCCGCTACGGCGGCTCGGCGCCGGCCATCGATCTTGGCCCGCGCCAGCTTGGGCAAGCGGTGCCGGTGGATGAGCCGGACAGCTTCGCCTTTGGGGATGTGACCCGGGACCGCGTGCGCCAGATGACTTACGGCCTTGCCTGGGAGGGGCGCTGGCGCAACGTGGGTGAGGCAAGCCTTGGTCTGCAGAAGACCGACTATCGCAAGACGATCGCGCTTCCCGGCGGCGTTCCTGCCACCAGCACCCGAGATAGGCCCTGGCTGTTCAACGCCTCGGCCGCTGCCTACCTGACCGACAGCGTTGCGCTGTACGCTGGCTACACGCGTGGCCTGGAGGAAAGCGGCCTCGCTCCCAATAATGCCGCCAACCGCAACGAGGCGCTGCCCGCCATCCGCACCCGGCAGGCCGATGCCGGTCTTCGCTGGGCTATCAACGATCGCATGAAGCTGGTCGCGGGCGCGTTCGACGTCCGCAAGCCATACTTCAACACGGATGAGGCCAATCGCTTCGTCATCCTGGGCGACGTGCGCCACCGGGGACTGGAGTTCAGCTTCGCAGGCAATCCGGTCGACAGCGTCAGCCTGGTGGCCGGCGCGGTGCTGATGCGGCCGCGGGTGACCGGGGAGGCCGTGGAACTCGGTCGCGTGGGCGACAGGCCGCTCAACCAATCGGCTCGCATCCTGCGCGGCAACGTCGAGTACCGGCTCGAGTTCCTGACAGGGCTGTCGTTCGACGCCGCCGTCTCGAACTTCGGCCGCCGCGCCGCCTCCCGCGACAATCTGTTGACCCTGCCCGCCTACAACCTGGTCGATCTAGGCGTCCGCTACCGCTTCAAAATCGCCAGGTCACCGGCGACGCTTCGGTTGCAAGTGCAGAACGTGGGCAATACCTTCTACTACGACGTCGATGGCAGCAACACGTACGGCCTGACCGACGGCCGCCGCGCATTCCTGTATCTGGCTGCAGACTTCTGATGTCGGAGTGCGACGAGGCGGAGCACTAGCTGCTTTTCACCATGGTTCACATCGCATCGTCGGCCAAGGCCACTGCGCTTCCACTGTGCGCAAAGCAGGGAACGAGGAGATCGGGACAACCCACAATGCGACATACAGGCGCTTCCTCGAGCTTCCCAGTTCCCGCCATTCAGCTCGTCCAGCCCCTACCCCCTACTGCTGCCGTTGATTCATGTTGTCATCTCGCTCGTGTCAGCGAGCCGGATCGATGGTGTAGCCGCTCAATGATGTCCCACTACGAAGCGGATACGGCTACCGGTTGCTGGTGCTGACTGAACTTGCCCGCCTGATCATTCGGCCTCCCGCCCAATCCACGATCAGGATCGCGATCACGGATGCGCCGAATAGCGGGAGCAGGATGCACAGAGCGATAAGCGCGACTGTGGCCCGGCCGAGACGCACTTGCGCCGCGGGAGGTGCTCCGATCCCGTTTGAGGGACGGCGTCGCAGCCACATCAGTACGCCGAGCATGCTCACGCCGATCAACGCAATGGCCGTGAGCACGCCGACGATCTGGTTGGTAACGCCGAACAGTTGCCCTTCGTGCCAGGCGACGCCCGTGTTGACGATCTTGTCGACCACATGCTGGTCGACAAAGCCGCTTCGCGCGACTTCGTTACCCGTCGCCGGATCATAGGTCACCTGCCGAGTGAGCCAACGATTCTGCGCGGCTGACTTTACCGTCCAGAGGTCGTCGGTCGGAGGTCCAAACGCCTGCGGAGCGTGAGGCGGTAGCACCTGTACGGGGAACGCCATGTGCTCTGCCTCTGCTTTCGCCACAAAGGCCGATAGAGGAAGCCCAGAGGCGGACGGCCTCGGCGGCATCATCGCCATGCCGTTATCATGGCCGGCGTGGCCACCATCGACACCGATCTTCCAGTCCCGCGGACCCTTGACCCATGCCAGCTCGGCGCGGGTCCAGGCGAACGCGCCACCCCAGACACCTGCCCAAGGCAGGCCGCTGGCGAGCATAACCAGCACCAGCCCCGCGATCCAGAAGCCAGTGACGCGATGCAGGTCTTTCAGCAGCGGTCGTCCTCGTAAGGAAAGCCGCGGCCACAGCGTCCCGGCGAGCCGCAGCGGGCGCGGCCACCACAGGTAAAGGCCGGTGAGGATCATCACGATCGTCCAGCTTGCCGCCAGTTCGACCAGCCAATCGCCCCAGCGTCCGATCAGGAGTGATCCGTGGATGCGTGCCACCACCGCGGCGATGCGTTCATCGGGATCAAGGCTCCCCAGCACGCGTCCTTGCGGCGAGACGTAGACTTCGCGCATCTTGCCGTCCGCCAGCCCGAGCTGGACCATCGCCGCGTCGCCGGCTTCGCGCGGCAAGCGGTAGTGATTGAAGCGAGCACTGGGGTTGGCCACCAGAACTGCGGCGAGCTGGCGATCGGGCGACACTGCGCCGGCCGTGCCCAACCCCAGCCAGGCTCGTTCCTCCCAACGCTCGATCTGCGGCTTGAAGAGGTAGATTGAGCCGGTGACGGACAGGATCAGGATGAAGGGCAGCACGAACAGCCCGGCGTAGAAATGCCAACGCCAGAACAGCGCGTAAAGCGAGCCATGGGCTGCCGGATCAGGGGTGCGGGTGGAGAGCGTCACGGCGGTCACCAGCGGTAACGCAGGCCGCCGAACACGGCCCGTCCTATGCCCGGGTTGAAGATCTCCGACGTAGTGCTCGCCGTTCCGGCGATGGCCACGGTCGAAATATAGTGCTTGTTCGTCAAGTTTCGCCCTTCGATGTAGGCAGACCAGTGATCGCCTGGATCGTAACCGGCCTTGAGCCCCAGCAAGGCGTAGGGATCGACGGTCAGGGTATTGGCATTGTCGGCGAAGTAGTGGCCGGGCGCCCATTCGAGGTTCGGTCCGGCGTAGAAGCCGTTAGGGTGCCGGTAGAGGGCTTCGGCGCGCAGGTAGTGTTTGGGGATACCCGGCAGCTCGTTGTCGCCGTAGCGCCCGTCATCGTCGAAGAAGAAGTCGCTGTAGGTGTAGGCCGCCGTGATCGCGAGGCTGTCTCCCGCCGCTAGCGCCGAGAGCGGCAGGTCGGCGTTCAGGCCCGCTTCGATGCCCTGGTGCACTGTGCGCTCGACGTTGATGACGCTGCACGCGCTGAACGGTCCTGTTGTAAGGCATTGCAGCTCGTTGCGAACTTCGGACCGATAGAGCGAGACATCCCACCCTATCCCGCCTCGCTTGCCGCGCGTGCCGATCTCGCAAATGGTGGCGCGCTGGGCCCGCAAGTCCGCGCTGGCCGGCGTGGCGAAGGAGTTGGCGTCGTAGGTCGGCACCTCGGCACTGCGCGAGACATTGCCGAAGACCTGCCAGTCCGGATCGACGTCCCACAGAATACCGGCACGCGGGCTCCACAGGTCATAGCTCTTGGCGCCGGACTGATCGCCGTTCGCGAGGAAACGGTCCCGCCGATCGCGTCGCGCGTGCAGGTATTGGAGCCCCACGATCAGCGCCAGGTCGGGCCGGACGAACAGCGAGTCCTCGGCATAGGCCGAGACGTTGCGCGACTTGTCGACCGGGGAGGCGGTGAGAGCGCCCTTGACTGCGCCTGCCAGGTTCACGAACTGCTCGGTGTCGATAGTGCCGTTCTGCAGGTTGGCGCCGACGATCAGCCGGTTGCGGACGGACCCGAGCGACCGGTCATCTACGGCACGTGCGAAGGCACCATAATCGTCGACCGTGAAGTCCAGCCACTGGAAGATCGGGTGCCGGACATGGCGGTTGTTGTAGAACACGCCGGCCTCTACCGTGGTGTTGCCGAGGCGCGCCGTCGTCTTGTTGGCGACGCGAATGGAGCGGACGTTGCGCTGCTGATCCTGGCGGACCCATTCGGAGTTGGCCGAGCGCGGATCATCGAGCGCCTGCTCCTTGCTGACTTCGCCCGGGATGCGCTGCTTGGTGCTGGTCGCATAGGCGTAGAAGCGGGTCTCAACGTCCGGCGAGATGCGGTAGCCCAGGTTGAGGTTGCCGCGAAACTGGTGCCCGTTGCTGTGGTCGCGGTACCCGTCGTTGGTCTGGCCGGACACGGTCGCGAAATAGTCGAGATCGCCGGAAACCCCGCCGGTGCTCGCCTGCCCCTTAACATAGCCGAAGCTGCCCAGGTCGAGACGTGCGTCGAGCTGCGACGCGTCACGGCCGACCGGCGTGACGAGGTTGATCGCGCCGCCCAAGGCGTTCGAACCATAGCGCAGCGCATTGGCGCCCTTGAACACCTCGACATAGCGATAGGCGCTGGGATCGACCTCGAAGAAGTCAAGCAGCCCGTCCGAGGTGTTCATCGGGATGCCGTCGATGGTCAGCGTGATGCCGCGCACACCATAGGCGCGCGACAGGCCTGATCCGCGGATCGAGATTCGCACGTCGTCGCCCATGCGCGGCTGGACGATCACGCCGGGGACGTATTGCAGCACGTCCTTGATGGTCTGGACGGGCGTGTTCTTGAAAGCCGTGTCCGGCACGACCTCTACACCGCCCGGTGTACCCTCGATTTCGGCTACCGCCTCGGCGACCGTAGGTGTGCCGGTGACGATGATGTCCTCGCGCCGCGAAGGTGCTCCGCTTTCGGGCGTGTGGCCAGATGGCTCGTCCGCGGCCCGAGCGATGGCGGGTGTTGGCACGATGCTGCCGGCAAGCAGCGCCAGCTTGGTGATGGTCCTCATGGTTGCTCCAAACTATCGAGATATCTTTGGTGATCCGCGGCCGTGCCGACGAAGCGCTTCATGCGCGCCAGGCGCTGGGGCGGCAGCGCCGCCTCGGCTTCGGCGAGCCGGTTCGCGATCCAGCTTGCATTGAACTGGGGCACGCCCGCGCGCTCCAGGTTCGCGGCTTGTCGGATCGAGTCGCCACTACACAACAGCAGCATCCAGCCATGATCGACGCGCTCGAACAACGCGCGTCCGCCGAATGCGCCTTGCGTCCAGTCGGCAATCGCGTGATCCCCGCTGATGACGACAGGGCCGATGTCGATGGGCACGAGCCTGCTGCCGAAGTGCGCCTCGGTGGCATCGCGGATGCGCCCTTCGTCGACAGCGGGGTTTGCGATGCCGCAGCCGGCGAGCGCAAGAGCGCCCGCCAGCCACCATGCGCTACGCACGGATCAGCCGCCGAAGCCGAGCAGTGGCGTCCGCCTCGGGCTCGTTGCTGTCCATGGTCTCGACGAAGCGGCCCTGCCGGTCGAAAAGGAGTATTCTCGCCGTGTGGTCGATCGTGTAGTCGCCGTTGGGCAGCGGCACACGTTCGACGTAGATCTTGTAGGCCTTCTCCATCCTTCGCAGCTCGGCGGGATCACCGGTGAGGCCAATCACCGGGGCGTCGAACATCGAGAGGAAGCTGGCGATATCCTTGCGCTTGTCGTGCTCGGGGTCGACCGAGACGAAGACGATGTTCATCTTGTTCGACTCCGCACCCAGCTGCTTGTGCAGCAGCGCCATGCGGCTCATCGTCGTGGGGCAAACATCGGGGCAACGGGTGAAGCCGAAGAAGATCGCGTAGGGCTTACCCTTCAGCGTCTCGTTCGTGACGGCGCGTCCTTGCGTGTCGACAAGCTGGAAGGCGCCTCCCGGGCCGTTCTGCGCGGCAGCCACCTGCTTGCCGGTCTCCTGCGGCGCGCGAGAGCATCCAGCGTTGCCGGCGATCAGACTGAGGCTCAGGAACGCCGTTGCGGCGATGTGCGTGCAAGACCAAGCCATCATCGGCGCCCTCCATGGTCATGCTCGGATTGGCTCGCTCCGGCACCGCGGACCATCAACTGCACTCTGACCGTGCCTGCACGGGCAAAGCGCAGCGTTGTGGGAATGCGCTCGCCTTCCTTCAAAGGTCCCTTCAGGCCGATGAGCATGATGTGGTTGCCGCCAGGCGCCAAGGTCGCCGTGCCTTTCGCGGGCACCTCGACGCCGTCAACGAGCGGGCGCATCCGCATGACGCCGCCCTCCAGCGACATCGTGTGGATCTCCACGCGGAGGGCACGCGGCGACGTCGCGGAGACGAGCTTGTCGGCGCTGTCTCCGCTGTTACGGATGGTAAGGAAGCCTGCACCTACCGTCGCCCGCGGAGCGGTAGCACGTGACCAGGGCCGGGAGATGGAAATGGTGCCCTGGCGCGCTTCCTGCGCCAACAAGCACGTCGATAGGCAAAGGGCGGTAGCGCCCAGCAGCATGCTACGGAACAAGGAAAAAATCCTTCAAGCTGAACGTCGGAACGATCGGCGCAGTGTCGTGGCTCGGGCGTCTCGCCCTAAGCTTCACGCGTGGCCGCTCGATCCGATCAGAAGTGCTGACGCTTGGTCGCAATCAGGCGGGGACACGAGAAAACCAGACGCTCGAAGTTCGTGGGCCTGGTCTGCTGTCAGTTCAGGAGAAGTGGCGGCCCTCGCAGCGGCGGTCGCAGGTAGGGCGCGATCCGCGCTGTCGATGCAGGCACCGCCCGCAAGGTCAACGCTGCGACCACAGCGAGTGCGGCCAGCAGCAACACCGTGTCGACCGCTGCCAGCGATTGCGCGGACAGGCCGGAGTATACGCAGGGCATCTCGCCCTTTCCGTGCTCCCTTGGCTTCCCATGGTCAGGCATCGCACCGTGCATCTCGGCCATGTCGCCCGACATGCCTGTCACCGGTAACGTCATGGTCTCGGAAGCCATGCCCGAGCAAATCGTAACGGTGATCGCGCCCTGGTAGTCGCCAATCATGTAACCAGCAGGCACCAGCAGCTTGAGCAACAAGGCAGCCCCGCAGATCAGCAGGGCGAGATGGCGTTGCGCGAGAAGACGCCAGGTGGCACTCACACCCGGCACTTACCGGCTGCACGAAGTGGTGTCACTGAGACATTGCGCTCACCCTTCTGAGAGCCAGTGTTTGTGATATATGCCACGTGGGGACGCAGCTTAGCTATCCGACCCACAACCCGCCATTCAACGACGATTCCCGGCCGCCTCGTTTTGAACCTAGTACAGGTTGTCCCGGTAATCCTTATCGAGACCCTTTTTCAGTATACCATTCATGCCCGGCACAGCCAGGCTGGCGCGGGCTAGCGTCGCGACCACGCCCCCGGCTTTGTTGCGCTTGATATGCTCGACAAAGAGCGTGGTCGGGTCGATGTCGCTTGGGGACTTCACCGGCCACAAGTCCGCACGAGCCAGAGCGGTACTTGCGGTGACCGCGAGATCAGCAATTGCCACGCCGACCGCGAGCAGCGGCACCTTCTCGCCGACCGCGAACCGGTCCCTCACCGACATGTCTGTCGTCAGAACGGCGCGCCCGCGGACCGAAACGATGCGGTGGGCGCCGGGCACCATCAGGACAAGCGCCACGTCGGGTTGTTTGAGGATGTTGCGAAAACTGTCGGCGCGACGGTTGCCGGGCCGATCGGAGAACCACAAGGTGTCCCCATCGAGTCGAGCCATGACGCCGGCAGGATCGCCCTTGGGGCTGAGATCGGCGCCCCCGCCGGCACTCCGCGACGCCAGCGCTGCGAAGCGGCTGGCGGCGATGAAATCGGCTGGATCGCAAGGCGCGTCGCCCGGTTCGGCTACCCAAAAGCTCGATCGGATCAGCGCCTTGGCGCAGTGACCGTAGCACTCCTCGACAACGATCCGTACCTGATCGGTCTCGAGCGCGGCCACACGACCATTCACGCGCAGGGTCTCACCGATGCCCGGAAGCAGGAACAGTCCGCCGAACACAGCTCCCAGTGCCGCAGCGTCGGGGTCGTCGATTAGAGAAAGGGGAAGCCGCAGCTCGAGAGCATCGCCGGCAGCGAAGCCAGCCGCTCCGCCGACGATCATGGCGCGCAGGCCTTGGTGCGTGCCGAACCCCGCGAACATCAGCGGTGACTGCGCGATCCAGCGCAATGCTCCCGCGTCAAGATGATCGATGACCTTGAGATGCATCTGCGGTGGCGTCTTTCCGATTACCGCCTCGAGCGCATCGACCGTCTGGATGAGCGCCTTCACGGCCGTGATTGCTCGGAAGCCGATACGATCATCGCTCTGGTCGAGCGGATCGCACAGTCGAGCGTGCACGCCACGGCTTCGTCACATTGAAGGCAATCCTTCCGCATGGCGCTGCCGTCGAGAAGGCCGCCCAGCAGCCGTTCGTCGCTGGAGCGCCTTTCGCTGCCAACCACGATGGCTCGCCCGACCGCACGCTCGTAGAGCATCAGCAGACTGTGAATCGCTGGTGTGAGCATATCGTGGCCGAACAGAGCCAGCGCCTTGTGCAAGGCGTGCTGGACGGGAGCACCGGCGTCGCGGGCCGTCCGCCAGCAGCGTGCGACGGCAGTGAGCATCGCCACCGTATCATCCACCGCATTGCACTTGATATCGGCGCAGCCGGGCTGAGCAGCCATCGCTTCAAGTCCTCTTGCCGCTTCAATTTCATCATCTGCCTTATCTCAGGTGCGAATGATTCGCAACAAGGGCAGTAAGAGCTTGTCCTTCGACCAGCATTGGCTGCAACCAAGCAGGGTTCCAAGTGCCCCCGCTGCGTCCTGCATTTCGCCGTTCAATCAAAGCGTCAGCGAAGGGTGCAAATCGCAAGAGTTGGGTTGCTAATGAGACCCACTCGCATTAGTCGCGGCACTGGAGGTGACAATGAAGATTAGCTTGGGGTGCTTGCTTCTGGCCGGCGCGGCGGTTTCGACATCCGCCTGGGCGCGGGACGCCGACTCCGATCGGCCGTCTCCGAAGGACGAGATCGTCGTCACGGCGACGGGTTTATCCTCGGCAACGTCGACAACCAAGACCGACACGCCGATCATCGAGTCCGCGCAGTCGATTTCCATCATCAGCCGGGACGAGATAGACCTGCGCGCTTCCCCGACGATCGCCGATGCCCTGAGCTACACCGCGGGCGTGCAGGCTGAAGCCTTCGGCATCGACAGCCGCGTCGATGAGGTCTCGGTTCGTGGCTTCGGTGCAGGCGGCTTTTCCTCCAACAACAACTTCGTCGACGGCCTGCGCCTGCCCTCCGGTGGGCAGTGGACGCGTCCGGGGTTCGACAGCTTCGCGCTCGAACAGATCGAGGTGCTCAAGGGGCCATCGGGCGCGCTCTACGGACAGACGGCTCCGGGCGGCGTCGTCAACATCGTCACCAAGCGGCCGACCGACAGTCCGCGTGGGGAGATCCTGTTCCAGGGCGCCGGCTACACCGGTCTCGACCACTGGAGTTATCAGGGCGCGGCCGATATCAGCGGTCCGCTGACCTCCACGCTGTCCGGCCGCGTCGTGGGCGTCTCGCGCTATGGCGACACCCAGGTCGACGATGTCAGCATCGCGCGCCGGTACATCTCGCCGAGCCTGACCTGGCGCCCCGGCGCGGACACGACCTGGACGCTTCTGGGGCAGTACCAGCGCGACGAGGGCGGCGCGACGTTCCAGTTCCTGCCGGCGACCGGCTCGCTCTACCGCTCGAACGGCCGCTACATCGACAACGATGCCAATCTCGGCGAGCCGGGCTGGAACACCTTCGACCGCAGCCAGTATCTGATCGGCTCCTTCTTCGAGCATCGCTTCGGCGACAGCTTCGCGGCCCGCAACAACACGCGCTACACCCACCTCGACACGCTCTATCGCGTGGTGGTGCTCTCGGGTGATACGATCACCCGCTGCACGCCGGCGACCCCGGGCTGCATCGCCGGCCAGACGATCGGCCGGCGCGCCGTCCAGGGCACCGGCCAGAGCGACGGCTTCGCCACCGACACCCAGATCGAGGCACGCTTCGGCACCGGCGCGATCGAGCACACGGTACTGGCCGGGTTCGACTACTTCCATACCGAATGGGAGCACTACCGTGATCTGGTGGCGGCGGCGCGCGTCCTGCCGGTACTGGACATCTTCAATCCGGTGCCGCGTGGTTCGGCCGACTACGCCGACGGGCTTTCTCCGCAGATCTACGTCGAGACTACCAGCCGCCAGACCGGCGTCTACCTGCAAGACCAGATCAAGCTCGGCCGGCTGCGGGTGACTGTGGGCGGTCGGCAGGACTGGGCGAAGGACGATACCTTCAACCCGGTCAACAGCCGGCGCTACGTCACCGAGTCCGACGCGTTCACCTGGCGCGCCGGCGCGGTGTACCTGTTCGACAACGGCCTCGCGCCCTACGCCAGCTATGCCGAGAGCTTCCTGCCGCAAGTCAGCGATCCATCGAGCAACCTGACGGGTGAGCCGTTCGTGCCGACCACGGGGCAGCAATACGAAGCGGGTGTGCGTTTCCAGCGCGGCAAGAACATCTACGTGACGCTGGGCGCCTACCAGATCACGCAGCAGAACCTGACGACGCCCGATCCCAATGGCGTCCTGTGCGGCACCACGACCTGCCAGGTGCAGACCGGCGAGGGCCGCATCCGCGGGATAGAGTTCGAAGCCAAGGCCACCCTGCCCTTCGGCCTGGCGGTGATCGCCACCGCGACCCGCAGCGACAGCGAGGTGACCAAGAGCAACACGGCCGCGCAGCTGGGCAAGGACCTGCCGCAGGTGCCCGACTGGATGGCCTCGCTGTTTCTCAATCAGCGGATCGAGTCCGGCGCGCTCGCCGGCCTCAACTTCGGCGGCGGCGTGCGCTATACCGGCGAGAGCTTCGGCGACACCAACAATGTCCTGGCCATCCCCGACTACACGCTGTTCGACGCGATGGTCCGCTATGACTTCGGTCCCAGCAATCCGGGGCTGGAGGGCCTCAGTGCCTCGGTCAACATGCGCAACATCGCCGACAAGCGCTTCGTCGCGACCTGCACTGCGACCTCGGCGTGCTACTACGGCCAGGGCCGCAGCCTGACCGCGCGGCTGCAGTACCGGTGGTGAGGCGGCTGGTCCTCGCCGCCGCGGCGGCGGCGCTGATGCCGCTGGCACCGGCTTCGGCCGCCCAGGCGGTCGAGCAAGGCGCTTACACGATCGCGCGCAGCCAGGTGCTGTCGATCCCCGCCGCCGACGGCCATGCCTATCGGGTCATGGTGGCGTGGCCGGACGGGCCGCCGCCGTCGCAGGGCTGGCCGGTGCTGACCGTGCTTGACGGCGAGGACAACTTCGCGCTGGTGGTGCAGACGCTGCGCCGGCTGGGCAAGGCCGGCGCCCGCAGCGGGGTTGCGGAGGGCTTGGTAGTGGCGATCGAGTCCGGCGATCTGCCGCGCCGTGTCTACGACTACACCCCGGCGACGCCCGGCTGGTCGATCCCGGCAGGTGCACCCGCCGCGGGGCTGCGGACGTGCGGCGGAGACGCCTTCCTCGACTTCGTAGCGGAGCGCTTGCGGCCTGAGCTGGCGCGCCGCTGGAAGATCGATCCGCGACGGCAGGCGCTGCTCGGCCACAGCTTCGGCGGGCTGCTCGGCCTGCATGCCTCGCTGACCCGCCCGGCGCTGTTCGACACCGTTGTCGCGGTCAGCCCGTCGCTGTGGTTCGGGAAGGACCTGCTTGCCCGCGAAGCCGCGGCCGTCGTGCCCACGGCGCCCCGCCGGCTGATGATCGCCAGCGGCGACGAGCGCACCCCGGCCACCGGATCCGTCACGGCAACCGACCTGACCGCAAAGCTGAACGCGCGCGCCGGTGAGGGCACTGCCAAGGTCTTGACCTTGCCGGGCCAGTCGCACGGCAGCACCATGCTGGCGGCGCTGGTACCGGCGCTGACGTTCGTGTTCAGGACGCCGCCGTGATCGCGGTGATCCTCGCGGCGGTGCTGCTGACCGCCGGCGCCCTCGCGCTCTACCTGTGTGCCCCGCATCAGCGGCTGCTGAGTGCCCCGGCCCGCAAGCCGGCCGCATGGATCGGCGCCGCATTGCTGGCCGCGGCCCTGGCGCTACTGCTCACGATGATGGGACCAGCTACCGCGGTATTCACCTGGATGACTGCGCTGGCACTGTTATGGACGATCCCGCCGGTGGTGATCGGCTGGCTGCGCTTCCGCCGGAGCGCCCGGCCGTGAGCGGCACCGGACTGACCAGCCGCAACTGGCTGGGCAAGGTTTCGGCCGCGCTGGTGCTGGGCTTTACGCTCGCGCTGGCGCTGACCTGCACATTCTCGGCGGTGTTCTCGCGCGGCGACTCCTACTTCACGCCGCAGGGCCAACTGGCGATGTGGCTGGTGTCGCCGATCTGGTGCCTGGTGCTGGGCCTGTGCTTCCTGTTCCGCTCGGGGCCTCGCGCCTGGGCATGGCTCGGCTTGGCCAACGCTATCGCCTGGGCGCTCTACGCCGCCGTTCGCGTGGCGCTGGGCTGACGGGCATGCGCACCGACATCGTCCGCACCTACAAGGACATTCACAGCTGGGTCGGCATCGTCGCCGGTCTGGCACTCTTCATCGCGTTCTACGCGGGCGCGATCACGATGTTCGAGGAGCCGCTGCAGCGCTGGGCCTCGCCGCCCAGCACGCTGTCGCCGCCGCCATCGCTTGAGCGCACGCCCGAGCTGGTTGACAAGGTGCTGGTCGCGCATCCCGAAGCGGCCAAGGCCTATCAGGTGCACCTGCAGACCGGGCCCGAGCAGCCCGCGCGCGTGACCTGGACCACCGGCACTCGCCGCGAGCCTGGCCCGACCTATTTCGCCAGCCTCTCACCGACCGGCACACTCGAAATCACCGAGCGCGAGCCCTCGCCAGTGGCGCAGCTGATCGACGTGCTGCACCAGCAGGTGGGGCTGCCGTTCCCGCACGCGGTCGCCATGCCGATCATGGGCGCGATCGCCCTGCTCTATGCCGTGGCCCTCGTATCGGGCGTGATCTGCCTGCTGCCCAGCCTGGTGAAGGATCTGTTCGCGCTGCGCTTCGGCAAGAATGTCAAGCGCATGTGGCTAGATCTGCACAACGTGCTCGGCCTGTTCAGCCTGCCCTTTCACATCGTGATGGCGCTGACCTCGGTGATCTTCGCCTTCCACGACCAGATATACCTCGCGCAAGGCGCGGTGCAGACCATCGGCGCCGCACAAGTCGCTTCTGGACCTCCCGAGCATGCCCCACCGAACACCGGCACGCCGCTGCCGCCGGCCGAACTCGTCCGCCGTATCGAACGGCAGATGCCCGGCTTCGCGCTGCGTTCGGTCAGCTATGAGACCAACCCCGAGGAAGGCCCGCATGGCCACATCCAAGGCAGCGACCCGCGCTACGGCCTGCGCGGGCCGACATATGGCTTGGGCGAGGTCGACACCGTCACCGGCGCCATCACCGAGCGCGACTATCTGCCCGGGCTGCAGGACAACTGGTCGGCCACGATCACCA
>JAAIGE0101058445.1_pt1 | contig 22125 bp, 22 predicted proteins | sample 6487951 | NCBI WGS metagenome assembly JAAIGE01 (sample SAMN13974128, study PRJNA590717) | phyllosphere metagenome | biome: tomato field; feature: multiple bacterial spot infested tomato fields; material: tomato leaves; isolation source: leaves from tomato fields | host: Solanum lycopersicum ...
CACCGCCACGGCCGCGCATCAGCACACCGGGCAGGCTCACCACGAGCAAGCCCCCGTTGCCGGGCACTCCGCCCACGGACACGCAGACCCCGGCGGTCACGCTGGGCATGGGAATCACGTGGGCCAGTTCCGCCGGTTGTTCTGGATCATGCTGATCCTGGCGGTGCCGGTCGCGGGCTTCTCGATGATGTTCGCGATGCTCATCGGCTACCCGCTGCCCGATGCCGCGTGGGTCGGATGGGTCTCTCCGGTGTTGGGCACGGTGATGTACGTGTGGGGCGGGGCACCGTTCCTGACCGGCGCGGTCAGCGAACTCCGTGCGCGCAAGCCCGGGATGATGCTGCTGATCGCCCTTGCGATCACCGTGGCATTCCTGGCGTCCTGGGGTGCGAGCCTCGGCATGCTGCACCACGAGTTGGATTTCTGGTGGGAGCTGGCGCTGCTGATCGTGATCATGCTGCTTGGTCACTGGATCGAGATGCGCTCGCTCGCGCAGACGACATCGGCCTTGGATTCCTTAGCGGCGTTGCTGCCTGACGAGGCAGAAAAGGTCGACGGCGATACGACCGTAACGGTCGCGCCCTCGGACTTGCAGGTAGGCGATGTCGTGGTCGTGCGTCCGGGCGGGCGGGTCCCCGCCGATGGGCGCATCGTTCAGGGATCGGCCAGCATGGACGAGTCGATGATCACCGGAGAATCCCGGCCGGTGCGCCGCAGCGATGGCGACCCGGTCATTGCCGGTACCGTCGCCACGGATTCCGGAGTGCGGGTGGAGATCACGGCCATCGGTGAGGACACCGCTCTCGCGGGGATTCAGAAGCTGGTCACCGAGGCGCAGAGTTCGTCGTCTCGGGCGCAGCGGCTCGCGGACAAGGCCGCAGGGTGGCTGTTCTGGTTCGCGCTCGGCGCCGCAGCGATCACCGCGATCGTCTGGACGGTTGTTGGCCTACCCGACGCCGCCGTCATCCGCACCATCACGGTGCTGGTGATCGCCTGCCCGCACGCGCTGGGCCTGGCGATCCCGCTGGTCGTGTCGATCGCGACCGAGCGCGCCGCCCGCGGGGGCGTGCTCATCAAGGATCGTCTCGCGCTGGAGAGCATGCGCACCGTCGACACTGTTCTGTTCGACAAGACGGGCACGCTCACCAAGGGCACCCCCGCGGTGACCGCCATCAACCCCGTCACGGGGACCGACGCCGATCAGCTGTTGGCGTGGGCGGCCGCGGCGGAAGCAGACTCCGAGCACCCCCTCGCCCGCGCGATCGTCAACGCGGCAAAAGAGAAGACGCTCACCGTTCCACGCTCAACCGACTTCGAGTCATCCCCCGCTGTCGGGGTGCGTGCCCGCGTTGACGGACGTGTCGTGCAGGTCGGTGGCCCGTACATGCTCGAGCAGGAGAATGCGCAGGAGCTGCCCGTTGCTGACGAGTGGCGGAACGAGGGTGCGATCATCCTTCACGTGCTCGTCCACGGTCAGGTTGTGGGCGCGCTGCGTCTGGCGGATGAGATCCGCTCGGAGTCGCGCCATGCGGTCGACGCGCTCCATGAGAGCAGTGTGCAGGTGGTCATGATCACCGGTGATGCGGACGCGGTCGCCGCCTCCGTGGCGGGCGAACTCGGCATCGACCGGTACTTCGCCGGGGTACGCCCCGAGGACAAAGCGTCGAAGGTGAAAGAGCTTCAGGGCGAAGGTCGAAAGGTCGCCATGGTTGGTGACGGGGTGAACGATGCCCCCGCGCTGGCGCAGGCGGACGTCGGTATTGCGATCGGGGCGGGAACCGATGTCGCAATCGCGTCTGCGGGGGTCATCCTCGCCAGCGACGACCCCCGGTCGGTGATCTCCGTGATTGAGCTGTCGCGGGCCAGTTACCGGAAGATGAAACAGAACCTCTGGTGGGCCGCCGGGTACAACCTTCTCTCGGTGCCGTTGGCTGCCGGTGCGCTCGCCCCCGTCGGGCTCGTGTTGCCGATGTCGGTCGGTGCAGTGTTGATGTCACTATCCACGATCGTTGTCGCGCTGAATGCGCAGTTGCTGCGACGGCTGAACCTCAGCCCGGACGCCGTCGTCGACAAGTAGGCGCATGGGCGGCGGCGACGTACCCTGGAAGAAAGGGAGGTGGGACAGTGTTGACGACGATCGCACGGCGCGTGCATGACCAGCGCACCCTCACCCGCACCCTCCTGACCGTCGTCGCCGTCGCCTTTTCCGTGATCTTCGGGCTTCTGGCGATGCACTCGATGAACACGCACACCATGCCCTCCGGGCACAGCGAAACCATCGCGGTCGCACCCGCGCATGCCGACGCTCACCCCGCACACGCCTCAGGCGAAGCTGCAGCGATGGATGAGACGGGCTGTGCGACGTGCTCTGACGATCACGGCATGTCGTGGATGGCCTGCGTTCTCGCGCTCCTCATCGCCGTAGTGCTGGTCACCCGGCCGCCCGCCTGGTGGCGCTCACTCACCGAAACCCCTGGTCCGCTCCTTTCACGTTTTGCGCTTCGCGGCGCGCTGTACCCGCTGCGGCCGCCGTCTCTCACCGTTCTCTGCATCAGTCGCACCTGATGGCTGGCATGCCCGTTCTATGGGCAACGCCCCCTCGCCCAGCCTGTCTCGCTGGGCACCATCATCGACTCTTGGAGAGAACCATCATGAAGACCCGTTTTGCGGCGACCGCCGCACTCACTCTCACTGCTGTGCTCGCCCTTGCCGGCTGCGCTGGAAACACCTCCGGCGGAGGCGATATGCCCGGCATGAATCACGAGAGCAGCAGCTCCGCCCCGGCGTCGGCGGACGCCAATGACGCCGACATCATGTTCGCCAGCATGATGAAGGAGCACCACGCTCAGGCCATCGAGATGTCTGACATGCTCCTCAGCAAGGACGGCGTCAACGAGCGCGTCGCCGCCCTCGCGGAAGAGATCAAGGCAGCGCAGGGCCCCGAAATCCAGAAGATGGAGCAGTGGCTCGAAGAGTGGGGCGCTGATACCTCCAACATGGAAGGCATGGACCACGGCGGCGGCATGATGTCCGACGACGACATGCAGGCCCTCGAAGATGCCACCGGGGCGGACGCCAGCCGTCTGTTCCTCGAGCAGATGATCGAGCACCACCAGGGTGCCGTCGAAATGGCCCAAGACGAAGTCGACAACGGCCAGAACAGTGACGCGGTCGCCCTGGCCGAGACGATCATCGAGGCACAGACCACGGAGATCGCCACGATGAAAGACCTCCTCGACACACTCTGATCTACGTTCCGGGGGTGCGGCGCTCGCCCGCACCCCCGAACTGGCCTTCTCGCAGTAACCCACGCCACCGCGCTGGTGCCATGTCGCGACTCTCATTCGCGTACCGCTCGCGCACCTGCATGCATTTCTTCACGTCGGAGTCTCATGAACCGCCACTCGCCCCTACCCGCTTTCGCGATCGCTCTCGCAGCCGTCGCCCTCACCGGCTGCGCCGTGCCGCAGGCCTCCGGCACCAACGCGGTCCCCCCCCCGTTATCCAACACATTCACGGTGTTGCCGCTGACCCCCGCGGTGAGGACCTCTTCATAGCCACCCACGGAGGACTCTTCACCCTCACTCCTGAAGGTGCGATCGCCGGTCCCATCGGAGGCCACGATTTCGATGCGATGGGCTTTACCGTCCTCGACGACGCCCTCTTCGCATCCGGTCACCCGGGCACACAGACACCCGCAGAGCTCGGCTCCCCGAACCTAGGTGTCATTCGTAGTGACGACTTCGGCGAATCGTGGTCACCGATCGCCCTCACTGGCAGTACGGACTTCCATGTCCTCACCGCCGGACCAGACGGCACTCTCTACGGGATCGCCTCCGATGGCGTCGATCTGCTCATCAGCACTGACGACGGTCTCGAATGGACCCGCGGCGCAACACTTGCCGCGGCAGACCTCGCCGCCACCGGCGACGGTCTCTACGCCGCCGCGGAAGAAGGACTGCTCCTCAGCACCGACAACGGCGCCACCTTCACCCCCGTCGCCGACGCCCCGCTGCTCTACACACTCGACGCCAAACCCAATGGCTCGCTCGCAGGAGTCGGAACCGACGGTGCCCTCTGGTCACAGAACACCGAAGGAACATGGCAACGCCTCGACCCGCTTCAAGGGGCCGCTCAGGCCTTCACCGCGATCGATGACGAACGCTTCATCGTTGTCGACGACCGCGGCATCGTCCAGATCACAGCCGACGACACAACCATCCTCGCCCCCGCCCGGTAGAGAACGCCACCACCAGAACGGCCACCCATGGTCCCCCGCCGCAATCCCTTCCGACGCATATCCGTCTTCATCGCGTGCGCCACAGTCCTCGCCCTGCTTCTCGCCCTTGCGAGCTTCTACCTCATCGGAGCCATATTCAGATGACCCGCCACCTGCACCCAGCTCGGCACCGTCCACGAGCACACGTTCCCACGCGCACCAGCCACATGTCCCCACAGCGGCGTCACGATCGCCTCGTACGTATCGGGGCCTTCCTTCTCCTGGCCGCCGTCGCACTGATCGCAACTCATCTCCTCATCGACACAACCGTTCCAGACCAACGGTCACTCTGGGCATACACGCTCGGAAGCTACGAAACAGCGTTCATCCTCGCGATCGTCGGACTGGCGCTCGTGCTGCGTGAACCCCCGGGAGGCGCGGATGAATCTCAATGAATAGTGGACCAACGCCTTTTGGTCCGTCATCCCCACGATCGCCGTCGTCGCAGCATTCTGGTTCGTCCTGCGGTCCATCATCAGAGCCGACCGCAACGAACGAAAAGCACACGCCAAGATCGAGCAACAACTCCGCGCGGAACGAAACCATCCTCGCCAACTCGCATCGGCGGACGACGAGCGAGACCCGCTACCTGAACGCCGGAAACGTCTGCCGAAAGCAGATACCGGCGAACGTTAACGGCGGGCGCACGATGACGGGCGACGCGAACTCGCCGGAAACGATCGTTTTCGGCGGGTCGTCTGCTGCACGCTCCCTCCTGCTGTGCTCACTCGCGTCTTCAGCGGGAGATTTTGGAAAGCGGAGATGGGTCCGAGGCCTCGCTTGCGGCACCACCAGTAGAACCGAATGCGAAACCACGCCGCAAACGATCGTGTACGGCGGGCGGCACCGAACCGTGAGGTTGCTCAACATTTTCTTGCGAGAGGCGAGGGGAAGTCTGCAATGTCGGACATATGAGGGATCGTGGTGACTATGAGCTGACCAGGATCGTGAGGGAACGCTATGACCGGTAACGACGAGCCCGAAGGGCATTCGTCCCCCGATGGCGTTCCTACTCTCATCGCGTGGGCAACGGATCAGGCCTGGCTGGCCGAGGCAGACCGCGATCGCGCCGAGGAACGTTTCGACCGGCTCGCTGGAGACCGCGAACTCGCGACCGCACTCCAGGCCAGCGGATACCGTGGCCGGAACTACGATCTGTTCGCGAATGAGATCGCGAAGTACGGGTGGGCTGTCATCCGCGGGTGGATCTACAAAGGGCAGATTCGTGGCGAGGTGAAGCGAAAAGGCTTCGGCGCACTGGAGCCTGAGCCCCGCCCGGGCTCGATGATCGAAGAGGCCGAGAGCCTGGCGGATGAGACGATCGTGCTCGCCCTCACCGCGTTCCGAGACAAGGTGCTCGTCCCGGGCAAGTGGGACCCCGCCAAGGGAGCTTCCCTGCGCACGTTCTTCGTGGGCCAGTGCCTTCTGCAGTTCAGCAACGTCTACAAGCGTTGGCGTCGAGAAGAGCTGCGTTCATATGCGGAGCCGCAGGCTCCGCCGCCCGCAGCGGCCTGGGCCGACGACTTCGAGGAGGGTCCGTCGACGTCGGCTGCTCCCGACGCGAGCGAGGCGGCGCACATCAAGGACGAGCTGCGTCGTGCATTCGGGAGCATCAAGGACGAGCGTGTCCGCTCAGCCTTTTATCTGAACGTGACGCATGGCTTCACGCACGCGGAGATCGGCGAGAAGCTTGGCATGACCGCGAAAGCGGTGGAGTCGGCGATCGCGCGCGCACGTCAGCAAGTACGACAGAACCGGGAGTCCGCATGAGCAGTGAATTTCGAGGCAAGATCGAGCGCTCGTCCTTCGGGACCCAGAACGCGAAGGCGGCACGCCGAACCGTTTCCGCCAACAAAGCGCAGTCGCTCGTCTCGCGATCGATGACGGGCAAGACTCAATCGAAGCAGTTGAGAGGCCGCGAGGGGAAGTGACCAGCGGCGGACATATACCGAGATGTCGGGATCACAACGGAAAAGAGCCGCCCCGCGGTAACGGGACGGCTCACAAGCCCTGAGAAGGTCAGGTCTCATCCAGAGCACTGACTGTACCGGAGTTGGCAGCCGCAGACTAGCGGCGCTCCATCTCATGGCACCCCGGCACCAATCAGTGAAGGAGTTCCCATGGGAACCGTTCGTCGCTCTGCATCCACCGGTCGTTTCGTCTCCAAGGCCGCTGCGGCCCGTTGGCCCGGAAAGACCACCACCGAACGTGTCGGTTCCGGCACGAGCAACTCGACCACGGTGCACCGCTCCGCGTCGTCGGGCCGGTTCGTCACCGAATCGACCGCCAACCGCAACCCGGGCGGCACGATCAGCCAGCGCGTCTAATCGAACCTGAGGGCCTGCACGTGCACACGTGCAGGCCCTCGTTGTGTAAGTCGAGGGCCTCCAGAACCCCGTCGGTGGCGGTCAGTAGTTCACCTTGTCGATGACGAGGTTCCCGTCGAGCATCTCGTGCGGGACGGGTCCTGCACTGGGGGAGCGGGATGGTCAGTCTCACGAGGTCGGGGTCCGCAACGGTCTCCGCGGACGCCAAGGCGTGAGCGCCCGGGACGGCAACGCCGACCGGCATCTCAATGTCTGCCGCAGCGCCGGAGCCGGCAATGTTCACCGGAAGCCGGCGGCGAGTACTGTTCACCCGAAGGCTAGTGGGGGAGCTTTCCCCTCGTTCGTTCAAGTCTGGCCTTGCGTTGCCTAGACCTTGCGACGGAAGCCGGTGGAGTCCCGAGTGACATCGGGCGACCAACGATGCGGTTCTCGCTTCACGTCGGGCCACTCGAGATCAGATCGAACGATATCCGGTCCGCGCCGGTGTGTCGGAAGCCCGTCGAAGCCGACCGGGCTGATCCTGGGCGCAGGCGACGAAGATGTGCCTACCGGCACTCCGCCTCCCTCCGGGAGTGATGATGAAGCCAGCTGAGATCGCACGGATGATCGCTCGTCGACGGTTCTCGAAAGAGTCGGAGCTGCACTGGGTGCCGCGTGATCATCGTTCGGAGACTGGCTATGCGAACAACACCTCGTTCGCACCGGTCGACCGAAGTCTCGGCCGTTTGGATTGGTCTGTCATCGACCCCATGAAGGTTCGAGTATCGAAGGGCGCCAGCCACTTCTTCACAGGATCTGAGTACTTCTGGAGTCGCACCCGCAGCCACGTGTGGTGTGAGTCTCAGTTCGAGCGCGACGAGTTGATGTGGCTCGATTTTGCCGGACAGGTCGAAAGGGTGTGGTCGCAGCCGTTTGGCGTGGTGTTCGGCGTCCGCTCACCGATGGCCGGTCATTGGCACGTGCCGGATTTCTTGTTGCAGATGTCGGACGGCTCCTACGCCGTCCGAGATGTGAAGCCGAAGGAACGCATCGACGAGTCCGTGCAACTGCAGTTCGATGAAACCGCACGGCTGTCGGCAACGCTCGGCTGGCACTACGAGGTGCTCTCCGGTCACAGCGTCCATGCGACTCGCGTGGTCGAATGGTTGTCGGCGTCGCGTCATGACCGTTGCAGGCCGTCGGCGGACATCGAGGACAAGATCCTCGACGCAGCTACTCAGGGCAAAACACGCCGGGAGTTGTGTGAGCTGGCGTCTCCAGATTGCCCGCTTCTAGCGTGCGCATGGGTTGACAACCTCGCCTGGCGCAGACTTCTCGCGCTCGACTTGTCGTCCGTATTCAATAGCAACACGCTACTGACTACCGCACATCGGGAGAGAACGGACGCGATCAGTGTCCGATGAACGCAAACTGAAGCTCGGAGACTCTTTCGAGATTGACGGCGAGAGCTGGGTCTGGGTCCACATCATTCCTGGCCTGGAGGTGAAGCTCCGCTCTGAACACGCGCCCGATCGACACCTGATCATGTCCGTAGACGAGTTCCTGCTCCAGGCCGGAACAGCCCAACGGGATCGCAGCGTATCTCTTCGACCGGACGGGGATGCATGGCCGACCGACGTATGCGATATGGAAGCCCATCTCCTTGAGGCGTTCACGGGCAGGCCGATGGATCCGTTGGCCTCCGCTTCTCGGGCACAATACGACCCTGCGCTGACAACTCAGAACGCACGCGTTGACGCGAAGCTGCTCGAGCTAAAAGGCACGTCACTTGGGCGAGCGCGCAGCACCTTTCACCTCCTGTGGAAGACGTACCAGCAAGACGGTGCAGCCGGGCTGAATGCCCGCATGCATCGCAAGGGCGAGCAGCGACTCTCCATCAGCCGGGCAGATGCACGGCTGTTGACGATCATCGATCGATTCCTCGATCGCCAAACGGACAAGTCGACGAGCAGCAAACGCCGGTGCGCTGTCTTGGTGAGGCGAGAGCTCGAGACCACTTACCCGGGCGATCCTCTATGCGAGATCAAGGCTCGCACCCTCCAGGGCTACATCAACGAGCGGGCGGCCGGCCGTTACAGCTTCGACAAAGCGACCACCCGGCGAAACACCGATAACAGCCCCAAGCGTCAGTACTACTCCGGGGCTGCCTATCAACTTGGGGAGCGATGCGAGATCGATTCAACGAAACTCGACGTTCTCGTCTGGGATGAGAACAGTGAGTTCCGGCCGACACTCACCGTGCTTCTCGATGTCGCAAGCCGGGTACCGCTCGCTTGGGCGATTCACGCGGACAGCCCTGGCGGATTCGACCATGCACTCCTGCTCGCCCGGGCTGTCATCGGGCGCAAAGCCGTACCTGGTTCGGGAGCAGCCACCCTCGCGGGATCAGCCACGTTGCCTTCTGACCTGATGAAGCAGGTGAACCCCTACCTCACTGACGATTCTCTGGCCCTCCCGTGGATCTTCCCGCGATCGATCACTATCGACGGCGGAGCAGATTTTCGGTCCCGCACGTTCAGAGATGCCTGCAGCGCGTACGGAATCCACAGGGAACTTGCCCCCTCCAGAACGCCGACGGTAAAGCCACACGTAGAGCGCAACTTCGGCACCCTCTCGACAGACTTCGCCGCATGGCTGGCCGGTTTCGTGGGGAACTCCGTCGCCCATCGGGCCGCCAAAGACGACCCCACCCTCACCCTGGATTCGCTTCGCCTCATCCTCGACAGCTGGATAACGAACATCTACCTGAACAGGCCTCACCGTGGCTTGAAGTCGACGAGCTCCCCAGGGCGCATCTTCACCCCGAATCAGATGTACACCGAACTGTTCGCTGTAGGACCCGGCGTCCCGGTGCCTTTCGGAGTTGAGGAGTACCTCGCGCTCTTGCCCACGGAACGGCGCATGATCGGTCGTGCAGGGATCGAACTCCACAATCGCCGCTACGACTCATCCCACCTGGAAGATCTCCGCAATCGCTCCCTCACGGGCGCTGAACCGGGATCCGCGAAAGCCAGGAAATTCCCAGTGAGCTTCGACCCCTACAACGCCAATGCCGTCTGGGTGCGTCACCCAGAAACCGGTGTGTGGATCGAGTGCTGGGACATCGCTCTGCGGGAGAAGACAGCACCGATGGTCGCCGAGATCGACATGAAACTCCTTGCCCGATACCCCGACGCCGCAATCGACGATCCCGACCGCCGCCGCGAGTGGATCGACCACGTCGAAAGTCGCGAACGAGGAGACAAACGGAAGCGCACCCAGCACAAACGGGAGCAACAGCGCCTCAAGGTCGAAGCGCAACGTGAACCAGGCCCCTCGACAACGACACCGATCCCACTACGGCAATGGGCCAAACCCGTCGACATCAGCACCATCGATTGGACATCCCCCGACATAGATCTCGCGCAAGCAGAGGAGCTTGATTCATGAAGATCACCCCACTCGTCCTCCACCATGACCGCAAGACCAGCCTTGCAGGGCTTCGAGAAGCATTCGACGCCGAGCCCGCATCCCCGCCGAAGATCACCTTCCGTCAGTACAGAGATCTGGACAGTGAAGCTCGAGAGCTATACGACCAAGCTCGCGAAGACTTTCTCCGGCTGACGCTGAGGGTGAAGACACGCGAGCAAGCGGTCTGCGCTCGCATTCTGGAGGACCTCATCCGGATCAACCCTCGGCTGAAGAACTCGCGGCGCGGGCTGATGATATCCGCGCCGATGTTCTCCGGCAAGACAGAGCTCGCTCTCCTGTTGGCTCGATCCGTAGAACGCAGACACGCAGCCCAACACCCCGACTACCTCAGAGACGGAGACGCACCGGTCGTCTGGGTGGAGATGACCGAACACTCGACCGGAAAAGCTCTCCTTGCCCAGATCGTGGAGTTTCTCGCCCCCACCATCGTTCTCCCCAAACAGATCGCCACCGACAGGCTGAGGAAGCTTGCCGTCGAGGCCCTCCACCGTCACGGCACGAAGCTGCTCGTGATTGACGAAGCGCACAAGCTCGGCGGGACTGAACCCTCCAGTGTCATCAAAGCCCTCCAGAACGAGTCTTGTGCGACCGTCGTCCTGGTTGGAATCAATCTCGACCAAGCATTCAAGACGGGCGACGGCCTGCAAGTCAGCGCACGATGTGACTTCGTCACACTCGACAAGATCGACCCCGCCGTCCAAGAGGACTTCGAACAATGGATCAAATGGGTCGCCACCTTCGACAGCTTCCTACCACTATGCGGGCACGCCCACGGCCTTCTCACCCGCAACGCCGGCACGCTAGTCCACGCCGCCGACGGGAAACTCGCCGTTCTCGCGATGATCGTGGACCGCCTCGTCGCGTCCATCTTGCGCGACGAATCGCGCACCTCGGAGACCGTAACCCGCGAGCGACTCTTCGGGGTTCTCGATACTCTCCGGCGCACCACGCTCAACACACACAACGTCACCCTGGACGACCTGGTGGACGCCGCATGATCAGCACGCAGGCGTGGGCGAAACGACCCAAGTGGCATCATCTTGAGACGCCACGCTCCTACGCGCAGCGGCAATGCCGCGCCGCAGGAGTACCGTTCGACTTCGCCGAGAGGGCACTGACCAGCCGAGCGCAACCGAACATCCACCGCGTCTGGATCGACGACGAAGCGGCCGCTCGGACGGTCGAGGCGACGGCAGGGCGCCCAGCCGGTCATTACCTCCGCATGAAGCGTCTAGCGCAACCGGACTCCACACGGGCCTACCCGCAGCGCTTCCTGTGCCGCCTATGCAGTGCCGGGGAGACGATCGAGCAAATTCCCCACGATCGGGAAAACTTCTGTCTCCGACACCCGAGGCAGATGGTGTGGGTCGGTCCCGGAACCGAACCCGATACCCAGGTGATCGTTCCCTTCGATCCCACGCTTCGGAACGCGGAACTCTCCTTCCGTCGACTCGTCGCCACTGGTCGGGTCACCACACAACTGCACGGTCAAGTGTGGGCCATGGTGCGCGACAACGAAACGCTCTCCGCCCAGAACGCAGAGACCGGGCAGAATCCGTGCTTGATGAGCGCGGTACGCGAGATCGATCGCCGCGCACATCTGTACCGCGCGACGGTGCGCGTTCTGCAGATCTTGTCCAATCGTGCACACTGCGCACGATGGCGCACTCAGTCGGCGGCAGATCTACGACTCGACATCACCGCAACGTTGGGCCTCACCAACAGCGACATCCTCGTCGAACGCGTGATTCTCTGGCTCCGCCCCCTCCGCCGCCACACCATCCCCACGAAATTCCGCCCCCTGGAAGCCGCCCTCGACACCGTCGACGTCCCCCGCATCCTCGACACCACCGCCAACTATCCGCTGTGGATCCTCCGCCACCCGAAAGCCATCTCCGAATGGGACTGGGATCGCAACCCGCCCACCCGCGACCCCTGGTCCGGAGTCGATGTCTCTCACAAAGCGTGGTGGTTGTGCGAGGAGGGGCACTCCTGGGAAGCAAGCCCCCACGTGCGAGGCTCTGCCGAGACCAACTGCGAATATTGCATCGGCATGGACTTCTGGCCGGGACACACCGATCTCGGCACCCTGCGGCCAGACATCGCCGCGGAATGGGACACTACCCCAGGAGCCAACCGGGGGGACCCCCATCACGTGAGCGCCACCTCCGCCCGGAAAATCAACTGGAGGTGTACTGCTCACGAGCACACCTGGCCCGCCCAGGTGCGCTCCCGCACCACGCAAGAAAGCAAATGCCCCTATTGCAGCGGTAGCCGGGCGATACCGGGTGAAACAGATTTAGCCACTCTTCACCCCGGCCTCGCAGCAGAGTGGGATCACGAACTCAACGACAGCTCCATCACTCCGGAGACAGTCACCCCCGGATCGGACCGTGTCGTCTGGTGGCACGGCCACTGCGACCACAGCTGGGACGCGGCTGTCGGTGACCGTTGCTCAGGACACGGGTGCCCGTACTGCTCCAATCAACGCACCCTCGCCGGTTTCAATGACCTCGCCACCACTCACCCTCATCTCGCCGAACAATGGGACCGCGTCAACTCCAAGTCCGCTTGTGAGGTCACCGCGGGCTCGGATTACCCCGCAGTATGGCGCTGCGCGCTGAGTCACACATGGGAGCTCCCCGTCTGGGGCCGCACGAAGGACAAGACGGGATGCCCCGTGTGTGCGAATCGCGTCGTCCTCGCGGGGTTCAATGACTTGGGGACTCTCGATCCTCATTTGGCTTCGGAATGGGACCGCACCCCAGGAGCGAACGACCGGACACCGTCCGAAGTGACCGTCAGTAGTTCCTATGAAGCCCAATGGCGGTGCGCAGAAAACCACACCTGGCCAGCGACCGTCGCCAACCGACACGCAGGCTCAGGCTGCCCGTCATGCTCCGGCCGGGTCGCTATCCCGGGAGCCACTGACCTCGCGACACGCAGACCCGATATTGCCGCGCAATGGGATCCCAGCAACGACTGCTCACCGAATCAGGTCACGGTCTCCTCCCACGTGAAAGTGTCGTGGATCTGCCACCGCAATCACTCGTGGCCCGCGACAGTCAAAAACCGGACGTCCGGCTGCGGCTGCCCTTACTGCACAGGAAAGCTACCCATCCCAGGGGAGACCGACCTTGCAACCCTGCGACCCGATCTCGCAGCGCAGTGGGACTCCTCTAACGCCCTCTCGCCCACCGAGGTCACCGTGGGATCGGGGAGAAAAGTCACCTGGCACTGTGCCTGCGGGTATACATGGCCATCGAGAGTTCAGACCAGAACCCGCAGGCCTCACGCCCGCTGCCCCGAATGCCGCAAATAGCGACACTCCAGGTTCCAACGCCATCGAGCTCGCACTTGGCAATGCTGACCCCCTCGAGCACGAAGGACAAAGGCTCACGTGTTCGCTGCTCGCCCAAACGCGAGCGAGTCGAGAAGCGCTGAAGGCCTGACCAAGGTCGCACTGCCGACTCGCCGTTCACGTCAGCGTCGCGGATTGTCGAGCGCGTGCGCTTCTCAGAGGAGCTCGCTCACCAGCTGTTCGATGCGACCACGGATATCGTCGCGGATGGGCCGTACGGCGTCGATGCCCTGGCCAGCGGGGTCGTCGAGCTTCCAGTCTTCGTAGCGCTTTCCGGGGAAGAACGGGCAGGCGTCGCCACAACCCATGGTGATCACGACGTCAGAGGCCTGCACCGCCTCGGTGGTGAGGACCTTGGGCTGCTCGGCGGTGATGTCGATACCAAGTTCCTGCATCGCGTCGACGGCGGTGGGGTTGATCTGATCCGCAGGCATGGACCCGGCCGAGCGCACTTCGATACGGTCGCCAGCGATCTCGCGGAGGAACCCGGCCGCCATCTGCGACCGTCCGGCATTGTGAACGCAGACGAAGAGGACGGACGGCTTGACGGTGGTGTCAGTCATGTTTGCTCCTGAATGGGCGGTAGAGGTGTTAGCGGAGAAGGTCGTCGACGAGAACATGGACGCGTGCGGCGATATCGTCACGGATCGCTTCGACGCCTTCGCGAGACGCGAGAGCGGGGTCACCCACCGCCCAGTCGTCGTACCGAACGCCGGGGATGATCGGGCAAACGTCCCCGCAGCCCATCGTGACGACCACATCTGCCGCGCGCACCGCGTCGTCGGTGAGCGGCTTGGGATACCGATCGGCGGCAATGTCACCTTCGATGTCCGTGAGCAATGATCGCACATGGGGGTGGATGACGTCCGCGGGATTCGACCCTGCGGAGCGCGCAACGACCTTGCCGCCGCTGATCTGATTCACGAGTGCTGCGGCGAGCTGGGAGCGTCCGGCGTTCGCGACGCACACAAACAGCACCTGCGGGACGGAAGAGACGCGGTCTCTGGTGAGGTCAGCGAGGCGCTGCCGGGCGAACCTCTCGGTCAAGGGGATCAATGCAGAGGTGACGCGAGCAGTGCGGGCAAGGGACGTGTACGACTCGCGGACGATGGTGAGCACCACGTCCGCGTCAACCTCCGGAATCTCGGCGGCGAGCTCATCGGCAAGATGAGTCACGCGCGCGTCGAAGTCGGGTCGAGTGCTCGCATCCGTGTGCTCAACGCTCCACGGCTCACTCACGGTCGCAGGTGCGAACGAGTCCAGGAGAGCGGTGACCGCGCCTCGGCGGTTCGGGTTGATGCGGTACCAGACCCAGGTGCCACGCCGCTCGGAGACGAGGACATCCACGTCTTTGAGGACTTTCAGGTGGTGCGACACGGTGGGCTGGGAGACGTCGGCCAGTTCGGCCAGGTCGCACACGCACGATTCTCCGCGGGGATCGGAGGCGATGGCCGACAGCATGCGCAGCCTGAGCGGGTCGGACAGCGCTTTTAGCGTCGCTGCGACCGAGGTGGCAGCGTCGATGCCGATCGCGTGGGTGGCGACGGGACTGCAGGTGTCGCCGGTGGTCGTCAGTGTGACGTTCATGGCTACATCCTTTCAGCGGTGTACGGGTTGGTGTGGAACCAGCGTCGGGCCGCCCACAGGGAGACGTAAACGAGTCCGACGAGCACGGGGACCTCGATCAGTGGGCCGACGACGCCGGCGAGGGCCTGACCGGAGGTGGCCCCGAAGGTGCCGATGGCGACGGCGATGGCGAGTTCGAAGTTGTTGCCCGCGGCCGTGAACGCCAGCGTGGAGGATCGGGCGTATCCGAGCCCGAGCGCCTTCCCGGTGAACAGTCCGATGAACCACATCACGGCGAAGTACGCCAACAGCGGGAGGGCGATACGGGCCACATCCCACGGCCGGTTGGTGACCTGCTCGCCCTGCAGGGCGAACAGCAACACAATCGTGAACAGCAGGCCGTACAGCGCCCACGGTCCGATCTTGGGAAGGAACTTCTCTTCGTACCAGTCGCGGCCCTTCGCACGCTCCCCGATCAGGCGGGAGGCGAAGCCGGCGATCAGGGGGATGCCGAGGAAGACGAGGACATTGAGGGCGATCTGCCAGACCGAGATCTCCAGTCCCTGCGAGTCCAGTCCGAGCCATCCGGGGAGCACGGTGAGGTAGAACCAACCGAGCAGGGAGAAGGCGATGACCTGGAACACGGAGTTGATGGCGACAAGGACGGCGGCGGCTTCCCGATCGCCGCAGGCGAGATCGTTCCAGATGACGACCATCGCGATGCAGCGGGCCAGGCCCACGATGATGAGGCCGGTGCGGTACTCGGGGAGATCCGGAAGGAACGCCCAGGCGAGGGCGAACATCAGTGCCGGTCCGACGACCCAGTTCAGAGCGAGTGAGGAGATGAGTAGCTTCTTGTCGCCGGTGACAGCGGCGACTTTGTCGTAGCGGACCTTCGCGAGGACCGGGTACATCATCACCAGCAGGCCGAGAGCGATCGGCACAGAGATGCCGCCAACCTCAATGTGTGCGAGGAGGTCGGAGACGCCAGGGATGAAGCGGCCGACGAGGATTCCGGCGACCATAGCCAGTCCGATCCACAGCGGCAACCATCGGTCAAGGGTCGACAGGCGGCGGGTCGTCGTTGTGGGGGTGGGTGCGGTTGCGGTGCTCATGCGAGGAGCGCCTCCATCTTCTCTGCGATTACGGGCTTGGCGTGGGCGCCGATGAGCATGTCAACGCGCGCACCCTGGTTGTAGAAGACCAGCGTGGGGATCGAGGTGACGCCGATGGCGGTCACCGTGGCCGGGTTCTGGTCGGCGTCGAGCTTCACGATCTTGACCCGCCCGTCGTACTCGACGGCGAGCTGGTTCAGAAGCGGTGCGATCTGCTTACACGGACCGCACCAGGTGGCCCAGATGTCCACCACGACGGGGATCTCGGAGTCGGTGACTTCGTTCTGGAATGTGGCGTCGGTGACCACGATCGGGAAACTCATGCGAGGACCTCCTGGGCATCGAATGCGGGCGCGGTGTCCGTGAGGGCCGCGAGGTAGTGCTGGGCGTCCTGGGCGGCCGCGCAGCCCGTACCGGCTGCGGTGATGGCCTGCCGGTAGGTGTGATCGACCAGGTCGCCGGCGGCGAAGACGCCGTCGAGGGTGGTGCGGGTGGACGGGTGGACGACCCGCACATACCCGTCGGCGTCGGTGTCGACGGAGCCCGCGACGAGCTCGGAGCGCGGGTCGTGCCCGATGGCGACGAAGACCCCAGTGACGGAGAGTTCGCGCTCCGCCCCGGAGACCGTGTCGCGCAGCGTGACCGCCTCGACCTTGTCCGTCCCGAGGATGCCGGCCACTTCGCTGTTCCAGGCGACGTCGATCTTCGGGTGCTCGAGCACCCGCTGCGCCATGATCTGTGAGGCGCGGAACGTGTCGCGGCGGTGCACCACGGTAACCTTCGACGCGAACCGGGTGAGGAACAGAGCTTCCTCCATCGCCGAATCGCCACCGCCGACCACGACGATCTCCTGGTCGCGGAAGAAGAAGCCGTCGCAGGTCGCACACCAGGAGACCCCGTGGCCGGTGAGACGCTCTTCGTCGGCCAGTCCGATCTTGCGGTACGCGGACCCCATGGCGAGGATCACCGCACGCGCCAGGTACGTGTCACCCGATCCGGTGCGCACCGTCTTCACCGGCCCTGCCAGGTCGACCGCGACAGCGTCGTCGAGAAGGATGCGGGCACCGAAGCGCTCAGCCTGCGCGCGCATCGACTCCATCAACTCCGGACCCTGGACACCGTCGACGAAACCGGGGAAGTTCTCCACCTCGGTGGTTGTCATGAGCGCACCGCCGGCGGTGACGGAACCGGCAAGCACGACAGGGGCAAGGCCCGCCCGCGCCGCATACACCGCAGCCGTATACCCGGCGGGCCCGGATCCGATGATGACTAGCTCAACCTCTTGAATCGACATGCGTCTATATTGACACTTATCAATGCAACGTGCAAGCCTGGTGTCATACCAACGATCCGGCGAGTGTCTCGCCGGAGGAGAGAAGGATGACGTGACAGACCCTCAGACCGTGCTGTTCATCTGTACGCACAATGCGGGACGCTCGCAGCTGGGCGCGCACCTGCTGGCCCGGCATGCTGGCGATCGACTGATCGCAGACAGCGCCGGAGTGCACCCCGCTGCCGCGATCAACCCCGCGGTCGCCGCGACCCTCGACGACCTCGGCATCGACACATCAGCGGCAGTACCGCGCGGTGTCACCCCGGACGACCTCGCGAACGCTGATGTGGTGGTGCTGATGAAGCCGGGCTTGGAACTACCCGGGCCGGTCTCCGGCGAGCTCGTGCAGTGGGAGTTCCCCGACCCTGCGGACTGGTCCGTGGACAGCGACTCGGTTCGTGACCTGCGCGATTCGGTCGATCTCAAGGTGCGGGCACTGGCAGCCCGACTGTTGGAGTAGCCAGGCCCCTCAAGGAAGATCCTCGCAGCGCAGGCACGCTCAACCTTCATCACCACTCCCGCCTGGGCGGTACACCTCAGAGCATGGCAGGCTTGCATCGACCTCAATACCTCTGGCCGTCGCGGCCGTCGCCTTCGGCGAGTTCAGACCATACCTAGACGCGTCGACAGCTCGCGCGCAGCTCGCGAGACGAGCGCGCCAAGCGCCTCAAGGCGGTGCCCGATTCGCGCCTTCGGGGCGCTTACGTTCACGGCTGCGACGATACGTCCCGTGAAGTCGATGATCGGCGCCGAGGCTGCCACCACCCCGAACTCGAGCTCCTCGTCCGATAGCGCGTAGCCCTGCTCGCGGATACGGCCGAGTTCGGTGTGCAGGCTCGCGAGATCCGTCACCGGAGAGTTGCCCGGCGGGGGAGAGTCCAGAACCGGGAATCCGGAGGGGTCAGCCTGGTCGAAACGGCCGACGAGGGGCTGATCCTGCCCGTGGTCGTCATACCAGCGTGCGAGGGACTCCTCGTCCCAGTCGCTCAGCAGCGCACGACCCGAGGGAGTGCGCCACGCGGCCGTGGTGGTGCCCGCCCAGCCGGTCGTGCGCACGTCGTGCGGGCTCAGCTCGCTAAGCAGCGTAAGCACGTTGCCGCCGCGCAGCACGCACAGGTGACTCGTCTCGCGCGTGGACTGCACAAGTCGTCGCAGGATGCTGCGCGAGGCGTGCACGAGCGTCGACGTGGCCGTGTGCGCCGCCAGGGCGTATAGCCGCGGCCCGAGCAGGTAGCGCAGCGACTCCTCATCGCGTTCGACGAGTCCGGTCTCGGCGAGCGTCGCGAGTGTGCGTGACACGACCGCCTTGTCCCGCCCGGTGAGCTGTGCCACCTGCGAGACGCCGAGTCCGCCGGAGCGCAACGCCTCGTCGCCGCCGAGCAGCTCGAGGATCTCGATGTCGCGTCCGAGGCCGGAGGAATTGCGGCGAGGGCCGCCGGAGGTGGTGGTCACGGTAAGAGTGTAGCGTCAGCGGTTGCCATATACACAACGCTCTTTGACGAAATGGCCACAAAGGCTACCGTGAGTCTCATCCCCGGTACCGGCCTCAACGACGAGACAGGAGCCCTCTTGACCGGATTCAACTGGGAAGACCTCATGGCCTTCCTCGCGCGTCGCGCGGACGACATTCTTGAGCTCACCCGCGATCACCTCGTCGTCGTCGTCGTCTCAGTCGTCCTCGCGGCGATTATCGGCATCGGCCTCGGCATCCTGGTCCGCAACCGTCGCATCGCCCGCACCACCGTGCTCACGGCCGCCGCTGTCGCGATCACCATCCCGTCACTCGCCCTCCTTGCCCTCCTGAGCCCCGTCCTCGGCCTCGGGTGGCTGCCGACCGTCGTCGCCCTCGTTTTCTACTCGCTGCTCCCGGTGGTGCGGAACACCGTCGTGGGACTCCGCGAAGTACCGGTCTCGGTGCTCGAGTCGGCGCGGGGCATGGGCCTCGGCCCCACCCGCATCCTCTTCACGGTGCAGCTGCCGATCGCCTGGCCGGTCATCATGACCGGCATCCGTGTCGCCGCCCAACTCACGGTCGGGATCGCGGCGATCGCCGCCTACGTCGCCGGCCCCGGGCTCGGCGAGTACATCTTCAAGGGCCTGAGCTCGCTCGGTTCGAAGAACGCCCTCAACTACGCGCTCACGGGCACCGTCGCAGTGATCATCCTCGCGCTCGTCCTCGACGGCATCCTCGTGCTCGTCGCCCGCCTCACCACCTCAAGGGGTCTCCGTGCCTGACATCACAACGAACACCGGCGTTCTCACCTCCCTCGCGGCGCAGCAGGGCGGCGTCGACATCGTCCTCGACCACATCACCAAGCAGTACCCGGGTCAGCAGAGGCCCGCCGTCGAGGACTTCTCGATGCGTGTAGAGCCCGGCGAGCTGATCATGTTCGTCGGCCCCAGCGGCTGCGGCAAGACCACGACGATGAAGATGATCAACCGCATCATCGAGCCGACCTCCGGGTCGATCCGGATCAACGGCGATGACGTGCTGTCGCTCGACGGCAACGAGCTGCGTCGGCACATCGGCTACGTCATCCAGCAGATCGGCCTGTTCCCGCACTTCACGATCGCCGAGAACATCGCGATCGTGCCGAAGCTGCTCGGCTGGTCCAAAGCCCGTATCGCCGAGCGCGTGGACGAGCTCCTGCGCACCGTGCAGCTCGACCCGGGCACGTTCGCACAGCGATACCCCCGTCAGCTTTCCGGCGGGCAGCAGCAGCGTGTCGGAGTGGCCCGGGCACTGGCTGCCGATCCGCCCGTCATGCTCATGGACGAGCCCTTCGGTGCGACCGACCCGATCACGCGGGAGAAGCTGCAGGCGGAGTTCCTGCGCATTCAGGCCGACATCGGCAAGACCATCATCTTCGTGACGCACGATTTCGAAGAGGCGATCCGCATGGGCGACCGCATCGCAGTGCTGAGCGATCGCAGCCAGATCGAGCAGTTCGACACTCCGGCGCGCATCCTCGCCGAGCCTGCCAACGACTATGTACGATCGTTCATCGGCGAGGGGGCCGCCCTGAAGCGTCTCGCTCTGATCCCGGTGACGGACGCGCGAATCGGATCCGCGGATGCCGCAGCCCCGGCCGTCACGGTCGACGAGCACTCCTCGCTGCGCGAGGCCCTCGACACCCTGGTGCTGACCGGCGCCGCGCGCGTCAACGTCACCCGCGCCGGGGCGGTCGTCGGCTCGATCGACCAGGCGGCCATCTCGGCAGCGCTGGGCTCCGAAGGCCCCGCGCGTCGCGCCGAGGAGGCGTGACCGTGACCGGCCCCCAGGTCGTGCCCTCCGCGACCACGATGCTGCGCACGCAGTCCGCGCCCCGACGCGGCATGCCCGTGCTGCTGCGCCGCCTGATGCCGCTCATCGTCGTCGCGGTCGTGCTGGTGCTCACCTACGTGTGGGTGTCGAGCCTCGACCTCGACTCGATCGAGCAGCGCACGCTCAACGCCGACTACATCACGGCCCGCATCGGCGAGCACCTCGTGCTGTCGATCATCGCCTCCGTGCTCGTGGCTGTGCTGGCGATCCCCGCCGGCATCGCGGTGAGCCGCTCCCGATCGAAGGTGTTCCGCGGCGTCGTGATCGGCATCGCGAACATCGGTCAGGCGACGCCGGCGATCGGCGTCGTGATCCTGCTCGCAATCGTCTGGCAGACGGGATTCACGACGGCACTGCTCGCACTCGTGATCTACTCCTTCCTGCCCGTGCTGCAGAACACGATCGCGGGCCTCGCCCAGGTCGATCCCAGCATCCGCGAGTCGGCCCGGGGCATGGGCATGACCCCGTCACAGGTTCTGCGCCGAGTGGAGCTGCCGCTCGCCTCGCCCGTGATCCTCGCGGGACTCCGCACCGCGCTCGTCTTCGCGGTCGGTGTGGCCACGGTCGCGACCTTCATCAACGCCGGCGGTCTCGGCGACATGATCATCAACGGCCTGAAGCTGCAGCGCTATCCCGTTCTCGTCGTCGGAGCGATCCTCGTCGCCTCGATCGCCGTGCTCATCGACTGGGCCGCCGGCGTCGTGGAGGACATCGTTCGACCCAAGGGCCTCTGAGCACCACCACTCCACCACTAATTCACATGCACAGCACACTCCCTTCCCGAAAGGAACTTGCAATGAACACACGCACCATCGCCACCGCCTCGTTCGCCGCCATCGCCGCCGGCGCTCTGCTCCTCACCGGCTGCTCGTCCGGTGCCGGCGGAGGCTCCGGAGCCCAAGGCGACGAGCTGGAAGGTCTCACTGGCGAGATCGGCTCGAAGGACTTTTCGGAGCAGTACATCCTCGCCTACATGACGGCGGAACTGCTCAATGCGCACGGTGCCGACGTCGAGGCCAACACGAAGCTCGTCGGCTCCGCCAACGTGCGTCAGGCGCTCGAGAATGACCAGTTCCTCGGCTACTGGGAGTACACCGGCACGTCGTGGATCACGTACAACGGCAATACGACGCCGGTGCAGGGCGCCGAGGCGCAGTTCGATGCCGTCAAGGGAGCGGACGCCGAGAACGGCATCGCGTGGCTCGACCCCGCGCCGTTCAACAACACCTACGCCTTCGCGGAACGCGCCCTCCCCTTCCGACTTGACCGTCAGGCGGTTGATGTCGCCGCCGAACCATGCCTCGCCGTCCCAGCGATAGCCGTCGCGTCCGTTGCGCACCTGCACTTC
>JAAIGE0100313440.1_pt1 | contig 22119 bp, 18 predicted proteins | sample 6487951 | NCBI WGS metagenome assembly JAAIGE01 (sample SAMN13974128, study PRJNA590717) | phyllosphere metagenome | biome: tomato field; feature: multiple bacterial spot infested tomato fields; material: tomato leaves; isolation source: leaves from tomato fields | host: Solanum lycopersicum ...
CGCGCGGCGGGGGGCGGGCTGTGCATAGAGGCAGGCGATCGCCGCCTTGAACGGGTCGGGCTGTTGGGTCAGCCGCAGCAGCGCCACCTCGTCCATCGCCAGCCCGGCACGCACCGCCACTTCCAGCGCATCCAGGTCGCCCGGCGGCACGGCGATACCGCCCAAGGCGGGAAGCTGGTTGACCAGCCCACCCACGGCGAAGCCCACTGGCAGCGCGCCGCGCGCCGCCGCGACCGGCGGCACGCCCGACTGCGTCGCGGAATGATAGGGCAGCAGTGCCACCTTCGCCCGGTCCATCATCGCGATCATCTCCTCATCGGTCACATGGCGATGCTCCACGGTGAAGATGGCCGGGTGTTCGGCCATGGTCCTGAGCAGCGCTTCGGGAACATTGCCTTTGCCGGCCAAGGTGAACCGGGCTTCGCCGCGCATCCGCAGCCCCAGTTCGACGAAATTGTCGATACCCTTGTACGGCTCCATGCGGCCGAAGAAGAGCACTTCCTGTTCCTTGCGCAGCGTTTCGGGACGACCGAAGGATTTTGCCATGTCGGGCAGCGGGAAGACGTGAACCGGGCGGCCCGATCCGTCGGTGACGGTATCAACATGCGCCTTGTCGTGGATGTTCAGTTCGCTGGCTAGCCGACGCGACAGCAGTCCGACCTTGTAGGTAGCAACCTCCAGCCTGGCACAGGGATGGGGCAGGGGATCGTGGATGGTCACGAGACCGCGCATGCCGAGCAACCGCGCCCACAGCAGCGCCCACACCACCAGCGGGCGGTTCTCGCCGTTGATGACATGCAGCATGTCGAACCGTCCGCGCAGCATGGTCCAGGCAATACGCACGAAGGTGAGCGGGTTCACCTGTGCCCACGCGACGGCGAGCTTGCTGCCGCCGCCGATCCGGACGATCGGATACCCGGTTTCGACATCGACGTGGCTGGGTGCGATCACCGTCACCTCGGCGCCGGCCACCCTAGCGTCGTCGAGCAGGCATTGAAGATACAGCCGCATCGCAATCCGGACCAGGGGGGCCAGGACAAGTACCTTCATCATACACCTGCGGGACTGAAATCGAATAATGTCGCGGCCTTAACAGTTCGGACCAGACAGCGGAAGTAGCCCCCTCCCCCGCCCGGCAGTCGATTGCGAAACCCGGCCGGAACGGCTAACTGCCTGGGCCGGATGCGGCTTCAATGGTGCTTCATCGGTAGTGAAGGTGTTTGGAAATCCGCATGCGTATCCTGCATGTCAGTAAAATGGTAAGGGACGGCGGCCGGGCGCCCTGCCGCGCGGTGGCGGATGCGTGAGCGTGCGCCCACGGGGTTGCGTAACCTCGCCATCATCGTGACCTGCTTGGCGTTCATTCCATTCGTGTTCCTGGCGCGGACGGTGCTAGCGGCGGTCCTGCCCAGTCAGGGGAACGACGCCGAAACCGTCGCCAAGATGTCGTCGATGACCGCCTCGGCCGAGGCGTTCGACGGTTATGCTGCCGTATCGCTCGTCTATGCCTATACCAACGAGGCGATACGCTTCGTTATCCTGATTGTCCTGGGGCTGGTGACAATCGGCCTGCTGCTGTGGTGGTTGCGGCTGCCGCGAACGCTAATGCTGGCGCTGGCCTGCATGGTGCCCGCATGGCTGCTCTACCTGCCGCTGTTCTCCAAGGATACGTTCGTTGCGCCCGTGGTCATCGGCAGCACGCTGATCCTGACCGGCTTTTCACGGAGCCCAGGGTTGCGTATCGGGCTAACCTGCACGTTGTATCTGGCCTATGCCATTATCTTCCGACAATATTTCGTCATCATCCTTGCGGTGTGGCTCGGCATCCTCGTTTTCCTGAAAGTCGACTGGCGCTGGCGTATCGTCATGCTGGTGGCAGTGCCGCTGATTGCGGTGATGTTGCCTGACAGCCTGTACGACACGTTGCAGATGCAACGCGACATGGTGAACTATTCGCGGCTCGGCGGAGAGGGCAACCGCACCGCGTTTCTTAACCTGGTTCACCCCGACGGGTTCAGGACCTTTCCAATAAACTATCTGTATGCGGCGTGGCGCCTCAACCTGCCCATCCTTGCCGGCGGCGGGCCGAAGGAAGCCTATCTGTTCGTCATGCTGTGCGTCTATTTCGTGCTGATGATCACGGGCCTGCGCAGCGGCAACCCGCGTGTCAGCTGGCCGGCGGCACTGTTCTGCGCCCATATGCTGGTGCTGAACATCTTCGAACCCGATCTGGGCAGCTATCTGCGCCACCTTAGCACGGCGTTGCTTTTCCTCGCGCCCAGCCTGGCGATGCGGGACCGGCTGTGGCAGGCGTCGCTGCTGTCAGTGCCGGACAGGATCAACCTGTCGCCGCGGTCGCGCCCCGAACGTGCTGCGCGCGCAGGCAGGGTTGCGACGATGAATGCCGCACTGTAACACTGGTCCCCGTGGCGCGGCTTTGCGTTTCTGTTGCAACGTCGGCGGCGTATGACATTAACTGACAAGACGCCTTCCACTCCTCCGCGCGATGCGCCGCGAAGACTGCTGCTGTTGGGCGGAACGGGATTTATCGGTATCAACCTCTCGCATGCGCTGGTCGCGGCGGGGCATGCGGTTCTGGTCGCCGGTCGCAGGATCGACGCCGATCGGGTGCCCGCCGGTGCACGGCCGGTGCCGATCGGACTGGGTGCTGTGGACGACCTCGTCGCGCTGATCGCGCAGGAGCGGATCGACACGGTGGTGCACCTCGTGTCGGGCATGAAGCCGTCTAGTACGCTCGACGATTATCTGGTTGAGCGCGAGACGGTGCTGACCCCGGCATTGTGCCTGGCAAACGCACTGGCGAGCCTCGGCACGCAGCTGGTGTATTTCTCGTCGGGCGGGACGGTCTATGGCGCGCCTTCCAGCCACCATGCCGCAGAGGACGATCCGTGCGAGCCGATCAGCTTCTATGGCCGGTCCAAGCTGGAGATGGAGACGCATCTGCGTTTCCTGCAACGTACGCGCGGATTGCGAAGTCTGATCATCCGGCCCTCCAATCCCTATGGACCGCATCAGGCGCTGAACGGCGCACAGGGGCTGGTGTCGGTGCTGTTCGGACGCATCGCCGAACGGTGCGGACTGGAGGTCTGGGGCGATGGTTCCAGCGTCCGCGACTATATCCATGTCGACGACCTCGTCGCCATGACCATTGCCCTGATCGAGCATGGCAGCGAGGGGACGGTGAATGCCGGCAGCGGGGAAGGACATTCGCTGCTCGACGTCGTCCGGATCGTGGAGCAGGTAAGCGGACAGGAGATACCGCTGGATTTCCGTCCCGCGCGCGCGGTCGACGTGCCGCGACTGGTGCTGGACGTCGGTCGGCTGCGCGCCATGGGATTGCATCGATCCCGGCCGCTGACGCAGGGTATCCGCGATTACGCCATGGCGATCGGGCTGGCCGACCCTGCCCCGGCGATCGTACCATCTCGCTGATCGACCGGCACAACCAGCGTATCCGGAGGGCCGCATGCGAATTCTTCATGTGACGGAAATCGTCAAAGGCGGGCTGGCTTCGCATCTCGACGAAGTCATCCCGGCACAGATCGCGCGCTATGGCATGGACAATGTCCGGCTGATCGCTCCTGCCAGCGAGATGAAATACCTGGTCGCCACGCCAAATGCGGTGCGCCGGACCTTTGACGATGCGCAGGTCGGACGCTTGGGCAAGACCCTGAGGCTGGCTGGCGCGGTACGACGCACCGTCCGTGATTTTTCGCCGGACATCATCCATGCGCACAGCACGTTCGGCGGGGTGGCGACCCGTGCGCCCTTCCGGATTGGGCACCGCCGGACCCCGACGATCTACTGTCCGCATGCATGGTCGTTCGCGATGGACGTGGCACCATGGAAGCGACGGGCCTATGCGCTGGTAGAGCGGATGCTGCTGCCCGTGACCGATGTGGTGGTGAACGAAACGAACGAGGAGCGCGATCTCGCACTGGCTTTCGGCCTGTCGCCGGAAAAGCTGCGCGTGATCGCCAACGGCATGGCCACCGAACCCGGCGCGTTCACCCCCCGAGCGCTTGCCGCGCCGGGCGAAGAGAACGGGCTGCACCTTCTGTTCGTCGGCCGCTTCGCCCGGCAGAAGGGGCTGGACCTGCTGCTCGAGGCAGCGCGGCGCTGCCACGATCCCGCAGTCGTCATCCATGTCGTGGGAGAGTCGGACGACAGCTATGATCCGACCGCCGGTGGCGTTCCCGCGAACGTCCGGTTGCTGGGCTGGGCGACGCGCAGTGACCTGACTGCCTATCTGATGGCGGCCGATGCGCTGGTGATGCCGTCGCGGTGGGAAGGGATGCCGATGATCGCGCTGGAGGCGATGCGTGCCGGCCTTCCGATCATCGCAAACGATATCGAGCTGATGCGGGACATCGTAACGCCCGATGCCGGCCTCCTGATCAACGCGAACGATGCGAACGCGTTCGCGACACTGTTGTCGACGCTGGACCGCGAACAGTTGCACATGCTGGGACAGGGTGCGCGCTGCGCGTTCGAAGCCCGCTTCTCCGTCGACCGACAGGTCGATGCGTTCGACCGACTCTATGGCGAGGTATTACGTGGCTGAAATGGTTCAATCCAGGTGCGACGCATGATCGATCCCCTGGCCCGGCGGTCCATGCTTCGGAAAGCGGCGATGCTGACGACGATGGGTACGCTGGGAGCCTCGGTCCAGACCGCCGCGGCGAGCAGTGACGGTGGCACGACCGGAGGCGCATCGCCTGTCGATCATGGTGCGGACCCCACCGGCCAACGTGACGCGACCGAAGCGTTGCGGCGCTGGCTCGCGCAGGGGGGCGAGTTGGTCCTGCCGGCGGGTAGTCGCTTTGCCGTGTCGGACACCATCGCGATCCGTCGGGCGAACACACGCATCAGCGGGCGCGGAAGCCTGATCGCGCGCGCGGGCACGCTGGTCAACAAGGCGCTGCTGGCGGTCGAAGCTGACGATTGCATCATCGACGGCATCTACCTCGAAAACCCCGATCGCATTGGCGCGGGGGATGGGTTGCAGAGCTTCGGCATCGAGCTTTTCGGCCATCGCAACCGCGTGTTGAATTGTACCGTCCTCGATTTCCAGATGTGCCTCGGGATCGCGCCGACCGGTGAATTCTACGACAATGTATTCGCTTTCAATAATTGCCGCGTTCTCGGCGCGGGACGGTTCGGCGAGGGAAAAGGCGAGGATCGCGGTGACGGCATCGCCGATTTCGGTGCGCGTACCCGTATCATCGCCAACATGATCGAAGCGGCCAGTGGCCGCGACGGCGTGGCGAACGACTGCCGGATCGGCATCGATGTCGAAAGACTGCCGGGGTACGAGCGCGACGCTACGGGCATCGACAACAACGCCGGTACGGAGATCATCGGCAATGTGGTGATACCGTCGCCGGACGGCACCGGCCGGTTCCGGCGCTGCTATTCGGTGGAGGGAATTTCCCATTGCCGGGTCATCGGCAACTATGGCCGGGGCTGGACGTGGGACGGACTCTGGCTGGTCGGTTCGAGCAACCATACGATCGTTTCCGGTAACACGTTCCGGCAGGATTTGATCGGCCACAGCCGCGCCGGAGCCGAATGGCAACCGGACCGCGCCGCCATTCTGATCTATGCCGCAAGCGGCGTCGCGCTGCGCGATGTGCTGGTATCGGGCAATATGGTAGATATCGCTTCGGGCGATTTCAACGGCATCCAGGTGCGCAGTGCAGGCGGACAAGTGTCGGGAGTCGTGATTTCCGACAATATCTGCACGATCACCCGCCGTGCGACCAATACCGTGCCGTGTGGCATGCTGGTCACCGATGCACGCGACATCCAGTTGATCGGTAACAGGGTCGATGGCCCTTGGTGGCGCGGTATCCGTATCCAGACCTGCCCGGATGCCGAAGTGGCGACGTGCCGCATCTCCGGCGTCGAGGGATTCGCCCTGTCGGTTCAAGGCGCGTCGGTCCGACTGGGACAGAACAGTATCGGTTCGTGTGCCGGGGGGATCGAAAGCGCGGGCAATTCCGAATATCTGATCGACGGTAATCACCTGAAGGACATTCGTGGTGCCGGTCTCAGCATGGTCGACGGCGGCAGCGGCATCGTCAGTGGCAATATTGGTCGCGGAGCACCGCTGCGCGTGGTCAGGCTGGGCAACACGTCGGGTGCCCGGTTCGTCGGCAATATCGGTTTTTCCGAATGATGAAAATCGGCATCGTCCCGAATAACGGTACGAAAACAACGTCGTGACCCGGAAAGCGCACGCAACCGCCGGTCTGTCTATGTCCAATGCGGCATGGAATCTTGCGCGCTACGTCATAAACTGGATGGTGCTGCTGGTCGTTCCGCCGTTCCTGATCCATCGGATGACGAACGACGCCTATGCGACCTGGATGCTGCTTCTGCAGATCGCCACCTATTATTCCACGGTCGATATCAACATGCAGACCGCAGTGGCCCGCTTCACCGCGCGATCGATCGTGCGGGGGGATCGACAGGATTTGAGCGTTACGCTGTCGAGCATCCTGGCGTTCCTGACCGTTCTGGCGCTCGTCCTGCTGCTGCTGGGCCTGATGGCGTCGGCGACGCTGGGCGTAGTCTTTCCGGCCATCCCCCACGCCATACTGCCGACGGCGCAGTTCAGCGCCGTGATCCTTGTCTGCGCACTGGTCGTTTCGCTGCCGTTCGTCACGATCGTGGGGGCCTTTCTCGGATATCAGCGCAATGGTGTCGTCACGGTCGCCATCGTCCTTTCGAAACTCGCCAACGGCGTGGCGATGATCCTGGCAGTGATATTCGGTGGTGCGCTGGTCAGTCTTGCCATGTGTTTCGCGGCGACGACCCTGCTCGCGCCGCTCGTCTACCTTCGTTCCTGGTCCCGCTTCGACGGTGCGGTGCAACTCAGGCCCGCATCCGTGCGGGCGGCGGTGGTGCGCGATTTCGCCAGCTATTCCGGGGCGTTGGGACTGGTGGCGATGTCGAGCATCCTGATGTCCGGGCTGGCGCTGCCGATCGTCGGCATTTATGATTTCCCTAACGTCTCCGTCTATTCGCTAGCGCTGGTCTATGGAAACATGCTGCTGATCCCGCAGGCGGCGATCTTGGCTGCGGCATTGCCAATGTTGTCGGGCCGCAGCGTCGATGACGATCCGGCGGCGATGAGCGCCCTGTTGCTTCGTTTCGCACGATTCTCCAGCATTTCGCTGGTGCTGTTCACGGTTGGGCTGATCGTCATCGCGCCGACCTTCCTGCGCCTGTGGATCGGTCCGGTACTGGCGGAGCAGGTCCGTTTGCCCGCGACCCTGCTCCTATTGGCCCAGTTCGTCGGGTTGACCACCCATCCCTACCGGATCGCTATATTGGGGGTTGGGCAGGTGATGAAGACCATACCCGCAATCCTGATCGAAGGTGTGACCAGCATCATGTTGTCGCTGGTGCTGGTGCGCTGGTGGGGCGGCACGGGTGTGGCGATGGCGATCCTGTTCGCCTCGCTGATCGGGATCGCGGGCCAGTGCCTTATCAGCATGCCGCGAACGACTGCCATCGCACCGCGCCCTCTGGCCTATACTGCCGCGGCGTTCGGCCGTCCGCTGCTGGCGATCCTTCCAGCGATCACGGGGATGATCGTGTTCTGGGACGATCCCCTGTCGATCGGTGCCACGGCGGGCTTCGGTATCGTCGCGCTCGCCGTAGCGCTGTCGTTCGTCGGCTATTTCAACCTGACGGCACCGGAGCGCGGAGCCGGCCATGCCATGGCACTGGCAGGCATCCGGCGGTTTCGCCGTCGAACCACGCATGAGGAGAGCGCAGGATGACCGGAGTTACCAGTGCGATCGTAGTAACGTTCCATCCCGACGATGACGTCATGCAGAATCTTCGCGCTCTCGTCGCGCAGACCGGCCATGTGATCGTCGCCGACAATGGATCGTCCCCCGCCGAACTGGCGGCGATCGAGGCAATGGCCGATGCCGGCGACGTGACGCTCATCAAGCTCGGTCGCAATGCCGGCCTCGGCGCGGCGCTGAATGCCGGTTTGCGCGAAGCGCGCGTGCGGGGGACCGACTGGGTATGCCTGTTCGATCAGGACAGCCGGGTCGCCCCGGGTTTCGTCGACGCGATCACCGCCTTTGCCGGCGAGGCCGGAATGGCGCTGGTCGTGCCGCGCTACATTGATCGCGCGACACAAGAAGAAATCCCGCTGCTCCGGATCGGTGACGGGCCGGTGGAAGCGGTGATGACGTCGGGCATGACCCTGAGCCTTGCCGCAGTCGACCGGATCGGCCTGTTCGACGAGGGATATTTCATCGACTGTACCGATTACGAGTACAGCACGCGGGCAAGACAGCTGGGCTATCGGTTGCTGCAATGCGGTCAGGCGACCCTGTTCCACGCACCGGCCAAGCGTCAGAAAGTGGTCGTCCTAGGCCGCACCATCTGCACGGTATCGCATTATTCCCCGAAACGGCGATACTATATCGCCCGGAATTCAATCTATATCCTGCGGATGAGCCGGGAATTTCCCGGCCTGTATCGCAGCCTGCTGCGCGCGACGGTGGCAGAGACGGTGAAGGCGATGTTGTTTGAAAAGCACCGCGTGCGGTCCGCGGGCATGATATTGCGCGGGGTCAGGGACGCGCGCCGTCACGTAACCGGCTACACCGTGAAGCTTTAGCGGTAGCTGCTATTGTTTATGGCAGTTGCGCAACCTCGGGTGCGCGTGCGCGCGCAAGGTGAAGCCTGCTCCGAATATATTCGCGAACCGGCATTTCGATCCGAAGTACCCCATATGCCGCAGCGATTCCCGCAATAGTCGCAAGAATAAAAGCAAAACGGCCATCCATCCTCTGGCTAGCCAGCATGATCCTGAATCCTATCTCATCGTGAATCAAATAGAGAGGATATGTCATCATACCGATAGTACGGGCAGCTCCGCCGATTCGTGACAATTTGGCCGAGGCATAATCATTATATCGGATTGCCCATATCATCACTATAAGGATCACCAACCAAATAGCTGCGGGTTCGACCATTTGCCATGTTGCGCCCCCCTGCTCGGAAATATAAAATTTACCTGTATTGACAAGCGAAAGAACAGCTGTCGCTACACTAATGCTCATATATATTAAGTATTTTTGTATTGGAAAACCCTGAGTTCTTGCCCACATTAGGATACCAATAGCAAAATAACATCCGTTTGGCAGTAGAGTAAGGCTACCCCATTGACCGTTAAAAATTGCCAAGACATTTTTCAGAGGTGAGCCAGCAATAAAGTCAAACAGCTTTACGCCCCAAAATATCGCCGAGGCGATAGCGAGACCAATGCCGAGAGTTTGAATGCGGACTTTACGCCATATGCAAAGCGCCATGACCGCGTAGAAGACCATCTCGATTCCCAATGTCCAGTAGACACCAGAAATCCACGGCCCCGCGGGCCAGAGAATAAGGGAATTAAAAAAGGGAAGTAGCTGAAGTGTTCCATAATTATACATGATCGCAGCGGTGATGGACGAACAAATAACCGCACCTGGGTAGAGACGTAGCGCGCGGTTCTCTACAAAGTGGCGTACACTGCGACCGGAAGCAGAAAATGCTACCACAAAACCAGAAAGAACAAAAAATACGGGAACTCCAACCCAGCCCCAGCGAAATATTTCGGCGAATGGCGCAAGGTCTCCCCAAAAAGGATTATTTGGAACTGAACCGGACCAATTAGGTGACCAATGAAGGTAGCCCAAATGGTAAAAAACGACTGCACCGGCAGCAAAAAACCTAACGATGTCCAGTACGATATAGTTTGTGGCTTTACGTTCTTTGCTTGCCATATCTCACCCTCGATCTGCGTGAGATGGGCAGCGCATACCCAACAAATTTCGCAGAGCTACCGCACCCTGTGGTCAGCTTACCGGGCGCTTAATGGCAACTCCCCTGCGTACGCAACTTATTCCTCCCCCCAAACATCGCGTTCGAACGGCAACTGAAGGGGTTGGCGTGACGAAGAAGCCACGAATCGCGGAGCGTATGGATAGGCAGCACCCACCGGGACCGAACACCTGAAGCGGTGTCGGGCCGGTTGCAGCCGCAAAGACATAGTCCGCGTCCGGAACGAACCATCATGGCCGTAGCGCAAGCGATATTGGCAGCGACATTATACGTCACCAGGACCACTTGATCTTGCCCATACGTGCTGTATCAGGACGGTATCGGCCTGAGCGTCCCGGCAGTCTGGATAGAATTCCGCATCGGGCAGAGCTTCCCGGCGACGTTAACATACGAGTTGCTTGCTGTGATTAGGATGCCGGACGGTGCCTTTGCACCCGCGATCGAAATCGATCCGCAGACGCTCTCCCTGCCGGAAATGCACAGTCGCAACAGCGTGGCTTCCAAGCGCAGCATGCGGGTTCGCCTGCTCACCTATCTCGTGCTACTTGATTTTGCTACGCTGTGCGTGGGCATGATGGTCGCCGCATGGCTGTATCTGGGCAGTGTCGGGCACGAGCGGTTGCTGACCCTGCTGCCGCTCGTCCTGCCAGTATATTATCTCACCGCGATCCGGCAGCAGGCCTATCGCCTTGCGATCGTCATCCGTGCCTCACGCAGCATGCGGCGGGCCTGTCTCTCACTGCTGACCGCAATGCTGATCGTCATCAGCGTCACTTTCGTGCTGAAATCGTCGGACTCGCTGTCGCGCGGCCTCGCGCTCGGCGGGACGCTCGCCAGTTGCGTGCTGCTGGTCGCGGGACGATATTATTTCGCAAAATACGCCTATGCCGCACTGGACGGCAGTCCGGAAAGCGAAGTCGTGCTGATCGAGGATTTTGACCCGCCGACAGGCTGCACGTCGTTCAAGCTCGATCTCAAAACGCTGAATATCATTCCCGATGTCAACGATCCGGCAATGCTCGACCGGATCGGCCGGCTGCTGCACGATACCGATCGGGTGATCCTCGCCTGCCAGCCCGAACGTCGCGGCGTATGGGCCGCCGCGCTCAAGGGCGTTGGTGTCAATGTCGAGGTGCTGACCCCCGAGCTGGACGCGATCGGGGCGATCAGTACGACCCGCTACCACGATGTTGCGACGACCCTGATCGCCACGGGACCGCTAAATGCCGTCGATCGGGTCATCAAGAGGCTGTTCGACCTGTCGATCGCGCTGGTAACGCTGATCGTGCTGTCCCCCGGGTTGCTGGGGATCGCTATCCTCATCAAGCTGGATTCACCCGGCCCGGTGCTGTTCGTGCAGCCCCGCATCGGCAAGGGCAACCGCATGTTCCGGATGTTCAAGTTCCGCAGCATGCGCAACGACCTGCTCGATCACAAGGCCAGCAAGCTCACCACCCGCAACGATGCCCGCGTAACCCGGGTCGGCCGGTTCATCCGCAAGACCAGTATGGACGAACTGCCGCAGATGCTGAACGTGCTCCGCGGCGACATGAGCATTGTTGGCCCCCGCCCCCATGCTACCGGCGCGCTGGCGGGCAAGATCCTCTATTGGGAGGTGACGTCGCATTACTGGAGCCGCCATGCAGTCAAGCCCGGCCTGACCGGGCTGGCGCAGGTTCGGGGGTTTCGCGGTAATACCGAAACCAGCGATGACCTGCTAAACCGCGTACAGGCGGATCTCGCCTATCTGGAACGCTGGTCGATCTGGCGCGACATCATGCTGGTATTCCAGACCTTCCGCGTGCTGACCCACCGCAACGCGTTCTAGGCAGTGCGGCCTCCTTGTGGAGGCCCGCTTTGCGTGAAGCGTGATTGGGGACTGGTCGTTTCGGGTATGATGGATCGCGCCCCTATAGTCTGGGCGGCGCTATCGCCGAATATTTCCTTTTAGAAACATAGATATACCTCTGCGCATAGGGGAGGTACGTCGTGTAGGGAAACCGCCCGATCACGGTAGAATCGGCCATCGGCGAAAAGGACAGCCGAACCAGATCGTCCCTGACCCACCACCAACTCTTGATGTTCGTTTCCCGGTAGGCAGGATCGTACAGATAAGTGCCGTTGTATTCGAGCCCGCCGTCGATCTGCGCCGGGCCAAGGCCGGAACGGTTTTGCAGGACGGTCAGCGCCTGCCAGCGCGCGCGGTTCCAACTGATATAGTCATGGGTTCCCAATACGCCGAACGTAACGATGAAAATCGTCGCAGCCGCCAGCACCGGCATCATCGCCCGCGGCATGCGGACCGAATTGCCCGAGACCAGCAACGGCATGAACAGGACCGGCAATACGACCGCGACGTAGCGATCGAAGAACCCGCCGATGACGAGCGGCGCGAAATAGGCCGCGGTCGCGAAGACGCCGAACAGGGTGATTGCGTCGACGAAGGTAACGTCGGACCGCAGCATGACGGCACGCCCCCTGCGCAGGGCGATGATCGCCAGATCGACCGCGAGCAGGCAGGCACCGGAACAGCCGATGAAGGTGACGATCAGCCAGAACATGTCGGAGAGCGCCGGAACGCCGGGCATGTGGTAGATATAGACGTCGCGCAGCGTGAGCGGTCCGATCCCTTCGGGAACGAGGATGTTGCTCGCCATCGGCATCAGCGAACGAGAATGAAACAGCGCGGCGCACAACAGGGCGGATATGACCAGACAGGCCAGCCCGACCGCCATCCGGGTTCGGGCGGACAATCCCGCACTGATCCGGACATAGCCGATCAAGGCGACCGGTGCCGACAGCAACCCGGCATAAATCGCCATGACGACGGTATTGCGCACCAGCGTCCTAGCCAGTGCCATCGCCGGAAGATGCAGGGTTTCCATCAACTGCTGCGATTTCTGGTCGTAGAGCGCGGGCAGCCTTCCGGTATCCTGCATCCAGCGCTGATAGATCAGATAGACCAGGATCGATGCGACCAGCGGGACGAGCGCCTTCGCCGTCCGCGGAAGCACCGCTTCACGCGAATGGAACCAGAATGCGATGGCGAAGCCGATACTCACGCACAGGCCCAGTTGCCGGCAGAGCGTCGCCGCTATCACGGCGATCGTTCCCAATAGAATCCAGCGCCAGTGCCCCGTCCGCAGCGCCGAAACGAGCAGCAGCAGCGACACGACCAGCATGAGTTCGAAAAAGGTTTCGGTCATGAACGACGTCATCAATGGCGCGCTGATCGGATTGAGTACGACGAGCAGCCCCGCCATTCCCGCCTGCCAGGGGGCCGCGCCGATCCGGCGGAACAGGACGTAGCTCGACATGAGCAGCAAGCCGCCCGCGAGAATGCCGGCCGCCCGCAAACTTTCGTCGCTGCAACTCGACAACTGGCACGCCACGCTTCCCCACAGCGCATGTGTGATGAGCGGCATGCTGGCCCAGCCCGTCGGCAACCAGCGATGCTCGAAGACAAGCCGGCGCGTGGATGCGGCGAAGGACCAGTCGTCGTTGAGCGGGAAGTTGCCGCGCGGATCGATGATCGCCAGCGACAGGATGAAGACGGCGACGATCGCCATTATCGTCCAGCGACCGCGCGCGGTCCCGGATCCCATGTCAGGCGTCATTTTGCGATCTCCGATTGTCGCCGACGATGGCATTGCCGGCGCCCTACAGCTTTCTTGCTGCCCCCTCCGCGGTTATGCTACCCGCCGCACGTCTTGTGAAGATGCCCTAGTCGATATCGGATCCTACATGAAAATCGTCATCACCGGCGGGGCCGGCCTGGTCGGACAGAACCTCGTTTCCCGGTTGAAGAACAAGGGCTTCGATACGATCGTGGTGATAGACAAGGCGGCCGCGAACGCAGCGGTCCTGCGCCAGCATCACCCCGACGTGAAGGTCGTGGTCGCCAATCTGGCGACCGACGATGACTGGCAGCAGGAACTGGCGGATGCAGACGCCTTGGTCAGTGCCCATGCGCAGATCGGCGGGCTGGTGGCGGAGGAATTCGTTGCCAACAACGTCACCGCCAGCGAACGGCTGATCGTCGCGGCCAAGGCGGCCGGTGTCCCCTACATGGTGAACATCTCGTCGTCGGTGGTCAATTCCATGGCGATCGATCATTACACCGAAACCAAGAAGGCGCAGGAAAAGCTGATCGCGGCTTCCGGTATTGCGCAGATCATCCTGCGTCCGACACTGATGTTCGGTTGGTTCGATCGCAAGCATGTCGGGTGGCTCGCGCGGTTCATGGAAAATACCCCGGTCTTTCCCATTCCGGGCTCGGGCAAATATCTGCGCCAGCCATTATATGTCGGCGATTTCTGCGATGTGATCGTGGCCGCGATCGAACGCCGGATCGAAGGCGCCTACAATATTACCGGACAAGAGCGGATCGACTATATCGACCTTATCCGGGCCATGAAGAAGGCGACCGGTGCCACGACGCCGATCGTTCGCATTCCTTATGGCATGTTCAGGGCGATGCTGCGTACCTATGGACTGTTCAGCAAGAACCCCCCTTTCACTGAAAAGCAGTTGAAAGCACTGATCACACCGGACGTGTTCGAAGTTATTGATTGGCCCGGCATTTTCGGAGTACGAGCCACCCCGCTGAGCGAGGCGTTCGCAGAAACGTTCGGTCACCCCGTCTATTCCAAAATCGCGCTCCAATTCTGAAGGGCTTTCATGATGTCGAATCCCTTGGTTCCACGCGCCGTACTTCGGCAAGCGCACGCCTGATGCCCCGGCTCATTGTGATTGGCGCTGGCGCCATGGGGTTGGCCGCGGCCTATCATGCCGCCAAGGCAGGCTGTCAGGTCGAGGTAATGGAGGCCGGCACCGAGCCCGGTGGAATGGCAGCGCATTTCGATCTCGATGGTCTGTCGATAGAGCGCTTCTATCATTTCGTCTGCAAGGCCGACGCACCGACCTTCGCGCTGCTCGATGAACTCGGGCTGGCGGACACCATGCGCTGGCGCGACACCAGCATGGGGTATTTCGCGGGCGGCAAGCTCCATAAATGGGGCGATCCACTGGCGCTGCTGACCTATCCAGAGGTGAGCCTGCTCGCCCGGCTGCGCTATGGCCTTCTCGCGTTCGCATCGACCAAGCGCAAGTCGTGGGGCGATACGCTGGAAACAACCAGCGCGCGCGACTGGATCGTTGGCTGGGCAGGGCAGGAAGCCTATGACAAGCTTTGGAAGCCGCTGTTCGATCTGAAATTCTACCAATATGCCGACAATATCTCGGCTGCATGGATATGGACCCGCGTCAAGCGCATCGGTAATTCGCGCAAGTCCATGTTCCAGGAAGAACTGGGGTATATCGAAGGCGGCAGCACGACACTGGTCGACCGCCTTGTTGAGCGGATCGAAGCGATGGGGGGCAGCGTGAAACTGTCGACCCCGGCGATCCGCGTCGTCACCGAACAGGGACGCGTGACCGGAGTCGAGACGGCGGACGGATTCCATCCGGCCGACGCAGTGATCTCGACGGTGCCGACCCCGCTGGTGTCGGGCATGATCCCCGACCTGCCTGCCGACTGGAAGGCGAAATATGATGCGATCAACAATATCGGCGTCGCCTGTCTAATCTTCAAACTCGGACGATCGGTGACGCCGCATTTCTGGGTGAATGTTTCCGAACCAGACATCGCGATTCCGGGAATCATCGAATTTTCGAACCTCCGCCCCATGCCGAACGGCGAGACGATCGTGTTCGTCCCCTATTACATGCCCGTCACCCATGAGAAATTCTCGTGGCCGGACCAGCGGCTGCTCGACGAAGCATTTTCCTACATCCGCCGGATCAATCCCGCGCTGAACGAGGACGACATCCTCGCCAGTCGCGTCGCGCGGCTCAAATATGCCCAACCAGTGTGCGAGCCGGGATTCGCGGCGAAAATTCCGCCCGTACAAACCCCGATAGCCGGGCTTCAGGTCGCCGATACCTGTTTCTATTATCCCGAGGATCGCGGCATCGCCGACAGCGTCCGCCTCGGCAAGGAAATGGCCGAACGGGTGGACGCGTGAGCATGGTGATCGATACGCCCGCCGATCGAAACGCGGCGCGTCGCACCGAAGGCAAGCGTTTCGCCAGTTTCGTGATTACCGGTGGACTCGCAGCACTGGCCAATCTCGGCGCGCGCTGGCTGCTCAGCCATGTGACGGCCTATGCCCTGGCCGTGACTCTCGCGTATCTCGTCGGCATGACCACGGCCTATCTGCTGGCGCGGGCCTATGTCTTCGAGCCGACCGGCAATGGTCGCGCAGGCGAGTTCGCCCGCTTCGCGATGGTCAACGCGATCAGCTTCGCGGTCGTGCTGGGGGTCAGCGTCGGGCTTGCCGACTGGGTGCTGCCGGCAATCGACTGGAGCTGGCATGCCGAAGATATCGCACACGTGGCAGGCGTCATGAGCCCGATCCTGCTCAGCTATTACGCGCATAAGCATTTTTCGTTCGGGCGCAGTGCATGACGGAGGCCCGCGCATCCGTCGGCGTGCCGTTGGTGGTCGACGTCGACGGCACGCTGCTGAAGAGCGATCTGCTGTACGAGGCCGCGTTGCAATTCATCGCGCGCCATCCGTTCCAGACATGGCGTCTGGCAGTCTGGCTGACGAGCGGAAAGGCGCGGCTCAAGGCCGAGCTGGCCGCCAGGGTCGACCCGGTCGTCGAGAGCGTGCCGGTACGCGAGGAGATCGTCGCGACGATGCGCGAGGCGCAGGCGGAGGGCCGCGAGGTCTGGCTCGCCTCGGCATCGCCCCGGCCGTGGATCGAGCGCGTCGCGACGCATGTCGGGCATATCGACGGTCTGATGGCGACCGACGAAAAGACCAATCTCGCCGGCAGCAACAAGGCAGCGGCGTTGGTCGAACGCTTCGGCGAGAAAGGTTTCGACTATATCGGCGACAACCAAGTCGATATCGCGGTCTGGCGTCACGCGCGACGCCCGCTGCTGGTAGCACATGACAAGGGCATGGAGCGCTCGGTCCGGCAGCGGTTCCCGGACGTGCAGGTCGTCGCCCGCGACCGGCGGACGCCGCGTCCGTATGTCCGGTCGCTGCGTACCTATCAATGGGCGAAGAACCTGCTGGTCCTCCTGCCGGTGATCGCCGGCCATCGTTTCTTCGATCCCTGGGTATTGCTCACGGCCCTTGCGGCGTTCCTTGCGTTCAGCTTCGCCGCGTCGAGCGCCTATATCATCAACGACCTGCTCGACCTGCCCGGCGACCGCGACCATCCCCGCAAGCGCAATCGCCCCTTCGCCGCAGGGTCGGTGCCGGTCCTGCACGGACTGTTGATGTCGGTCGTGCTGATGATCGCCGCGCTTGCGATCTCGGCGCTGCTGCCGTGGCGGTTCCTGGCGGTGTTGTGCACCTATGTCATACTGACACTGGGCTATTCGCTGCTGCTCAAGCGGCGGATGCTGATCGACGTGATCGTGCTGGGCGGCCTGTACGCCATTCGTGTCTTGGGCGGCGTGGTCGCGACCGATGCGCGCCAGTCTCCCTGGCTGCTCATGTTCAGCCTGTTCCTGTTCCTCAGCCTTGCGGCGGTCAAGCGTTGTTCCGAACTGGTCGCGCGACGCGAGGCGGGCAAACCGGCTCCGCTGGGCCGCGGGTATGTGATCGAGGATCTGGCCGTCCTGTTCCCGCTGTCGGCAGCGGCGGGATATGGCGCGGTGCTGGTCGTCACCTTGTACCTGTCCAGTCCCGAGGTGACGGAACTCTATACCCATCCGACGCGAATGTGGCTGATCTGTCCGCTGCTGCTCTACTGGATCAGCCGGGTGCAGCTGCTTTCCAATCGCAACGAACTCCACGACGACCCGGTGATCTTCGCGCTTACCGATCGGGTCAGCTGGGCAGTCGGCGCCCTGATGACGCTGATTATCGCGGCATCGGTTTGATTCCAGGTCAATGACGACGACGACCCCTTCCAAACCGTTCCCGGACACTCGCAAGGTGAGGCTTGCGGGATGGGGCCGATATCCGACGGTGGAAGCCGAATTGCGCAGGCCGGCCATCACGGACGGCGCGGCAGGGCCGATCGCCGCCGGCACCTCGCTGATCCCACGCGGCAACGGGCGTTCCTATGGCGATGCGAGCCTGCATCCGCGCACCATGATCGACATGCGGGGTTGCGATCGTCTGGTCGATTTCGATCCCGATACGGGTTTGATCACTTGCGAGGCCGGGTTGCTTCTGGCCGACCTCATCACGTTGATGCTGCCGCGCGGTTGGTGGGTGCCGGTAACGCCGGGAACCAAGCTGGTGACGATCGGCGGCATGGTCGCAAGCGATGTGCACGGCAAAAATCATCACGGTGCCGGCACCTTCTGCGATCACGTCACCTGGATCGACCTTGCCATCGGCGATGGCCGGGTGCTGCGCTGCTCCCGCACGGAACATGCCGATCTGTTCGCGGCGACCTGCGGTGGCATGGGGCTGACCGGGATCGTCGTGCGGGTTGCCTTCACGATGATCCCGGTCGAGAGCGCAACCATCCGCCAGCGCCGCCTGCGTGCGTCGACCCTTGCCCATGCGATCGCAGCCTTCGAGGAATCACAGGACTGGACCTACTCGGTCGCGTGGATAGACTGTCTGGCGACCGGCGCCGCGCTGGGACGCTCGGCGATCCTTCTCGGCGAGCATGCAACGCGCAACGAACTGCCGGTGGACGCGCGCACGGCCCCCCTCTCCCGCCCGCTCCGCCGGGCAAAGACGATACCCGTCGACATGCCGGGTTTCGTACTCGGTCGATTGTCGGTGTCGATCTTCAACAAGCTGTATTACGCAATACAGCGCCCCGGCGACGCGCTGGTGCCGCTCGATCCGTATTTTTACCCGCTCGATGCAATCCACGACTGGAACAGAATCTATGGTCGGACCGGGTTCGTCCAGTATCAGTGTGTGCTGCCGCTCGCGGCGAGTCAGGCGGGGTACGAACGTATTCTGGCAGAGATCGCCGCGGTCGGCCAGGCATCGTTCCTCGCCGTCCTGAAGCGGATGGGTGCCCAGTCGTTCGGGATGCTGAGCTTTCCGATGGAGGGCTATACCCTCGCGCTCGATTTTCCCGCGACACCGGTCAATCTGGCACTGCTCGACCGGATTGATGCGATCACCATCGATCATGGCGGGCGGCTCTATCTTGCCAAGGATGCGCGGGCATCCGCCGCGACGATCGCGGCCGGCTATCCACGGCTTGATGAATTCCGTGCCGTTCGTCGCCTCTATGGATTAGAGGATCGCTTCTCCTCGCTCCTCTCACAACGGCTCGCCCTATGATTGCCTCTCCCGTTCTTATCCTCGGTGCCCGTTCGGACATCGGCCGCGCATTGGCGCGGGCCTATGCCGACAGGGGCGCCACGGTGATCCTCGCCGCCCGGGGCAACATGGAAGCCGAAAGGCGCGACCTCGAACTGCGGTCGGGCCGCAGCATGCGTGCCGTCGCGATCGATGTCACCGATGGCCGGCCCGATGCCTTTTTCGCCGCACTGGGTGAGGTTCCGGGAACGGTCGTGATGGTCGCGGGGCTTCTGGGCGATCAGGAACGGTCCGCGGCCGACGACATGGAAGCGGCACGGGTGATGGCGACCAATTACGAAGGACCGGCGCGGTACCTGCTCGCCGCCGCGCGCGTGATGCAGGGCGTAACCGATGGTTGCATCATCGGTATAAGTTCTGTCGCAGGCGATCGCGGCCGGGGATCGAACTTCGTCTATGGCTCGGCCAAGGCGGGGCTAACCGCTTTTCTGTCCGGATTGCGCAACGCCGTCGCGAAGCGCGGGCTGCACGTCATGACTGTGAAGCCGGGTTACGTCGCCACGCAAATGACGGCCGGGATGAAATTGACCCCGGCCCTTACGGCGCAGCCCGCCGAAGTGGCGGACGCGATCATCGATGCACAGGTCAAACGTCGCGACGTCATATATGTCAAGGCGCGCTGGCGTCCGGTCATGATGATCATCAAAGCGATCCCGGAAAAGGTGTTCAAGAAATTGTCGCTGTGATCGGCGATCCCGTCGCTGCGTTCGGTGATTTCCTGACGCGCAACTCGGTCTGGGCGGCTCCGGCATTCGGATTGCTCGCCTTTGGTGAATCCGTCGCGCTGCTCGGTATCGTCATTCCGGCAACCCCCATCCTGTTCCTGATGGGAACGTTGATCGGCAGTGGCCGGCTCGATCCGCTGCCGGTGCTCGGTTGTGCCATTCCAGGTGCCATCGGCGGCTATTGGCTGTCGTGGGCGGTAGGTAGCCGCATCGGCCATCGGCTGTATCATATGCGGATGTTGCGTCCTCATCGTCGCGGAACCGCCCGTGCCCGGCTATTTTTTCGACACTACGGCGGCCCCGCGCTGATCTTCGGACGCTATCTGCTGGGTCCGTTCCAGTCCATGCTGCCGCTGGTGGCCGGAGTTTCGCGCATGGACCCGCGGCGGTTCCATGGCTGGAACGTCGCTTCGGGAATACTCTGGGTCTTCGTCTGCCTCGCCCCCGGCTATCTTGCGGCCAAGGGCTTGTGGATGGCAGGTATGGATCCGTGGTTGACGAAGGCTCTTGTCACCGCGTTGACGGCAGCGAGCGTTGGCCTCATCGTCGCGGCGTTCGGCAGCCTTGCCTGGCGCCTTGCCCGGCACCGGCCATCCTGAACGGCGCGCCGGGAGATCGCCCAAGATCGGCGAGAGGATGGTCGGAAGCCGCTCCAAGGCAGGTAGCCTGCATGGTCGGACCTGATGGGGAGAAGGCGCGTAGTTCTTTCGCGTCGGCGTGCTTCCGGGCAGATACTGCTTGCCATAACCGTGCCGCCTTATCTTGACCGCGCCACCCCCGGCGCTGTCGGCGACGAGATAGGTAAGGTCGACGATGCTGGGCACCGCCAGTCTCACCCCCTTCGCCCGGATCGCCGCAACCAGCAATTCCATATCAGACAGGGGGGCGCCTGATCTGATAAATCTTCTCGGCGACGACCACCTTGCCCGGTTGCAGGTCGGGCCTCGCGTCCGCGACGATGTCCCCTGCCGCGTGAAATCCTGCGCGTCGTACTCACCTGCGGATATACCCGTACGCTGCGGACCTATGCCGCCGTCATATAGCTGCCTTAGCTTTTTTGGGTATAGCCTGATTGGCCATTTGATACATACATGGCTATAAACTGATGAACCGATGCTGCGTAGCTTAGCTATACAAGCCGATTTCTCGTGGCCAATCGATAGCTTAATGAACGCCATTATATACTACCAACGGAATTTAACGCTTGCTCGCAATCACATGTTTGATACCCGAAGCCGATTTGATACCCGTTCCAATATCAGGTCAATCATCGGGTATTATATCATGGAAGCACAACGGATCAGGATCGTCGAAGGTGGCAAGATGGTCATACCGGCGGCGATGCGCCGTGAACTCGGTATCGTCGCGGGGGATACCGTTCTGGTCGATATTGGGAATGGCGAACTGCGGATTCGGTCGGTCGGCAAGGCGCTCGAACGCGCCCGCGCCATAGTGCGCCGTCATATTCCCGAAGGAACCGATCTGACCGACACACCGCTCGCCAGCCATCAAGCGGAGGACGACCATGGATGACCGAATCGTTCTCGATGCCTCGGCCCTGCTCTGCCTGCTCGGCGACGGGCGCGGTGCCGATCGGGTGGCGGCGGTCCTGACCCGGTCGGTGATCGGCGCGGCGAACCTTGCCGAGGCGGTCGCGACGCTGCGCGGACATGGCCTGTCGCTGGACGAGGTGCACGAGGCACTGGGCGGGCTAGATCTCGACGTGCGGTCGTTGTCGACAGCGCAGGCGATGACGATCGGCGACCTGCACGCCGTGGGCGGGGCGTCCGGCCTGTCGCTTGGCGATCGGGCGTGCCTTGCCCTCGCCATCGAACTCGATGCGGCCATCTATACGACGAACCCCGCCCTCGCGCGGGCAGTGGTCGCGGTGGTCGTCACCGACATTCGCGGCTGAGCGTCTTCGGAGGCTGTTCGAAAACGTGCCGGAGACAGTTTCGCGGTGCCGGCCCGCTCCCCCTACAACGTATCCTGAATGGGTGGCCGAGAGGGGGAGAGGGCCGGCACCGCCTCGAAACGCGCGTTTCCGAACGGACTCTCAGATTCCATTTCCGGGGTCGGGTCGCGTTCCTACCGATGGAGGGGCGCCATCCGCCTGACGATCGTGGCCGCGCCGCCTAGCGCGATGCCCCATCGATCCGATGACGATGCACAGCATGACCGGATAGATCCAGAACC
>JAAIGE0100419530.1_pt1 | contig 22045 bp, 22 predicted proteins | sample 6487951 | NCBI WGS metagenome assembly JAAIGE01 (sample SAMN13974128, study PRJNA590717) | phyllosphere metagenome | biome: tomato field; feature: multiple bacterial spot infested tomato fields; material: tomato leaves; isolation source: leaves from tomato fields | host: Solanum lycopersicum ...
CATGGCGCGGGGCGGCTAAACCGGCATCCCTGCCGGTTTACCCCCCAAATCCCTGTCGAATTCCGGCCAGCGTGGTTTAACGGGGCGCTTAAGATCAAGATCAAAAGCAGATCAAGAGCGGCTCGCTTCGCATCGTGGTTACCGTAGGATATCTATGCTCATCGAGAGAAAGCCCCCGCCCGTCAATGCAACGATGCCCGGGTAATCAGGTAGTTCACCAACTGTGGTTCATCGTCCAGTTCAATGCTCTGCACCGGGCGCGGCAGGTTGTCCAGCACGGTGCGCCAGAATGCCTGGGACACTTCGTCCTGATCATAGAAGCGCACCAGCCAATTGCGCTCGCCGCTGCACAGCACCTGGCTGGCGATGGCGCGGCCGATACCTTTGCGGCGGTAGCGCTTGAGGATGAACAGGTCGGCCAGTTCCAGGGCGTCGATGCCCGGTAGTTCGCTGCCTTCGATCAGCAGGAAACCGGCGATGTAGCCGTCTACCAGCAGCAGGTTGGCGCTCCATTGCGGGTCGCTCCAGTAGCGGGTCAGGTGTTCGTCGTGGATGTAGAAACGCCCATCGGCCTCGACATCTTCCTGTTCCCAGTCCGAAGACTCATAGGCGTAGTACTGGTAAAGATTGCGGATCAGTTCGGCTTCTTCGGGGCCGGTCTGGATCAATTCGACGGTGGTTTCAGGCATGGGGCTCTCGGTGGAAAAACGCAGGGCGCCATTGTTCACAAAAGTGCTGCCCACGCCAATGGCCTGGCGAATCCTTTCTATTGGCTGAACCGATTGCAAATAGCGGTTGCCCCGGCCGAAATTCTGAAACATTTAGAATAAACTTCGCCGGTTTCTCCCTATTGCTCAAGGACACGTATTTTGACCAACGTCTGTACCGCCGGCCTGGATGTGGGCTTTGCCTCCCTGGATTACCTGCAGATATTCATCCTGGGCGTGATCCAGGGCATTACTGAATTGCTGCCGGTGTCGTCCACCGCCCATATGCGCGTGGTACCCGCCCTGCTCGGCTGGCAAGATCCCGGCTCGGCGTTTTCTGCGGCCATGCAATTGGCGGCGTTGGCGGCGGTGGTCAGTTATTTCTGGCGCGATGTGCGCCAGGTCACCACCGGCAGCATCAGTGCGGTGCGCCGGGGCGACTACAACGACCGCTGGTTCAAGCTGGCCGTGGCGATTGTGCTGGCAACCGTCCCGATTGGCATTGCGGGGCTGGCGTTGTCGTCGACCTTGAATGCCTGCAACTCACCTTTGCGCGGGCTGATGGTGATCGGCATTTCCTGCCTGGTGATGGCGGTATTGCTGGCCCTGGCTGAAGTGCGCGCCCGCCATACCCGCGACGTAAGCCAGATGCGCTTGCGCGATGCGCTGATCGTGGGGGTCGCGCAGATCGGCGCGTTGATTCCCGGCGTATCGCGTTCGGGCTCTACGTTGACCGCAGCGCTGTTCCTGAACTTCAAACGCGAAGAGGCGGCGCGTTTTTCCTTCCTGTTGGGCTTGCCGGCCATCGCCCTGGCCGGTTTGAAAGAGCTGTGGGTGCTGCTGCGCGCCGATCTGCCCGCCCACGCCTGGCCGCACTTGATGTTCGGGTTGGTGGTGGCCAGCGTCTCGGCGTTCTTTGCCATTTGGGGCCTGATGAAGTTCCTGGAGCGTTTCTCCACCTGGCCGTTCGTGATCTACCGCGCGCTGCTGGGGGTGTTTTTGATCGTGGCCGTCAGCACCGGCCTGCTTACCTGACCCTTGTAGGAGCGAGCTTGCTCGCGAAAAACGCCCAGGCGCCGCGCTCATCCAGAAAGACAGCGTTATCGGTGACGTTTTTCGCGAGCAAGCTCGCTCCTACAGGGTATTAGCCGCCCCTCAGTGACAACTGGCCCACACTTGGCGAATCAGCGCTTGGAGCTTCAGCGCCTCGGCCCAGCGATCGGTGAGCTCGCGGCCATCCGCGTCGGTGATCGCATAAGGTGGCGGGCCCAGTTCGCAGGTGAAGGACAGGCTCTGGGGTGTCTCGGCGCGGGCCAGCCAGTCTTCGATCCCGTAGCGCCACCAACCGGTAAAGCGCTCCACCCACGGCTGATGCTGGGGAAAATCCAGGCCCACCTGTACCTGTTCGCTGCTGGCGATGCGGCCATGAAAGCCCCAGCTGTGGCGCAGGATGGTGCGTATATGTTCGTCGTCTTCCACACTGCCGGGCTCGGGCAACTCGCGGCCAACCACGTAGTGGGACAGGTCAGCGAGCAGTTTCAGATCGGGCATCTGTGCCAGCAGGTCGAGGGTGAACAGCAGGTCGTTAGTGAGCCGATAGCGATGGGTTTCCAGCAAAATCTGGAAGTCCACCTGTTCGGCCAGCCGTTGCCAGCCTTCGATCAAACTGGCCGCCTCGGCCTGGGTACGTGGGCGCACATCGGCTTGCAAGGTGAGGTGATGACAGCCGTAGCGGCTGATCACCTCTAGGGCTGCGGCCAAATCATCCACCGATTGCGGGAACAGCTGCCCTTCAATCTGCAAGCCCCTGGCCGTGGCCGCCGCGTGCAGGCGTTGCACCGATGCTGGCGCCCAGTAATGGTCGGTGATGCCGTCAAAACCGGCGGCGGCGATGCGGTCCAGTTGCGCTTCGAGGCTGCCAGGCTCGGTTTGCATGGCCCACATCGATTGGAATACTAAGAACTGGCGCATGGTCAGCCTCGCAATAACAGCTTCAGGGATAATTCAGGGTCGGCCAGGCTGGCCGGGTCGAGCGGGATGCGGGCAGTGATCAAGCGCTCGCACAGCTTGATGTCCTTGGCTGCGCGGTTACCTATGGCCCAACCGCAGGCGCCTTGCAAACGGTGATGGTCGTCAAGGTAGAACAGCAGCAGGCCGCCGTCGGGCAATGACCGGCGAACTATCAGTGCAGTCATCACCCCGACGGTGTGCAAGCCCCACGCGTATTGATCGGACCAGAAACCCGGGATCGTCTCGAACGCCAACGCCCGTCCCAGCAGGTTCAACGCCGCGAGACGGCCCTGGGCTTCGGCGTTGCGCCAGGTTTCTTGCCGTTGATAAAGGCCCGCCAGGCGAAACTCGCACACATCCCCCGCCGCGTAGATATCCGCCGCACTGGTGCGCAGGTGCGCGTCGACGCGAATGCCCTGCCCGACGTCCAAACCTGCCGCCGTGGCCAACTCGATGTTGGGCTGCATGCCAATGCCGACCACCACCAGGTCGCAGGGCAGCTGCTGCCCGTCGACCAGTTGCACGGCGTCGGCGTGGATGCACTCCAAGGCCACGTTCAAACGCACGTCCACACCCTGCTCACGGTGCAATGCCAGCAGCGCGTCACTGATCACCGGCGGCAGCACCCGCCCTGCCAGCCGTGGCCCGGCTTCCAGCAGCGTCACCTCGCAGCCCAGGCCCCGCGCGGTCGCCGCCACCTCCAAGCCGATAAAACCACCGCCAACCACTACCAGCCGAGCGCCAGGGCGCAGCCTATCGCGCAGGGCCAAGGCTTCATCGTGGGTGCGCAGGTAAAAGACATTCGCCTGCTCTTGGGGCAAACGCCGCGCCCGGCCTCCGGTGGCCAGCAGCAGGCCGGCATAGCTCAACCATTGGCCATCGGCCAGTTGCAACCGGTGGTGCTGTGGCTCCAGGCGGCTGACCGGGTTGGCGGCGATATGCTCCACCCCGAGTGCCGCCAACTGCTGGCTGTCGCACAGGCTGCATTGCGCCAGGTCGGTCGAGCCTTGCAGCAAACCCTTGGACAGCGGTGGACGTTCGTAGGGCAGATGCGCTTCATCGCCGATCAGGATCAGGCGCCCGCCGTAGCCTTCTTCACGCAAAGTCAGTGCCGCACGGCCACCAGCATGGCCGGCGCCAACGATGATCAGGGGGGCGTTCATCCTTCGGCCGTGACGGCGAGCAGTACTCGCCCCGCATCCACCCGCACCGGGTAGGTCTTGAGGTTGACGCACACCGGCGCGCCCAGGGCCTTGCCGGAGCGGTAATCAAAGCGCCCGTTGTGCTTGGGGCACTCGATCACATGGTCCATCACCAGACCGTCGGCCAGGTGGATTTTCTCGTGAGTACACAAGCCGGCGGTGGCAAAGAATTCGTTATCGGCAGAACGGAACACCGCGTAGGTCTGCACGCCATGGTCGAAGCGCAGCACGTCTTCTGCTTCTATTTCGCCCACGGCGCAGACGTCGATCCATTGATCGTTCATGCATTTATCTCCAATGACTGGCTTTCACTCTGTGGAGAGCGAGCTTGCTCGCCACGGGTGGGGCGCTGGACGAAATAACTGGGGTCGCTGCGCTGGCGCCAGATCGTCGGAATGATTTCCTGGTAGGCCTGCCACAGGTTGGCATACGGCGGTGGGCAGTCGCTGCGGATCTCTTCGTGCAGTTGGCTGAGCGCGTGGTACGGCACCATCGGGTACATGTGATGCTCGAGGTGGTAGTTCATGTTCATGTAGATAAAGCGCAGCACGCGGTTCATGTAGATGGTGCGGCAATTGCTGCGGTGGTCGAGCACATCTTCGGCCAGGCCCACGTGCTGGCTGAGGCCAAACAGGTAGCCGAGCCACGCGCCATAGAGGCTGGGCAGGCCCACCAGCATCAGCGGCAACCAGCTGTGCAGGTACAGCGCAGTGCCAATGATCACAGCGTAAAGACCGACCCAGATACGCGCATCTCGGTACACCTTGGGCCATTCGGATTCGGGGATGAAGTCGCGCTCCTGGGCACTCATTCGCCCGAGCGCATGGCGGGCCACGCCGCTGAAGGTCTTCCAGGCCAGGGGCAGGTTGAACAGGCTGAGGGCCATCATCCATAAGCTGGGCGGGCGCGGTTCGACGATCTCGGGGTCACGGCCGACGACGATGGTGTCGGTGTGATGACGGGCATGGCTCCAGCGCCACACGTGGGGTTCGAAGAGGCACATGAAGCTCGCCACCTGATACAGCGCATCGTTCATCCAGCGGGTCTTGAACGCCGTGCCGTGGCCAGTTTCGTGCCAGCGCGGGTTGGAGGCCGTGCCGTAGAGCACACCGTAGGCGATGAAGAATGGCACGCAGGCCCAACTGCCCCAGAACCAGTAGCCGCCGACACCGGTGGCCAACAACGCCGAGAACCACAGGGCGGTGTCGAGCAACGCCGGAGCGTCGCGGCGTTGCATCAGGGCTTTCATGCGATTGCGCGGGATGGGCGACTGGTACCAACGGGCCGAGACCAGGCCCTTGTCGGCGGCGCGGGCCGCTTCGGGGCCGGTGAGGCTGTAGTCGCGCCGAGCGCGGTGAGCGGTGTGTCCAGGCATTGTTATTGTTCTCCGCAAGCGTGGGTTTCAGGGGCTTTGCGAAACCAACCATAGAGCGCGGCTAAATCACCCTCAAGGCCTTGAATCCATTCCCTATCAAGCTATCATCCAGGCCCAGCGGAGCTTGATAGTTTTCTATCAAGACGCTCAAGGGGCCTGCCATGCACAACAACAAACGCCCAACCATCGCCACCGTTGCCGCCCATGCGGGGCTCAGCGTAGCCACCGTCGACCGCGTGTTGAACGCCCGCGCGCCGGTCAACCCCGGCACCGCCGAACAGGTGTTCCAGGCCGCCGAAGCGGTGGGCTATTTCGCCGCACGGCTGATCGGCCAACGCATTCGCGAGCGCCGGCCCACCTACCGTTTCGGCGTGCTGTTGCTGGGGACCGCCCAAGCGTTCTATGCGCAGTTGGCCCAGTCCATCAGCGAGGCCGCGCAGCATCACGCCACCGCCAACCTGAGCTGCCAGTTCGACTACATCAACGACCGCACGCCCGGCGCCATCGTCGCGCAAATCGAACAACTGGCCGTGCAGTGCGACGCCCTTGCGGTGGTCAGCTTCGCCCACCCATTGATCAACGCCTGCCTGGCGCAGATCCGCACAGCGGGCGTGCCGGTGGTTGCCCTGCTCTCGGACATCCATGAACACGCCGCCGAACCCTATGTGGGCCAGGACAACCACGTGGTCGGGCGCACCATGGGCTGGCTGCTGGCGCGCACTTGCGGCGCACGCAAAGGCAGCGTGGGCATCCTGTTGGGTGGCCACCGTTTTCTCGGCCATCAGGCACGGGTCGAGGGCTTGCACAGCTACCTGGCCGAACACGCGCCGGGGCTCAAGCCGTTGGAGCCGCTGATCAACCTGGACAACTGCGACATCACCGAAGAAGCCACCCTCGACCTGCTCAGCCGCCATACCGATTTGCGTGGGTTATGCGTGGTGGGCGGTGGTGGCGACGGTGTGATCAACGCCCTGGCGCAACTGCCCAAGCGCCCGGCGCTGTGCTGCATCCTGCAAGAGTCCACGCCGTTGTCGCGCCAGGCATTGAGCAACGGGCTGATTGATGTGGTGATGGACTCGCAGCCACGGCAGACGGCCGTGGCATTGGTGGAGTTGCTGGTGCGCTTGCAGAGTGATGAGGGGTTTGACCCATTGAGGCACCGCGTGCATATACCGCCGCAGATAGTGACCCCGGAAAACCTGTGCAACTGATCGGGTTGGCTTGCGGTTTCAGCGCTCCCGGAAATCGGCGGCGCTCAAGCCAAACCGACTCATCTTGTTGTACAGCCCGCCCCGCGACACATCCAGTTGCTGTGCGGCCAGGCGAATGTTGCCGCGGGTGCTGGTGAGCGCGGCAACGATGGCGTGCATTTCATGGCTGCTCAAATCCTGTGCGGGCTGGGGCTGGTAGGCGCGCAAAGTCGGGCGTTGCTGGGTTTCTAACGGCAAGTCGGCCGATTGAATCAGCTCGCCCATCGCCAGGTTGGTCGCCCGCTCAATGACGTTTTCCAGCTCCCGCACGTTGCCCGGCCAGCCATGGGCTGACAGCAACGCCAACGCATCCGGCGCGAAACCTTGCACCGTTTTACGTAGCGAGCGGGCGCAGCGCTGCAGGAAATGCCGCGCCAGCAATGGGATATCGTCACGGCGCATACGCAGTGGCGGCACGCTCAGATTCAGCACGTTGAGTCGGTAGTAAAGGTCTTCACGAAACGCGCCCTCGGCCACCGCCTGGCTCAGGTTGCGATGGGTGGCGGCGATGATGCGCACGTCGACTTGCCGCGATTGCTTGGCCCCGACGCGGGTGATCTCACCCTCCTGCAAAACCCGTAGCAGACTGACCTGGGCATCGAAGGACATGTCGCCAATTTCATCCAGGAAGATGGTGCCGCCATCCGCCAGTTCGAACTTGCCTGCCGCCCCACCCCGCGCCGAGCCGGTGAACGCACCTTCGACGTGGCCGAACAGTTCGCTCTGCACCAGGTCTCGTGGGATGGCGCCGCAGTTGACCGCCACAAACGGGCCGTTGCAACGCTCGCTGCCGTTATGAATGGCCTGGGCAAACAGCTCCTTGCCGGTGCCGCTTTCGCCGAGGATCAAGGTGGTGGACTCGCTGCGACTGGCAATGCGCCCCAGGTGCAGTGCATCTTGTATGGCCCGCGAGGTGCCCAGGATGGTCTCGAAGGTATAGCGGGCCTGGGTGCCGATAATGCGCCGGGTAATCTCGCGGATACGGCGGTTTTCGCGCACCGACACAATCACCCCACCCTGCTCCAGTGGGCATACCGAAACCAGGCAGGCGAGTTGGCTGCCGTCGTGCAAGTGGAAGGTGCAATCGCGGTCGCGCACCGGCTCACCCAGCGCGTCGCTCAGTTCACTGCGGCCCAGGCGCTGGAAAGGACTGCCGATCAACTCGCGCCCCACCCCGAACAGTTGCCGCGCATAACGGTTGAGTGCCTTGATGCAGCCACGCTCATCGAGCACCACCAAGCCTTCGTTGAGCACTTCGAGTACGGCCTGTTGTTCTTCCAGCAACACCTGCAGCGCCATCTGCCGCGACACCGCTTCGGCCGCCGCTTGAACGGTGCCCAGGGTATGGAAATGAAACCAGCCAGGCTCGGCGGTCAGGGTGAGCATGGCCAAGGTCTGGCCTTGGGCATCCTTGATCGGCGCGGCGGCGCAGTGCATGTGGCGCTGGCGCAGGCCGCTGGCAAAATTTTCTTCAGCCAGCACATACACCAGGCGATCTTCGGCCAGGGCCAGGCCGGTGCAGTTGGTGCCTTGCACCGATTCGAGCAAGCGACTGCCTACCGGGGTGATGTCCAGCCCGCAAAAATACAGCGTCGTGCCCTCGGCATCCGTGAGGTTGATATGCCCGCGCGGGTTGTAAGCCAGCAATCCATGCATGACTTGCGCGGCAGCGGCGATCAGGGCGCGATGGTGGGCCAGGGTCGCCGCCAGCGCTTGCGGCGCAACAAAGCGGTAGTCGTTGTGACCGGGCTCGATACCCGCCTCGACACTGCGTCGCCAGGAATCCCAGATAACCTGGCGCACCCCGTCCGGACGCACGACTTGGCCAGCCAGGCACTCTCGCCACGCCTGCTCCAAGGCGGAGATGGGCCCGTCGTTCAGCGCGGCAGGCCCCAGGTTCGTGAGGTATTCGAGGTCTTGCACACTGAACGCCTGGGTCATTGCGGTTATCCATGTTCATATTCATGACATGTCAGTATAGACATGTCATGAATATGAACACTTTTTGTTTAATTAAAATATTAAATACTTATAAATCAGCTAGTTATAAACTGGCACAGGCCTTGCTCTTGCCCCTGTGTCACCCAGGACGGTCCTGGGGGCCCATAACAACAAAAGGGGTCGTTTCATGAGTACACAGAACATCCGCCTGGGCTTGATCGGTGCCGGCCGCATGGGCAGCTTCCATGGCCTTACCGCTGCACGCCATATCCCCGGTGCCTGCCTCGCCGCCATCGCCGATCCCGTGCCGGGCCAGGCCGCTCGCCTGGCAGCAGAACTGGGGGTGGACAAGGCCTACACCGACCCGCAACAGCTGCTGGACGACCCGGACATCGACGGCGTGCTCATCGCCGCCCCTGCCCGTAGCCATGCCGAGCTGGTGATCAAGGCCGCACGCGCCGGCAAGGGCATCTTCTGCGAAAAACCCATGGCGATTACCCTGGACGAAGCCGACCGCGCTATCGCCGCCGCTGCCGATGCACGGGTGCCCCTGCAGGTCGGCTTCAATCGGCGCTTCGCCAGAAGCTTTCGCACGGCGCACCTCGACGTGGTCGCCGGACGTATTGGCACGCCACAGCTGCTACGCTCGCTGACGCGCGACCCGGCGCTGAACAACCCGGCCAACTCACCGCAATGGGTGATCTTCCTCGAAACCCTGATCCACGACTTCGACACCCTGCGCTACCTCAACCCTGAGGCCGAAGTGGTCCAGGTGCAGGTGATGGCCGACGCGCTGATTGCCCCGCAATTCAAAAGCCAAGGCTTGCTCGACACCGCCGTGGTCACCCTGCGCTTTGACAACGGCGCCATTGCCACCGCCGAAGCCAGCTTCCAGGCCGTGTATGGCTACGATGTGCGCGGCGAAGTGTTCGGCAGCAAGGGCATGCTGAGCATGGGCAGCCTTAACGACTGCGACCTGGTGCGCTACCTGGCCGAGGGCATCCAGGCAGACACCCAGCGGATGGACACCGACCTGCTGCGCGACGCCTACATCGCCGAGCTCAACCACTTTGTCGACTGCCTGCGCAGCGGCGCCAAGCCCCTGGCCAGCGGTGAAGATGCGCGTGCAGCCCTGGCAATTGCCCGTGCCTGCATTGAGTCGTATCAAACCGGCATGGCCGTGGCCGTTCAAGGAGCCCGCCAATGATGCCGTTCAAATTGGCCGTCAGCGCCGAAATGGTGTTCCTCGACCTGCCCTTCATCGAGCGGGTCAAACGTATTCATGCCCTGGGCTTCAGCGCCGAAATCTGGGGTTGGGCCGATAAGGACATTCAGGCCTTGGCGGCGACCGGTGCGGACTTCACCTCGATGACCGGCTACCTCACCGGCACCCTCACCGACCCCGACGGCATCCGCCAATTGCTCGACAGCGCCCGTGAGTCCCTGGGCATTGCCGAGCGCCTCAATTGCCCCAGCCTCAACCTGCATGGCACCGGCCTGGGTGAAGGCGGCCTGCCCGTGCAGCCCGTCAGCCACACCACCGGGCGCATGTGGCTGAGCGCATGCAAAAGCCTGGAGAAAATCGCGCGCCTGGGGGAAGACGCCGGCCGCGTGTTCCTGCTGGAAAACCTCAACACCGCCGTCGACCACCCTGGTACACCGTTTGCACGTGCCGACGACACCCTGGCCCTGATCGAAGCCGTCGGCAGCCCGCATCTGAAGATGAACCTGGACCTGTACCACGCGCAGATTGGCGAAGGTAACCTGATCGAATTGATCCAGCGCGCTGGCAGCGCCATCGGCGAAATCCAGGTGGCTGATGTGCCTGGACGCAAGGAGCCCGGCACCGGCGAAATCCACTACCCGGCCATTGCCCGGGCCCTGCACGCCATGGGTTACACCGGTGTGGTCGGCCTGGAGGGCTGGGCCAGCGGCGACAGCGAGACGGCCCTGGAGCGTTTCCGCCAGGCATTCACCCTATAACAATAAAAGGAACAGCCTCATGCACCGTTATTCATTACTAGTGGCCGCGCTGTTGTTGATGTTCAGCCAGTGGTCCTTCGCCGCCTATCGCATCGGCGTGAGCATTGCCCGGGTGGACGATAACTTCATGACCTACGTGCGCACCGGCCTGGAGGCGGCAGCCAAACACCAGGACGTGCAGATCCAATTCGAAGACGCCCAGGGCGATGTGGTGCGCCAGCTCAATCAGGTCGAAGGCTTTCTCAACCAGAAGGTCGATGCGGTGATCGTGCTGCCGGTCGACACCGCCGCCACCGCCAACATTACCCGCGCCGCCGTGGCGGCGAAGACGCCGCTGGTGTACGTCAACCGCCATCCGGATGAGCCTACGCTGCCTGAGGGCGTGGTCACGGTGGCCTCCAACGACATCGAAGCGGGGCAATTGCAGATGCGCTACCTCGCCCAAAAACTGGGCGGCAAGGGCAATGTGGCGATCATCATGGGCGACCTTGCACAGAACGCCACCCATGCCCGCACCGAGGGGGTCAAACAGGTGCTCAAGGACTTCCCCGGAATCAAGATCGTCGAGCAGCAAAGCGCCGAATGGCAGCGCAGCAAAGGCATGGACCTGACCAGCAACTGGTTGCTGGCCGGCACCGCGTTCAATGCCATTGTCGCCAACAACGATGAAATGGCGATTGGCGCGGCCATGGCCTTGCAGCAAGCAGGCAAGGCCAAGGGCGAGATTGCGATTGTCGGCATCGACGGCTTGCCCGATGGACTGGCGGCGATCAAGCGCGGATTGTTGGCGGGCTCAGTGTTCCAAGACCCCAAGGCCCAGGCTGCCCAGGCCGTGCAAGCGGCGGTGCGGATGATCAAGGGCGAGCAAGTTGACGCACAGGTGTGGGTGCCTTTCGAGCTGATCACGCCTGAGCAGGTGGGGGTGTTTGAGCAGCGCTACAAATAACGCAGCCTTGTAGGAGCGAGCTTGCTCGCGAAGAACGCCCAGACGCCGCGCTCATTAAGGAAGCACGCGTTATCGTTGACGTTTTTCGCGAGCAAGCTCGCTCCTACCTAGTTATCAAGGTCACTTGCATCATGCCGCTCGGGCAACTGATCATCCCCCGACACCCGGTTCACCCGCCGCCCACGCTGCACCGCCGGCCGCGCATCAATCGCATCCGCCCAGCGCATCACATGCTTGTATTCATGCACCGACAAAAACTCCGCCGCACCATACAAACGGCCTTTGACCAACCCACCGTACCAAGGCCATATCGCGATATCGGCAATGGTGTAGTCATCCCCGGCAATGTATTGGCTGACCGCCAGGCGCTTATCCAGCACATCCAGTTGGCGCTTGGTCTCCATGGCAAAGCGGTTGATCGGGTATTCCATCTTGCTCGGCGCATAGGCATAGAAATGCCCGAAGCCGCCGCCCAGGTAAGGCGCGCTGCCCATCTGCCAGAACAACCACGACAGGCATTCAGCCCGTGCGGCGGGCTCCGCGGGCAGGAACGCACCGAACTTCTCGGCCAGGTACTGCAAAATCGCGCCTGATTCGAACACGCGAATCGGCGTGGCGCCGCTGTGGTCCATCAGCGCCGGAATCTTCGAGTTCGGGTTCACCGCCACAAAGCCACTGCCGAACTGGTCGCCGTCGCCGATCTTGATCAACCAGGCATCATATTCGGCGCCGCTGTGCCCCAGGGCCAGCAGTTCTTCCAGCAGGATCGTGACCTTCTGCCCATTGGGCGTGGCCAGGGAGTATAACTGCAGCGGGTGCTTGCCCACCGGCAGCGGCTTTTCGTGGGTGGCGCCGGCGATGGGCCGGTTGATGCTGGCGAAGGTGCCGCCGCTTTCGGCGTCCCAGGTCCAGACTTTGGCAGGTACGTACTCGGTCATAATCAATGCTCCAGAGGCGCTTGTGATCCACTAAGCGTTCCAGACTAAACCAAAGGTTGATGACTCGTCACACAGTGAATGCCACCACCACCCGCTGCGATAGCGTCAATATTGATCTGCACCACCTTGCGGCTCGGATACAGCCGCGACAGCAGCTCCAGCGCCTTGCGGTCCGCCAGTGGGTCGCCGAACTCAGGCGCAATTACCGCATCGTTGATCACGAAGTAATTGATATAGCCCGCGGCGAAATCCGGGTTGCCTTGGCTGAACTTGCTTTTACGCGGCTTGAGCGGCGGCGATACGGTATGCACCTGCAACGGGCGACCATCGGCGTCGGTGGCGTTCTTGAGCATTTCCAGGTGTGCCAGGGTGACCTTGTAGTCATAGGACTGCGGGTCGGTGTCGAGATTGGCCAGCACCACGCCGGGGGACACAAAGCGTGCGTAGAAATCCACGTGGGCGTCGGTGATGTCCTTGCCCTTGATACCCGGCAGCCAAATGATTTTACGCAAGCCCAGGCGCTCCTTGAGTTCGGCCTCCACCTCAGCCTGGCTCCAGTCGGGGTTGCGATTGCGATTAATCCAACTGCTTTGCGTCATGATGCCGGTGCCCAGGCCATCCACTTCAATGCCACCGCCCTCGCCCACCAGTTCGCTGCGCCAGTAACGGGCCCCAGTGTGTTCGGCAATCTGGGCAGCCAGTTGCGCATCCTCGGCGTGCTGCTGTTTGTTGCCCCACCCGTTGAAGTTGAAATCCACCGCCCCCAGCGCTCCGGTGCCATCAATCACGAAGTTGGCGCCGGTGTCGCGTATCCAGATGTCGTCCAGCTCGGTCTCGACAAAGGTGATGTTGCGCGTGCCACAGTGTTTTTCCGCCAGCACCCGTTCGTCTCCACGGCAAAACACGGTCACCGGCTCATACTCGGCAATCGCCCGGGCGATACGGCCCAGCGCTGCTTGAACATCGGCGGTAAAGTCCTCCCAGATGGCCTCCTGGGCACCAAAGGCAATAAACGCCTGGCGGTGTTTTTCACCCTCGTCGGGCATATAGAAGCGGCCACTGACAGCGGCACGTACGTAAGGAGCAATCAGGCTCATGGCGGCGACCACGCTGGTGTGTTTGAGGAAGGTTCGACGGGTTGGCATGGGGGTCTCTACTGAAGAGGGGCGGTCTTGAATTTAGTCCATACGCGCATACGTGCACGCATATCGGCCTGGGGGATATCTTTGCCAGCGATCAACCGTTCAAAGGTGGCGGCATCTGGGTAAATATCCGGGTTGTCGCGCAGGCTGGCCTCCACCTGCGGTCGCGCCTTGGCATTGGCGGTGGGATAGCCGGTCAGGTTGGTGATAGCGGCCATGTTCTGCGGGCGCATCACAAAGTTGATAAAAGCGTAGGCGTATTCCGGGTGCCGGGCATCGACGGGAATCGCCATGGTGTCCATCCAGACTGTCGTGCCCTCGCGGGGGATGTGATAGCCGAAGGTCACCGCCTTGCCAGCCGCATCGGCGGCGCGCTGGGCCTGGGTCATGTCGCCGCTGTAGCCTAGGGACAGGCACAGGTTGCCGTTGACCAGATCGGTCACCGGTTGCGACTGGAACTTGCGAATAAAGGGGCGCAGCTTGAGCAACAGTGCACTGGCCGCAGCCAGATCTTCGGGCTTGGCACTGCGCGGGGCGCGGCCCAGGTAGTTAAGCACCACCGCGAGCACTTCATCCGGCGAGTCGATCAGGGAGATGCCGCAATCGGCAAATTGGGCGGCAAACTCGGGCTTGAACAGTAGGTCGAGGCTGTTGACCGGCGCATTCGGCAGGCGCTGGCGGATCTGCTCGGTGTTGTAGGTCAGGCCGATGGTGCCCCAGGTATAGGGCACCGTGGCCTTGTTCGAATTGACGTAATGCGCACGCAACGCCTGCAGGCCCGGTTCAATGTCCCCCAGGGCCGTGAGCCTGGCAGGGTCCAGGGCCTGCAAGCTGCCGGCGCGCATCAGGCGCTCGGCCACTGTGTCGCCTGGGAAGATCAAGTCATAGCCACTGCCACCGGCCATCAGCTTGGCTTCCAGGGTTTCACTGCTGTCCATCACATCGTAGATCACATGGATACCGGTTTCGGCGGTGAACCTGGACAAGGTGTCAGGGGCAAAATAATCGGCCCAGTTATACAGCTTCAGGGTCTTGTCATCAGCCACGACACAGGCGCTGGTGAGGATGAGGGCACAGCTCAACAGGCGTTTCATGATAGGCGCCCATCCAGGGTCAGCAGTGCACCATACAAGTCCGGGCGACGGTCACGGTATATGCCCCAGGTCAGGCGCTCTTCGCCCATGGTGGCCAGGTCCAGGCTGTGCACGAGTACGCCCGTGCTGTCGCGGTCGGCTTCGGCCAACAGCTTGCCTTTGTGATCGCAGATAAACGATGAACCATAAAAATCCATTTGCAGGCTCGCATTACTGTTCGCCACTTCGCGCCCGACGCGGTTGGCCGCCACCACCGGCAGCAGGTTGGCCGCCGCGTGCCCGCGCATGGTCATCTGCCAATGGTCGCGGGAATCGAGGCTGGCACAGCCGGGTTCCGAACCGATGGCGGTGGGAAACAGCAGTACCTCGGCGCCATGTAATGCCAGGCAGCGCGCGGTTTCCGGAAACCACTGGTCCCAGCAGATACCGATGCCCAGGCGCCCGAAGGCGCTGTCCCACACGCGAAAACCGGTGTCACCGGGGCTGAAATATTCCTTCTCCTGGTAGCCGATGGCGTTGGGAATATGGCTCTTGCGGTACACCCCAAGCAATCGCCCGTCAGCATCCGCCACACTCAGGGAATTAAAGAACGCATTGCCGGCTTTTTCGAACCAGCTCAGTGGCAGCACGACTCCTAACTCCTTGGCCAATGCAGCAAAGCGTTTGAGCACTTGGCTGTGCTGATACTCCTCGGCCAAGGCCAGGTGCTGATGCCGTTGTTCGATGCAGAAATACGGCGTAGCGAATAGCTCCTGCAACAGGATTACCTGGGCGCCCATGGCGGCTGCGTTGCGCACCAGTTGCTCGGCGCGGTCGAGGTTACTCGGTAAATCCCAGGTGCAAGGCATCTGGGTAGTGGCAATCGTCAATAGACGCATGGCATTACCCCTTCACTGGCCAGGCGGGCTGTTGTTGGGTGATGCAATGCACACCGCCGCCGCCATGGGCCAGGTGGTTGATTCGCACCGGTACGATCTCGCGGTCCGGAAAAGCCTGGCCCAGGACATTGGCCGCGACCTGATCTGCGGCGATCCCATAGGCCGGCATGATGATTGCGCCATTGGCGATATAGAAGTTGGTGTAGGAGGCGCAGAAGGCCTCGGCGCCAGTGTCTACGGCCTCGGAGGCCTCATACAGCTCGATCAGCTCAAAGCGACGGCCCCGGGCATCGGTGGCCAACTCCAGGACGCGGCGGTTTTCCCTTGCTACTTGGGCGTAGACCGAGCTGTGGTCGAGGGTCGCGTCTACCAGCAACACGCCGGGGCGAGCAAAGGCGCAGATGCCGTCGACATGCCCATCGGTCATGTCACCGGTGACGTAGTTCGGGTCGCCGGGCAACCAGATCGTCTTCTTGATGCCCAGCCAGCGCGCAAACACTTTCTCGATGTCAGCCTTGGTCACGCCAGGGTTGCGGTTGGGATTGAGCAGCACCGATTCGGTGGTGATCAAGGTGCCCTCGCCGTCCACATGAAAGGCGCCGCCCTCGTTGCTCAACGGTGTGCCGAAACAGACAAGCCCGAGGTGATTGAGCACCCGACGGGCCAGGCTTTCATCCCATTCATGGGCCGACTTTTCACCCCAGGCATTGAAGCGCCAGCTCACACCGGCCAGCCCATGTTGCGGGTGATAGATAAAGGACGGGCCGGAGTCGCGGCACCAGCTGTCGTTGACCGCCTGGGGGATCAGTTCAATGCGCGGGCCGCACAAGGCGATGGCACTGGCAAGCGCCGAAGGGTCGACAACCATCTTCACCGGCTCAAACCGCGCAATGGCATTGGCTACCCGCGCGAAGTCCTGCTGCACCTGCGCCAGCGTCACGCCCCAAGTGTTCTCCCACAACGCCTGGTTATGAGGCCAGACCATCCAGGTCGCCGCATGCTGGGACCACTCGGCGGGCATCCGCCACCCCAGGTTTTCAACTTCATCCATCTGCATGACAAGTACCTTTGAATTAAGTCATTGTGTTCAGTGAAAACTACCCAAGGGGTATTGCCAGGCATGCTACGTTGGAGAAAAAGCGTAAACAAACGATGAATTTTGCAGAAAACTGATTAGAGGAACTTATCAGCATGCTCAACCAATGGCCGCCCCTCGGCACCCTTCGCGGCTTTGAAGCCGCCGCTCGGCTGGGCAGTTTTCACAAGGCGGCCGAAGAGCTGCACTTGACTCAATCGGCTATCAGCCAGCAGATTCGCAGCCTGGAAGCGTACCTTGAACAGCCGCTGTTTTTTCGCAGCGGGCGCAGCGTCAGCTTGACCGACGCCGGCCAGGATTTCCTCAGCACCACCCAGGCCTTACTGCAACAACTGGCCGTCGGCGTACGACGCCTTGGGCAATACCGCAAACCTAATCAACTGGTGCTCAACACCACGCCGGCCTTTGCCCGGCATTGGCTGTTGCCTCGCCTAGCCGACTTTCGCCGCCAACACCCGCAGGTCGATCTATGGATTTTCAGCACCGACGAAGTGCCAGACATGGCCAGCCAGACCATCGATTTGGCGGTGCGCGACGACATCAGCTCCCAGGCCGAATGCAGCTTCAAGGTGCTGCATATCGACCGGCTGTTTCCGGCATGCCACCCCCAGGTGCTGGAGGTGCCTCTTGAGCAACGCACCACCTTGCACGGTGAGCGGGAAATGGACTGGAGTCACTGGGCGGTGGAAGCCGGGATTGATGTGGGGCAACAGGACCAGGGCCTGAATTTTTCCGACCCCGGTTTATTGCTGGATGCGGTGTGCACCGGGTTGGGGATTGGCCTGGTAAGCCAGTTGCTCAGCCGCCAGGGGCAAGCCAAAGGTTTGCTGACGCCGTTGGTAGACGCCACCATTCGCGGCCCCAGCTGGGCGCTACTGACCCATCGCGACAGCGAGAACGACCCCCTGGCGCGGTGTTTTATCGAGTGGCTATCGAGCCGTTTGAAGGGAGATGCGACATGAATGACCGACTCGACGACCTCCTCGCGGACCATTTGCACGTACTGTTCTGCGGCATTAACCCTGGCAAGGGCTCCGCCGCCCTCGGCCTGCATTTTGCCAATCGCAGCAATCGCTTCTGGCGTACGGTGCATCTGGCCGGTTTCACGCCCCATGAGATTCGCCCGCAAGACGGCGCCACCTTGCTGCACTACGGTTGCGGATTAACCACTTTGGTGGCACGGCCAACGGCCAGTGCAGGCGAGTTGGCGCGGCATGAATTCCAGGACGCGGCGGCGGCGTTCGAACACAAGATCCGCCGCCATGCCCCGCGTTTCGTCGCGTTCCTCGGCAAGCCCGGCTATAGCGCGCTGAGCGGCCAGCGCGAGGTCGCCTGGGGTTTGCAAGCGCAGCCACTGGGCGACGCCTCGGTCTGGGTGCTGCCCAACCCCAGCGGGCGCAACCTGGCGTTCAGCCTCGATCAATTGGTGCAAGCGTATCGGCTGCTGCACAACGCCGTTGCGCACGCCCGGCCCGCGCCCGTAATCTCTTGAGCCCAACACCCTGTAAGCAATGGAGGCTGCATGAAACTGGTCGGAATGCTGGAAGCGCGTTACCGGGCAATTGCTGGCGGCTTATCATCTGCTGGACAAGCAACTGGCAGACAGTCAGGCGCTGACCCAGGCGTCGATTACCGCAGCGGTCGCGTGGTCGTTCAGCCAGCTCATCGTGGCCTCGGTGGTGAAGGCCGATGCGTTCCCCCTCCTCAAGCGCCATGCTGAACGCCTGGAGCAGCACCCGGCGTTCAAGCGTTACCCCATCGAATGAACTCGCCCTAATGTGTAGGAGCGAGCTTGCTCGCGAGAAACTCACAGGCGCCGCGTTCATTCAGAAGGCCCGCGTTATCGTTGACGTTTTTCGCGAGCAAGCTCGCTCCTACCAAGGGCTCCTTTCGCGTCGCTATACCCAGCCGCCGTCAACGATAAAGTTCTGCGCCGAGCACATCGCCGAGGCATCCGAGGCCAAAAACAGCGCCATGTTGGCGATGTGTTCCGGCATCACGCTGCCGGGCAGGCACTGGCTGCGGGCGATGAGGTCCTTGGCGGCGTCGTCGACCCACATGGCCAGTTGTTTTTCGGTCATCACCCAACCCGGTACCAAGGTGTTGACGCGGATATGGTTGGGCCCCAGTTCCCGCGCCAGGGCTCGGGTCATGCCGTGGGCGGCAGCTTTGCTGGCGGCGTACACGGGGTAGCCGGCAGAGGCCATCATCCAGCCCACCGAGCCCAGGTTGATGATCGAGCCACCACCGGCCTGTTTCATCATGGGCACCACCGCCTTGGCGGCAAAGAAGGCGTGCTTGAGGTTGACCGCAATCAGCTGGTCGAACATGTGCGAGTCGATTTCTTCCAGGCTGTGGCGCACATCGTTCGCTGCATTGTTGACCAGTACCGTAATCGGCCCCAGGGAATGCTCGAAGCGCCCGATCGCGGCGCGGTAACCGATCTCGTCGGTGATATCGCAGCACTCGAACTCGACACTCTGCCCTTTGGAGTTCAGCAGCGCCGCCAGGCGTTCACCCTGGCTCTGTGCACGGTCCACAAACGCCACCTTGGCGCCCTGCGCGGCGAAGGCCCGCACCATGAACTCGCCAATCCCCGAAGCCCCGCCGGAAACCAGCACGGTTTTGTCCTTGAGGTCGGGATAAATCGCTTGCTGGGTAGTCATAACAATCAGTGCTCCGCTTAATTAGTCTTATTTTATTTTGCAAGAACGGCGTTAAAGGCTATAAATCTGCTGTCATATCGACAAAATATCTCAAATTAGTAGAACTATTCCAGCAAAACAACAAAAGGAAGTTCGACCATGAAGCACCCTCGATACCTGCTGTCCGGCCTCGCGCTGTCCATGCTTATCGCCAGCGGCGGCGCGCACGCTGCCGGCCTTAGCAGCGAACACAAACCCTTCGGCAAAACCAACGATGGCACCGCCGTCGAACAGTACGTGTTGCGCAACAGCCATGGCATGCAAGCCACGGTGATCACCTACGGCGGCGTGCTGCAGTCGCTAAAAGTGCCAGACAAACACGGCAAGCTCGACGACGTGGTGCTGGGCTTCGACGACGTGCAAGGCTATCAAGGCGGTACCGCGTTTTTCGGCGCGACCATTGGCCGCTTCGGCAACCGCCTGGCCGGCGGCGCCTTCGAACTCGACGGCAAACGCTACCAGGTGCCGCTCAACGATGGCCCCAATTCGCTGCATGGCGGCGCCCAGGGCTTCGACAAGCAGGTGTGGCAAGCCAAATCGGTCAAGGACAAAGACTCGGTGGGCGTCACCCTCACCTACCTGTCCAAGGACGGGGAAATGGGCTTTCCGGGCAACTTGAAAACCGAGGTCACCTACCGCCTCAACGACAACAACGAACTGCACATCGACTACACAGCCACCACCGACAAACCGACGGTACTCAACCTCACCAACCACAGCTATTTCAACCTGGCCGGCGCGGGCAACGGCGACATCCTCAAGCAGGTCGCCACCTTGCACGCCAGCCACTACACACCAGTGAATGCCACCTTGATTCCCACCGGTGAATTGGCGCCGGTCAAGGGCACGCCGATGGACTTCCTGAAGCCCACACCTATCGGCCAGCACATCAAAGACGACCATCCGCAGCTCAAATTCGCTGAGCCCAAGCAAGGTGGCTTCGACTTCAACTGGGCGCTGGATACCAAAGGGGACGTCAAGCAACTGGCCGCCGAGGTGCATGATCCTGAATCAGGGCGGCGTTTGCAGCTCTACACCACAGAGCCTGGCGTACAGTTCTATACCAGCAACTTCCTGGACGGTTCGGTGAAGGGCAAAGGCGGCAAGACGTATCAGCATTGGAGTGGGTTTACCTTGGAGACCCAGCATTTTCCGGATGCGCCTAACCAACCAGGCTTCGCCTCAACCCGCTTGAATCCGGGGCAGACTTACACCCAGAGCACGCTCTTCAAATTCACCGCTGATTAAAACTGTAGGAGCGAGCTTGCTCGCGAAAAACTCACAGGCACCGCGTTTGTTCAAGAAACACGCGTTATCGTTGACGTTTTTCGCGAGCAAGCTCGCTCCTACATTGACCTGATGGCCTGGGTTCAGCGTTGTTTCATGCGGTCGATGACCACGGCCAACAGCAGGATCGAACCGCGAATAACATACTGGTAGAAGGTATCGATGTTCTTGAGGTTCATCGCATTCTCGATGATCGCCAGAATCAACACCCCGGCAATCACATGCCGGATCATGCCGATACCACCGCTCAGCGATACCCCACCCAGCACGCAGGCCGAGATCACCGTGAGCTCGAAACCCTGGCCGATCATCGGCTGGCCGGAGGTCATGCGTGAAGCCAGGATTACTCCCGCCAGCGCGCCAATCAGGCCGTGCACGGCAAAGATCAGGATCTTGGTGCGGTCAACGTTCACGCCCGCCAGCAGCGCCGCCTCCGGGTTGCCGCCGATGGCCATGGTGTTGCGCCCATAGGTGGTGTAATTGAGCAGCCAGCCGAAGAACAGGAAGCACACGATGGTGATCAGGATCGGCACCGGCACACCAAACAATTGGCCGTTGCCGAACACAAAGAATTGCTCCTGGGACACACCCACCGCTTTGCCGTCGGCAAAGATATAAGCCAGGCCGCGCACGATCTGCATGGTCGCCAGCGTGGTGATCAAGGCATTCACCCGCAGCTTGGCGATCACGATGCCATTGATCAGCCCCACCATCAGGCCCATCAGCAGCGCTGCGCCAATGCCCAGCATCACGCTGTCGGTATCGCGCATCACAATCGCCGCAACCACCCCGGCGCAGGCGATCACCGAGCCTACCGACAGGTCGAAGTGCCCTGAAGCCAGGCAGAACAGCATGGTGCACGCGGCGATGCCCACAGTGGAAATAGCCAGGCCCAGACCGCGCATGTTGAGCGGCGAGAGGAAGTTATCGATCAGCAGCGCGCACAGTACGAAGATGCCCACCGCCGCCAAGAGCATCGCCCAGTTATCGAGCAATGCGCGTATATCGAGGGGTTTGCGTGCCGAGGGCAGCGCGTTGTTTTGAATGGTCATGGTCGTCTCTCAGTTCGCCAGGCCGCGTGGCAAGGCCAGCTGCAGCAGGTTGGATTCAGTCGCGTGATCGCGCAGTTGTTCGCCGCGCAGGGCGCCTTCGCACAGCACGAGGATGCGGTCAGAGATGCCCATCACCTCCATCAGGTCGCTGGACACCACAATCACCGCAATGCCACTGGCCGCCAGGTTATGGATGATCTGGTAGATCTCCGACTTGGCGCCGATGTCGATACCGCGAGTGGGTTCGTCGAGCAGCAGCACCTTCATGGGCATCGACAGCCAGCGGCCAAGGATGGCTTTCTGTTGGTTGCCGCCGGACAGGTACATGATCTTCTGCGCCGCGTTCGGCGTTTTGACCCGCATCGCCTGGATCTGTCGGTCGGCGTTACCTTTCTCCCAACTTTCGCGCAACAGCCAGCCAAAGGTGGAATGGGCGCCA
>JAAIGE0101021808.1_pt1 | contig 22021 bp, 18 predicted proteins | sample 6487951 | NCBI WGS metagenome assembly JAAIGE01 (sample SAMN13974128, study PRJNA590717) | phyllosphere metagenome | biome: tomato field; feature: multiple bacterial spot infested tomato fields; material: tomato leaves; isolation source: leaves from tomato fields | host: Solanum lycopersicum ...
CAGCCGCGCCCAGCTGGACAGGAAGCCGGTATTGTAACCCAGCGTCAGCAGCTTGTCGCCAGATCGCACGGCGTCGGCGGTGGACTTTAGGTCGAACTCGATCGTTGCGGGAATGCCGTCCAGCCGCACGGGGATATGGACACGGCGAATGCCTTCCCAAGTGTCCTCCATACGCTTGCCGGTGTCCGAACCCTGGCAATAGACGGTCACCAGCCAGTCGCGATCACGCAGATAGAGGGCCAAGCGCTCGGCAAAGGTTTCAAAGCCGCCATGCGAGGCCGGGATCCCCCGGATCCCCAAAATGCTGATCGATTTGCGACTCATCTGGCTTCCGTTGCTGTTTTTATTGGATGCGGAGTTACTGGAATGCGGGCGCACGCGACGCGGTGGAGGAGGAGGTCATAGGCGCGTCCTCTTCTTCCGTCGATAGAATGTGACAGACCGTGTCCGTCAGAAACGCGGCCGTCAACACGCCGGTTCGATAAGCGCCCGTATCGATGCCGATGCGATTATGCCGCAGTTCGACGTCGGGGCTGATGCTGTGCCCGTGCACGACGACGACGCCATGCGCTTCGTCCGACTCCAGGAATTCGTCACGGATCCACAGCATGTCGTCAGTCTTCTGCCGGTTGATCTCGACACCCGGACGGATGCCCGCATGGCAGAAGAGATAGTCGCCCGAACGTATGGAAATGGGGCGGCGGCGCAGCCAGTTGACATAGTTTTCCGGGATGTCGCTGCGCATCTGCTGCATGACGCGGGGATAATCGTCCTCGTCGCGGGGCGGGGCTATGCCGAAACTTTGCAGCGTCGCGTCGCCGCCAAAGCGCATCCACCGCGTCAGCATCCCCGGCTCGCCGTCGATGGTGCGCAACATGGCGTCTTCGTGGTTGCCGAGCAGCACGGTCGCCTTCTTCTGACCGCTGAGCGACCGCAGGCTGCGAATGACTCGCGCCGAGTCGGGACCGCGATCGATCATGTCGCCGAGCACGATGATGTGATAATCCTGACCCCGCCGATACGCCGCCGCATGGCGCTCGATCGTTTCCGTCATCTGCTTCCACAAGTCGTAGCGGCCATGGATGTCGCCCACGGCATAGATGGCATCGCCCTTTGCCGCAGCAGGCAGCGCGCCGTTCTTTTTCTGGGCCTTATCGTTCAAAACTCATGGCTCCCGGAGAAATGTCCGCGTCGTTTTCGTGGCATATCCATATGTCCCAGTCCGAACCTGTGGATGCTGCCTCCGATCCTTTTCCCCGTTGCTGCGCGGACACTCCCCCTGATTGGACAACATCCCGAAAGGACGATCCCAAAGCGATACAGCGTAATTTCCGCGCTCGGAAACATTAGCTGTTGCGGTGCAGCATAGCAACTGGGAAAAGGCGCATGTCGTCTTTGCCATCATTCCGGCTTTCCTGTCCGATCAAGCGGCGTCGCGTGATTCTCTGGGGACTGCAAAGGATTGGTTTCGGGCCGACAACGATTGATATGCCGCCCGGTTGCGTTCCGTCACGGGGTATGTGTTCAAAGCTGTGAAAGTCCGGTTTTTGCTGAGGTTTTTCTTTCAGGATCGAACGCTTCGTTACGCGATCGCCTTCGCCGGGCCGGCCAGCACGTCGGCGGCGCAGTTCCTGCTATCGATGCTGGTGGTGAAACAGTCGCCAGCGGAAACCTTCGGCCATTTCGCGTTCCTCATGATCCTGCTTCAGTTCATGCTGGGCGTATGGAGCGCCCTGTTCGGCGCGTCGCTGGCGGTCATCATGGCTGACCCGGATCGCGCGCGGGGCGAGGGCAGACTTGCGGGCATGTTCGCCGCCAACCTGCTTGCTGCCTTGCCGGTGACGTTGCTGTTCATCGGGACGGGGATCGCGCTCGACATGACGCAGGCGGCCTCGATCCTGTTCGCGCTGTTCGCCGCCATCTGGATGATGCGCGGTTTCGCACGCGCCTTTGCCTATGCGCAGGGCGGGCAGGCGCGCGTCTTGTGGTCCGACATTACTTATGGTGTGGTCGTCATCGCGGGCATACCGGCTCTGCTCTGGCTGTCGCACGACATGATGCGCGACGTGTCGCTGCTGCTGCTGGCCGCCTCCGCGTTGGCGATGCTGCCGTTCGGCCGCGACTATGCACGGCGGCAGGCCCGCCGCACCTCGCGCACGTCGCTGGCGGCTTATGGCGAGGTCTGGCGGACCCATTCGGGCTGGTCGCTGCTCGGCGTGCTGACGACCGAGGCGACGATCAACGCCCACGCCTATATCGTGACGCTGATCGCGGGCGCGCAGTCCTTCGCGATCCTCGCAGCCAGCGCATTGCTGACGCGGCCCGTATCGGTATTGATGAGTTCCTTGAGCGAATATGAGCGCGCCCGCATGGCGAGCGAGATCGCGGCGGGCGATGCGGAACAGGTGGCGCATTCGTTGCGCTTCTTCCGCATCGTCATGATGCTGATCTGGCTGGCGACCACCGGCCTGATCGCCGCCATCCTCGCCTTTGCGCCGCGGCTCGTATTTCCGCCCATCTATGCCGTCTCCACGCTCGCGCTGGGATCGGCGCTGTGGATGGCGGTGATGCTGGTGCGGGCCTTGCGCGCACCGGAAAGCGCGATGATGCAGGCGGCGGGCGAGTTCCGACCGCTCGCCTTCGCCAGCGTCTATTCCGCCGTCTGCTCGGTCGTCGGCGTGGCGGCGATCCTGCTGATCGTCGATCCGCTTTGGTCGATCGCGGGTGTTCTGATCGGCGAACTCGTTTATAGCGCCTGCCTGTGGCCCAAGGCGCGGCAATGGCGACAGGCGCATTTCGATCGCGGTCGTGCCGCGTCCCGGTCGCGCGCTGGGGAAACGGACGTGGAGATGCCGGCATGAAGATGGTCGTCGGGATCAAGGCGCTCAATGAAGCGGACAATATCGCCGCCTCGCTGGAAAGCGCTTTGGCGGCTATCGAGGCGCTGGGGCCGGGCTGGACGGGTGAGGTGATCCTGGCCGACAGTGGATCGACCGACGGCACGATAGAGATTGCGAGCCGCTACCCCGTCACCATCCTGCAACTTGCCCGGCGAGAGGATGGCTGCTGCGGGGCAGGGGCGCAACTCGCATTCCAGCAGGCGGAGGGAGACTATTTCTACCTGCTCGACGGCGACATGGAGATCGATCGAGAGATGTTGGTGCGCGGCGTCGCCGCGTTGCAGGCGGACGAAAGGCTGGCGGGCGTCGGCGGCAACGTCATCGAGCGCAATCTGACGGGGCAGGAGTTTCAGGTCCGCGCGCAAAAGGCGAAAGCATTTGAGGGCGATACCGATCGGCTCGATTGCGGCGGCCTCTATCGCATGAGCGCGCTGCGAGAGGTGGGCTATCTGGCCGACCGCAATCTCCACAGCTTCGAGGAATTCGACCTTGGCGCGCGGCTGCTCGCGCGCGGATGGAAGCTGGCGCGCATCGATCATCCCGGCGTCTATCATTTCGGTCACAAGACCGACGGCTATCGCCTGCTATGGCGACGGCTGAAGTCGGGCTATGCGGGCGGATTGGGCGAGATCGTTCGCGGCGCTCTTGGGAGGCCGCATCTGTCGGTCGTTGCGCGCCGCTTGGGCCCGCTCCAGATGGCCTGCGTGGTGATTGGCTGGTGGGGCGCGTTGCTGTTGAGCTTGCTCACCCGACAATGGGCGATATTGGCGGCTCTGCTGCTCATCCCCATGGCGTTTTTCACCTGGCGGCGGCGATCCGTTCGGCTTGGCCTTTATTCCTACGCCACCTGCAATGTGCTCGCCATGGGTCTGGTTTCAGGATTTTTCCGGTCCCGCACCCCGCCCGATCGACCCCTCGATTATCGTCAAATAGGGCGTGCGCAGCCTGATGCGGTGATGCCCGCCGCCGCGAAGATAAGCAGGTGAAAAGCAAGCGCTTCCTCTTTGGGAATATTCGCCATTTCGGCGTAATCCATGGAACGAACCTGCCTCTACGGAATTGCCGTTTGAGTGCGTTCGACTATGGTCAATATGGTGATGCGCGCGCCGGACCGGTCGGACGCAAAGGGGCGGCGGGAATGTTTGCGAACCTATGGCTTCAGGTTGATCCGCGATGCTGACCGAAGGCATCGATGATCTACAGCAATCCGACGCACAACTCTGCGTCGTCGGGTCCGGCCCTGTGGGTCTGTCGCTGGCCGTTGAGTGCGCGCGTAAGGGCATCCGCACGTTGCTGCTCGAAGCCGGTGGAGAAGCCGCGCTGCCCCAGGTGCAGCAGTTATCCGACGCGCATCTGGTCGAACCGGCGCGCCATGATGATATGTCGATTGCAGTCGCACGTCGGCTGGGCGGAACGTCGAACCTCTGGGGTGGTCGCTGCGTCCCGTTCGATCCGATCGACTTCATGCCGCGCGAGGGGGTCGAGGCCCGCTGGCCCATTTCCTACTCGGATATGGCGGCCTATCTTTCCCGCGCCGTCACGGCGACCCAGAGCGGCGCGCCCGTCTACCGGGCGGAGGAGGAACTGCGGCCCGACGCCGACGACGCCTTCAGCCTCGATACGCTCGAACGCTGGGTGAATACCCAGTCGAGCGCTGAGGTATTCCGATCCGATATCCATAACCATCCGCTTCTGGATGTGCGCACGCTGACCACCGTCACCGGCATGGTCTTCGCCGACAATGGCACCATGACGAAGTTGAACGTCGCCCATTCGTTGAGTGGGCAGCGGGCGCAGGTTCCGGTCCGGCATGTGGTGCTGGCGGGCGGCGGGGTGGAAACGGCGCGGCTGCTGCTGGCTGCGGGGATGACGTCCAATGACCGTTTCGGCGGGGAAGACGGCCCGCTCGGTCGCACCTATATGGGCCACCTCATCGGCGAGATCGCCGACATCGTCTTCGACGATGCCAGGGTGGCCGACGCGATGGACTATCATGTCGACGCTCACGGCTCCTATGTCCGCCGCCGGTTGGTGGCGTCGGAGGACACGCAGCTTTCCCACGGCCTGCTCAACACCGCCTTCTGGCCGCTGGTCCCGCCGGTCGCCGACCCCCGGCACAAAAGCGCGATCCTCTCGCTCGTCTATCTCGCGCTGCGCGACCGGCGGCTCGGCAACAGGCTGGTCGCCGAAGCGATCCGGCGGCGGCATATTCCCGAAGATGCCGGCCCGATCTGGCCGCATGTCAAAAACATCCTGACCGGAACGCCGTCAGCTGTCGCATTCAGTGTCAACTTTCTGCGCCATCGCTATCTGTCGGCGCACCAGATGCCGGGCTTTTTCGTGCCGAACAAGGCACGCCGCTACGGCCTGTCCTACCATGCCGAACATGCGCCCAACCGCAACAGCCAGGTCCGGCTGAACGGCCAGGTCGATCGGCTGGGCGTACCGCGTCTGTCGATCGATCTGCGCTTTTCCGAGCGCGACGCTCAGTCGATCGTCGCGACCCACGACCTGATGGAAGCCTGGCTTGCCCGCAACGCGATCGGCCGGATCGATTATAGAGTGCCGAAGGACCGACGCGCCGAAACGATCCTGTCGTCCGCAAGCCACGGCACGCACCAGATCGGCCTTGCCCGCATGGCGCACTCGCGCGCGGAGGGCGTGGTCGATCGCGATCTGCAAACCTTCGACTGCCCCAATCTCCATCTTGCCGGATGCGCCGTGTTGCCGACCTCGGGGCAGGCCAATCCGACGCTGACGGCGGTGGCATTGGGCCTTCGTCTCGCCGACCGGCTGATCCAGGCGGTGACGCAGGAAGAAGCGCCTGCCGACGTCGCGACCGGTCGCAAGACTTTATCGAAAGGCACGATCCATTAGGAGTTTTTCGATATCGTGGGAAGGATGGAGCATCTGTCGACCTTTGACGGGACTTCGCGCTGGTCGTGCGCCCCGTCTCGCTATGCCATGCGGGAGCGGGATTGATGGCGGTCGACTTCAATCCGGCTTCTGGCATGACCGCGCATCTGTCCGTAGCCCCGCATTCCGGCTTTCTGTCGGAAACGGCGGCGATCGATTTGCAGCCTTCCCATGTTTCTGCGGGGACGCTCGTGGATAGGACTGACGATGCGCCAGTAGACCTGCCGACCGCGATGAACCTGTTCGGCTATCGCCTCCACCCGATGACAGGTGATGAGGTGATCGGCCAGGTATCGAACGCTGTGCGTCATCGCCGCCGCCTGATCATGGCCAACCTCAATGTCCACGGCATGGCGATGATGTATGAGAGTGCGGGCATGACCCGGCTGCTCACCCAGCCCGACTCGATGGTCATGATCGACGGGATGCCCGTGCTGTTCATGGCGAACATGCTGCGAAAGGCGCGGTTGCCGCGCAACAAGCGCGCGACCTCGCTCGATTTCTATGACGAGCTTTTTGCAACGGGTATCAAGGCGGGATGGCAGTTCGCCTATGTCGGATCGACGCCGCAGGTACTGAACGATGGCATCGCCGTGCTCAGGGAGCGTTTTCCCGCCCTCAAGATCGAGGGGCGTGACGGCTATTTCGACATGCACGACACGGCCCCCGGTTCCAAGCATGGGGAGATCATCGGCTGGCTTCAGGCATTGTCCCCGGACGTCGTCATCGTCGGCATGGGAATGCCCCGTCAGGAGGAATGGATCGAACTCGTCCAGAGCCAGGTCGATGCCAGGGTTTTCCTTTCGGCGGGCGCCTATCTCGACTATCAGGTCGGCGTGCAGAAGGCCGCGCCGCGCTGGATGGGCCGCTATGGCGTCGAGTGGGTCTATCGGCTCGCGGCGTCCCCGCACCGGCTTAGCTACCGCTACCTGTTGGAGCCGATGGCGCTCGCGTTTAAGATATTGACGAAACGGCCCTTGCCCGACATTCGCCGGGATAGTCTCGATACTGCCGGGAAGATGGAGTAGCCACCTTGGCCGAACTGAAAAGTCCTGCGTCCGATCAACGCACCAGCCTGGTCAAGAAAGACTTGGTGATGGTGTCGACTTTCCTCATGTTCATGATGGTGATCTTCGGCCCGTTCGTCGCGCTGGGGCTGAGCGGATCTACCGAGGCCAATACGGGCGACGGCTCCTCCATCCGGCAATTGGGCTATGTCATCATCACGGGCGTCGTGTTCATCGCCCTGAAGCCGTGGGAAAATTATCGGCGCTTGCTGGCGATCCCGCTGCCGCTGGTGGTCGGGCTCGGTTATTGCTGGCTGTCGATCTTGTGGGCGATCGAACCCAGCATCGCGTTCCGCCGCCTCGTGCTGGCGACGATGGTGATGTGGACGCTGTTCGCGGCGATGCGGCAGTTGAAGTTCGAGGAGATTCTGCTGCTGCTACGCTGGTCGCTAGTGATCCTGCTGGTGGTCAATTTCCTGATCGTCTATTTGGCCCCCGCCTATGGCATCCATGACGGCAACGCGCTCGACGAATATTCGCTTGCGGGTGACTGGCGCGGCGTCATGCAGCACAAGAATTTCGCAGGTGCGACCTGCGCCTTGACGCTGATCGCCTTCGCATTCGACCGCGGGCGGATGCCGCGCTGGGTGCAGGGGCTGGTGATGATCGGATCGCTGTTCTTCCTCTACAAATCGAATTCAAAGACGTCCTTTGGTCTGGGCTTAGGGGCGTTGGCTGCGGGTTGGATGTTCGTGCGATATAATCGCCGTTACCGGCTGGCCGTCATCATCTGCATTTCGATCATCGCGATCAGCGCGACCGTGCTGGAGGGTCTGTACCAGAACCCATTTCTCGGCAAATTCTCCGATCCCAAAGCATTTACTGGCCGCATGTCTATCTGGATCGCGCTCTATCAATATGTCGTCGATCATCCCTGGTTCGGGTCGGGCTATGGGTCGTTCTGGAATATCGGGCCGCGCTCTCCGATTTTCCAATATGCGACCGGCGAAGTGTCGCGTATGCCCAACGGACATAACGGTTTTCTCGATCTGGCCGTGCAGCTTGGTCTGCCGGGCATGGCGTTGCTGATCGCGGTCGGGGTCATCTGGCCGCTCAAGACTCTGCTGGATAGCCCGATCGTGAGCGGTACGCGCGGCGCGCTGATCGCAGCAATGTTCATATTCTGCATCGGCCATAACGCGACCGAAAGCTCGCTCTTCGACCGCGACATGACGATCTGGGTGTTCTTCATGGTGGCAATCGCCATGTCGCAGCCGAACCTCATCAATTACAAGCGTGCCAAGTTCGACGTGCATGACCTGTTCCGCTTCACGCGCAGCTCGTTGCCTCAGGTCGAGACCGCCGGGTCCGGCTCACGACGCCGCAGACGATCGTCCAGCGGCGCCTGAGCGGATAGAGGGGGACGACAGGATGACCATGGCGCCGACACCCGCGCGCGATCACGACCTGGCTTCGGTCCAATGCCTTCGCGGCATCGCGGCAATGATGGTCGTCTGCTTCCACTGCTTCCCGCAACTGGAGCGGATGGGCTTTACCGGCAACCAGCATGTCAGCCTGTCATCCGGTGTCGATATCTTCTTCGTCATCAGCGGCTTCATCATGCTGGTTTCGACGCGCCGGTCGGTGTCGCGTGGCGCAGGCGCTTTCCTGCTCAACCGCGCGATCCGCATTCTGCCGATCTACTGGCTGTTGACGAGCGTGATGGTGCTGGCCGCGCTGTTTGCGCCGCAACTCCTTGCATCGACCAAGTTCGATCTGGTCCATGTCATCAAATCCTATCTGATGATCCCGGCGATGCACCCGGTGGCGAAGCTTTACTGGCCGATCCTTATTCCGGGCTGGACGCTCAACTATGAGATGTTCTTCTACCTGATCTTTGCGATCGGGCTGGTCTTCGTCCGTGATCGCGGTCGTGCGCTGAGCGTCATGGTTGGCAGCATCATCGCCGTCCTCATTGCAATCCCGCTTTTCGTGCAGGTCGATGGCGTCGCGGCTTTCTACACCAGCAGCGTGATGCTGGAGTTCATCTTTGGCCTGATCGCTGCCGAACTCTTCCTCACTGGGCATCGCATGTCTCGCGGTGCGGGCGCAGCTTGCCTGATTATCGGCGCAGGGCTGCTGTTGCTGAGCGACTATGTCCCCTTCCCCGGTGTCCGGGGTCTGTCTTTTGGTATCCCCGCAATCCTCATCTTTTCAGGGGCGGTGTTCGCACCTTGGGATCAGACCGGGGGTACAGTCGCATTCCTGCGCGTGATCGGCGACGCGTCCTATTCCATCTACCTGACGCACATGGTCACCATGTCGGCGATCGGGCAGGGGTGGCGGCGCTTTCTGGGCGGCGGGATGCAGGGCAATACATTGCTCTTCATCCTTTTCGCCATGACGGTCTGCGCTGTTGGGGGATATATCTTCTATCGCGTCGTCGAGCGTCCACTGACGAATTGGCTCAAGCAGGCAACTCGCCCACGACCGGCAAAGATCGTGGCTCTGTCCGCCTAATTCTTGGGCTCCGGAGCGGTTGGGGCAGCAGCCTGCGGCAAGCTCGCGCCTAGCATGATGACGCCTCCGGTCACGCTCTTGCGCTTGAGCGGCGCAGACGGTGTCGCCGTTGTTTCCGCGACGGGCTTGGCCCGGCTCATCAGATAGACCCGGCCCGTTTCGCGGGCTTTGTTGGGCGCGAATGAGGGGGTGGGTGCGGGCGCATCGGCGATCTTCGGCAGGGCCCCCGCCACCAGCACGGGGCGCGACGTCGGCATCACGGCGGTCGGCGCACTGACATTGCCGGGCATCCCGTCGGCCTCCATGTCCGTCCCCGCCATCATCAGATCGCCGCGGACATTCTGTTCCTTGCCCGCATAGCCCGCCACGAACGACCGCGGCGTGCCCCAACTTCCGGGCCAGCGATAAAAGATATGCCGCCCGATCGTCACCTGCTTGACCAGTGTCGGCGCCCAATAAGGCAGCACATAGTCCGCATGATAGTGGGTCGCGAGGCCGACAGGCGCATACACAAGCCCGGCGAGCGCCATTTCGGCCACGCGCCGCGCCCGTTGCCAGAGCGCCGGAACGGGCGGACGCCGCAGCGAGCCGTTGCAGGTGAAGGAGAACTGGCAACCGGTGCTGCGTTCCCACCCCTGATAGACGACGGCGCAGATGTTATGTGGGTAGGCAAGGTTACGGGATCGGTTGATGACGACCTGCGCGACGGCACGCTGCCCTTCCAGAGGCTCGTTCGCGGCTTCATAATAGATGCCGGCGGTCATGCAATCGAGCGCCTGCACATAATTTTCGCTATCTGCCAACGCGATTCTGAACGGTTTGGCAGCAGGGCCGACGCTTTTGGCTGAAGGGATGGCGGCATTGCGCTTCTGCGCTTCTTCAGGCGTCAGGTCTTCGAGCGCGCGGGCGGCGCTGCTCGTCTCCGCCACCGCAGCCGCCACCCGTTCATCCGCCACATTGGCGGGCAAGCGCGCAAAGATAGAGGGGCTGAGCGTGCCGGAGGAGCCCATCTGATCCAGCCGTCCGGAGCGGGCACCTTCGTTCCAGCCATAGCCTGCGAAATGCAGCACGGCGGCGAGCGCAACGGAGGCCGCGAAGAGGACGAGAATGACCGTCGCGATCCGCTGCCGCCACCAAGGCGTGGCTGAAGGTGCGAGCGCGGTCATGCCCGGCGATCCGATAGCGGAGCAAAGAAGGGACGCGTGTCAGCCACAGGGATAGGTCTGCTTCAAAGCGTTGACGACCACCGAGGCTGCCTGCCCCGATTTCTGCTGCGGATAGACATTGAGATAGGTCAGGAAGGCACGCCGCGTTTCCGCCTGCGACACGCGCGCGGGCAGGCAGAATTCCTTCGCCTCCAGCCAGATTTCATAGGCCCGGGCCGTATCCGTCACGGCGGCAATATAGGCAAAGCAATAGGAACTGCTCGCCGGGTCCGACTGACTACACTTGCGCAGCAACTGGTCCGCCGTCAGATATCCCAGGTCCGCAGCGCTCTCCGCCGGAGCCTTCGCGGGTGTCGCGGGCGGCACTTTCACGGTCGGTGCGACCGGCTTGACCTGCGCGCTGGCACCAAAAGGCAGGGCGGCGGCGAGCAGCGCTGTTAGAAACGGAGTGCGGATCATGCCAAAGTCCAGATCGGGCGGCGACATTCGGAAGGATCGGCCCATCCGATCCATGAACCCGGCCCATGTACAAGCATCGCTTCAACCATCCGCCTCCCTAGCTGTTGCAGTGCAAAAACTCAACTCGTCGCAATGTTCGTGTTGGCTCTTGCGCGGCTACTTCGATCCCGGAATGGGATGATATGCGCGACCATTCGCATGGCGGGCCTTTGTAGAGACCGGCTGCAAGACCATCCGGCACGGTTCGCCTGTTTGAAAGGGGCATTTGATGAACCCAGGTGAAGCAACCGCCAAGTCCAGAGCGCCCGTCCGCCACGAAGATCGCTCCGCGCTCATCATCGTCGCAATGACATTCTCCAGCATCGGCCTGTTCGCGAAGGGCTTCGACAATCCGTTGGGTCAGGCGCTCTCTTGTTTCATCGGCAGCCTGGTGTTGCTCGCGACTATATTGGTGTTCCGGCCCGGCATACGCTTCTGGAGTCACATCCGCTGGCCGATATCGCTGGTGGTCGGCGCGATCCTGTGGTTGGTTGTGGTGGCGCTGGCCCGCGCCGTGATGCCGCCCGACACAATCGATCTTCCCTACGCGCCAGACCTGTTCCTGCCCAAATTTCTCAGCATTGTGGGCGGCCTGTGGTTCCTGCTCTGCGGTCGCCTGATCGGGCGAGAAGCGCATGAGCGGCATCTGGCGGTCAGTTGCATCGCGGTCGCCATATCGACGTTTGCGCTGGGGGGCATGGGGCTGCTGCTGTTCCCGCAGGATCAAGTATTTGCCAGCCTCGCCATGATGGAAAATGGCCGTTTTCTGGGTCTGACCGGTAATGCCAACGTGACGGCTTCGATGTGCGGCGCGGGCGCACTCCTGTGCGCCGGGATCGGCCTGCCGGAATGGATCGCGATAGGTCGCGCCTATATGGCCGACAAGGATGTGTCGGTGAGCCGCCGCGGCGTGCTGACGATCGCCGGCTTTCTCGTAAATGTCGCGGCGCTGCTCCTTACCGCGTCCAGAGTTGCGGCCCTCGCCACCGGGGTATCGTTTCTGCTACTTTGCCTCCATCACAGCCTTGCCGCCCGATTCCAGACGAAGACGATCCTTCAAGTCATCGGCGCGGCCGCACTGCTCGGCGTGATCGGCGTCCTAATGTCCTCGACCATATTGCTGGAACGCGCCTCGGCGCTGCATCCCGACGCGCATCTTCGCTGGCTATTCTATCAACGCTTCATCGGTATGGCGGGCGTCGCGCCATGGACGGGGCTTGGACCCGGAGCCTTTCCGCAGGCGAACATCTACTTCCTGCAAAACTCGACGATGGCCGTGCGTCAGACTTGGGTCATCAATTCGCCCCACAGCATCTTGCTGCAACTCTGGTTCGTGGGCGGCTTGCCCTATTTACTCGCAATGCTGGGCGGCGCGGGCCTGATCCTGCGCGATATGGTGCGCAGGATCGACCTGCGCGAATGCGGGAGCAGGCATGTCGGACTGTTGCTTGCGATCGGCACCATCTTTGCCGTCGCGTTGATCGATATTCCGCTCGACGTGACGGCGAGCGCGGACCTCGTCCTATTGATGGTGGGGCTCGCCTGGGCACGTCCGGGCCGCGAGCGCGGCGTGACGCTAGCGCGTGGTCCGGCGTAGCTCTCGGAAGACGGGGATATATCCATCGCTCGCCCGCGCCGATTGCAACAGCGCGAGCGGATTGGGACCAGAGCTGACGAGATAGAGCCACACCGTCTCCTTTGCGACCCTATCCTGAACGAAGCGCGGCAGAGCGTCCCATTCCACAAGCGACCGCTGCGCACGCCAGCGCCCGCTGTTGTGCAGATAGGGCGCATCGAGATAGCTGTGGATCAGAGCATCCCGCTCGATCGCCGAGAATTCGCGCGAAGACAAGCTATAGACGAACGCCTTAACGACCCACATCTCGCCCCAGTGCGGGCGAACATGCTCCGCGACCTGAACATAGCGGCGCGCCTGTGCGAGTAAAATGCCACGATCAGGCATGCCCGGCTGGGCGGATACGATCGTCGCGATCCGCAGCGCTTCGAGCAGATAGGCGCGGGGCGGGGCGGCATCGGGTAGTTCGGTCTGTTCGATAAAGAGACGGGGCGGAGGCGCATAGACTGCACCATCCACCCCGTTCTGAACCTTTTCGACGATACGCTCCTGCCACATACTCCATGCAGAAAGGAGGATCATGCCAAGGCAGATCAGGCCGATCAGGACATTATCATGCCGTTGCGGCCCGACCCGTTGCATCAGTTGCTCTGATAGTAGCCCGCGTATTGCTTAGAATAATAGAGACCACCCATCGCTTGAGCACGCACATCGACCATCGTGAAGATGATGCCGATGAGGTTCGCGCCGTCGGCCCGCAGCCAGTCGATCGCCGAAGCCACCGCCTTGGTCGGAGTCTCGTTCCAGCGGACGGCCAGAACCGTCGTGTCGGCAAGTGCCGCCAGGAAGCGACCATCGGCGAGGCCGACCAGTGGCGGCAAGTCGAGAACGATCTTGTCATAATGCTGGCTGAGCGTCGCCAATATGTCCTTCATCCGCTCGTCGCCAAACAGGTCTTCGGAGCTGAAGTAAGGCTGGTTGACGATCAGCTGGTCGAGATTTTCGACCGTGCTGGGACGGATCGCCTGTTGCAGCGTCGCTTCGCCATGCAGCACCTCGACGATGCCGGGGTGGGTGCCCGGAGCCTGATCGAGCGCGCCGAGCATAGCGGCACGACGCACGTCGCAGTCGAGCAGCAGCGTCTTGGACTTGCCCACTGCAAGAGCCCGCGCGAACGACAGCGCCGTAGTCGTCTTGCCTTCGCTCGGCAGCGCCGATGTGACGGCAAGGATCTTCGCGTCCTTGTCTCCCTTGACGCCAAGAACGGACGCGCGGGCGATGCGGAACGCTTCGGAGTAGATCGAGGTCGGGCGGTTGATAAGAAGATCGGCGGGACGTTCCGCCTCCTTCTTCTCGACCTTGGGTACCGATGCGAGCAGCGGCAGGCCGAACTGCTCGACATCTTCGGAAGACCGCAGGCCAGCGACCATCATTTCCTGCACCGCGATCGTGCCTGCGCCACCGGCGAGGCCGACGATCAGAGCCAGCGCGATCAGCAGCGGCTTGTTGGGCGAGGAGGGATGAAGCGGCGCTTCGGCGCGACCGACGATTTCCGCCTGCGCGATCGAGTTCTGCGCAGCCTGCGTGCTTTCCAGCAGCATCTGCGAGAGGCGATCATATTCGGTGCGCTTGGCATTGGATTCGCGTTCCAGACTGTCTGCCTGCACCGCGGCCTTCATGTCGCGCGCCCGCTCGCCTTCCAGCGAGTTCATCGAGGAGCGCAGCGCACCGACCTGCGCCTGTGCCGCAGCGGCATTGGCGCGCAGCGAGCCTAGCGTGCGCTCGCCTTCCTCGCGGATTTGCTGATCGACGGTCTCAAGCTGTCCCTTCACGCGCAGGCTTTCGGGATGCTTGTCGCCATAGCGCGCCTGAATTTCACCGATCGAACGCAGGAGTTCCGCACGCTGGCGGCGCAGTTCGCCGACGACGGGGGAATTGCGGACTTCGGTCACGGAATCGAGGCCGCCACGTGCAGCCTGCTGCTGAGCAGCGGACAGCTTCGCCTGCGCTGCGGCAGCGTCGGATTCGGCGCCCGCGATCGAGGAGGAGAGGGGGGCTACGCGCTGATCGGCCAGAGTGCCGCTGCTGCCGCCCTGTCCGCTGCTGCTGCCGACGATGCCGGCGGCTGCGCGATATTGCGCGACCTTGGCGTCGGCGTCGCGCACTTCGGCTTCCAGCTTGCTCAGTCGGTCCTGGAACCATTGAACCTGGCTACGCGCCGCGCCGGTCGTGCTGTCGACCTTGGTCCGCAGATATTCGTCGGCGAACGCGTTGGCGATCTTCGCGGCCTTCTGCGCGTTGGTCGACTGTGCGCCGATCGCGATGATGTAGGTCAGCTTTTCACGCTCGACGTTCAGCTTGCGCTGCACCTGCATGGCGACGGCGTTGATGCGCTCCTTCGCGTTCATCCGCGAAAGATCATCGGCACCGATCTTGCCGGTGAATTCCGGATCCTTGTCGAGCCGAAGCCGCTGCACCACCTTGGTCGCGACGTCGATCGAACTGACGACGCTGACTTCGGTCTCCAGAGCTTCGGGGCTGAGCGAATCGTCCTTCGACGAATTCTGCGCCCGCGCCAGCGGATTGCGGGACGGGTCGATCTGCACGCGCGCAACCGCCGTATATTCGGGAGTCATCATGAAGATGAGCGCCACGCCAATGGCGACGACGCCGATCGCGATTGCAGCCATCGTCTTCCAGCGCCGGGCAATCGTATCCCTGATCGTTGTGATCAGGTCGGATAGTCGGCCTTCCTGACCATCGCGCTCGTGCGTAACATCCATGTAGGTCGATGTCCTTATGCTGAAAGAAAGGGGTGCGTCGGCGCCCGATCAGCGCTTGTACGTGACGCTGAACATGCCGCGAAATTCGTCGAAGCTCTGGCCCACGACGCTCGATCCCGAAGGGGACCGGCCCGTATAGGCAAGGTTGAAGGCGAGGCTCAGTTGGTTGCTGGACAGATACTGTGCGCCGCCCGTGATGCGATAGACATCCGACTTGGCGTCCAGGTCGATATAGTCCTGATGCGCATATTCGCCGCTGAGGCGAAGCAGCAGATTGCGCAGCAATTCATGATCGACCGACAGGCTGGTGCGGGTATCGAAGAAGCCGCTGTTGGTCGCAATCGCCGAATCCTCGATCACGCGGCGGGCCTGCAACGTGACGGTGGTCAGCTCGCTCGGGAAATACTCGATCTTGGCTTCGGCGGAAAAGCCGTCGATCGATGGGTAGAAGCGCTTGAAGTCGCGCTTGACATAACCCATGCCGATCGACCCGCGCATCAACCCCGACAGATCGAAGTTCAGGCCGCCGATGAAGCGATATCCATGTGAGTCGCGATTGGGATCGCCGTTGAACAGCAGGTCATTGTCATAGACCGTATCGGTGTAGTTGGCCTGCGCATAGATCGCCATGCTCGGCGAAAAGGCGAACTGGGCCTGACCGGTGAGGCGCGTCAGGTCACGATCACGGTCCGACTGGTTGATGCGGGTCCGGTCGCTGAATTCGATGTTCGAAAATTCATAGATGGTCTTGTCGACCGCCAGCGTGAATTTCGACTGTCCGGCTTCATATTCGCCGCGGATGCCGCCATATCCCCGGATATAGCTCGACAGGACGGCGGTCGTCGCAGCCGTTTCGCCGGAGAAGGGCGTTTCGAACTGGCGGCTCACCTGAATTTCGGGGAGAATGCGGAACGAGCTGCCGATTTCCAACGCGCCCAGAGCGCCCAGATCCCAAGGCGTCTGGTTACGCAGGCTTTCCGAGAAATAGCGCTCGACCGTGGTGCTGCCTTTCAGCGTCAGGCTGTGGCGCGACCAGTCAGACTTGGCAATGAAGGCGGGCGTCACATCGACGAAGCCGTCGCTCTTCTTGTCGTTCTTCGAATAATAGATGTTATCGGAGAAGCCGAGGCCAACGGTAATTTGCGGCAACACGACGAACGAGCCGACACGGATGCCGGTTGGGTCATAATCGGGACGTGCGCGCTGAAGAACGCTGACGTTCCTGCCGCGATCGAAATCGTCGGGAAGGGTCGGCTGGATCAGCAGCGTTTCCTGCGCCTGCGCGTAGCTTCCCGCTGCCGCGATGCCCAGCGCCAGACATGCCGACATCGGCCGCGCCATGCGCAGCACTCGTCCCTTTGCGTAACCCATACGCTTCACGGCGTTCCCCTTTTCGTCCCTCAATCTTCGTATCACGCTCTTAAGAGCATTTTATTGCGGCTGCGAATAGCCACTGCCGCCACCGATACTGACGATCGGTGCAGAAAATGAGGGCGGTGCAAATCCATTGCCGCCCGTCCCGATGCCGCCGGTGCCTCGGCGGGTATTGAGCGTGCGGCATACGATGTTCATCGCCTGCTTGGCATTGTCGGGCGTGCTCGGGTCGAGCTTCACTTCCTCGAACGCGGCACATACGACGTTGACGGGCTGACCCGACTGGTCGGCAAGGAAGAGGATTGCCGCTTCGTAGTTCTCGACCGTTCCGTCGCGCGGCAGGCGCGCGATTTCCGCCCGGATCTGGGCTGCAAGACTGGCGACCGCATCGGCAAACTGGCCTGCTTCCTGCGCGATGGCAGGCATATTGGTCACAACGGCAACCGGTGCCGCCACCATGCCCACGAAAACCAGTCCCTGTAACAGCTTCGGCATCTGCCGTCCCCTTGCCAGAATTGAGCTAGGCATCCTCTCCGGTCCTTTTCTTAACTTATGGTGTTCTGACAGCTTAGAAGTAGCGTTCGCCAAGGCGGATGGTGTCGCCGGGATAAACGCGCAACGTCGGCGTCAGCGCCATGGGAATTTCGGTGTTGGTGTTGGCCTTGCGGATATAGGCGATTTTCTTCGCTGCGCGGGGCGTGAAGCCCTGTGCCGTCGCGATCGCATTCATCACCGTCATGCCGCTGGCATAAGGATATTGGCCGGGTGCCTTGACTTCACCGAGAATGAAGAAGGGGCGATACTGCGCGACTTCGATGCTGACACGCGGTTCCCGCAGATATCCGTCGGCAAGCTTCGTTTGCACTTCAGTGGCCAGCTGCTGCGGCGTCTTGTTCTTCGCGCCGACGTCACCGATCAGGGGGAGCGACACGGTTCCTTCCGACCCCACGGAGAACTCACCCGAAAGCGTTTCTTCGTTGAAGACCGTCACGCGGATCTTGTCCCCGGCGCCCAGCTGGTAATTATCGTCCTCCTGACCGGTGGCGACATAGCGCTCTCCGGTCGAGACGACCGGCCCAGCCGATGCTGCGGCGCAACCAGTGAGAAACAGGACGAGCCAAACTGCTTGAAGAATAGGTTTCATGACGCCTTTGCTTCACTCCCTGAGCGTAATTACGGCGGGTATCCCACAGAAATGCGGAAATCCAAAGTTCATTAAGGATAAAGCGGACTTAAACTGCATCCGCTATCGATCGGACACACGCCCTTTTGATCCTCAATGCTATGATATGTCGGGAAAATCAATAAATTTTGCAGTGCAGCGATTCAGATGGGTTGCACCTTTATCGTAAATCGGGATGCTCGAACGGAATGGCACCCGCTTGCGCTTCTTTCTGCAACCATCTATTCGCATCTGCACAAATATCCCCTTATGCCCAAGCGGGCGAACGCGTCCCGCCTGATTGGCATTCGACGCGGCTTTCCTCCGACCGAAAGCCGGACGCACGAGTTGGCCGATCGGTTCCAATGCATGTCCGAATTTTTTCCGCCGTCTTGCTTTTCGCGAATCGGTCAGAGCGGGGTGCTACAGCATGAAGACGATTTTCGTAGCGGCTCCCGATGGTCAGGCTGGCGGAGGTATGGGCCGGGTCAAAGACTATATGCTCCAGACTCCGCCGGATGTGCGGTCGCGGTATGAATTTGCGCCGTTAGTCACGCGAGACGGGCGAGGTGTGGGATATTCCCTCATATTGCTGCTGGCGGCGATGGGTCGGTTGGCGGTTGCGGCTATCGGCGGCAAAGGCGCGATGCTGCACGTCAACATGGGTGACAAGGGCAGCGTAATGCGGAAGGGATCGCTGCTTCTTCTCGCGCACTGGCTGGGGATGAAGACCGTCCTGCATCTGCACGCCGCCGAACTCGAGCAATTCTATGCTGCGTCGTCACCCTTCCGCCGTCGCCTGATCCAGCGGCCCTTTCACGCAGCCGACTGCATCATCGTTCTTGGTAACCGATATCGTCGGTGGCTGGAAACGGAGATCGGTATCCCCGCCGATCGCATCCGCATACTCAACAACGGCGTGGCCGCTCCGCATGTCGATCGCCAGCCAGCGCTGGCTGGGGCGCCCCAGACGATCCTCTTCCTTGGCAATCTTATCGAGCGCAAGGGCGTCTCCGATCTGCTTCATGCGCTGAAGGCCATGCCATCAGACACTCCGGGCTGGCGTGCGATCTTGGCGGGCGGCGGCGATATCGAGGGATATCGCGCGCTGGCCCGCGATCTCGGGATTGCCGACCGCGTGGAATTTGCAGGCTGGGTCGATCGAGCGGGCGCGGTCGATCTCATAACCCGCGCGTCCATGTTGGTCCTGCCCTCCTATGACGAGGGGCTGCCGCTGGTCATCCTCGAAGCGATGGGCATGGGCCTGCCCGTCATCTGCACGCCCGTCGGCGTCATCCCTGAAGTGCTCACCGATGGCGATACGGTCTTGTTCGTGGAGCCGGGTGATCGTGCGGCACTCGCCGCGCGGATCGCCGACCTCCTTTCGGACGCGCAATTGCAGGCGCGCCTCTCCGCGCAGGCACTGGACCTTTTCGACCGGCAATTCTCCCTGCGCGCCTTTCAGTCCTCATTGCTTGCCATCTACCGTGATTGCTGCGGCATCGATTATCTTTTGCCCGCAGATGCCAAGCAGGGGAGGGCAGGCTGATGCGCGTTCTCGTCCTGGGTGCGGGCGGTTTCATCGGGCGGCGCATAGTCGCGGCGCTTGAGCGACGCATCGGCGCAGCGAACATCGTGGCGGGTGTGCGACGGCACACCGACATCGATCCGGCGATCGAGCAGCGGCTGATCGACGCCAACGACCTTGCATCCGTTCGCAGTGCGAGCGGCGATATCAACTGTATCGTGAACAGCGTGATGGGCAGCGATCAGGCGATCCTGTCGTCGGCGCGCAATGTTGCCCAGCTTGTGCACGACGGAGCGGTGGGACGCGCCGTGCATCTGAGCAGCATCGCCGTCCACGGTGTGAAGGATGGCGCAATTCGGGAAGCCGACCCCTTGGGGTCACCTGCCGATGGATATGCCGCCGCCAAGATCGCCGCCGAAATCGCCTTTACCGAACTGGCCGGATCGCGCGGCGTGATCCTGCGACCCGGCCTCGTCCACGGTCCCGGATCGACATTATGGACGCTACGCATCGGCCGCCTTCTTGCGTCGGGTCGGCTGGGATCACTGGGCGCGCAGGGCGAAGGCATCTGCAACCTCGTCGATGTCGAAGATGTCGCCGATGCCGCCGCCGCAGCGTGCGTGGAGGATGTAGCACCCGGACGCGCTTTCGCTCTCGTCGCGTCACCAGCACCGACCTGGAACGCCTATTTCGCCGATCTGGCCGCTGCCATTGGTGTGCCGTTTCGCCCGATCTCACTAAGGCGCGTGGCGGTCGAGCGTGCGGCGGCCTATCCGATCACGGCGCTCCGTAGGCCAGCGGGAAAGCTCGGCATCACCATGCCGGAAGCGATCACCCCCGGGCTTGCCAGACTGTTTCCGGTAAGGACCGAGTTTGAAAGCAGCGCCGTGGGCACCCTGCTGCCCGACTGGCGTGACTACCAGGACAGCGTGCAACGCAGCGCCGCCTGGCTCTCGACGCGCTAGTCTTCAGGACGCGGGCGCGTCCGCTTCCCTCTCCAACGATGCGAGCGACGCCCGTGCGCCGACCGAATCGATCCGCTCCCATTGCAGCGGCGATCCTGGCACCTGCTTGCGCAGCCAGTAATAATGCGTGTCCTGCCACCGTTCGATCCGGGGGGTCAGCGAATCGAGCACGAAGTCGCCTTCGTGCAGCCTCGCGATCAGCACGGTATGCAGCCCGATATTGCGGACATAGGCGACCCCGTAGAACAGCCGCTCGGCCGGAAAGCCCGCCTGCGTCAAGCGGATGCGCTTTTCGATCGCGATATCCTCGCAATCGCCGACGGGGCGCTCGGCGGGCAGGCGGCGCCAATATTCGCCTACGCCCATCGATGCCATGTCGGTCTTTTGAATGACGTGACGGTTCACATCCTTGTTCACCGCCTTCACCATCGCCCGCAGCGTCGTCCCCTGCGGTACGGTCTGCCAGGCGCCGGTATAGGCGGATGTCTGCGAACGGGACGCGCCCGTCGCGCCGATCGGGTCGGAAGGCGTCAGGGAGGCTTGCGTCATGCGCGGCGCGCCTTCGCTCTGGCCCAGCAGGCACAGGTCGCGGTCACGCTCGCACATTTGAGTAAAGCCCGAAGGCGCGTCGGCCTCCGCTCCGCGCGGCAGAAACGCCTGCCGCACCGGTTGGCTCATCGCGGGTGTCGCGACGGCGCTGGACGCCCATAGAATGAGGGCGGTGTATCGCAAATTTGCCATGTCTTGCTCCGTCCCACGGACAGAGTTTTGGCATGGCGGGCGTAAGCATGACCCTAAACGCCGTGGTTATGTCGATCTTAACCCTGTTTCATTGGCACCGGATCGAGCCATAAGGAAAAAGAAACAGGAAGTTGTGCGATCTCGTTTCGCAATAGTATCGAACATCAACGACGGCGACGTCTTTAGTTTTTCGTTTGCTTAATCGATCGCCTTACCGGAAATTAACGATGCTGGGCTATACCCGCGATCAATGGAAAGGCGTCGGCAGCCATCCGACCGGCGCCGCTATATAGCGGGTCAAGGAATATCTCTTATCATGACTTCAGTCGCCAAATTGCCTGAAGAGATGCGCGGGCTTGTCCGGCGTTATCGCGGGGCGTTTCTCACGGTCGTGCTGCTGAGCGCGATGCTCAATCTCCTGATCCTTGCCGGATCGCTCTACATGATGCTGGTCTATGACTCGGTGCTGCCGAGCCACAGCCTGTCGTCGCTCTTCGGCCTCTTCCTGTTGTTGCTCGCCGTCTACGCCTTTCAGGGTGCGTTCGACGCGATGCGTTCGCGCATATTGGGTGACGTCGCTGCCGGGTTCGACCATGCGCTCGCGCGTCGCGTGCAGCGCGCGATGAGCGATGCAGCGCTGCGCAACGGCGGCCGGGCTGGCGATGGCCTCTCGCCCATGCGCGACCTTGAAAGCGTGCGCGGCTTCCTCGCCGGTCCCGGACCTGGGATCCTGATCGATCTGCCGTGGATGATCTTCTTCATCGGCGTCCTGATGATGCTGCACGTCTGGGTCGGCGTCACCGCGCTTGTCGGCGGCGCGCTGCTGGTCGGCCTTACCCTCATCACCAACCGCGTGACCAAGGAACCGACCGAGAAGCTGTCCTC
>JAAIGE0100221147.1_pt1 | contig 21983 bp, 17 predicted proteins | sample 6487951 | NCBI WGS metagenome assembly JAAIGE01 (sample SAMN13974128, study PRJNA590717) | phyllosphere metagenome | biome: tomato field; feature: multiple bacterial spot infested tomato fields; material: tomato leaves; isolation source: leaves from tomato fields | host: Solanum lycopersicum ...
ATGCTGGAAAACGAGTATGCGCCGGGCACGGGCATGGATATTCGCCAGCATCCGCACATCGGCCTGTCGACCCTGACCTACCTGCTTGAAGGCCAGCTACAGCACAAGGACAGCCTGGGCAGCGACCAGTTGGTCGGCCCCCGCGACGTCAGCTGGATGACCTCCGGCAGCGCCATCGCTCATATTGAACGCACCCCCTCCTCCCTGATGGCCAGCGGCTCGCGCCTGCATGGCCTGCAGGTCTGGCTGGCTTCTCCAAGAGAACACGAACAGGGAAATGGTCATTATGGCTACTACCCGGCACAGAGCCTGCCATGCAGCGAAACGCAGGGAATCCGCATTCGCATGATCGCAGGCAACGGCTTCTGCCTGACCTCGCCTGTAGCGGTGCTGTCCCCCACCCTGTACGCCGAATTGCATCTGCAGAATGCCACAACCCTGCGCATCCCCACCGAACATGAAGAACGGGCACTTTACGTGCTGGAAGGTGAAGCATCGCTGGATGGCGAACCGGTCACACCTCGCAGTCTGGTAGTGCTGGAACCAGGCACTGAAATGAACCTCTGCGCAGAAAGCGACTGCCATGCGGTACTGATCGGAGGCGCACCACTGGACGGCCCGCGTCGCATGAACTGGAATTTCGTGGCCAGCGACAAGGCCCTGATAGAACAGGCAAAAGCACGTTGGGCCAGCGGAGACTGGCCGACCGTGCCAGGGGAAGTTGGCAGGATTGAACTGCCTGGATGAACTTCGCGACTGAAGTCGCTCCCATTCAATGGGTAGAACCGAATTCAGTCGCGAAAAGCCCTTTACAACTTAACCGAACACTTCACCCAACAGGTTATGCATGGCAGTAAACGCACGCTTCGAGACTTTTGCGTCGTACATCATCATGCCCGGCACATTGGCGCCCGGATCGGTGAACGAGTGGAACGCGCCGCCGTAGCTCAGCAACTGCCAATCCACACCCGCGGCATTCATTTCGTCTTCGAACGCTGGCAATTGCTCTTTGGGCACCAACGGGTCGGAAGCGCCGTGCAGGACCAGTACCGCTCCCTTGATGTTTTTCGCATCGGCAGGGTTCGGGGTGTCCAGGGTGCCATGGAAAGAGATGGCGGCTTTCAGTTCTGCACCGGTACGCGCCAGCTCAAGGGAGCAGCAGCCGCCAAAGCAGAAACCGAAGGTTGCGATCCGGCTCGTATCCAGCGACACATCGCCCTGGGCCAGCAACTGATCGAGAGCGACCTGCATGCGCTTGCGCAGCAAGGCGCGGTCATTCTTGAGGGGGGTCATGGCGGCGCCCGCCTCGTCATTGTTGGACGGACGAATGCTCTGGCCATACAGGTCGGCCAGCAATACGACGTAACCCTGTTCGGCAACCGATCTGGCGATGGTTTCAGCGCCCTGGCTGACGCCCATCCAGTTGGGTGCCATCAATAATCCCGGACGCGCAGAGGTTGCAGCTGCGTCGTATACCAGACGGCTCTCATAAGGCTGGCCATCGATCTGATAGACCACGGAACGGACAGTAATAGTGCTGCTCATTGCTGACTCCTGCTCATTGAAGGGAAGTGATAAACCGTAAAATCAGAAAACCCGCCGAAGCGGGTTTTCTTTCAACCGGTGATCAAACCGACAGTTCGACCAGCAACTTGTTCAGACGGCGCACGTAGGCAGCCGGATCTTTCAAGCTGTCGCCAGCGGCCAGTGCCGCCTGATCGAACAGGATGTGCGACAGGTCGCCGAAGCGCTCTTCGCTCTGCTCCTGATCGAGCTTGCCGATCAGAGGGTGAGACGGGTTGAACTCGAAGATAGGCTTGGAATCCGGGACCTTCTGGCCGCTGGCTTCCAGGATCTGACGCATCTGCAGACCCAGATCCTGCTCACCGATGGCCAGAATCGCCGGAGAATCGGTCAGGCGATGGGAAACCCGGACTTCGCTCACAGACTCGCCAAGCGCAGTCTTGAGACGCTCGATCAGGCCCTCCTTCTCCTTGGCGATCTCTTCCTGAGCCTTCTTGTCCTCTTCGGAATCAAGCTTGCCCAGATCCAGATCGCCACGCGCTACATCGACAAAACCCTTGCCATCGAAATCGCTCAGGTAGCTCATCAGCCACTCGTCGATACGATCGGTCAGCAGCAGCACTTCGATGCCTTTCTTGCGGAAGACTTCCAGGTGCGGGCTGTTCTTGACCTGAGCGTAGGACTCACCGGTGAGGTAGTAAATCTTGTCCTGACCTTCCTTGGCGCGAGTCAGGTATTCGGCCAGGGAAACGCTCTGCTCGCCGCTGTCGTCGCTGGTAGAGGCGAAGCGCAGCAAGCCGGCGATTTTTTCCTTGTTGGCGAAGTCTTCTGCCGGGCCTTCTTTCAGCACCTGGCCAAAGTTCTTCCAGAAGCCCTTGTATTGCTCAGGCTCGTTCTTGGCCAGTTTTTCCAGCATGTCCAGCACACGCTTGGTCAGCGCGGACTTCATCGAGTCGATGATCGGGTCTTTCTGCAGGATTTCACGGGATACGTTCAGCGACAGGTCATTGGAGTCGACCACGCCCTTGATGAAACGCAGGTACAGCGGCAGGAAGGACTCGGCCTGATCCATGACAAACACGCGCTGCACGTACAGCTTCAAGCCGCGAGGCGCTTCACGCTGGTACAGATCAAACGGCGCACGCGCCGGGACGTACAGCAGCGAGGTGTATTCCAGCTTGCCTTCGACCTTGTTGTGGCTCCAGCTCAGCGGGTTCTCGTAGTCGTGAGCAACGTGCTTGTAGAACTCCTGATATTCCTCGTCCTTCACATCAGTGCGCGAACGGGTCCAGAGTGCACTGGCACGGTTGACGGTTTCCCACTCCAACTCGGGAGCCTCTTCGCCTTCGGCAGCCGGAGCCTGCTCTTTGGGCAGCTCGATCGGCAAGGCGATATGGTCGGAATACTTCTTGATGATATTGCGCAGACGATAACCATCGGCGAACTCGTCTTCACCGTTTTTCAGGTGCAGGACGATACGGGTACCGCGCTCGGCCTTCTCGATGGTAGCGACTTCAAACTCGCCCTCACCCCTGGAGGACCAGTGCACGCCCTCGCCTGCTGGCAGACCGGCACGACGGCTGAACACTTCGACCTTATCGGCAACGATGAATGCCGAGTAGAAACCCACACCGAACTGACCGATCAGGTGCGAATCCTTCTTCTGGTCGCCCGACAGGTTTTTCATGAAATCTGCGGTACCGGATTTGGCGATGGTACCCAGATGGGTAATCACATCGTCACGGCTCATACCGATGCCGTTGTCTTCGAGGGTGACGGTCTTGGCGTCCTTGTCGAAGGTGACGCGAATCTTCAGCTCGGAGCCACCTTCCAGCAGCTCAGGCTTGGACAAGGCTTCAAAGCGCAGCTTGTCGACCGCGTCGGAGGCGTTGGAAATCAATTCGCGAAGGAAGATTTCCTTGTTTGAATACAGCGAATGGATCATGAGGTGCAGCAGTTGCTTTACCTCGGTCTGGAAGCCCAGGGTTTCCTTTTGAGTTTCCACACTCATGGTCATCAAACTCCAAGTGGATGATATAAGCCACCACGTCCAGACTCAGGCCTGTGTGGCAGCGGGTAGTCATCAAAGTGGGGGCTGGGACCTGGATTTCAAGAGCGCAAAAATATCCGGCGCAATTCTTTGCCGAAAAGCTCGTAGCAAAAAACTGAAGCCAATGTGCGCACCACCTGCACAACGCCCCGTTGTTTCATGGCCAAGACGGATATTCCATGAACGCCATCCCGAGTCGTCGACGGTGAACTCATACCTGTAAGGATGAAGGAACAGGCGCATCGGATATTCCGATAATCCGTTGGAACTTAACTTACAGGCCCGTGCTCTGAGGCAAGTAGTTAATCAATAAGGAGAAATACCCCATGCGTAAATCTTTAGCCTATGCCTTGATGCTTTCTGCCACATTGGGTCTTGCTGCCTGCGACAAGAAATCCGAAAACACCCAGCAAGAAGCCAACAAGGCAGCTCAACAATCCCAGGAGTCCATGGAGAAGGCTCAGGAAAAAGTGAATGATGCGGCCAAGGAAAGCCAGGAAGCTGCTCAGAAGAATGCGGAAGCCGCACAACAGCGCGCCGCTGAAGCTCCTGCTCCGGCGCCAGAGACAGCGCCAGCCAAATAAGCCACGCCCGAGGGTCTCCGTAAAAACAATAAAGCCCGTTATTCAACGGGCTTTATTTTGTCCGGCTGTAAAACAGCTATTACAGCAGCGTATCAACTCATTACAGCATCATGCCAACGCTTCGCTGCGCTTGCCGGCGATGCGATCGAATACCACAGCACCGAACAGGGTAATCACCGAAGGCACCAGCCAGGCCAGCCCCTGCTCGCTCAGCGGCAGGTTTGCCAGTACACCCGGCAGATACTCGGCAAGTCCGGCACCCTTCACGGCATCGATAATGCCGAACAGCAGGGAAACCAGCATGACCGGCGCGATGACCCGCGCCTGACTGTTCCACAGCCCTTTGCAGAAGCTCAGGCCGACCAGCACGATGCACGGCGGATAGATTGCCGTGAGAACCGGAATCGAGAACTGGATCAGATTGGTCAGGCCAAGGTTGGACACTAACAGGGAAAACAGCGCCAGGATGATGACCAGCGTCTTGTAGGACAGCGGCACAATACGGCTGAAATACTCGGCACAGGCACAGGTCAGACCCACAGCAGTCACCAGGCAGGCCAACGAAATCAGCACCGCCAGAAAACCACTGCCCAACGAGCCCGAGGTATGTTGCACATAAGCATGCAGCACCGCCGCGCCATTGCTCGCCCCTGCCGCGACTGCATGGCTGCCGGAACCCAGGCGGAACAGACTGATGTACACCAGCGCCAGACCCACGCCCGCGATAAGACCGGCAATGATTGCATAGCGGGTAATCAGACGTGGTGAGTCGACACCTCGTGAGCGAATGGCATTGACGATGACGATACCGAACACCAGCGCCCCGAGCGTATCCATGGTCAGGTAGCCATTGACGAAGCCCTGGGAAAAGGGTGCAGCCACATAAGCTGCCTCGGCAGGACCGACATCACCGGCTGGCAGCATGAAGGCTGCAACACCGAGCACCGCCAGAGCGATGATTTTCAAAGGACCCAGGAAACGGCCAACGGTATCCAGCAAACGCCCCGGGTACATGGAAACCCAGAACACCACCAGGAAATAGACCAGGCTGTAGAGGAACAGCGCCAGCGGGCTCTCTCCTGTCAGCGGTGCCAGACCGACTTCAAACGATACAGTGGCGGTACGCGGAGTCGCGAAGAGCGGACCGACGGCCAGATAACAGACCGCAGCCAGAATGCCGCCAGCGACCTTGCCGATAGGGCTGCTCAGGTCGTCCATCGCACCGCCGACCTTGGCCAGGGCAATAACGGTGACGACCGGCAAACCTACAGCGGTAACCAGAAAGCCCAGCGCTGCCATCCACACATGGGGTCCGGCATGCAGGCCTACGATAGGCGGGAAGATGATGTTACCAGCGCCCACAAACAGGGCGAATGTCATGAAACCCAGTGCCAGGATGTCCTGGCCTTTCAACACTTTCATCGAGGGAAACCACACTGCCAAATCAGGATTAAAAGAGAGGATTCCCGAGGGTCAGGGAAGCAATGCCCACCCTTTTAAGGCTGGCAATAAAGCGCCAGGTTTCCTTGTGGGAAACGGACGACGCGAAAGGTTGCTAGCCTAACGAAACGCCCGATAAAACGCACTAGAAAAGAGCGCAGGAGCGACGAGACGCACTTGAATGTAGCGATTTACTATTCACTCGTGCATGAAACTCGCGAAAAGAGGGATGCTCCGACAAACAGCCAGGCTAGTGTCGAGCAATTGAGATCATCTTGTGGGAGGCAGCTTGCTGGCGACTGCACGCTGGGAATACTGCCTCGCGGACAAGTCCGCTCCCTCAAAGTAGCGCCCGCCCCAAACGCACAAAGGCCACCCGAAGGTGGCCTTTGCTGAAGCATCAATCAGTCAGCCGAAGCTTACTTCTTGACTTCCCAACCAGTCAGCTCAGCCAGGGCTTTGCCGATGTCTGCCAGGGAACGTACGGTTTTCACGCCAGCGTCTTGCAGAGCAGCGAATTTCTCGTCTGCAGTGCCTTTACCGCCGGAGATGATTGCACCTGCGTGGCCCATGCGCTTGCCCGGAGGAGCAGTCACACCAGCGATGTAGGAAACAACCGGCTTGGTCACGTTAGCCTTGATGTAGGCAGCCGCTTCTTCTTCAGCCGAACCGCCGATCTCACCGATCATGACGATCGCTTCGGTCTTCGGATCTTCCTGGAACAGTTTCAGGATGTCGATGAAGTTGGAGCCAGGGATCGGGTCACCACCGATACCGACGCAGGTGGACTGACCGAAACCGGCGTCAGTGGTCTGCTTGACCGCTTCGTAGGTCAGGGTGCCGGAACGCGATACGATACCGACCTTGCCTGGCAAGTGGATGTGACCTGGCATGATGCCGATCTTGCACTCACCCGGAGTGATGACGCCTGGGCAGTTAGGGCCGATCAGGACTACACCCAGCTCGTCGCACTTGACCTTGGCTTCCAGCATGTCGATGGTAGGAATGCCTTCGGTGATGCAGACGATCAGCTTGATACCGCCGAAAGCTGCTTCAAGGATGGAGTCCTTGCAGAAAGGAGCCGGAACGTAGATGACCGATGCGTCAGCGCCGGTAGCCGCTACAGCTTCTTTCACGGTGTTGAACACTGGCAGGTTCAGGTGAGTGGTGCCACCTTTGCCTGGAGTCACGCCGCCAACCATTTTGGTGCCGTAGGCAATGGCTTGCTCGGAGTGGAAGGTACCTTGCGAACCAGTGAAACCCTGGCAGATAACCTTGGTGTCTTTATTGATCAGAACGCTCATTACTTGCCCTCCGCAGCTTTGACAACTTGTTGAGCAGCGTCGGTCAGGCTGGTAGCCGCGATGATGTTCAAACCGCTTTCTGCCAGTACTTTAGCGCCCAGCTCAGCGTTGTTGCCTTCAAGGCGAACAACAACCGGGATTTTAACGCCGACTTCTTTCACTGCACCGATGATGCCTTCGGCAATCATGTCGCAACGAACGATGCCGCCGAAGATGTTGACCAGTACTGCTGCGACATTGGTGTCGGACAGAATGATCTTGAACGCTTCGGTAACGCGCTCTTTGGTAGCACCGCCGCCGACGTCCAGGAAGTTGGCTGGCTTGCCGCCATGCAGGTTGACGATGTCCATGGTACCCATGGCCAGACCGGCACCGTTGACCATGCAGCCGATGTTGCCTTCCAGCGCTACGTAGTTCAGTTCGAACTTGGCAGCGTGAGCTTCGCGCGGATCATCCTGGGATGGATCGTGGAAAGCCTTCAGCTTTGGCTGACGGTACATGGCGTTGGCGTCGATGTTGATCTTGGCGTCCAGGCAGTGCAGATCGCCGTCAGCCTTGATAACCAGCGGGTTCACTTCCAGCAGGGCCAGATCGTGGTCCTGGAACAGTTTGGCCAGACCGGTGAAGATCTTGGCGAACTGGGCAACCTGCTTGCCTTCCAGACCCAGCTGGAAAGCCAGCTCGCGACCCTGGAATGGCTGAGCGCCAACCAGTGGATCGATAGTAGCCTTGAGAATCTTTTCAGGAGTGTCGTGAGCGATCTTCTCGATGTCCACGCCACCTTCGGTGGAAGCCATGAACACGATACGACGGCTGGAACGATCGACTACAGCGCCCAGGTACAGCTCTTTGGCGATGTCAGTGCAGGATTCGACCAGGATCTTGGTCACTGGTTGACCGTTGGCGTCGGTCTGGTAAGTCACCAGACGCTTGCCCAGCCACTGCTGTGCGAACGCTGCTGCGTCCTCTTTGCTGCGAACCAGCTTGACGCCGCCCGCTTTACCGCGACCACCAGCGTGAACCTGGGCCTTGACGACCCACTCGGTACCACCAATCTTGTCGCAAGCTTCTGCTGCTGCTTCCGGGGTGTCTACTGCGAAGCCTTTGGATACTGGCAGGCCGTATTCAGCGAACAGCTGCTTACCCTGATACTCGTGAAGATTCATGCTTATTACCGTCTTCGTTTAGGTACTGCGCATTCGGTGCTGCACATTCATTGTGCCGCACCACCTGTGACCGCTACTCCCGGATGGCTCCAGAGTGTCATTCAACACACCTGAAGCCGCCTGAGAGGTCGAGTCCGGCGGACTTTCCGCGGTGAGTCTTGCTCGCAAGGCTCACGACGGGCAGTCCGTCGTGGTTTCTCTTGTTGTCTTAACGCTTTTTGCGGTTCTGGATGTGGATGGCACCGCCATTCACCGCCAAGGCCGCTTCGTGAAGCGATTCGGACAGGGTCGGGTGCGAGAAGACCATCATGCCGATGTCTTCTGCACTGCTACCGAATTCCATTGCAATCGCGCCTTGCTGAACCAGCTCGGCAGCGCTTGGGCCAATGACATGCACGCCCAGTACGCGGTCGGTCTTGGCATCGGCGATGACCTTGACGAAACCGCCAGTGTCGTTGGCGGCCAGGGCACGGCCACTGGCTGCGAACGGGAAGGTGCCGACATTGACTTCAACGCCTTCGCTCTTCAGGGTCTGCTCGGTTTTACCAACCCACGCGATTTCAGGGTGAGTGTAGATAACCGAAGGAATCAGATTGTAGTTCATCTGAGCCTTGTGGCCCTTGATGCGCTCGACAACCATGATGCCCTCTTCCGAGGCTTTATGCGCCAGCATCAGACCACGAACCACGTCACCGATGGCGTAAACGCCCGGTACGCTGGTGGTGCAGTAGTCGTCGACGTAGATGAAGCCACGCTCATCCAGGTCCACGCCGCTGTCGGCAGCCAGCAGGTCGGTGGTCACAGGGCGACGACCGACGGCAACGATCAGACGATCGAAAGTGATGGTCTGCTCGCCGGTTGCGTCGGTGTAGCTGACCACAACTTCTTCGCCATCGACCTTGGAGCCGGTCACGCGAGCGCCCAGCTTGATATCCAGGCCCTGCTTGGTGAAGGTTTTCAGCGCTTCCTTGGAAACGGCTTCGTCAGCAGCAGGGATGAACTTGTCCAGAGCTTCCAGAACGGTTACCTGAGCGCCCAGACGAGCCCATACCGAGCCCAGTTCCAGACCGATGACGCCAGCGCCGATCACGCCCAGACGCTTTGGTACGGCCTGGAATTCCAGAGCACCGGTGGAGTCGACGATGACTTTCTGGTCGACCGGAGCCGGCGGAATGTCGATCGGACGCGAACCGGAAGCCAGGATCACGTGCTCGGCTTCGATGATTTCAACGGTGCCATCAGCAGCAGTCAGCTCGACTTTCTTGCCGGCCAGCAGTTTGCCGTGGCCTTGCAGAGTGGTCACGCCGTTAGCCTTGAACAGGCTGGAAACGCCGCCAGTCAGGTTCTTGACGATGGTGGTCTTGCGGCCAACCATCGCAGGAACGTCAATGGATACTTCCGAAGTCGAAATACCGTGAACGCCGAAGGCGTTCTTGGCTTCGTAGAACTTCCAGGAGCTGTCCAGCAGAGCCTTGGAAGGAATGCAACCAACGTTCAGGCAGGTACCGCCCAAGGCCAGTTTGCCTTCCTTGTCCTGATACTTCTCGATGCAGGCAGTCTTGAAACCAAGTTGCGCAGCCTTGATGGCGGCAACATAACCGCCAGGGCCTGCGCCAATCACTACCACGTCGAATTTCTGGGACATAAAAAAGATTCCTTTTTAGCTGCGAGCTTCAAGCTGCAAGGCACAAGCCGATCTGCATTGTTCTGCAGAACAGGCTTGCAGCCTGTTAATTAGATGCAACATACCGCCCCAGGCTGCAGGCCGCTGCGCTTCTGTCTCGAAGCTTGCGACTTGCAGCTTGAGGCTGCGCCATCAAATATCCAGCAGCAGACGAGCCGGATCTTCCAGCAGGTTCTTGATGGTAACGAGGAAGGTTACCGCTTCTTTACCGTCGATCAAACGGTGATCGTACGACAGAGCCAGATACATCATCGGACGAATCACGACCTGGCCATTGACCGCCATAGGACGCTGCAGAATGTTGTGCATGCCCAGAATTGCGGCTTGTGGCGGGTTCACGATCGGCGTCGACATCATCGAACCGAAGGTACCACCGTTGGTGATGGTGAAGGTACCGCCGGTCATCTCGTCCAGGGACAGCTTGCCGTCACGAGCCTTCTTGCCGAAGGTGGCGATGCCGCCTTCGATTTCAGCCAGGCTCATCAGCTCGGCATTACGCAGAACCGGTACGACCAGGCCACGATCGCTGGAAACGGCAACACCGATGTCGGAGTAACCGTGGTAAACGATGTCGTTGCCGTCGATCGAAGCGTTGACTGCCGGGAAGCGCTTCAGCGCTTCGGTAGCGGCCTTGACGAAGAACGACATGAAGCCCAGGCGCACGCCATTGTGGGACTTCTCGAACAGATCCTTGTACTTGGCGCGCAGCGCCATGACTTCGGTCATGTCCACTTCGTTGAACGTGGTCAGCATCGCCATGTTCGACTGGGCTTCGACCAGACGCTTGGCAACTGTGGCACGTACGCGAGTCATCGGTACACGCTTCTCGACGCGATCGCCGGCAGCCAGCACAGGAGCGGCAGGTGCCGCGGCAGCAGCAGGCTTGGCAGCAGGAGCAGCAGCCGGTGCGGATTTCTTGGCTTCTACAGCGGCAACCACGTCTTCCTTGGTTACGCGACCGTCCTTGCCAGTGCCTTTGACGCTGGCCAGGTTGATGCCGTTTTCTTCAGCCAGCTTGCGAGCGGCAGGAGCTGCGATTGCATCTTCGTCAGCAGCCGATGCAGCAGCCTGGGCCGGTGCAGCAGCAGGTGCCGCGGCAGCAGGCGCAGGAGCGGCAGATGCGGTAGCGCCGGCATCCAGAGTTGCAACCACTTCGTTGGACAGGACGATGTCGCCCTCGCCTTTCACGATCGATGCCAGCACGCCGTCTGCTTCGGCCAGGACTTCAAGTACAACCTTGTCAGTCTCGATATCGACCAGCAGCTCGTCACGTTTTACCGCTTCGCCCGGTTGCTTGTGCCACTTGGAAATGGTGCCGTCGGCAACGGATTCCGGGAAAGAGGGGGCTTTGATCTCGATAGCCATTATCTGTAATTCCTTAATTCGGTTTCTAATGCTCGAAGGCGTTAAACAGTGAAGGCATCTTGCAGGAGTTTTTCCTGCTGCTCGGCATGCATCGAAGCATAACCACAGGCTGGAGCGGCAGAAGCGTCACGACCGGCATACTCGAGAACGAGGCTGCGGTTATGGTTGCTCATGCTGCGACGCAAGTGGTGTTGACTGCTGTACCAGGCACCCTGGTTCATCGGCTCTTCCTGACACCACACTACATTCTGCAGGTTGGTGTAAGGCGCGATCGCTTCCATGAGATCATCTTCAGGGAACGGATACAGCTGTTCGATACGTACGATTGCGATGTCTTCGCGGCCTTCGGCACGGCGTTTTTCCAGCAGGTCGTAGTAGACCTTGCCACCACACAGAACCAGACGGGTCACCTTGGCCGGATCGAGAGCATCGACTTCCGGGATCACGGTCTGGAACGAGCCTTCGGCCAGTTCTTCCAGAGTCGAGACCGCCAGTTTGTGGCGCAGCAGCGACTTCGGCGTCAGCACGATCAGCGGCTTGCGCAGCGGACGAATGACCTGACGACGCAACAGGTGGTAGATCTGCGCCGGAGTAGTCGGGACACACACCTGGATGTTGTGCTCGGCACACAGTTGCAGATAACGCTCGAGACGTGCCGACGAGTGCTCAGGCCCCTGCCCTTCATAACCGTGAGGCAGCAGCATGGTCAGACCGCACAGACGGCCCCACTTGTGCTCGCCGCTGGTGATGAACTGGTCGATGACCACTTGCGCGCCGTTGGCGAAGTCGCCGAACTGGGCTTCCCAGATGACCAGCGCGTTAGGCTCGGTGGTCGAGTAGCCGTATTCGTAAGCCAGTACCGCTTCTTCGGAGAGGAACGAGTCATACAGGTCGAAACGCGGCTGACCGGCGAACAGGTTCTTCAGAGGAATGTAGGTACTTGCGTCTTTCTGGTTGTGCAGCACGGCATGACGGTGCGAGAACGTACCGCGACCGATGTCCTGACCCGTCATGCGGATCGGGTGACCTTCGAAAGCCAGGGTCGCGTACGCCATGGTTTCGGCGTAACCCCAGTTGATCGGCAGGCCGCCGGCTTGCATCTTCTGACGGTCTTCGTAGATCTTCTGGACCTGACGCTGAACGACGAAGCCTTCTGGCAGCTCCATCAGCTTGGCAGACAGTTCCTGCAAGGTCTTGAGGTCGAAACGGGTGTCGTGACGCGCAGTCCAGGCATGGCCCAGATAAGGACGCCAGTCGACGAACAGCTCCTTGTTCGGCTCCTTGACCAGGCTTTTCACAACATGCAGACCGTTGTCCAGCGCATTGCGATAATCATCGACCTTGGCCTGGACACGCTCTTCAGTGAGAACACCGGCCTTGATCAACTGCTCGGCGTACAACTCACGGGTCGTGCGCTGCTTGGTGATCTGTTGGTACATCAAAGGCTGGGTGCCGCTAGGCTCGTCCGCTTCGTTGTGACCGCGACGACGGTAGCAGACCAGATCGATCACGATGTCACGCTTGAACTGCATGCGGTAATCGATAGCCAGCTGGGTCACGAACACCACGGCTTCCGGGTCATCGCCATTCACATGGAGAATCGGAGCCTGGATCATCTTGGCAACGTCGGTCGCGTACTCGGTGGAACGCGAGTCCAGCGGGTTGCTGATGGTGAAACCAACCTGGTTGTTGATGACGATATGGATGGTGCCGCCAGTCTTGAAGCCGCGGGTCTGCGACATCTGGAAGGTTTCCATGACCACGCCCTGACCTGCGAACGCAGCGTCACCGTGGAGGGAAATCGGCAGAACCTTGTCACCGTTCGGATCGTTGCGACGATCCTGACGCGCACGCACGGACCCCTCGACCACCGGAGAAACGATTTCCAGGTGAGACGGGTTGAATGCCATGGCCAGGTGGACTTCGCCACCTGCGGTCATTACGTTGGAAGAGAAACCCTGGTGATATTTGACGTCACCGGAGCCCAGCTCCACTTTCTTCTTGCCTTCGAACTCGTCGAACAGCTCGCGCGGGTTCTTGCCGAAGGTGTTGACCAGCACGTTCAGACGGCCACGGTGGGCCATGCCGATCACGACTTCCTTGGTACCGTAGGAACCGGAGCGCTGAATCAGTTCGTCCAGCATCGGAATCAGGCTTTCGCCGCCTTCCAGACCAAAGCGTTTGGTGCCCGGGTATTTGGTGCCCAGGTATTTTTCCAGACCTTCAGCTGCCGTGACACGCTCAAGCAGGTGGCTCTGGATTTCAGCAGAGAACGCAGGACGGCCACGTACGCTTTCAAGACGCTGCATGAACCAGTTGCGTTGCTCGGAATCAACGATGTGCGTGAACTCCGAACCGATGGTGCGACAATATGTCTGCTGCAACGCTTCGTGAATTTCGCGTAGGCTCGCTTCCTCTTTGCCGATGAACAGGTCGCCGGCACGGAAAGTCGTATCAAGATCGGCATTGGTCAAGCCGTAGTGATTGATCGACAGATCGGCCGGAGCAGGACGCTGCCACAGGCCCAGCGGATCGAGCTGGGCAACCTGATGGCCGCGCATACGATATGCCTGGATCAGTCGCAATACTTCAACTTGCTTCTTCTCGTGCTCGCTGCTCACGCTCCCGGCAGATACCGGCTGGGCGCGGCGCTGGTTTTTGGCCAGCAACACGAAATGATCGCGAATCGTGGAATGCGATACATCGGTGGCAGAGTTGCCGTCTGCTGGCAACTTCTGAAAGTAGGTGCGCCATTCTTCTGGCACAGCGTTAGGGTCGTGCAGGTAGAGCTCATAAAGCTCTTCCACATAGGCAGCGTTACCACCGGATAGGTGGGCACTGTTCCACATGCGCTGCATCACGCTTTCTTGCATGCTTGGTCACCCTCGGTAAGGGGACACCACCGGCGAAGACGCCATAGCAAACATGAAACAGTCGTGTGCAGCGACCATATCAAGTCACTAAGGATCACGCAGATAGCCCGGGTACCAGCCCGGATGCCCCTGCTGGTCTCATTTCTTCAAAATAAGAGCGGCAGCCTTGCGAGCCACTGCTCAGGTTAAAGCCACGACGCCGGTTGAAGCCTGCGCCGCGGCTACTTTACGTGCAACGGTGTTACGGTACAGCGATAAATCAGACGCCGCTTTGCAGAAGCATGTTGCGTACGTGACCGATTGCCTTGGTCGGGTTGAGACCTTTAGGGCAAACGTTCACGCAGTTCATGATCCCGCGGCAGCGGAACACACTGAACGGGTCATCAAGCGAAGCCAGACGCTCGGAAGTCCGGGTGTCACGGCTGTCAGCCAGGAAGCGATAGGCTTGCAGCAGAGCAGCCGGGCCCAGGAACTTGTCCGGGTTCCACCAGAAGGACGGGCAGGAAGTCGAGCAGCAAGCGCACAGAATACACTCGTACAGACCATCCAGCTTCTCGCGCTCTTCCGGGCTCTGCAGACGCTCGATGGCCGGAGCCGGAGTGTCGTTCTGCAGGAAAGGCTTCACCTTCTCGTATTGCTTGTAGAAGATGCTCATATCGACTACCAAGTCACGAATAACCGGCAAACCAGGCAGTGGACGCACGACCAGCTTGTTATTCTTGACCACGGACGACAGTGGAGTGATGCAGGCAAGACCGTTCTTGCCGTTGATGTTCATGCCATCGGAACCACACACGCCTTCACGGCAGGAGCGACGGTACGAGAAACCTTCATCCTGTTCCTTGACCAGGGCCAGTACGTCAAGAACCATCAGGTCCTTGCCGCCGGTATCAACCTGGAACTCCTGCATGAACGGCGCTGCGTCCTGATCAGGGTTGTAACGATAAACACTGACTTGCAACATATCGGTCACCCTTAATAAGTCCGAACCTTGGGTTCAAAAGTCGGAACAGTTTTTGGCGAGAAGTTCACGTCACGCTTGGCTACGCGCTTTTCACCCGGGAAGTACAGGGTGTGGCACAGCCAGTTATCGTCATCGCGATCTTCAAAGTCTTCACGGGCGTGGGCGCCGCGCGATTCCTTACGATGTTCTGCTGCAATCGCCGTGGCTTCGGCAACTTCCAGCAGGTTTTGCAGTTCAAGCGCTTCGATACGGGCAGTGTTGAATGCCTGGCTCTTGTCGTTGATCTTGACGTTGGCGATGCGCTCGCGCAGACCAGCCAACTGGGCAATACCCTTCTGCATGTATTCGCCGGTACGGAATACACCGAAGTAGTTCTGCATGCAGCTTTGCAGCTCTTTACGCAGCGAAGCGACGTCTTCACCGGTGGTACGCTCGTTGAGGCCGGACAGACGCGCCAGGGCAGCGTCGACATCGGACTCGGAGGCACGACGGTAGTCGACACCTTCACGCAGGCTCTGCTCCAGGTGCAGACCGGCAGCGCGACCGAAGACCACCAGGTCGAGCAGCGAGTTACCGCCCAGACGGTTGGCGCCATGCACGGATACGCAAGCCACTTCACCTACAGCGAACAGACCCGGAACGATCTTGTCGGCGCCGGTGGCATCCTGGGTGATCGCCTGACCATGAATGTTGGTGGCGATGCCGCCCATCATGTAGTGGCAGGTCGGAACGACCGGGATCGGAGCCAGAGCAGGATCGACGTGAGCGAAAGTCTTGGACAGCTCCATAATGCCTGGCAGACGGCTGTGCAACACTTCTTCGCCCAGGTGATCGAGCTTGAGCATCACGTGGTCGCCATCCGGACCACAACCGTTACCGGCGATGATCTCTTTGACCATGGAACGGGCAACAACGTCACGACCGGCAAGGTCCTTGGCGTTCGGAGCATAACGCTCCATGAAACGCTCGCCATGCTTGTTGATCAGGTAACCACCCTCACCACGGCAGCCTTCGGTGACCAGTACACCTGCGCCGGCAATACCGGTCGGGTGGAACTGCCACATTTCGATGTCCTGAACAGGAACACCGGCACGCAGGGCCATGCCGACACCGTCGCCGGTGTTGATCAGGGCGTTGGTGGTGGAAGAGTAGATACGACCTGCACCGCCGGTGGCCAGTACGGTTGCATTGGCGCGGATGTAGGAGGTTTCGCCTGTTTCGATGCAGATAGCGATGATGCCGACAAAGGCGCCATCCTGGTTCTTCACCAGATCCACTGCATAGTATTCGTTCAGGAATACGGTGCCAGCCTTCAGGTTGGCCTGATACAGGGTGTGCAACAGAGCGTGACCGGTACGGTCGGCAGCAGCGCAGGTACGTGCAGCCTGACCGCCTTTACCGAAGTCCTTGGACTGACCACCGAAAGGACGCTGGTAAATGCGGCCCTGCTCGGTGCGGGAGAACGGCAAGCCCATGTGCTCGAGCTCGAAGACTGCTTCCGGACCTACGGAACACATGTATTCGATAGCGTCCTGGTCACCGATGTAGTCGGAGCCCTTGACGGTATCGTACATGTGCCAGCGCCAGTCATCGTTCGGGTCGGCCGAAGCGATGGCGCAGGTGATGCCGCCCTGTGCGGATACGGTGTGCGAGCGAGTCGGGAATACCTTGGTGACAACAGCGGTCTTGTGACCACCCTGAGCCAGCTGCAAGGCAGCGCGCATGCCAGCGCCGCCGCCACCGATGATGATGGCGTCGAAGGAAAGTGTATTTGTGTTAGCCATGAATCAGATACCCCAAAGAATCTGCACGCCCCAGACGAAGTAAGCGAACATCGCAACGCCGCAGACTGCCTGGAAGAGAAAACGTACTGCAGTCGCGGACTTGCCCATCGCCATCGGCGTCAGGTAGTCGGTCGCGATGGTCCACATGCCGACCCAGGCGTGAGCGCCCAGGGCAACGAAGGCCAGCAGACTGAAGATACGCATCCCGTTGTGCGAGAACAGCTCGTGCCACTGGGCATAGGTCAGGCCAGGGTGAGCGACGAGGTAGCCGATCAGGAAAATGAAATAAGCCGCGAGGACGACCGCTGAAACGCGCTGCGCCATCCAGTCATAGAGGCCCGAACGCGACAGGTTAGTGACGTTGGTTACCATATCCATACTCCTGCCAGGATGATCACCACCACGGAGACGGCGATAACGATTTTCGAGCCCAGTTTCCCGCCTTCCAGCGTTTCACCGACACCCGCGTCCATGATCAGGTGGCGAACACCGGCCACCAGGTGATACAGCAGGGCAGACAGCAGCGCCCAGATTACAAACTTGGCCAGCGGGCTGGTCAGACACGCTTTCACTTCACCGAAGGTCTCTTCGGAAGCCAGCGACTTGTCCATTGCATAAAGCATGATTGCAATGCCGACAAAGAGGATGACACCGGAGATACGGTGAAGGATGGACGTGTAAGCAGTGACTGGGAGCTTGATGGTCCTTAGGTCTAGATTTACAGGTCGTTGGCTTTTCACGGCTTTTTTTTCACACTGAAGAGCCCCTAACAATCAGGGCAAGTTGTTGGGAAGTGCACTGGTCAGGTACCCACCACCCAGGAAGTGACAACCCCCTTTAAAACGGGCCCAAAAGCCCTTGGCGGTCGGACGCCGAGTATAGACAGTTAGGCAACTAATGACAACGCGCAGACTTGCAGCAAATAGCGGATTGCGCAGATTGAATAAAAGGCGTAAACGGCTGCAATGGCTTGAAGAAACATCAACATAAAGGCCTTGCGGAACACGACTTTAGGCAAATTGACTTTAGAATTTATCTAACTATAGTGGTGCGGGCCCTGCGTGGGGGGCCTGTCTGATGATTTGAAGCATAAATAGGAGGCCACATGGCTGACAAAAAAGCGCAGTTGATCATCGAGGGCACAGCCCCCGTCGAGCTGCCTATACTGACCGGCACCGTGGGTCCTGACGTGATCGACGTGCGCGGACTGACCGCCACCGGCCGCTTCACATTCGACCCTGGCTTCATGTCGACCGCCTCTTGCGAGTCGAAGATCACCTACATTGATGGTGACAATGGCATTCTGTTGCATCGCGGTTATCCGATCGAGCAACTGGCCGAACAGTCCGATTATCTGGAAACCTGCTACCTTCTGCTCAACGGCGAATTGCCGACCAGCGAACAGAAAGCCCAGTTCGTTGCCGTGGTCAAGAACCACACCATGGTTCACGAACAGCTGAAGAGCTTCTTCAACGGCTTCCGCCGCGACGCCCACCCGATGGCTGTCATGTGCGGCGTAGTGGGTGCCCTGTCCGCGTTCTACCACGACTCGCTGGACATCAATAACCCGCAACACCGCGAAATCTCTGCAGTGCGCCTGGTCGCCAAGATGCCGACCCTGGCAGCGATGGTTTACAAGTACTCCATGGGTCAACCCATGATGTACCCGCGTAACGACCTCAGCTACGCCGAAAACTTCCTGCACATGATGTTCAACACCCCTTGCGAGATCAAACCGATCAGCCCGGTTCTGGCCAAGGCAATGGACAAGATCTTCATCCTGCATGCCGACCACGAGCAGAACGCTTCGACCTCCACCGTGCGCATGGCCGGCTCGTCGGGTGCAAACCCGTTCGCCTGTATCGCAGCCGGTATCGCGGCACTCTGGGGCCCGGCTCACGGCGGTGCCAACGAAGCCGTACTGACCATGCTCGATGAAATCGGCGATGTCTCCAACATCGACAAGTTCATCGCCAAGGCCAAGGACAAGAACGACCCGTTCAAGCTGATGGGCTTCGGTCATCGCGTCTACAAGAACCGCGACCCACGCGCCACGGTCATGAAAAAGACCTGTGACGAAGTACTTCGCGAGCTGGGCATCACCAACGACCCGCAACTCGAACTGGCCATGCGCCTGGAAGAGATCGCCCTGACCGATCCGTACTTTATCGAGCGCTCGCTGTACCCGAACGTCGACTTCTACTCGGGCATCATCCTCAAGGCCATCGGCATTCCGACCAGCATGTTCACCGTAATCTTCGCCCTGGCGCGGACTGTCGGCTGGATCTCGCACTGGAAAGAAATGCTCTCCAGTCCGTACAAGATTGGCCGCCCACGCCAGCTGTACACCGGCAACGTGACACGCGACATCGTCCCGCTGGAAGATCGCAAGTAAGCGACCTGCCAATGAAAAGGGCTGCCAATGGCAGCCCTTTTTTATTGTGCAATCAAACGAGAATCTATTTCTGCGACCGGTCTCTAAGCGCTTTCAGGGTATTGAACGGCGCATCCACAACGAACTTGTTGGCCACCCAGGACGGCACACTGCCGCCCGGATCGGTATGCACCTGATAGGTGACTTCCGTCTGATTCGGCCCTTTGGGCACCAGCTTCCAGAACCCCTTGACCTCGGCAACACGCACAAAGCCCTTTTCTTCGGGCAGATAGTCTGGCTGCTCATCGATATGGCGCGTCAGGCTGCCATCGGCACCCTCCTCGCTGGTAATCAACAGAATCGAGTCACGAGGCGTTACAGGCCATGGCGTATTGAACCGGGTGTAGGTCCAGGCCTTGTTGCCTTCATGCTTGAGCAGCTTCTGTGACTGGCATTCATGAATCCAGGCGCAGGCCCCCACGACATCCTCTTGCAGGGCGCGCAGCCTGGCCACACTGGCATTGATGGTCGTCACACCGCGATAAGCCTTGTATTTGGAGCCCGGCACATCACTCAGAGATACCTTGATCCCCTCCTCGTCCTTGGCCACCTGCCAATCCTCAGCCTGGGCCACACCTGCCAGCAACACAGTCAACCCACAGACAACAGCCATGCGATGCAGCGTATTCATTGTTTATTCCTTGTTGTTGATATTCTGATAAAGCAATTCCGCCCAACGACACCCTTCAGTTCATGCAACCGCCGTAGCCTTTTCCCACCAGCCAATCAGACGAATAGCATCAGCCTGATCGACACCGCAAACATCTTCCGCCGCCTTGAACTGACTGCACACAGCAGGTCGCTCAGCCTTGCCAAACAGACCGCAGAGCAACTCGATGGACAAATGCAGACAGCGCTCACCCGCTGGCTTGCCGTGCGGCATGCCTGGAATGGGAGAAGTAATAGACGGAGCGATGCAACACGCACCACAACCGGAGCGGCAGTCCATGACCAGGCACCTTTGCTGAATATGAAAAAAGAAGATTTTAGCGGCTAAAACGGACGTTTCAAAATGCCATATCAGACGAGAAACAGGGCCTTACTGCTTGAATTTGAAATCCAGCGCAGCCCCTTCGATATCGCGCCGACTTTCGTTGCGCATTTGCAGCTGCATTTCGTTGCTCAGCAAGCGCCCATTCAGCTCAAAAGGACTCGGATCAGACGATGACCCCTTGTTGCCAAACATCTGCGGAAGCAGAGGTTTGCGCTTGGCCGTGATGACATTGGCAGGAGGAGAAAGCTCTTTGACCATTTCCGGCGGCAGGCTCAAGTCAAGCTTGGGCTGCGGCAGTCGAACATCCTTGACCGGAGTCTTGGCCGCCTTGCCCTTTTCACGCTTGGCAGCAGCAGCGACGGCCTTCTCCTTGACGGGAGCAGCCTTGACCGCAGGGGCCTTTGCAGCGTCGAACCGGACCTGTCCAGGCTTGGATTCAGGCGTTTTAGCGCTCGAAACAGGACGCGGCGGCGTTACCTCGCCTTTACCCGCAACCACAGGAACAACCGGGACGCCGGGCTTCAACTCATGCACTGGCTCGGCAGGCCTGGTCGGCACAGAATCTACAGCGGCAGTCGCAGGTGGTTGCACAGCGGGAGCAACAGGCGCAGCCACACCTGCCTCAACCTTCGGCTTTGGAATCGGCGCGTCCTGAGAGTCACAAGCACTCAACAAAACCACGACGAATAATCCGAGACAACGAAACGTATTATTCATAAAAGTAAATGGCTGAAACATAAAGATCACATGCTGTCCCTTTGAGGCACACCTGACAAGACAAGAGTTCCAGCGATCGGATAAAAAGCACAGCCGATCAATAAGCTGGCACCGTTTCTTGACACAATTGCTTGGCCAGCATCCCCAGCGTCATCAACGCACGCTCCGCCTCACGATTCCAGGGCATGCCACAGTTCAGCCGAATGCAGTGATTGAACTGTTCTGTATTACTGAAAATAAGGCCTGGCGCGATACTGATCCCCTGCTCCAGCGCCCTCACATGCAACTCCTGAGTATTGACGCGCCCCGGCAGGCTGACCCAGAGAATAAAACCACCGGCCGGACGACTCATCTGCGTCCCCTCGGGAAAGAACTGCTGCACCGCCAACTGGAAAGCACTCAGATTCTTGCGATATTCCAGGCGAATAAAACGCAAATGCCGGTCATATCCGCCGTTTTCCAGATAAGCCGCAATCGCCATCTGCGTGACGCTACAGGCCGAATGAGTGCTGAAAGTCTGCAGGCGCTGGATTTCCGCCTGATATTTCCCGGCAATCATCCAGCCGATACGCACACCTGGCGACAAAGTCTTGGAAAAACTGGAGCAATAAATCACTCGCCCCAGGCGATCGAAGGCCTTCAAGGCCTTGGTACGCCCTACTTCAAACATCAGCTCGCCATACACATCGTCTTCGACGATCTGGATATCAAAATCCGACGCCAGTCGCAGCAGGTTCTTCTGCCGCTCTTCCGGCATGGTGCCACCCAGCGGATTGCTCAAGCGCGCGGTGAGCACCAAAGCCTTGATCGACCATTGGTTGGCCGCCAGTTGCAAAGCCTCGAGGCTGATGCCCGTCGATGGATCACTTGGAATCTCGATGACCTTGAGCCCCAGAAGATCCGCCAGTTGCAGCAGACCGTAATAGGCTGGCGACTCGGCCGCGATCAGATCGCCGGGCTGGGTCAGCACCCGCAAGGCCATTTGCAGGGCATCGACACAACCGTGGGTAATCACCACTTCATAGGGATCGACAACGACACCCGCATCGCGCATGCGGATAGCAACCTGCCTGCGCAATGGCTCGAAACCGGGGCTGAAC
>JAAIGE0101516724.1_pt1 | contig 21983 bp, 23 predicted proteins | sample 6487951 | NCBI WGS metagenome assembly JAAIGE01 (sample SAMN13974128, study PRJNA590717) | phyllosphere metagenome | biome: tomato field; feature: multiple bacterial spot infested tomato fields; material: tomato leaves; isolation source: leaves from tomato fields | host: Solanum lycopersicum ...
GCATCGACGAAGGCCTGCATGACGTCAGGTCGGATCATGTCCGCGCCATTGCCCGCCACCCGCCAGCGCGACAGGTCGAACCGGCCGGCGACATCCGTCTGACTGCCGATCCGCCGCGCGCAAATGTCGTAGCCGAAGGTCGGCGAATAGGAGAGCGAGGTGCCCGGATGGCGGCTGATGAGATCGAGCCAGGCCAGCGGACGGCGAGCGAAATCCTCGGTCTTCATATAATCGGTCGAAACCTGATTGGCGACGACCGACAGGAAGCAGCCGACCAGTCCCATGTCGTGATACCAAGGCAGCCAGCTGATGCAGCGATCGCTTTCCTGCACCTGCATCCCGTGGCTATGCGCCGAAAGGTTGGACAGAAGGGCGTGGTGCGTGACCGCGACGCCATGCGGGAAGCGGGTCGAGCCGCTGGAATATTGCAGATAGGCGACCTCGTCCCCGCGGGCCTGCGGCAGATCGATCGGCGAAGCATCGCGGGCGATAAAATCCTCGAATGCGATGCTCTCGACATTCTTCTGGCGACCGGACTCCCCCGCCATTTCGGCAAGTTCCTGCGGGAAGAGGAACAGCATCGGATCGCAGCTCGACAGCTGGACGTTCAGCTGGTCGATATAGCTTTCCTTGCCGCCGAAACTGGTCGGCAGCGGCAGAGGTACGGGCCAGGCGCCCGCATAGACGATACCGAAGAACAGCTGTGCGAAGTCCGGCCCGGTTTCGGCGACCAGCGCCACGCGGTCCTGCGGCTTGACGCCATGGGCGATCAGGCGATGCGCGCAGGCGACTGCGTCATCGCGCAGTTCACGAAAGGGATAGGGCCGCGCCAGATTGCCACGCGCGTCATGGAAATTGAGGCCGCGCTGACCGCGCGCCGCATAGTCCAGTGCTTCGCCCAGCGTCTCGAAATCGGAGAAGCGGCGCGGCAGATCATCAATGGTCGGCGTCGGTGCCATCATCTCTTGCGAACCCGTCATATTGGTTTCACCCAATGTCATAAAGTCTCAAAGGCGCGCCGCTATCATCTTTGATAGCGGGTTGCACCGTTCATTTTCGTTCCAGCCTTCTCTTCTAGCCGGAAAGGCGCGGTAAAATTCCGGCCCGACTGTGGCATAAACATGGCGCATCGGTCATGAAGTGTCGCATGAAAAGTCGCAAGCCCCCGCCGCCGCTGGACGAAGACGCGCTGCGCGAAATGGCGCTGCGTCACGTGGCGCGCTTCGCCACCAGCCGGGGCAAGCTGCTCTCCTATCTCAACCGCAAGCTGCGTGAGCGGGGTTGGGGCGGCGATCGACCGGCAAACGCAGAGGCGATGGTCGATCGTTTCGTAGAACTGGGCTATATCGACGATGCGGGCTATGCAGCGATGAAAAGCGCAGCGCTCAGCCGTCGCGGCTATGGCGCGCGCCGTGTCGATGAAGCACTGCGTGCGGCTGGCATCAAGGACGATGATCGGGAACAGGCAGACGCCGTCACAGCAGATGAGAGCCATGCTGCGGCTGATCGCTTTGCCCGGCGCAAGCGGCTCGGCCCCTATGCGACCGCGCCGCTTGACCCCAAGCAGCGCGACAAGGCCGTCGCGGCGTTTCTGCGTGCGGGCCATGACTTCGCGACGGCAAAACGCTGGATCGACGCCCGCCCCGGCGAGCCTCCGGACGCCGAATGAATAACTTGAATTAACTCATACAAAACAACGTTGTCTTCTACCTCCATTACGGTATGTCGTTGCGGCATAATGAGAGACAGGGAGGGGATGCTGTATGCAGCCCGTGATGGTTCGGGATTCCGATCAGAGGTCCGCTATATTGGCATCCGTCGATGCCGATGGTGTCGAATTTGCGCTCCCCTCTGGCACGCCCGGCGATTTCCACGGGTTGGAGCGCATCGACGCAGGCCAATACCCGACCTTTACCGATGCGCTGATGCGCTATGCCGCGAGCCATCGCGTTGCGTTGCGCGATACTCGCCTGGTCATGTCGATCGCGGGAGCGGTCAACGGCACGACCATCCGCACCACCAATGGCCGCTGGTTCATCTCTCTCTCTGGGCTTCAGGCGGTGACTTCTGGTAAGCCGCTGGTGGTCAACGATGTCGGCGCAATCGCCTGGGCGACGGCAGACGATCCCCGATCGATCGCCTTCGGATCGGCGTCCGACATCGCCCCGGCGCGCATCGGTCGTCATGCGGTGGTGTATGCAGGCCGCGGACTTGGCGCGGCGTGCGTCGATAAACGCGGCAATAGCTTCAGGATTGTCGAGAGTGAGGCGGGCCATGTTCCGTTCGCTGTCCAAAGCGAGGCAGATTGGGATCTCGCGCGTGCGGCGATGCAGCGGCATGGCGAAACATCCTATGAGCGCGTCATTGGCGACCTTATCGACAATGAGGGGCGTACGCTAAGTGGAGCGAGCGATCTGAACCAGCGGCTGACCGTGCTGCTCGCCCACTATTGCGCCGCCGTGACGCTGACCTTCGCCGCGTGGGATGGCCTGTATCTGAGCGGCCCGCTGTTCGACCGGATCGCTGGGTCGCAATATGCAGGCATCTTCCGCGAAACATTCGAAGGGCGCGGCAAGATGCGGGCGATGCTGCGCCAGACGCCGAGCCAAATCCTGCAATTGCGAAATAGCTCGCTGAGCGGTCTTTCCATTCTCTTTAGCCGCAGCCCGCCAGACTAAGGGTTTCCCCTGTCCTATCGATGCGTGCGGAGTTAAGGCTCCAACTTTCATGGCTTCTGTGTGTGAGGTTTGAGACATTTGAAAAAATTTACTGCCGTCATGCGTCGGCTCGCGCCCTTGTTCGCCGCAGCGCTGATCGCCGGCTGCGCGTCGCAGACACCTGACAATGCCGCCAATCAATCGGCAGGAGATACGCAGGCCGGGCTGCCGCTCGTCATCCGCACCAACGGCACGTCGCATCGCTTCTCCGTGGAAGTCGCGCTGACTGCGCAGGATCAGGCCAAGGGGCTGATGTTCCGCAAGGAACTCGCGCGCGATAGCGGTATGCTGTTCCCGATGTTCCCGCCGCGCACGGCCAGCTTCTGGATGGAGAACACGCTGATCCCGCTGGACATGCTGTTCATTCGCACGGACGGAACGATCGCCTTCATCCAGGCGAACGCCGTCCCCTATTCGCGCGAGCCGGTCTCGGCGGGCGTGCCGGTCGCTGCGGTGCTGGAACTGCCGGGCGGCCGGGCTGCGGAACTGGGTATTCACGAAGGAGATCGGGTGGCATGGGGGCCATGCGCCGTCGAAAACCGACCCGTCAAGGCACGCGACCGGCTCAATTTCTGCCCCGCCTGATCATCGCACCCTTGCCAATCCCCGGCGCTTGGCGCTAAGCGCTTGCCCCATGGGAATCCTTGGCAAGATCTTCACTTGGTGGGATGGCGCGACCATCGGCACTTCGCTTTTCACCGCTCGCAAGGGCAAGAAGGTGGGCGAGGATCATCAGGGCAATGTCTATTATGAAGGCGGCGAAGGGCTGGATGGCCGTCCGCGCCGCTGGGTGATCTACAACGGCGCGAACGACGCGAGCCGCGTGCCCGCCGAATGGCATGGCTGGCTGCATCATTCGATCGAGGGCGCGCCCGAAAGCTTCCTGCCGCCGCCGCGTATCTGGGAAGTCGAATTCACGCCGAACGCCACCGGTACGGCCAATGCCTATCGCCCGTCGGGCGCTCTGGAGAAGGGCGGCCAGCGCCAGAAGGCGACCGGCGATTACGAGGCATGGAGCCCCGAGGCATCATGATCCTGCGTCCGGCGGGACGCGTCCCGTCGATCCTGACTGCCCTTCCTCTGCTCCTGTCCATGGTGCTCGCGGGATGCGGCAGGAATGACGTTCCCGCCGCTAACCAGACCGGCCCGGTAAAGGTCGACGGCGCGCCGATCCGTACCGCCGCTGACGATGCGCTCCCCGGCACACCGATGGCCGAGCGCACCGCTGTCATTGGCCTCCTCAACAAGCGCAATGGCCTAACCCGCGACCTCAGCATGAAGCCCGGAGAAGCGCTGCGCGTCGGCGATGCGATTGTGCGGCTTCAAGCGTGCGAGACGACCGCGCCTTGGGAGAATATGCAGGAGACGGGCGCCTTCGTGCAACTGGACGTGCGGTCGAGCGCGGACGGCAAGTGGCGGCGCAATTTTTCCGGCTGGCTCTTTCGCGACCGACCCGACCGCAACGTCGTGCAGCACCCGATCTATGATGTCTGGGTCAAAAGCTGCGCAATGGAATGGCCCGAAACCGGGCCAGATACGGTAAAGCTGGGGTCGGGCACCGGGGGATCTTCCCGGTCGCGCGGATCGGCGGACAGTGCGGAAAATGCGAGTTCTGCCGCTGAACCGGCTCCGGCTATTAACGTACCTGCTCCGGCACCCAGCGCGATTCCGTCGACGGCCTCGCCCAGCAACTGAAGATAGGCGCGCTGTTCGATCTCGACCGCGCCCAGCGAGCGCAGATGTTCGGTCATGAACTGACAGTCGAGCAGCGAAAAGCCCGCGAACCTTAACCGCGCCACCAGCCAGGCGATCGCCACCTTCGACGCGTCGGTGCGGCGCGACACCATGGATTCACCAAAGAAGGCGCGGCCAAGCGACACGCCATAGAGGCCGCCGACCAGCTCGTCTTCTTCCCACACCTCGACCGAATGAGCGAAACCCAATTCATGGAGATGGCGATAGGCGGCTTCGATCTCGCGGTTGATCCAGGTCGATGGGCGGTCGGGCGCAGCTTCGGCGCAGAGCGCGACGATGCTGGTGAAGTCCCGGTTGGCGGTGACGCTAAAGCGGTCGCGGCGGATCGTCCTGGACAATGATGTAGACAGGTGGAACGCTTTGAGCGGCATGATCGCACGCTGGCGCGGTTCGACCCAATAGACCTCTTCCGCGTCCCGGTCGTCCGCCATCGGGAACACGCCGATCGAATAAGCCTGCAACAAGGTCAGCGGGTCGATGCTCATCGCAGACAGGATAGGCCGCCCCGCTTTCGTTTCAAGCCGATAGGCTTCAGATAGCGCTGAGGCCCGCGTCGGCGAGGCCGCGCCAGAGGTGGATCGCCTGCACGCTTTCGCGCACGTCATGGACCCGCACCATCTGCGCACCCAGTTGCGCGGCGCGAAACACCAACGCGACCGATCCGCCGAGGCGATCAGCGGCGGGCGCTTCGTTGGACAGCGCCCCGATCAAGCGCTTGCGGCTGCCCGCAAAGAGCAACGGCACGCCCAGCCCCTGAAATGTCGCCAGCCCGTTCACCAACGCCAGATTATCGGCCAGCGACTTGCCGAAGCCGAGGCCCGGATCGATCATGATTCGGTCGCGTGCGATCCCGGCATCGACGCAGACGGCGATGCGGCGTTCGAGATGGTCGAAGACATCGGCCACGATGTCCGTGTAGCCGCCGGGATTGGCGTGTGGATCGTCCCCAGCCGAAGGGGCGTGCATCAGGATGACGGGACACCCCGCCTTTGCAACGACTTCAAGGCTGCGCGGGTCATGCTCCAACGCACTGACATCGTTGACGATGCGGGCGCCTGCTGCCAGCGCTGCCTCCATCACTGTCGCCTTGCGCGTGTCGATCGATACGGGGACGCCCGATGCAAACAGGCGTTCGATGACGGGCGCGACACGGGCGATCTCGTCCCCTTCCCAGACCTTTTCCGCTTTGGGCCGCGTCGATTCGCCGCCGACATCGATTATCGCGGCACCTGCCGACGCCATGGCGAAGCCCGCGTCGGCCGCTGCCTGCGGATCGCCTGCATGTCTGCCGCCGTCGGAGAAGCTGTCCGGCGTGACGTTGAGGATCGCCATCACCTGCGGGGCGTCGAAGCGGATCGTGCGATCGTCAAGGACGAGCGGCGAGCGCGGAGCGGAGATGTTTGCGGCCAGCAGCGTGGCGCGTTCGGCGAGAGGATCGGGCAAACGAGCGACCGCATCGGCGAAATCAGCGACGGGGATGACGGTGCGGGCGACGCGGCGCGCGCCGTCCATCGCCGTCATTTCATAGCCCTGAAACCAAATGAGGCCGTTGCCCATCCGCGCCGCCGATCCATCCGGCAGTCCGACCGGGGTCGGCACAAACCAGACGGGCTTGAGATAAAGCCGGGCTTCGGCGGGGATGGCGGGCAGCATCGGCGTCAGGGTTCGTTGGCGAGCAGGTAGGTCTGCCGCAGCGCGTCGATCGGCTTCAGGCCGCCCTCCCCTTCATAATGCCAGAAGGTCCAGCCGTTGCAGCTTGGGGCGCCTTGCAGCGTCGCGCCGATCTTGTGGATCGATCCGGTGGTGTCGCCCGATGCGAGTGAGCCATCGGCGCGGACCGTCGCCTGCCAGCGGCGCTTGCTGTCGGTCAGGATCGCGCCGGGTTGCAGATAGCCGGTTTCGACCAGCGTGCCGAACGCGACCTTGGGCTGCGATCGGGCGCTCTGCATGATGGTGAGCGCGGATTCATCGAGCGGCAGCGCATCCTCGATCCGCGCCAGCGCGACTTCGATATAGCTTTCCTCGCGCTCTATGCCGATCCACCTGCGGCCGAGGCGCTTGGCGACCGCGCCTGTCGTCCCGGTGCCGAAGAAGGGGTCGAGCACGACGTCGCCGGGCTTGGTGCAGGCAAGCAGCACGCGATAGAGCAGCGCTTCGGGCTTTTGCGTCGGATGCGCCTTGGTCCCATTGCGCTTCAGCCGTTCCTGCCCGCCGCAGATCGGCAACACCCAGTCGGAGCGCATCTGAAGTTCGTCATTGAGCGTCTTCATCGCCTTATAATTAAATGTATATTTCGCGTCCTCGCCCTGGCTTGCCCAGATCAGCGTCTCATGCGCGTTGGTGAAGCGAGTACCCTTGAAGTTGGGCATCGGGTTGGACTTGCGCCAGATGATGTCGTTGAGGATCCAGAAGCCTTCATCCTGGAGCGCCGTGCCGACGCGGAATATGTTGTGATAGCTGCCGATCACCCAGATCGATCCGTTGGGCTTCAGGATGCGGCGCGCTTCGCGCAACCAAGCCTTGGTAAAGCGGTCGTAGGAGCCGAGCGTGTCGAACTTGTCCCAGTCGTTGTCGACGGCATCGACGCGGCCGCCTTCCGGCCGGAAAAGATCGCCGCCAAGCTGGAGATTATAGGGCGGATCAGCGAAGATCATGTCGATGCAATTGTCGGGAAGCGACGCCATCTGCGCGATGCAATCGCCGCGAAGCAGGCGGTCGGCCTCGATCTCGACCGGCGCGACCGCCTTTTTCCGCCGCGTCGCGACGCGTTCCATGACACCCATGCTGTGACCCCCGGTTAGTTCGATGCCCAAGCGATGAGTCCTCGGGAGTCCGGCGTCAAGATCAGCAACTTGGCGCTGTCCGTTGCGACAAGATGTGTAGACCCGCAGAACGAAAGGCGGACCCACGATATATTGAGTCGGCTACCGCCCGCTAGACTCAAGATGCGGTGGTGTGACTCGAAAGACTCACATCGGGAGCGGCCGCTTTTTATTTCCTTAACCATGATCCGGTGGCTGAAATCGGCCCCAAGCTTGACATTTCCATAACCACGCAGTTATCATTTCGCCATGACAACGATGCTTGTGGATCAGGATCATGGTGTGGTGACCGATGCGCAGTTTAAGGCGCTGTCGGATGGCACCCGGCGCGCGCTGCTGGAACATCTGGTGCGCGAGGGCGAGCAAAGCGTCGGTGCGTTGACCGCAGTGTCCGGCGTATCGCAGCCGATGGTATCGCGCCACATGGCCAAGCTGAAGCGGGCCGATCTCGTGACGATGCGACGTACAGGCCGCGAGACATGGTATGCCGCGCGCGCGAAGGGCATGGCGCCTCTGGTTCAATGGATGGCGATATACGGTGCGCTTTGGTCGCAGCGTTTCGTCGCATTGGACGGGATCGACAAGCTCTGATTTTGCAAAGCGGATCGGTCGATCATGTCGATACTGCAACGGTGGACAATTCTACCTGCCTGATCGGATTTATCGATCAACAGTACCGAGAAAACCACTTTCCGTTTGCAATGCAGCATCCCTAGATAGGCTCCGCAACAGCAACCCCTAAACAAGGAACTGGTAAGCCCATGGCGCTCATCAACACCACCATCAAGCCTTTCAAGGCGACCGCCTATAAGGAAGGCAAGTTCGTCGACGTCACCGACGAGGACGTGAAGGGCAAATGGGCCGTATTCTTCTTCTACCCCGCCGACTTCACCTTCGTGTGCCCTACGGAGCTGGAAGACCTGGCCGACATCTACTCGACGCTCCAGAAGCTGAACGTCGAAGTCTATTCGGTGTCGACCGACACGCATTTCAGCCACAAGGCGTGGCACGACACCTCGCCCGCGATCGGCAAGATCAACTACTATATGCTGGGTGACCAGTCGGGCCAGATCACGAACAACTTCGACGTTATGCGTCCGGGCGTCGGCCTTGCCGACCGCGCGACCTTCCTCGTCGATCCCGAAGGCGTGATCCAGTTCATGGAAATCACCTCGGAAGGCGTCGGCCGCAACGCGACCGAACTGCTGCGCAAGGTGAAGGCCGCTCAGTATGTCGCCGCGCATCCGGGCGAAGTCTGCCCCGCCAAGTGGGAAGAAGGTGAAAGCACCCTCGCCCCCTCGCTGGACCTCGTCGGCAAGATCTAAGCGCCTGGTCGCTTGAAACGCTGCCGGATCGCCCCAGATAGACGGACGATCCGGCGGCTTTTCGCCCCATCTGACATAAATGGATTTTCAACGGGCTTCGGGTCGCACCGCTTGCCCCGGCGGAGAGTAGCGTGCGTCGAACGTCGCACCCCGCCCTTCATTCAACGGAGCCAGACACGATGTTGGACGCAAATCTCAAGGGACAGCTGAAAAGCTATCTGGCGAACATCACGCAGCCGATCGAGCTGGTGGCGTCGCTGGATGAGGGCGCGAAGTCGCGCGAAATGAAGGAATTGCTGGACGAAATCGCCGAGCTTTCGGACAAGGTTTCGGTGACGAGCGGCGCAGACAAGCGCGCCCCCAGCTTCATGATCCGCCGTGTCGGCACGGATATCGGCGTGCGGTTCGCGGGTCTGCCGATGGGCCACGAGTTCACCTCGCTGGTGCTGGCGTTGCTTCAGGTCGGCGGTCATCCGTCGAAGGCGGCGCAGGATCTGATCGAGCAGGTAAAGAATATCGAGGGTGACTTCGCGTTCGAAACCTATTTCTCGCTGTCCTGCCAGAACTGTCCGGATGTCGTGCAAGCGCTCAACCTGATGAGCGTGCTCAATCCCCGGATCAGCCACGTCGCGATCGATGGCGCTCTGTTCAAGGACGAGGTGGAGGCGCGCAAGGTGATGGCGGTGCCGACCGTGTTCCTGAACGGGGAGCCGTTCGCGTCGGGCCGGATGGAACTGGAGCAGATCGTCGCGAAGATCGACAGCGGTGCCGAAGTGCGCACTGCCGAGAAGATCAAGAAGCAGGAGCCGTTCGAGGTTCTGGTCGTCGGCGGCGGTCCCGCCGGGGCGGCGTCGGCCATCTATGCCGCGCGCAAGGGCATCCGCACGGGTGTCGCCGCCGAACGCTTCGGCGGTCAGGTGCTCGACACGATGGATATCGAGAATTTCATTTCCGTATCACGTACCGAGGGGCCGAAGCTCGCCTCCGCTCTGGAAGCGCATGTGAAGGACTATGACGTCGAGATCATGAACCTTCAGCGCGCGGCCAAGCTGATCCCGTCGAAGGTCGAGGGCGGCTATCATGAGGTCGTGCTGGAAAATGGCGCGAGCCTGAAGGGCCGCACCGTCATCCTCTCCACCGGCGCGCGCTGGCGGCAGATGGGCGTTCCGGGCGAAGAGGAATATAAGAACAAGGGCGTCGCCTATTGCCCGCATTGCGATGGTCCCCTGTTCAAGGGCAAGCGCGTTGCGGTGATCGGCGGCGGCAACAGCGGCGTCGAAGCCGCGATCGACCTTGCCGGGATCGTCGCCCATGTGACGCTGATCGAGTTCGATAGCCAGTTGCGCGCCGACGCGGTGTTGCAACGCAAGCTCGCCAGCCTGCCCAACGTCAAGATCATCACGTCTGCGATGACGACACAGGTGCAAGGCAACGGCGAACGGGTGACGGGCCTCAGCTACAAGGACCGCAATCACGGCACCGAGCATGACATCGAGCTGGAGGGTATCTTCGTCCAGATCGGCCTTGTCCCCAACACCGAATGGCTGAAGGACAGCGTCACACTTTCGCCGCGTGGCGAGATCGAAATCGATGCGCGCGGTGAGACGAGCCAGCCTGGCATCTTCGCGGCGGGCGATTGCACGACCGTGCCCTACAAGCAGATCGTGATCGCTATGGGGGCAGGATCGACTGCTGCCCTGTCGGCCTTCGACTATCTGATCCGCTTGCCCGCTGCCGAAGAGACAGCGCAGGCGGCGTAAGACGAACGAAAAAGGCCGCCTTTCCAATCGGATCGGCGGCCTTTTTCGCTAGTCACATTGGGTCAACGGCACTTCACACTGCCGCGATCGATCTGGCGGCCAAGCAGCGCGCCGCCGCCCGCGCCAAGCAGCGTACCGAGCGTATTGCCGCCGATCGCGTTACCGAGCAGGCCACCTGCGACGCCGCCGATGACAAGGCCCGTCGTGCCGTCCTTGCGCTTGCAATAATAGCGATTGTCACCGCCGCGATAGATGCGGTCGTCGCGGCCAAGCCGTCGGTCACCACCGCGGCGCGCCGAATAATGCGAAGCCGGATCCCACCCATCGTTGCGATCTCCGCGCCAGCGCCGGTCGTTGCGGTCCCACCGATCGCGGCGATTGTCATTGTCGCGATGATCCCAGCGATCCCGATCGCGGCTCTGCGCCATGGCCATGTCCGGGGCGGCCGCCTGAACCAGCAGGGCGGCGGCAAGAGCGGCAAATATCCACGTCTTTTTCATGGGAAACTCCTTCCGCAGCGACAATGATCGTGGCGCGGAAAGGTTCAGTCAGCGGCGGGACAGACGCGGCGCAAAGACGCTGGCGTCGATGTCGAGATGAGGGATTTTCGCGGACTCCGGATCGGCGGAAGCGAGCCGCGTCTCTGAGCCGAAGGTGACGACCGTGCTGCCCGGATCGCCGACGAGCAGCGTATCGATCTTGAGCGCGGGGCTGAGCCGATCCTGCGTCACCTCCACCATCGTGCCGATCTTCGTCATCGCGAACAATTGCTTCGCAAAAGCATAGGGCAGGCGGATGCAGCCATGGCTGGCGGGGCGCCCCGGATTATGTCCGGCGTGAAGCGCGATGCCATCCCATGTCAGCCGCTGCATGAAGGGCATGGGCGCATTGCTGTAGAGGTTCGAGCGATGCCATTCGCGCTTTTGCAGCACTTCATATTCGCGCTTCGGCGTGCCGTGCCCCTTCATGCCGGTCGAGACGCTTGCCTCCCCGATCAACCGGTCGCCGCGATAGACATGGACCATCTGCCGATCGATGCTGATGACCATGTAGAGCGGGCCGTCTGCGCTCGCGGCATCATCGGTCCAGCGATAGGCACCCGGCGCCAGCCGTTCCGCCGCCGAAGCCGGAACAGCGATAGCGGCAAGGATCAGGAGCGCGGCGAACCGGGGAAATGGCATGACGCCTTATTAACCATGATTCCCCACGGCACCAGTGCCGGTATCGCGCCCTCGCCCGCCCGGTCCCGGCTTGGGACAAGCCCTTCGTCAGATCAACACAAGTTGCGCCACTGGCGCGAAGCTGCGCCGGTGCAGCGGCGTCGGGCCATGTTCCCGCAGCGCCGCCATATGATGGGCGCTGCCATAGCCCTTGTTACTTTCCCAGCCATATTGCGGATGGGCGAGCGCCGCTTCCACCATCATGCGGTCGCGGGCTTCCTTTGCGAGGATGGAAGCGGCGGCGATCGACAGGCATTTGGCGTCGCCCTCCACGATCGCGGTCGAAGCCCAGCGCCATTCGGGGCATCGATTGCCGTCGACCAGCACATGATGACAGTCGTGGCTGAGCGCCTCGACGGCGCGGGTCATCGCCAGCATCGTCGCCCAAAGGATATTGATCTCGTCGATCTCCTCGACCGTCGCAATGCCGACGCCCCAGCAGAGCGCGCGCGCCTTGATCTCCCGTTCCAGCGCGGCGCGGCGGGGGGCGGTCAGCTTCTTGCTGTCGTCCAGACCGTCAGGACAATCCTCTATGCGCAAGATGACGGCGGCGGCGACCACCGGACCGGCCAGTGGCCCCCTGCCCGCTTCGTCGACGCCCGCGACGAGATGCGGGTGATGCAGGCTTTCGTGGGAGAAATCAGGCATGGTCGTGGAAGCCAAAGGGCGCGCCCATCGGCCCGTGCCCACCGCCCAGGCCGGGGGCCAGCAGCAGCGCTTCGCGCACATATTTGCGCGCCCGCTCGATGGCGTCGGTGAGGTCGATCCCCTGCCCCAGACCGGTTGCGGTCGCGCTCGCAAGCGTACATCCGGTGCCGTGGGTATGGGGCGTGTCGATGCGGGCGTTGCTCCAAGCCTTGATCAAGCCGCGCGGCGCGATGAGGCGGTCGGTCAGCATCGGGCCATCGCCATGCCCCCCCTTGGCAAGGACATGCGTATCGAAGCGCACGGCGATGTCCTCGCCGCCGAGCGCCGAAAGTTCGGGGATGTTGGGCGTTACGAGCGTAGCGATCGCCATCAGCTTTTCGAAAGCGGCGATGGTCGCATCGTCGGCCAGGGTCGAGCCGCTGGTCGCGACCATGACGGGGTCGAAGACGATCGGCACGCCGGTCAGCGATGCCAGCCGGTCCGCGACAGCGTGGGCTGTCTCCGCCGAACCGATCATGCCGATCTTCACCGCATCGACGCCGATGTCGGCGATGCAGCTTTCCATTTGCGCCAGCACCATATCGGTTGGCACAGGGTGCACGGCCTGGACACCCAGCGTATTCTGCGCGGTGATCGCGGTAATTGCAGTCATGGCGTGCCCACCGAGCAGCGTGACGGCCTTGATGTCGGCCTGGATGCCAGCGCCGCCGCCGCTGTCGGACCCGGCGATGATGAGGATGCGGGCGATGGTCATGCCTTGTAGTGGCGCTGCGTGGAGGCTGGATTGTCCTTGAGCGACTTGCCAAGCCGGGTCGGGCGGTCCATCAATTCGCCGCCGCAATTGGGGCAGCGATCGTCCAGCGCTTCGGCGCAGGGGGCGCAATATGTGCGTTCGAACGAGCAGATGAACGCGCCGGGTTCTTCGGCGGGCAGGTCCGCGCCACAGCGCTCGCAATCGGGGCGCATCTCAAGCATCGGGGGCGCAGCCTTCCTCGCCTTCATAATAATCGACGTCGTCGGCAGCGCGAAACATATGGCGGAGACGGCGACCGCCACGCTCGCCTGCGACGACCGACACCTTCCCTGAGTCGGGATAGATACAGGCTTCGACATCGGCGATAGTGGAGACGGCGAGATAGCGCAGGTCGGTCGTGCCAGTGTTGACGATCTGGTGCGCGACGTCCGCGCCGCCGGTCGGGCAGGCGATCACGTCATTGGCGCGCAGAGGAAAGCGGTCCGTGCCGAAGCGCAATTCGCCTTCGCCATCGAGGATGAAGAACATTTCCTCTTCGCTCGAATGGCTGTGGAACGGGCATTGCACCTTGCCGGGCGGCAGGATGGTGAGGTTGTAGCCGAGGTCGCGCGCGCCGATGCGTTCGCCGATGAAGGCGCGCTTCGAGGTAAACCGGCCATTGTCCTCGACATCGTCGAAGGAGAGCTGGTCGAGATTGATGACGGGCCGGGTCACGCCGCCACCTTCTCCACCGCGGCGCAGATGCGGTCGACCACGTCCTTCACCTGATCCTCGCGGTCGCCCTCGGCCATGACGCGGATGACCGGTTCGGTGCCGGAGGGACGAATGACGAGGCGGCCGGAGCCTGCCAGTTCCGCCTCGGCCTGCGCGATAACGCGCTGAACATCCTCATGCTCCAGGGGCTTGCCGCCCGAAAAACGCACGTTCTTCAGCAATTGCGGCACCGGGTCGAACTGGTGCAGCGTCTCGCTGGCGGGCTTGCCCGAACGGACCAGCGCGGCCAGCACCTGAAGCGCGGCGACGGTGCCGTCTCCGGTCGTGGCATAGTCGGAAAGGATCATGTGCCCCGACTGCTCGCCACCGACGTTGAAGCCGCCTTCGCGCATCCGTTCGAGGACGTAGCGGTCGCCGACCTTGGTCCGTTCGAGCGCGATCCCCTGTTCGGCGAGTCGGCGTTCAAGGCCGAGGTTGGACATGATCGTCGCGACCAAGCCGCCGCCACGTAGCGTTCCGGCGCGGGCGAAGTTGGCGGCGATCAGCGCCATGATCTGGTCGCCGTCGACGATTTTGCCTTTTTCATCGACGACGATCAGGCGATCGGCGTCGCCATCTAGCGCGATGCCGATGTCCGCGCCGGACGATACCACGGTTTCTTGGCACAGCGCGGGCGATGTCGATCCGCAGCCATCGTTGATGTTGGTGCCGTTGGGGGTGACGCCGATCGCGATCACGTCCGCTCCCAATTCCCAGAGCGCGGAGGGCGCGACCTGATAGGCGGCTCCGTTGGCGCAATCGACGACAATACGAAGGCCATCGAGCCGGAGGTCAGCGGGGAAGCTGGACTTCACCGCATGGATGTAGCGGCCACGCGCATCCTCGACGCGGCGGGCGCGGCCGATATCCTGCGAGGGTACGAGCGGGACGTCCTGATCGAGCAGTGCCTCAATCCGGGCTTCGTCGGCGTCGGACAGCTTGTATCCGTCAGGACCGAACAACTTGATGCCGTTGTCGTAGAATGGATTGTGGCTCGCCGAAATCATGACGCCGAGGTCAGCGCGCATCGAATGGGCGAGCAGCGCAACGGCAGGCGTCGGGATCGGACCGAACTGCACCACGTCCATGCCGACCGCGGTAAAGCCCGCGACCAGCGCGTTTTCGACCATATAACCCGAAAGCCGCGTATCCTTGCCTATGACGACGCGATGGCGGTGGCTGCCGCGCTGGAAGTGGGTTCCTGCCGCCATGCCGACCTTCATCGCGAGATCGGGCGTCATCGGCCATGCGTTGGTGCGACCGCGAATGCCGTCGGTGCCGAAATATCGTCTGCTCACTCGTCCCTCGCCTAGCTGTGGCGGATCATGTCCGATCCCCATAGCAGGCTTCGGCGTGCTTGCCAGCCAGCCGCTTAACTTCGCATCTTTCCCGCATTTCGTGAAATTAACATGCGCGTCCTTGATCCTATCGAAAAGTGCAGGAACATCATATCGGCGTTGAGGCGAATAGGACATGACGGCAAAAAGGCTCCGCCCTTTCGAGCGAAGCCTTCTGCCGTCAAACGCAACGATTGGCCAAGATCAGATCTTGTCGCCGAGCGCGCCCTTGACCGAACCGGATACGTCCTGCGCAGTGCCCTTGGCCTTCTGCGCCTTGCCTTCGGCTTCCAGACGTTCGTTGTCCGTGGCTTTGCCGACGCCTTCCTTGACGGCACCAGCGGCCTTGTTCGCAGCAGCCTTCAGCTTGTCGGTGGTTTCACCCATGTCAGTTCCTCCTAATGTCTGCGAGAAGAACGAAGCCACCCCGATCGGGTTTCATGGGTGACGAAAATGTAATCTATTTTTGTGCGAGGATCGCTTCGATCTGGACGATGTCGTCAGGCTTGTCGGCGTCGATGCAGGCTTCGGGCGCATCCATCGCGACAAGGCGTGCCGTCAGGCCGAAGCGCCGACCGACACGCGCAATACCGCCGCGCAGGGTCGAGATGCGCAGCACTGCACCCAGCAGGGCGAGCGGGCCAAACGCGGCGAGAATCTTCCACCCCTTCTTGCGGTCCTGCTCGACCTCCAGCCACAGCGCGATGATGCGTCGCGCCTTGCCGCTGCCGAACCAGAAGAGATTGGCGCCCGACCACCAGCCGTCGCGAAACTTCAGCCATGTGCGGCTGGAGGCGGGATAGCGGGCAAGCAGGGTGCGACGCTCCACCATGGCGACGGCGACGTCCGCGCCCTGAGCTTTGCCTGTGAACTGGTCGAGCATGGCGGCGTCGAGCAGCACATGGTCGGCGGTCGTGAGCAGCAGCGGGAAGCGTATCTCGGGCCGCTCGATCAGGTCGAGCAGAGAGGCGGCGATCCCCTGCCCGCCCGTCTCGAAACGAATGCGCGGTTCCAAGGCGAGCCAGGCAGTGGCGGGATCGGCGGCGTAGAGATCGGGCCGTTGCGTCAGGATGATGATCTGCCCCACCGCTGGATGCGCAAGCAAGGCGCGCGCCGGGCGGTCGATCATCGGCAGGCCCGCGACCGGCACCAGCGGCTTGACCGGAACGCCTGCCGCGACTGCGAGCGGATCGGGCGTGGGGCGCGACCCGGCGAGGAGGACGGCGGTGACGGGGGGCGTGGTCATGCCGCCTCGTTAGCGAAGGCGGCGTCCGGCGGGAAGAGCGGCTTATCGGCCGCTGGGTGCGGGGCCGCCCTTGACCGCGAACGCCTCACTTTGGCCGACGCGCAGATTCTTCAATTGAGCAAGGCGGGCTCGGAAGGCGACAAGGTCGCGTCCGGCAAGCTGCGCCGTCGTCGTGAACTTGACCGAAAGCGGGTTGATCGTCGCGCCGTTGCGATACAGCTCGTAATGAAGGTGCGGCCCGGTCGACAGGCCGGTCGATCCGACATAGCCGATCACCTGGCCCCGGCGGACGCGCTGGCCCGATGCTGCGGCGATGCGGCTCATATGCGCATAGCCGGTAGCAAGCCCGCCGCTGTGACGGATGCGGACATAATTGCCATGTCCACCATGCCGCCCGGCATAGTCGACCACGCCGTCGGTGACGGCATATATGGGCGACCCATAGCGCGCTGCGAAATCGATCCCGGCGTGCATTCTGGTATAGCCGAGGATCGGGTGCCGACGCATTCCGAAGCCCGACGACATGCGGCCCGCGACCGGTTGGGCCAGCACACCGCGCCGTTCGCCGACGCCCGATGCCTCGAACCACTCGGTGCGACCGTTGCTCGTCCATTTGAGCATGTCGATATCCTTGCCGCGGCGGCGGCGCAGGCCCGCGTAGAGGAGATCGCCGACTTCGACATCGCCGGTTTCGGCGCGGCGATATTCGGTGACGATATCGTAGCGGTCTCCGTTCGAAATCGAACCGAGGTCCGCCTGCTGCGCGATCACGCGCAGGAACGCCTGCACGGCCTTGGGTGGTGCGCCCGATGCGCGGGCCGAGCGGTAGATGCCGTCACCGACCACGCCCTGAATGCGAAGCGGTGTATCATCGACGCGGATGGGAATGCGCTTGACGGTGAGCGGACCTCCTGCACGGGCGATCGCGATGTCGAGATCGAGCCGGGCGCGGAATGTGAGCTTGTCGAGCGGGCGGGGCCGGTCTCGGCTAGCACGGCGGCCAAGTATGATGTCGAGGGGGGTGCCGGGCTTGATGCCGCCCTTTATATCGCCGCCGACGAGGCCCATGACGGCGGAAACGTCCGCGCTGGAAACCCCTGCACGCGAAAGGGCGCGGGGCAGCGTGTCACTGCTGCCGATCTGGGCGTTGAGTTCCAGGCTGGGACGCTCGGGCGTTTCGCGCAGCGGCTGCACCGCATCGGTCGCCCCCATATGCCGCCCGCTGTCCGCGCCGAGCGCGAGCGGGGTCGTCATCTGGCTGCGCACTTCGTCATATTGCGCATCGGAGAGGACGGGACCAGGTGCGCCGGGAACAGGCTGAAAACCGGGCGAAAGATAGAGGGCGGTGGCGCACAGGCCGAAACAGGTGGCAAGTCCGCGAAACCAGATGAGGCTGCCGATACGCTGGCCAAGGTCGGGGACGAGTTCGATCTCGTCCGCCCAGTCGCGCAGGCGGGCACGCCAGTCACGAGGCCGGGGCGCGGGCGGATTGCGCAGCGCATCGGCGAGCCACAGGGATGCGGTCGCCCCCCCCTGCTGCGCTGCGAACTGGCTATCCTGAAACACTTGCGACCCCCAGGGCTTTGTAAACATTGCCCATCCGCGCAATGGCCCTCGCACGGCGCGTTGGGCGGGACTGTTGTGAACGGTTGAGGTTAAAGTCAATTTAAGAGGTTGGCGGCGATCCTATCTATGCGATGAACCGTGCGCCGCGCCGGACAGGTGCAGGGAACCACGAATCCACTTGCCGCCGTCCAAGTCATGCCCGACATAGGCAGGACCATGGCTTCCTTCGCCCGATCGCCGGTGACCGCTGTCCTCGGCCCTACCAATACCGGCAAGACCCATTTGACCGTCGAGCGCATGTGCGGTCATTCCAGCGGCATGATGGGCTTTCCGCTACGGCTGCTGGCGCGCGAAGTCTATGACCGCGTCGTCGGGATCAAGGGGGCGGAACAGGTCGCACTCATCACCGGCGAGGAAAAGATCGTGCCGCCGGGCGCGCGCTATTTCCTGTGTACGGCGGAGTCGATGCCGGTTTCTGGAGATTATGCCTTCGTGGCGCTGGACGAGGCGCAGCTTGGTGCCGATCCAGAGCGCGGGCATGTCTTCACCGACAGGCTATTGCGTGCGCGCGGTCGCGAGGAAACGATGATCCTCGGTTCGGCCAGCATTTCGCGTCTGGTGAAGGCGCTGGTGCCCGATGTCGAGATCGTCGGGCGGCCGCGATTTTCGACGCTTTCTTATGCCGGTGCGAAAAAGTTGTCGCGCCTGCCGCGCCGGTCGGCGATCGTCGCCTTTTCCGCCGAGGAAGTCTATGCCGTCGCCGAAATGCTGCGCCGGTTCCGGGGCGGCGCTGCGGTGGTGATGGGAGCGCTTTCCCCGCGTACCCGCAATGCGCAGGTGCAGATGTTTCTGAACGGCGAGGTCGATTATCTGGTCGCGACCGACGCGATCGGCATGGGGCTGAACCTCGACGTCGCGCATGTCGCCTTCGCATCGCTGCGCAAGTTCGATGGGCGGCGGACGCGGCGGCTGACCGTGGCGGAAATGGCGCAGATTGCCGGACGGGCGGGGCGGCATCACAAGGACGGCACCTTCGGCAGCCTGGGGTCGGAGGATGGCGAAGCGACCTTTACGCCCGAGGAGATCGAGGCGATCGAAGGCCATCGCTTTCCGCCGGTGGAGCAACTGTTCTGGCGCGACGGAGCGCCGCGCACCGATCATGTCGATCATCTGATCGCCGATCTGGAGGCGCGGCCCGAGCGCCCCGAACTGCGCGCCGCGCCGCAAGCGGTGGATCTGGCAGTGCTGAAACGCCTGGCCGACGATCCCGACGTGCGTGCACGAGCGCGGGGACACAAGATGGTCGGGCGGCTGTGGGCGGCGTGCGGCCTGCCCGATTTCCAGAAGCTCGGCGCGGAGCACCATGCGCGGATCGTGGCGCGGGTGTGGGGTTTCCTGTCCGAAGGCAGCGGCCATATTCCCCGCGACTGGCTGGCGCAGCAGATCGCGCGGCTCGATTCGGTGCAGGGTGACATCGACACCATTGCCGGGCGGATCGCAGCGGCGCGAACATGGTCCTATATCGCGCACCGGCCCGACTGGCTCGCCCATCCCGCCGAAATGGCGGAACGGACGCGCGCACTGGAAGAAAAGCTGTCCGACGCGCTGCATACGGCGCTGACGCAGCGTTTCGTCGACCGGCGCACATCCGTCCTGCTGCGCGACATGGGGCAAAGCGCGAGCAATCTGCCCGTCACCGTCGAACCGGACGGGACCGTCTGTGTCGATGGCGAGACGATCGGGCGACTTGACGGATTTCGTTTCTCGGTCGATCCCGCTACGCGGCATCAGGATCGAAAGATGCTATTGGCGGCGGCGGAAAGGCGCCTTGGAAAGGTATTACGAGTGAAGGCAGACGAACTGGTTGCGGCGGCGGATACGGATTTTGCCCTGCTGGATGAGGCAGGCGCCGTACCCGGCATCGCGTGGAAGGAGACGCCGGTGGCAACGCTGCTCGCCGGGCCGACGCTGCTGACGCCGGAAATCAAGGTCGATCGCGCGATCGCCGCGCAGGGGCAGGATGTCGAAAAGCAGGTGCTGACCCGTCTCGCCGCCTGGGTCGAGGCGCAGAAGCAAAAGCATCTCCTCCCCCTCGTCAAGATGCAGGAAAGCGCCGCCGATCCGGCGGTTCCGCCCGTCGTGCGCGCCGTCTTTGCGCAGCTGGGCGATGCGGGCGGCGTGATCGCGCGGGTCGATCTCGACGCGGCGCTGGATGCGCTGGACAAGGAACAGCGCCATCTGCTGCGCAAGGCGGGCATCGATATCGGCGTGCTCGACATCTATCATCCCGGCCTGCTGAAGCCGGGCGCGGCACGCTGGCGTTCGGCGCTGTCGGCGGCGCGGATCGCCAAACCGTGCCTGCCCTTGCCGCAGCCGGGTCTGACGCTGATCCCGGCGGGCGAGCGACCCGATCAGCTGGGCGCGCGAATCGCTGGCTTCCGGGGCTTTGGCGAACAGATGCTGCGCATCGACATGGCCGAACGCATGGCGCGCACCGCGCATGAGACGATCGCGAAAGGGGAAGCCTTCACGCACCTGTCTCCGCAAATCGTGTCGCTCGGCCTCACCGAACCATCCTTCCTTCAGATGATGCGGTTGGCGGGTTTCCGCGCGATCGAGGCTCCGCCAGAGGGCGGTATCAACTGGGCATTTCGTGGACGACAGAAGGCGCGGCCCCAGGATGCGCGTGGGCCACGTAAGGAAGCTGGCGGCAATCGTCGTCCTGCACCCAAGCGCGGCGGCGAGCCGCGTGCGGCGGCGACGGGAGCGACGCCTGCACCGGCCAATAATGCCTTTGCCGGTCTTGCCGAACTGCTGGGCCGCAATGGCTGAGGCGATCGCGGCCAACGGGCACGGCCCGACGCTGCGGATCGACAAATTCCTGTGGTTCGCGCGGCTGTCCAAAAGCCGCTCGACCGCGCAGAAACTTGCCGAGGATGGACATATCCGCCTCAATGGCCGCCGCATCGAACGCGCTCATGCGCCGGTGCGGGCGGGCGACCTTATCACCTTCCCACATCCCAGCGGCGTGCGGGTGGTGCGGGTGGTGCAATTGCCCGGACGGCGCGGCCCTGCCCCCGAAGCGCAGGCATGTTACGAGGAACTGGCGGTAGGAAGCTGAGCCAAGCGCCGGAAAACAATATCCTCATTGACCTTCGCGCGCGGCAGGCATAGCAGGGCCGCGTTTTTCCGTTCGAAACCATCGAGTGCCCAGACAATGACCTATGTCGTGACCGACAACTGCATCCGCTGCAAATATATGGATTGCGTCGAGGTCTGCCCCGTGGATTGTTTCTACGAGGGTGAGAATATGCTGGTCATCAACCCCAACGAGTGCATCGATTGTGGCGTGTGCGAACCGGAATGCCCGGCCGAAGCGATCCTGCCCGATACGGAGAACGGGCTGGAGCAGTGGCTGGAGCTCAACACGAAATTCTCCGCCGAATGGCCGAACATCACGGTGAAGGGCGATGCGCCCGCCGATGCGGACGAGATGAAGGGCGTCGAAAACAAGCTGGAGAAGTTCTTCTCGCCCGAACCGGGCGCGGGCAACTAACCCCCAGAAACATTTCTCTGCCCATTTTGCGCCACATCCCCGGACTTTCCGTGCGGGGGTGGTAATTTTGTTACGAATCTGCTAAAAACGCGGGCAACGGGCGAAATGGTCGCAACGCCCCGGGAGTAATAGCTTCATGTCCTCACGGTGACGCCGCGGTCTGCATGACATGCGACCCCTAACTGCATGTCCTCCGCGACGCCCGTTCCCCGAAGAATAGAAAGGTATCAAATGGCTGCCAAAGCGCTGTCCTTTGACGTTGGTGATTATGTCGTTTACCCCAAGCACGGCGTGGGCCGTGTGATCGAGCTTCAAAAGGAGCAGATCGCGGGGATGGAACTGGAACTCTATGTGCTCCGCTTCGAAAAGGAGCGCATGACGCTCCGCGTGCCGACCAACAAGGCCGAAGGCGTCGGAATGCGCAAGCTGTCCAGCAACAAAACGCTGGAAGAGTCCATGGAAACGCTGAAGGGCAAGCCCAAGGTCAAGCGCACCATGTGGTCGCGCCGCGCGCAGGAATATGA